>Ga0335077_10001846_pt1 | contig 25221 bp, 13 predicted proteins | sample Lox_Sample_31_FD_207151 | JGI IMG/M metagenome (GOLD analysis project Ga0335077, IMG submission 207151) | Soil microbial communities from Loxahatchee National Wildlife Refuge, Florida, United States - Lox_Sample_3.1 | ecosystem: Environmental > Terrestrial > Soil > Wetlands | place: USA... | reverse complement strand
GATTCAGCACGCCAATCCTTACTATGACGACTCCTACGCGGTGAACTCGGCCAACGTCGGGCCGTATGGCGACGCAATCGAGCAGGAACTGATTCCGGCAATCGAGAAACAATTTCGCGCCATCGGTGAAGGCTGGGCGAGATTTGTCTACGGCGGCTCCACGGGTGGATGGGAAGCGCTCGCCGTCCAGGTATTTCATCCGGAGTACTACAACGGAGCATTTGCCGCGTGTCCGGATCCCATTGACTTCCACGCGTACACCAACATAAATCTCTACGAAGACAAGAATGCTTTTTTTATAGAAGGTGCGCACAAACGTGTCGCACAGCCTTCCATGCGCGATTACCTTGGCCACACCTTCATTACCACGCAGGAAATGAACGCCTACGAGTTAGCTCTCGGCGACCACGGACGCAGCGGGGAGCAATTCGATATCTGGCAGGCGGTTTTCGGACCGGCGGGGGAAGATGGTTATCCGCGGCCTATCTTTGACAAGGAGACCGGCGAGATCGACCATGGGGTGGCAGGGTACTGGCGCGAGCACTATGATCTCGAGGCTATTTTGCAGCGCGACTGGGCGAAAATTGGGCCGGAACTGGTAGGCAAGATTCACATCTATGTCGGCTCCGATGATACCTACTTCCTGAACGACGCGGTTTATCGCATGGAAGATTTTCTGAAGTCGACGACCAATCCGCCATATGGTGGCGAGGTCAACTACGGCCCGCGTGCAGAGCATTGCTGGAACGGAGATCCGAATTTACCCAACTACCTCTCGCGCCTGCATTACAACACTCAATATTTGCCCAAGATTCTCGACCACATACAGAAAAGCGCACCTCAAGGAGCAGATTTGACGAGCTGGAGATATTGAGGGTCAGATCCGTCATCCGCCATGTGAGCTTTCGAAAGACAGGCTGAGAGTGTCTTGTCATTTGCATCAAACAGGCCTCAAACCAGCAAAATGCTTCACTGTTGTGCGAGACTCCGCAAGAAGCAGGACAAGGTCAAAGCAGCAGGCTATACCATAGCATCATGCGATCATCCGCATTTCGGTCTCTGATCGGGGTCTTTTTCATTCTGTATTCCGGAAGCGTCACCCCGCTTCTCGTCCAGGAGGCGGGCAAAGGCGTCGCTCTTGTCGAACAACCCAAGCCCCGCATCCGCCCGAACGATGCCGGGGCTCCCATTCCCACGCGCTTCGAGATGCTGCGCGGCGCCTACGGCCCATACCGCGCCAACAACGATCTCCTCTACTACCACCTGGACGTCCGCGTCGATCCGGATCAGAAGTTCATTAGCGGAAAGAATACGATTCGTTTCCGGATGCTCAAGGATGACCGGCGCATCCAACTCGATTTGAGCGACGCTTTGAACATCGACAAGATTCTCTATGGAACAGTCCCGCTCAAATACGAGCGTGACAATGGTGCGGTCTTCATCGATTTCCCGGAGATTCTAAATAACGGGCAGGTCTATTCCATCGACGCTTATTACTCCGGCCATCCCCCGGAAACAGGGCGCTTCGGCGGGATCACCTTCAGAAAAGACCCTTCCGGGCACGACTGGATCAACACTGCATGCGAAGGAATCGGCGCCAGTGTCTGGTGGCCGAACAAAGACCAGTGGCGCGATGAGGTCCAAAACATGGACATAAGTGTAGCCATCCCGAACGGCTTGGTCGATGTTTCCAACGGCAAATTTATGGGAAAAACCGATCTGGGCGATGGTTACACCCGCTGGGAATGGCACGTTCACTACCCCATCAATAATTACGACGTTTCACTGAATATCGGCAACTACATTCACTTCTCCGACAAGCTTGGCGACCTGGAACTTGACTTCTTCGCTTTGCCGGAAGATCTCGAACAGGCAAAAATGCAGTTTGCGCAGGCCAAAGAAATGCTAAAAGCGTATCAACACTACTTCGGTCCGTATCCCTTCCCCATGGACGGCTACAAATTGATCGAAGCACCTTACTCCGGAATGGAACATCAAAGCGCCGTCACCTACGGGAACCTTTTCCAGAACGGCTACCTGAAACGGGATTGGACCGGAGTAGGCATCAGCCCGCGCTTCGACTTCATCATTGTTCATGAGAGCGCGCACGAATGGTTTGGTAACAGCATCACTGCCGCCGACCCATCGGACATGTGGATTCACGAAGGATGGGCCACTTACCTCGAGAGCCTATATGTGGAGTACCGTTGGGGCAAGGCCGATGCCATCAAATATCTTAGCGGCTACAAACCTAAAGTGCATAACCTGCGCCCCATTGTTGCCGAGCACGGTGTGAATGCCGACCCCACGGAAGATCAGTACTTCAAAGGCGCTTTGATGCTGAACACTCTGCGCTCCGTTGTGGACGATGATACGAAATGGTGGACTCTACTCTATAACTTCTACCAGCGTTTCAAATATCAGAACATCAGGACGGAAGATGTCGTTTCATATTTCAATCAGCAGACGGGCATGAATCTGGCGCCAATCTTCAATCAATACCTACGGCACGCTCAGATTCCACGTCTGGAACTTTTGTTCGGTGAAGCGCCAGAGATGGTGATGTACAAATGGAGTGCGGACGAGGGGCATTTCTCCATGCCGGTGCGCGTCGGTTCACCGGATCAGTGGCAGATTATCTATCCAACAGAGAACTGGCAATCGATGCAGACGTCTCTGACTAGAGACAAATTCGAGGTGGCAACAGATCAATATTATGTAGAGGTGAACAAGCAATGAAGACCGCTCATAAAGAAAGGAGTTTGCCTTCATCGGATTTATTGGCCGTGCTAGCCGGCGCAATCGGCGTTGACGTGGGCTGACAACTTCGTGGTCGCATCCGCCACGGCATCGCGTAAGGCCGACCCGAAGAAGAACAACCCCGTGACGTGACCCGCGGGGAGCCAGCGTAGAGTGCTTCCGGTCCAATGCTCGTGTAGTCGCTCCACTTCGTTTGCCAGAACATATCCATCGCTGGCACATCCCACTATGAAGGCGGCATCGCTACGGATAGGAGGAGGGTGACGCGTCAGATCTGCCGTCTCAATCAAGAGTCGCAGTCGCTCCTTCGCCGCCAGTCGTTGGCCCTGTTTTGCGGCTAAGGCTTCGAGATTCACACTCCAGGAGAGCAGGCCTTTCGTATAGATGGGAGCAGCGGAAGCGCCCGTCGCCAGGGCGGCGCATGCAACTGGGAACGGACACGACACTGCTGTGAGTGCCGCCATGTGGCCTCCCATGCTGTATCCAGTAACCGTCAACTGCTCGTAGAAACCGCGCAGGTACTCCAGCAAAGCCCGCGCTTCCTGAACTGAGCCGACGTTCATCAGGACATGATCGCTAAAGGTCGACAGAGAGGCTGTCGAAGATGTACGCCGACGCCCATAGAATGGGTTTTCGATGAGATACAAATCAAACCCGCGGTGGACCAACGAACAAAACACCCGTTCGCGGGTTTTGTAGCCCTCATCTCGAGAAGCAGCAAGAATCACGCAAGCAGCCGCATTCCCTCTCTTCGACCAGGCCCTAACGTGTACCGTTCTCGCTTGTGTCGGAAGCAGATCCAAAGGCGAGCAGAATGTCCCATCGCGCCAAACCATGCCGTCTTGACGGCCCGTGACGAACCAGTCGATGCAGATGGCAGGCAGCGGCCCGGCAAACGCGGCGTCCTGAACAAGGTGGCGTAGGAGTTGCTCATCCCCCCATCCCCGGGAAAACAACTTTTGCCAACTGCTCAGCGATGCGGCGATGACATCAAGAGGGTGAATTCGCGACATGCTCTGACCCACTCGGGTTAGCGCTGGGCAGTTTCACACCGCTTTCAGCGAAGATCTGAAACGCCCTGCTGTAGCTATTCCCATATCTGCGCCACGAATCTTGGATCACGTCAATCCTGCTCCAGCTTTTGAAAATATCTACCCAACCCCTGGAAAAAGGATGCGAGAGGTTGTCCGGGAAAACAAGCCTTAGCTGCATGTAGACGACGAACATAAACTCGATGAGCTTGGAGCAGAAGCGGATTGCGTATTCGGCGTCCTCCCTATGGACCTTCTCCCATTCCAAGGCGGAGTGATTGGGATCGCGATCGAACAATAGATCAAGAAACCCTTCGAGCTTCGCGTCGGTACGAATCTCCTGCAGCAGAGACTGGAAAAGCTTACTGTGATCGGCGGAATAGCGCTGCATCTCCGGTGTAGGCGGGCACCAGACGCTCTTGAGATTCTCAAACAACGCCTGCCGCTGCTTTTTGTCGTTGCACTGGAGTGCTTCGGGGCGTCCAGGCAGAAACGTCGCCATCGCGGCATGATGACCCAGGCGTCGATAACTCTCAAACTGTGACTCCGTGAACCACTGATTCAATGTGCTGTCGTTTGGAAAGACAGGGTCCTGCTTTCTGTAATTCAAGACATCGGCGGGTTCGTCCCCTGTAAGGGACGATCTAAGATATACGACGATTCCGGGATCATAGGGTGTCTCAGGGTAAGTGATCGTCCCAACTACACAGTGCGACGCGCTACATCCGGCATCGTCGAGTGACTCGAAAGGACGCAGGTCCAGGTCAATCTCCACGCCAAAATCAATGCGGCATTTTCGTATGGCCATGCCGATGCCCTGATGCTTGCCTTCTGCATCTTCCTCACTGTCGCAAATGACGATGTATCGGCAGCGCCGGCGCACCAGTTCGTAGACACCCATGTTGTCGAAGTGCCCGCCGTCGCTCAACATCACGTACTTGCTTGTATCGTCGACTGAACCCAACAGTTCGCTGAGCAACTGGAACAAAGAAAAGTGGGGAGAAGGTTTGGGAAAGGGACTGCTGAATGGTCCACGCTTGCGGTCCAACTTTCCTCCATCTTCAGCGAGCACCCGCGGGTTTGCCAGCCACCAACCAAGCCGGACGTTGAAGACTGTCATGAGAAACGCGGTGGCCGGGTTGCTATGGAACCCCATGTTCGGACTCACCGCGGCGCCCGAGATGGCCGTCGCGGTGTTGATATGAATCCCCGGCGCGGGATAGGCATAGGTTCCTGTCTCGACGAATCCGTTGAACCGCATGAGCCGGCGCAACCGCTTCGCGGCAGTCCAGCCCACATCGTAGCCGCAGTACAGTGGCGAGAAGAAAAAGGACGCCGCCTTGCGCTCCTGCCAAGCCAGATCTTGCCCTCGTGTCAGGTTGAGCGCGGTGCAAAAAATGGGATAGGGCCCGTAGTATCCCTTTTGGGGAAGCAATTCGCTCATCGCAATGTTGGCATCGTCCGCATCAAAACCCGTGAATGGATTGGGTTGGCGAGACGCATTCGAGGCCCCAAGATAACAGCGGGTCAGACGATTGCGATAGAAGGCATGCATGGAGAATTCGTTGATGTCAACGCGCCAGGCGAATAGAACACAGACCACAAGCGGTACCAGAAAGACAAGAAGGTTGAATACGAGACCGTACGATTGGGACTTCGCAAAGAGGAAGTCAGCCAGCCACGAGACCATCAATAGCAAACCAGCGATGAATACATACGGTGCGACAATGGCGAGCAGATCAAGGAAACTGAATTTGGATGTCTTCTCACTTGTCGTACCCGCCGTGTGCGAACTCTTACCCGCGAGGACTCCGGCTAGCGTAGTGCCAATCCAGCCCACCAACCCAATGATCTTCGTCTTGCCATAAGGGCCCAACAGCGTAATTGCCGCATGACTGAAAAGCGAGAAGCCGACGAATACCATCCAAGCAAGGCCGTACAATCCAACCCAGGCTGCGAATCTGGACAACCATTCCCGCCGGGAATCGGTGTAGGTGCGTCCCAGAAGGCCTACCGCTATGAGCATAGTGATCATGGGCCCAATCAGGGCAAGTGGCGGACCGATGACCAGCGCGAGTTCCCAACCGTGCCGCGGGTCACAGGACCAGAGCCAGGCCATGAACAAATTCGCCGATACGTTCCAGGCTGCACCAAATAGCGCCGCGAAGACCACGATTACACAGAGGCCTAGAATCGCAAAAACCGCTCTCACATGAGCAAAGCACTTGGGCCGTTGATTCCAGAATTCCCTGAAACTTTCGTACTGCGCCGTGCGGTGATGACTTTTCAAGTACGAAATGAGCACGCCACCTTGGGAGGCAAGCGTGGCCGCAAAAATCAGGAGTAAAGCAGCAGCCAACAAGAAACTCAGAACCAGGTTGATTCCCAGCAGACTGGTCGCGAAAAGGAAGGTAGTCAATACAGCTGAGGCGAGGAGAGGAATGACCAGAAAGCCTTGCACTCCTGATTGACCGCAGCTCTCATTCGCGCTGTAGCTTATTTTACTGAGATTGTCGCCAAGAAAATACGTAGCAACCAGGAAGAGATACGAGATCGCTGCAGCGGCAGCCAAGACGGCCCAGTCATGTTGAGGAACGAGGGATTGAAAGGTCAGCAAATGTGGAAGCAGCACCAGAAAGAGCAATCCCGCACTCAGGACAATCTGGTTCAGGAGTGTGTTCCTAAGCCACGTAGTGGCACCCACCCAGGTATCCGCAGTAAACACTCCGCGCTGCGGAGTCAAATAGTTACTGAAACGGCGAAGCCAGCGGATCGGCTCAGGATGGGTTCCGGGATTGTTCGGTTCGGGCGGCGGAACGAGCATTTCGTTGACTTCATCGAATCCGCGAACCTTGTGATCCGGATCTTGCTTCTCGGCCTGCCGTTGAATCCAGGCTGCAAGCCACTGGTGAATGTATCCACCTCCTGAAACACTCGAGAGATAGTCAAAGCAGCGCAGCAGATTGAGTTGAGCCAGCGCCTGCAATACCCCAAGGTTGAAGGTGGCGCTGCGGATGCCTCCCCCGGACAGACTTATTCCCATCAATCCCGACTTTGCGGCCCGAATATACGTTTCTCCCGACGGCTCTACGCGAAAGATATTTTGACCCGAGCGGCGCGCATCGACCTGAACCAGTTCTTGCTCCACCAGCCATTGGCTCGGGGTATAGCCAATGTGCCAGGCGAGCTGCGCCTGCAGCCCCGGCAGAGTTTCCATCTCCTGAGACAGCTGCAACGCATTCGCCGGCTTTTCCTTGAGACAACCGCAAAGCTCAGCATTCGCTTTCCAGTCTTCCGGTGTGATCTTCGCATCGGCACGCTGGGCCAGTTCAGTGATGTAGTCGGATGGCATTCAACACTCCCCTTGTAAGCGCACGATCCACGGTCCTACGGAGCGTTCCGCTCGTGTAAAGGACCGGCGTTTCCCTAAAATCTTTTCAAAAACGCGATCAGCGCAAGCTTGTCTGCGTCGCTGAGACCCGGCTCACCACCCTTGAAGTAATCGGTTCCGAAGTAATGGCCACGATTCACAATAAGGTCCGGGCACTTGCTGAGTTCGAGCATCTGGCCGACTACATTGCTGAAGACTTTTTCTGCATCGTGATCTGTCGCATTACGTGGAAGCTTCTGCAGATCAGCGCTCATCTTGAGCACAAGATCGAGAAGTTTCTTGTCGTGCTGCAGGCGCTCATCTGGATCGTTGCCTTCAGGAAGCGGGTTGATATTTGTGAGCAGCCCAACGGGCGTGCCCTTAGGAATGGGACCAACCTTGATTATCTTGTCTTGGTCGTCGAAAATCATCGGGAAAAATCGCCTTATCCCGCGAAGTTGTTGCAACGCATCCGGAAGATATCCATAGGCCACCTTGAGATAGCTGGTTTGCGTGGTTCGGTCAATCTTGCCCGGGATCTTATCCCCCAGCAGTTCGTCTTTTTCGCGCTTGTCCGGCCACAGCATCTGGTGAATCGAATCCTCGAACGAATCAAGGCGTGCTTGGACAGATGGCTCGGGATTGAATTTCCCAACGCTGTTATTCAGCAGGAAGGGCGCGGTAGACCACAAGCTGACCAGCGAGGGCGGACGGGTATAGCCTCGGCCGCCTGCAGGCATCACGTATGTTCTTGGCTCGCCAGTGTAAGGGTGATACCAGGTGATGGTCCCGACTGAAGGGAGATCTTTGTACGATTGAGAGGAGAAGTTATCCCAGATGTTGCCTCCGAGAGCATTGGTGGCAAGTGGGCTGCAGGCGTTGGTTTGGAGCAGGGTTACCGGGATTCTGAGTTCGGTCGATAGATAATTTCCATCGAGGAAGTCAGGCGCCATAACGATATCCTTCATTTTGTCTTTGAAGTCTGTCGTCTTGGTCCAATCCCAATATTGATTCCAGCAGTTGAGGTAGTCTTTTCCCGCGCAGCCAGAGGGATCGAGGCCGGGTACTGGCGGAGGCGGCAATTTGCTGGAGTGGCACCGGGCACATCGCTCGGCAAATACTTCCTTGCCTCGTGGGACCAAGGCTTCGTCCTTCTTCAGGTACTCAGCGCCGCCCGGGGCATCCTTGAGATGGTGGGGCTCCGTGCTCTTCAGAAAAAACAGCGCCATGTCGGGAGTTTGCGCTTCTGTCGCAGCGAAATATGCTGAATTCTTGTGCGAAACAGAAATCTCGATAGGCGTTATTGGTTTGCCACCGACAAGAGCGTTGAAGTGGAGTAACCATTCTTCGCTGAACGTTCCGATATTCAAATAGACACGGTTGAGTGCTCCGAGAGCTCCAACCGAGTCTGAGCCGTCTTTCAGGACACGCGGAGTCCAAACCGTTTCTGGCGTCGAATAGAATTCCGTGAGCCATCCACTTGGGACGTAGTCGTTGAACTGCTTGTTGTTCTTTTGCCCGTCCGCGAGGGTCTCTTTCCCCCAACGTTTCGAATGCATCAGCCGTTCTTTCAACAGGTAGACCGCATTCATGGTGCGTGGATTGTTGATATTGTCGGTCGAGACGAACGACGTATCGAGGCTACCGGGCCGGGAGGTGTGAAACAGTTGCCAGACGAAATTATCTTCTTCGCCTTGCCAGTAGAAGATTCTGTCGATCCAGAAATATTGCGCGCCGACGTTGGAACTGAGGTTCTCCCACTTCGGGTTATTTGGGTCTGGCGGCGGCTTCAGCGGGTTGGGCCCGATGTGGCAGAAACCGCAGGACATTCCGACGCGATAGGGACGCACGAGATGCTTGTTGTTGTAGTAGGTGGGATCGGTGTAATACCGAACCGGATCCCAGTTTTTAGCCGCTTTCTCGTCGAAATCCGGGTTGGGAAACAGCCGCAAGCCGACGATGCCTGTTTCATATCCATAAAAGGATCCGACCGGAAAATCCTTGCCGTTGAGTTTTGTACCCCGCGATCCAACTTTCACCCCAGGATATTTCGTCTCGCTCTCGAATGGATCTGGCTTGCAGCCTGCACGTCGCTTGTCCAGCCAGAGCCCCCAGCGTTCAGGGTCGGGTCCTGTCGCTTTTTCGAAACAGGGATCATTTACGAGGCCAAGGTATTCCCAGCGATGGTCGCGACTGAAGTTCGGATTTATCTTCAGCAGTTCAGGATGGGAAGAGAGAGTCTTCAGGAAATCGAGAGCTCCGGCGCTGACATAACTGAGTTTGTCCCAGAGACGGTCATTGCCCGCTGACCAGACGACCCAGGTGTTCCGGCCTTTAATTTCTTCCGGGCTTAGATTTAGTCCGCCATCCATGTCATGGAAGAAGTCTTCATCGGCTGCAGGAAAGCTCGACGCATCCCTGCCAGCCAAAAGAGCTTCGTCTTTGACATGCCCGGAGCGGGGTACACTCCACCAATAGAGAAGTGTGGCCGCCCCGACCAGAAGCAGTAACGCAACCAGCACACCCACTCGTTTGCTCGTCACCACTCTTACCTCCTGCCTGATTCACTTGGAATCGCAAAACTTTCTCAACCTTAGGAGACTGTTGGTCAGGAACCGGCGGCCGCACCGAATTGCAGGCAAAAATGAATCAAAGGCTTGTTAGCCCAGTAGACGCGTCCCAAGTAGAAATCCGGTCCGATCAGCCGTATCTCGTCGCGTATCCAGTGGGCGACCAACGAAGTCTGAGAGTAGTCCAAGACGATGCACTCCTTTTGATCAAACCAACTGGGCCCTTTGTAGACCTTGGCAATAATGGCGTTGAGACCGATGGCAAGTATCCGGTTCCTTAACACTCCCTCCTTGGCATCGAACGTTTTGCCCTGCCACACAAATAGGTTGATGAATTCGGCGATTTCGTGGCTGAAGTTTGTACCCGACGCGACAATCGCTGTGCCCTTGGCTGGTCCGTTCGGAATGTCTCCTGCCGGACTCGAAGAAAAGAGTGAATCCATATCCGAAAATGTCATTCGAAGTAGTTGCGGAACGTCGTAAGCCATAGCTAGTGCTCCTTCAGACCTGACTCAACGAGCAGGCGGTGGTTCTGACGGTTGTGCGGGCAGAGACACTTTCGCGATAACTGAGCTTCGTCCCTGACCAGTATTTGTGCCCCACCGGATGCGGAATCGCACCGGTACAACAAAACTCATGTCAGCCAGCGAGAATTACGTCCGCGGCCTTTTCCCCAATCATATAGATCGCGCTGACAATGAAAACCCCCGGTATTCGCGGAAATACCGACGCATCGACAACGCGCAAGCCAGTGGTTCCGTGCACCCGGAAGTCGCTGGTCAAAACTCCACCTTTATCACGAGGACCGATCGCACAAGTGCACGACGCGTGGTGGCCCCATGCATTGTTGCGGACGAAAGCCTTCAACTCCTCGTCCGTGTTGACATCCTTCCCGGGGAATTCCTCGGACAGATCTTTCAGTTCGCAGGCCAGCGCACGAACAAATCGGATTCCGTCGATCACAGCTTCCATGTCCTGGTCGGCGCCTTCCTCGAAGTAGCGAAAATTGATGCGTGGCATATCTCTTGGGTCGGGGGAGCGCAACGTAACGCTACCGGCACGGTTTCGGGTATGTGCCTTCAGCACAACCCATGTCAGATAATTCAAATCCCTGGCAAACAGACAGGAGTAGTTCGGAAAATATCCTTGGAAATTCGCCAGCAGCGCCATGCAGAACAGATCGGGAGGACCCTCGGCTATCGGCGATTGCTTGAAGAACGAGAGGACTGATCCGTTGGTGGCATAAATTCCCGTACGGCATAAATTCCATTGCTGGAATTGCGGGTCCGACGAAGAAAACTTTACGCGCTTATACAACTCCCACAGCGGGCGGTTCATGCGGTGGCCCACAGCGATTTCGTAACGATCCTGCAGGTTCTTGCCAACACCGGGAAGATCTACGAGTACCCTGATTCCGTAGGGTTCCAGTTCTTCGCGTGGACCAATGCCGGAGAGCATGAGCAACTGCGGTGTGTTGAACGCACCACCCGCAAGGATCACCTCCTTTGAGGCAAAGATCCTATGAATCTCACCCATTTCTTGACTGGGCTGCGAAGAAGCACGATACAGGTTCTCGCCACGCAGATACTCCACGCCGATGGCACGATTGTTTTCATCGAACAATACCTTGGTGGCAAGCGCATTCAGCTCAACCCTGAAGTTGCGGTGCTTGCGTGCTGTTTCGAGAACTAACTCGCGAGAGCCCGTGCGCGCGTGGTTCTTGGTGGTCAGCGGCAGATAACGCGATCCTATGGCGTTCTTTTCCACCAGACGCCAGTCATTAGGGTCGCCCCAGCTTTCCAGAAACCAGCCAAGCCGCTCGACAACATGGCCTGCCGCAATCAGCGAGTCCTTAACGCAATCAGCAAGTGTATGAAAGAGATCCTTCTCCAGCAGCGATTCCATGGGGATCGCTTTTTCAGTACGGAGCCATCCCTTCCACCCATGGCGTGACGGATTCAACCCTATCTTGGACAGCAAGCGATGCAAAGGTCGATGGTGGCAATTCTCGAGACGTTCAAAATATGTGCGCATCCGGTCCGCGCCCCAGCTCTCATCTTGCGTAAGATCGGCGATGTATTCCCAATCTGAATTGTGGGGATAGACCAGGATCTGGGCGTTGTGCGCAGTACATCCTCCGAGTGTCCCAGCTCGTGGATAAAGCACTCCGTCTCGTTCTTCGATGTACTTCGGGTCGAGCCTCTGCTGCTCAAAGTGCGAGTAATGACGAACATAAAAATCCCATTTGATCGCGCTGTTCTCCGAAGCAAAAGCATGAAAAGCGGGCACATCGTAGTCTGCGGGTAAGCGGTTCGCCTCCGGCTGAATCGGATCTCCACCCCTGAGTTTTCGAGGGTCTCCGCCGGCCTCGAGAAGAATGACGGACCGTCCCGCCAAAGCCAACCGCGACGCCACCGTGCCACCACCTGCGCCGGATCCGACGACGATATATTCGCAATCGGCTTGACGTGGAGTCGTCGAACTCATCCTCTACTTTCCGTATCCGCTCTTTCCGCAATCAAAGAGTTTTCAGGTACTCGAGAATCGCTTTCTTGTCATGATCCGAGAGCTCGGTCCCATAGAGATGCCCAGCGTTGCTGTTGCCCGGCTGTCGGGTATCGAACAGGGTGAAGTACAGGCCCTTCTCCTGCGGCAGGTCTGAAACGAAGCCGAGGTCGCGGGTGTTGAGCAGGTTGTTGCCGCGGTAGAAAGTCGTCGCACGTTGCGCCGGTGGTTTCAGCAGATCACCCACCGAGGGGACTGATCCATTGTGAAGATACGGGCCGCGCATCCAGGTACCATCCAACGCCGCAGCGACGTATCCGCTCGCCTTCAGTTCGTTCGCCAATTCGCGATCCGTGCCGATCTCTGCTATCGGAACCTCCGTCCCCTGTTGCTTTCCGTCCTTCGCGTGGCACGATGCGCAGTGCTGATCAAACAACGCCTTGCCCGCCTGAACCAGTGCCTGATCCCACGCCAGCGGATATTGCGGCACCTTGGAGTTCTTGACCCAAGTTGCGAGTTCTCTCAGCCGTGGCTGCGAGAAAGCAGCGTCAGAATGCGGATCGCGGCTGTGATTCTGCAGTGTCGAGTCAACCACGACGTGCGTCTGATTGAGAAGCTGCTGCTTCGTGCGCGGGATCAGAATGTAGCGGTAGATTAAGCTGTCAATCCACCTTAGCTTCGTCGCACTATTGATCTCTGTCATGATCTCGGTGGAATTGAAACGCGGGTCCTGCGCACATTGCTGAAAGAATGTGAGCAACGCCTGGGGATCCACGGCACGACCCGGCACCACAGGAACAACCACGGGCCCGTCGTCAGGCCCAGGACGATAGGACGCAGCGTGGCAAAGTGCGCAGTTCCCTGCCACACGAATATAACCGACGATCTTCTTGGAGAAGCCAGCCGGCATCTCCTTGCCTTCTTCCCATGAGAGGCCGACTGAAACGTAGCCCCCGTTTCCCGGCATGTACTCAGGGAACATGCGTGGCAGAGCCAGCCAGATCCAATAAGGAATCCCAGCCTCGCGCTCAGCGCCGACCGAGCCGTAAAGGAAGTTGTCGCGTTGATCGGCGGAGATCCATCCCGGCTGCGGCCTTTCCATGAAAAAGCTACTCCAGGCTGTGACCGCAACGATGACAAGGAGCAGCGCTGGCACGATCAAAAGATTTCGTTTCGTGCGCCTTGTCATATTCATCCTCGACCGATCAGAACGTTTTCAGATACTCGATCAGCGCCCATTTCTCCTGATCCGGCAATTCGGTTCCGTAGGCAGGGCCCGTGTGACCGCCGTTTCCATTACCGGGTTGCCGAGTATCCAGGAGGAAGAACTTGCGGCCATCCTGCTCAGAGATCGTGGAAACAAAGCCGACATTCTTGGGATCGTAAACGTCATTGCCGCGGTAAAAGGATCCGACACGATCTTTTTCGGGCTTGAGCAGTTCCCACAAATTTTCTACTGACCCGTTGTGCAGATAAGGTGCGCGCAGCCAGATTCCGTCGAGTGGAGAATTTGCATAACCCGACTGCTTGCGAAAGTGGGTAAAGCGCTGCGGATAGGGTGGATCAAACCCCCAGTCTTTCTCGTAGCCGGCATAAAGAGTGCTCTGGTTTACGGCCAAAACCCAGGTGTAAGAGTCGAGGCGCCAGCGATCGGTACCGATTTTTTCAATCGGCACCACGGTACCTACCAACTCGTTGGCTTGCGGCGGTTCATGCCGGAACGGCGGTTCGCGTGTACCGTGGCATCGGATGCAGTATTCCTGATAAACATGTTGGCCCTGCGCCGCGAGCGAACCATTAATGGGATATGGATACACTGGTGGCTTCGCAGTCTCGAGCCACTTTGCGGTACGCAGCACCCGATCGACGTCCAGGGTCGGAGGATACGCGCCGGTTCCGAACGCAGCGGATAAGTTCCGTTCATCCACCGAGGTGTTGTTCCCATCCCAGTGAAGTTGCATCCCTTTGCGGGGGCCTTGGTACCAGATCGATGGGAAATCGACATTGCCAATCAGTTCCTTGGGATCGGCATACTTCTCCATCGGAAAGTTCAACAGAGCCTTGGGTGCGTTAAAAGTGTCCACGCGACCCGGCCCCCAACTGTCTTTGTTAATGAAACTGAGGCGCTGACCGAGGATGAGGAGTTGGTCTCGCATTAAGTAGGCCGCGAGGTACCGGAAGATCAATCGGTTGATCAAATCCGGCTTGTCTACGCGGCGATGCGGGTCGTCCTGCATCTTGCTAATCTGATCGAGCAGGCGCTGTGGAGTGAATTTCTGATCCTTGGGAATCGTAGTGAGGAACTTTCCCCAGGATCCCAGATCAAAAGTGTGAGCCGGCATTCCCGGAACGATGCGAGGCGCCGCGCCCGGAGCGTCTCGCACAGTGCTGGTGTGGCATACCGCGCAATTGAGGTAGACCACATCGATGCCGCGGAAATTCCGCAGTGACATGCCAACAGGCAGGTCGTAGCGCGGATCTTTGCCCGGCTCGTAAATCATTCCGAACACGGAATAGCCGCGACCCGTTTTTTTGTCGGGCAGATATTCCGGAAACAGTTCAGGCAGCGCGACCCAGAACCAGTAAGGAATCCCGTCCATCCGCTCGCCACCAGTCGAACCATACTCGAAGTGAAGAACATCGTCTGCGTACTCAACAGGATGGTCTCGGGTCAGTCGAACCGCCAGGTAGATCCCGAAGATCACAAAAACGCTAGCTGCCGCCAAAAGACCGAGTTTGGCCCAACGACGCCATCGGTCGGATGGAGCAGACTCAGAGTCCTTCTCGAGGTAGGAGGCCAATCTGCTCGCCAAACCTGCTTGTTGTCGGCGAACCCGTTCTGGCGCACTCGCAGGGCGCGCTCCAACACTTGCCGGGTACACGCTCTTACGAACTTCGGTCAGAAACCCATGAGGCTCGAACCCGCGTGCGGCAAACGGATCGAAATGCAGGGTCTCCTGGTCAATCTCAATCTCTTCGTCGAAGCGACTCTCGGCGATAGGAACAAATGGCTGGCGGGCATTCCCAACCGGCTGAACTTCAAGACGGAGGACTGCGTGGCGGGCCACAGCCAGTGATAGGCCATTCTCGCGTGCCGGACCATCTTGCGGTAAGCCCGGAGTCTCCATATCCGGTACGAGACGAATCCATACGTCGCGCTTACCTTCATCAATCCGGTACGGTACGTCGGCGTAATAGAGATTCTTGAAATAATCGAACTTGTGGAGACCGTACATCCATCCGCCGGCCGCCAAATTTAAGACAAGTTTCCACAGCCGATTGCCCCCGGCTGTGCACAACAGATCAAGACAGTTGTCACCGGGGCCCCCGAGGGTAATTCCTTCGCGTGAAGACGCGATGCGCATCGCAATGCTTGGCGCGTCGGGAATCCGATCGGCCAGCCACAGAGGGGATCCTTTTTTCATCACCCCCATGCCGATGCGCATCAGCACCGCCCCCGTCAGCCGTTCGGCAGCGCGGGCGTAGCTCGCGTCCATGGGCTGCAGGGTCCGGATGGTTCCGCGAAAGACTCTTCCATCGGGGTGAAAGGTCCTGGCATCGCGGATTACGCCGCTCACAAATCCGAAGAAACCAGCCGCGATTCGCGCAGCGAGCCTGGGAGGCTCGGTTCCCGGGCCAGATTGTGCATCCTCACGCCATGACAAGTATGTCCAGAGGAACCCACCGAAGTCGGTAACAGAAAATGCCAGCGCGAGGGGGCCCGGCAGAATTTGCTTGTACCAGAGGACCGCCATTATGAGGGGCACAAGGGGCCGATCCAGCAAGGAGGCAAAGACGAAGCCTTGAGCGTTTAAACGCCCTGCTACCACGTACAGCATGCCGAGCCCGCCTACCAGCAGTCCGACGAGCCGAAGGTAGTTCGCACCCTGATCTGTAAGCGCAGGCAGCTGCAGAAGCCATGCAGTCCAATAGGGACTAATCAAAATCACGAGCCCCAACGCCATGTCGACCCACCCAAAAGTCTCGACAGAGCGGGCGGCGCGCGTTTGTCCCTCAGCATTGAAGAGTCGTCGAAACATCTCGTTCAAAGGAGGTGTCATGCGCGAGATTTCCGACGTGGACGAATCCTTCTAATGACCTTTTGGTGCTCCATTTCGGGTTCTCTGCTTATGCTGTAGTGAGTTGTGGCGGCAAATCATTACAACATCAACGTCATCACGCCTTATCAGGCCGCGAGTTGGTTTTCTTAAAGTCCGGACGTGCTCGTGGTATACCGGGCATCGAGTGGACGAAAGCCCACCGATCGCCTCGCACGGTACAAAGAACAAATCCGAAGTAGGGCAGGGACCCGAGAAAATAAAGACCTACGAAGTACCGATATCCTCTGTAGGCTTGTCATCCAGCGCGCGGGGAATGCGCCGCTAAATCGCTGCAAGCTTACGGCCAGAAATTCGAGGCGTCAAGTTTTTTCTCTTGTTTTTGTCAAGACTATTTAGAAATGTCCCCATCATTAACGATTTAGAAGCGTCCCCTTTTCAGTTGTTGTGTTCTCGTTGGAATGCGCACTGAAGCGAAGCCCCGTAGTTAGGGCGAAGCGTAAGTGCGCATTCCAACGAGCGGCGCTGCGCTTGCCGGAGTGGGAACCCTTGGCCGCATGTTCTGGTACCCCTGTCGCCACGGGTGATCTTTTCTGGCTTTGCGAATCACGATGGGACGCGGTGCGGACGGACGCAGCTCAGGGGACACCTGTATCCGTTCCTTAAGCTCCGTGAAGGCAATCGGCTCGCCCCGATAGTAAATCTGCATGTCGCCATCTTCCCATTCGCAGACCATAGCTTTGCTTCGCGTAGGGCCGTAGTGCCGCGAGCCAGGATTCAACTGCAAACTACGTCCGTTATGCCGGATCACCCAGTCGTTGCTGATCGAGCGTTCCGTCTCTAAGCGAAAAATCTCATGCAGTTCGCGAGCGGTTGGTTTTCGCCCGTGATAGTCTTCGGGGCTAGCCGGCGGCCGGGCAAAACGCCGGTTGTGTTCCGGCAGATACCGCTTTTGCAAGTACTGGTTCGCCGCTTCGTAGCTCGCGATCTGCTTGCGGCGCATTTTCTTGATCAACCGATCTTGATGCACTCCATTGGCACGTTCTATGCGACCCTTGGCCTGGGGCGAGCTGGCCGCAATGATGCCGATGCCCAGCTTTTCACACATACGTCCGAACTGGGTGAACGGCACTTTCCCCCGCAATTGCTCGGCGGGCGTGGCCTTCCGCTTGTAGACGTTCTTCCAATCGGTATAGAGCGCACGCGGCACGCCATGGTTCTCGATCCAAGCCCGCAGCACTCCCGCCGCCGCCCAGATCGTTTCTTCCTTGCCCATCCGCGCCTCGCAATGGCCGCTGGCATCATCTACCATGTCCATCAGACAGCCCCGCGGGCCGCGCCCTTCGAACCAATCATGGAAACTGCCATCCAGCTGCACCAGCTCACCCAAATGGGCTTTGCGCTCTCGCCGTTTGCAATGCTTCCTGCGCCTCCGCTGCCGACTCCACAGCCCTTCTTCCAGCATCCACAGCCGCAGGGTTTCGTGGTCCACCACGATGCCGTCTTCTTCGGCTAAGTGCTCGGCGGCCAAGGTCGGACCGAACCTTTCCTCCTCCGAACCCGAATACTTCTTGCGGATTAAATTCAACACCCGACGCCGCACCTTCAACGGCTTGCGACGATTCGACGGCCGACCCACATTGCCATGCTTGAGCCCTGCGCTGCCCAGCTTGCGGTAGCGCCGCCACAGTCTTTTTGCCTGGCGATAACTGACATTGAGCATTACTGCGGCATCATTCAGTTTCAGGTCCCCATTCTTTACTCGCCCCATCACTTCCACACGATTCAGCTCATGACCACTCATGGCCGTCCTCTTCAACAGACCTCCTCTGGCTGGAGGTCTCAGTCTAAGGGGACATTTCTAAATAGTTCGGAAGGGGACATTATCATTAAGTTTCAACACAAAGAACTGCAGTTCGGGAAGCTGATTCACTCGCCGATTGTGGCGTGGGCCTTTAATATGTCACACGTCGAGGTCGTACCGGTTCCCGTGGCCGTAGGCTCCGCAAGATTCCTCAAAAACTACACGGGTAATTTTCACCTCGTCCCCGCGAATCCCGGCTTCTTCCAGATGGCCTACATGGCCGAACTCCGCAAGGAGCACTTCGATAAGCTCACGAAGGAACAGCGGGACGAGATCAAGAAAACAGCGGGCATCTTCGAGTTAGGTATCTGGACGCCTGAAGATATAACCGACTGGCGAGAAGAGGCGCTGACGTGCGAAGAGGACCTTTTCGAAGACCTTATCCTTCTCCCAGCGGACGTGACAACTGGCGAGGTGAATAGCCTATGAGCATCTTTCAAAATGGCGTTTGGAGTTGTGGTTTCGACTTCTTAGCGGATGGCACCATTCCCTCTGGAAACGTTTTCGATGTGGGCAGTACGGGCTCCGGGGGACCTTCAGTAGGCGCCACGGCCGCGCGCTTTTCGGGGAAGGGAATCACGATTCCGTCTAGCGCAGGTTTCATCGGACGCAGCTTGAGCACGAACTTAGCTTCAGTGATTACGGGCTTTTCTTTCAAAACGACGGCACTGCCTACGTCTGGAGTCGTCACCATCGCGACGCTCTACGATGCCACCGGCGGCCAACCGCAAGCCACCTTGGGGTACAACTCAACCGGGAAAATGGGGTTCTACTCCGTCGGGGGCGTCCAAGAAAATAACATTGCCATTTCCGGACAGATCGGGGCGCTGTCGGCAGCGGGGACCGTCATTCCCAACTCGTACGACTTCTGGGAAATCGCAGGAACCATAAACAATGTTTCAGGAGCGCTGACGCTGAAAAAGAACGGTGTCTCGGTGCTCACGTTCAGCGGAGACACGCAGGTCACCGCGAACGCCTATGTAAATCGTATTTATTTCGGTCAGTCCAATCCGGGTGCCGCAACCATCGCGACGCATTACATCGACGACATATACATTTTGGATCTGACAGGAGCCGCGCCACTCAACACCTTTTTAGGGCCTGGTCGACTGCAAACAGATGGGCCGATCGCAGAATCATCAACAGCGGGTTTAAATACGTGGGCCTTTACGACACCTCAAGGGACAGACTACGGAAACGCCGCGAGCGTGCTTTCGAGATCGGCGAGACTCAGGGGCTTGGGAACCGTCTTCCAACCTTTCGGGGCCGGCAGGTTGCGTGTGGGATCACTCTCGATCTGCTCCTCATCAATCAGGAAACGAAAGAAATGTCGCAAGCACGACAGTCGACGTGCGACGCTCCGCGCGCTGATGCCCTGCTTGAGCGAATCGCTGATGTACTTCTGCAGATCGATTCGGGTAGCCTCCAGAAGGGGCTTCTCCAGCCACGCTGAGAACTTGCGCACACCATTTTCGTAATTGCGAGCGTGTTCTCGCCGGCGCCGCGCTCGGAACGCAGGTAGACAAGAAAGCGGTTAATCAGATCGTTGTTAGTTGGCATGCGGCCACCGTCTTGCCCCTACCGAAAGACCCTTCCGAATCGCAATGGTGCGAGCAAAAAATGTAACTAAGAATGTAACCAACGAGACCCAACAAGAACCTAAAAATACCGTCACCCACTTTTTTATTTTTCGCCGCTAGACCCCCAGTCCCGCTTGACGATACACGTATTTTCAAGCACTTCCCAGCGGTCTATAATTCCGGATCGGCAGTCTCAAAATCCGCCGGTACTTGGTACCTTGCAGGTTCGATTCCTGTTCCCGGCACCACCGTCCGAACGGCCACTCGGCTGTTCTCATTTCGTAAAAATGCGACTGCAGTTATCCGTCTTCCGCCTTTTCACGCCTATAATGGCCTGCCTAGGAGAGTGCGACGGGTCAGCACTTCAGCTGTGTCGCGTCCCATCCTCTCCATAGGGACCCATGATCGGCAAGTCACTCCGCTCGTACCGCATCGAGGCCAAGTTGGGGGCTGGCGGTATGGGTGTGGTGTACAAAGCCGTGGATTCCCGTCTGGGCCGCACTGCGGCCATCAAAATCCTTTCCTCGGCCGCGTTGAACTCGGAGCGCGAGCGGCGATTTGTGCAGGAAGCCAAGGCCGCCTCTTCGCTCAATCATCCCAATATCATCACCATCTATGACGTCGACACTCAGGAAGTCGATGGCAAGCCGCTGCAGTACATCGCCATGGAGTACGTGGCGGGAGAGACGCTCGATCACCTCATCGGCAAGAAGGGTCTGCGAATTCGCGATGTGTTGAAATACTCGATCCAAATTGCCGACGCGTTGGCTGCGGCTCATGCCGCCGGAATTGTGCATCGCGATCTCAAACCGTCGAATGTCATCGTGACCTCTCAAGGCGTGGTCAAGATTCTTGATTTCGGGTTGGCTAAGTTGACCGAAATGGGCGAGGCTGATGCCTATGCCGAAACTATGCACGGAGAGGGATCACCGCTGACCGAGGAGGGGACCATCCTCGGCACCGCCGCCTACATGTCTCCTGAGCAGGCAGACGGCAAGCCGGTGGACAGCCGATCCGACGTTTTTTCTTTTGGCTCGGTCCTCTATGAGCTGGCGACCGGTCAACGTGCCTTCCCGGGCGGTTCGAAGTTGTCCTCCCTTTCAGCCGTGCTTTACAAGGATCCACTTCCAGCGTCGCGCGCGGGTGCGGAGATTCCTGCGGAACTCGACCGGATCCTCGCGCGCTGCCTGAAGAAGGACCCCGAACGCCGCTGGCAGACTATGGCTGATGTGAAGGTCGCGCTGGAGGAGTTGCGCGATGAAATGGATGCCAGCAATTTCTCCGGCGCGATAGCGGTTCCAAAAGTTCAACGGTCTTCCCGCACCCAGCTCTGGGCGGGGCTAGGTGTGCTGGCGGGAGTGCTGCTCGGAGTTGCGCTGGCGATCACCTATCAGCAAAAATTCTCGCGCCCTCCGGAGCCGCCCTCATTCCAGCGTTTGACGTTCCGGCGCGGAGACGTTACATCTGCAAAGTTTGCTCCCGGCGAGAGTGTCGTTTACAGCGCGGAGTGGGACGGCGCCCCCTCGACATTGTTTTCCGCTCAGCCAGGTAACCGCGAAGCGCAAGCTCTGCCACTGCCCAGCGCGAGAGTTCTGGCGATTTCGCCCAGAGGTGAATTGGCGATTCTGCTCGGCGGCGATGATGTTGGGACACTCGCTCGCGTTCCCTTTGGGGGCGGCTCCCCACGCCAGGTGCTGGAGGGCATTACTGGCGCCGACTGGGGCCCGGACGCAGACTCGCTTGCCGTGGTACGTGCTAGCGCAGGGAAGTTCCGGCTTGAGTATCCGATTGGAACCGTCTTATACGAGACCGAGAAGCGCCCGCCGATGATGCCGCGGGTTTCCGCCGATGGCAAACTCGTGGCATTTTTCGATTTTGATATGGAAGCCGGCGACTACGCCCTCTGCGTTATTGGGCCGAATCATCCCAGGCAAGTTCTCTCGCGCGGATGGCGCGCCATCGGAGCCTTGAATTGGTCGCCCGACAATCGTGAAATCTGGTTTTCGGGTGGGCAACCGGGCGGCGATCCTGCGCTGTACGCGGTCACTCTCTCCGGCGTCCAGCGCCTCGTGACCCAGACCGGTGGAATGATCGTAATGCAGGACGTGGCCCGCGACGGCCGCGTCTTGCTGAGCACGGTGAACTCGCGTCTGGGAATTCTGTATGTCCCGCCAAAGGGCGCTCCAGAGCGTGACTTGAGCTGGCTCGATTCTTCGCTGATCTACGAACTTTCCAACGATGCCCAGTCCATCGTCTTTGTAGAGCTCTCTAATGGCCAGGGTCGCAACTCTGCCATCTACTTGAGAAAGACGGATGGTTCTCCCGCGATACAACTCGGATATGGCAATCGGCCGTCACTCTCGCCGGACGGAAAGTGGGTCGCGTGCATTCATCATGAGGGTGAGCGCTCGCGTCTGATGTTGCTGCCCACCGGGGCAGGCGAATCGCGGTTCGCGAATATTGAGGGAATTCATTTCGACGGGGTGGAGTGGTTCCCCGACGGCAAACGCATTCTCTTCACCGGGAATGAAACGGGGCACCAGACGCGTACCTGGATCTACGATCTCGAGTCGGGCAAGACAACGCCGGTAACGCCCGAAGGAACCCGCGGTGCCCGGGTTTCTCCCGACGGGAAATGGTTCATCACTGTAGATCCGCACAAGCTCCTGATGACACCGGTAACGGGAGGGAACTCGCTGGCAGTTGTCGACCTTCAGCCCGGCGAGAGTGTTGTGCGCTGGACCGGAGATGGACGCTATCTGTTTCTTCAGCAGCGAGAACCGGCGAGCATCAAGATCAGCCGTTTGGAGATTGCATCCCACCACAGAGAGTCTTGGCTTGTAATGAAGGTTCCCGAGCCCGGAGCTACATTCTTTGGACCACTGGCGTTGTCAGCCGATGGAAGAGCCTGCGCCACTACTTTCCAGCGCGACTTGGCGAATTTGTTCCTGGTGCGGGGATTGAAGTGATGGACCCAAAACTTTTCGCACACTCCGGCTTGCGGTGAATCCACTCGACTCTTGTCTTTCGCGATACCACCACCGTGTCAATCGCGCCGCCTACTGCAGACGGCTCATATGTAGCCGTGAGTGCAACCATCTTCTCCGCTCCGGCTACTAGTCGTTCCTTTACCCCGAGTCCTTTCACTTCAAAGTCCAGCCCATTGCGCCACGATTGAGATCGTAGTGTTTTGCCGTCCGCGAACTCTTGCGCTACGGATGTCTCACCGATTATCTCGGCGAACGCGTCATCGCTTGCTGGCAAGCGGCCTTGTAGAGTAACTGACTGCAACACCTCCACGGGAGCGTCGTACCTGATGGATATTTACCTCAACCACAACCCGTTGGTGCTGCTCGTCAAAGCCGGCGAAGATGGCCGTGCCGAGCGTTTGTGGCCAACCCTCCTCGGGATGCCCCCTCACGTCTGGTTCGAGCTTTGCCGCGATGTCTCTGCCGAATGTTTCCGCCAGTGCTGAAATGAGTTCGTGTCGTGGTGTTTTTGCGAGTTGGCGATAATGCTGCCGGGCGACTGAAATCGCGTCCCAGTTCCCCCGCACACCTGAATAACTGCTATATCCGGTAATGGCAAAAACCAGTTGCTCGTCAAGAGCGTCGACTTTGCACGAATGTAGGGACACTCCCTTTGCGCTTAAGCGTTTGCTGTCGGCTGCAATTACCAGGTAATCGTCGGCGGATTGAAGTACCGCAATCGAGCCGACCGAGAGTTGACCGCTCGCGCACCCGATCAACATCAGGGTGCAGGTGGCGGCGAATCGAATTCTGCAACGGAACGTCCATTTGGAGCTGTTACCAAGCATTTTGCGGTTGGCTCTACCGGTTCTGAAGCTGGTGTCACCTGATCTGCTGAAATCTCAATCGCTCGCGGACCCTGACACGAGGGTCCATTATCGCGCCCGTTTTGGCTTCAGATTCAAAGTTCGAATCAGGCGGAACAGATGGTTGGCGTGTACTCCCAGCAGTTTCGCCGCTTCGGTGTAATTGCCATTGGCTTGCTCGATGGCGCGCTCGATAAGCTCCTTTTTCGCTTGGCGAATTCCTTCGGCCAGAGCGTTTACCGGTTCACCGGCTGCGGCAGTTTCTTCAAGGATGGCCTCGGGCAGGTCCTCAGCCAGGATCAACTCCGTCGAGCCCAGCACCACCGCTCGTTCGATGGCGTTTTCGAGTTCACGCACATTCCCCGGCCAGTCGTAGCGGATGAGGCAGGCGCGAGCTTCAGGAGAAATTCCGGCCACGCGCCGCTTCACCTTTTCTCCGTGCTGCGCAGCAAAAAATGCCGCAAGCAGTGGAATATCCTCGCGGCGCTCGCGCAGGGCCGGCATCTGCAGGGACACAACATTCAACCGGTAATAAAGGTCCGAGCGAAAACCTCCGTTGCGGGATGCTTCTTTCAGGTCGCGATTTGTAGCGGCAATCAATCGCACATCCAGCTTGATCGCACGGGTGCCGCCGACGCGCTCCAACTCGCGTTCCTGCAGCACGCGCAGGAGTTTGGCCTGCATGGGAATCGCGAGCTCTCCAATTTCATCGAGGAAAACGGTTCCCCCCTCGGCCACTTCCAGCTTGCCTTTCTTCTGTGAAACCGCGCCGGTGAACGCCCCCCGCTCGTGTCCGAATAGTTCGCTCTCCAGCAACGTTTCCGTGATAGCTGCGCAATTGATGGCGACGAAGGGTTTGTCTTTTCTTGCGCTGTTTGTGTGAACGGCACGTGCGACCAATTCCTTTCCAGTGCCGCTCTCTCCACAAATGAGCACCGTCGAATCCCGCCCCGCAACTCGAGAAACGAATTCGTAGACCTCACGCATGGCCTTGCTCTCGCCGACCATGCTGTGCTGGATTTTTAGTTCCTCGTGCAGGCGCCGGTTTTCACCATCGAGTTTCTCCAGGTAGCGGGCATTTTCGATCGCCAAGGCAGTGAGGTTTCCCAGCGTCGTGACAAGTTGCAGGAGCTCCGAATCGAAGCGTGCCCCGGGCGAACTGGCCTCGAGATAGAGCGCTCCAAGCACCGTTCCTCGAACTTCCAGAGGCACGGCCAGCACGGAATGCACGCGACGCTCGATCAGACTTTCGGCTTCGCGGTACGCGTCATCGCTTTCGACATCGCTGGAGAGCACTGCGACGTCCTCGTTCAGTACGCGGTTCAAGATGGTCTGACTGGCGCGAATCGACTGATTAGTGCCGAGACGGCGGTCGCGGCCCGTGATAGACGTAAATCCCTGGCCCCCATCCTCCGTTAACAGGATGGCGGCACGGTCCGCGGGAACGGCTGAAAGCACAGCATCCAGAGCCTGTTGCTGGAGTGCGGGCAGGCCACGCACTGAGTTCAGGCTACGGCTGAAATCGAGGAGCAAATTCAGATCGCGGACCGTTCGCGGGGTTGCGGGGAGCCCTTCGGGCCGGGCCGGCTGCAAGTAGAGAGCGTCCTGCTTTCGTAGGATCACCGTCGCAGCGCTGGGCGCCGGCGTA
>Ga0335077_10001845_pt1 | contig 25232 bp, 22 predicted proteins | sample Lox_Sample_31_FD_207151 | JGI IMG/M metagenome (GOLD analysis project Ga0335077, IMG submission 207151) | Soil microbial communities from Loxahatchee National Wildlife Refuge, Florida, United States - Lox_Sample_3.1 | ecosystem: Environmental > Terrestrial > Soil > Wetlands | place: USA... | reverse complement strand
AAGTAGTTAGGCGCCTGCGGTAACGTGTAACGCCCAGAACGCTAACCACGCGATGATCGCCGACATGGGGATGGTGAGCATCCAGGCGCCCACGATATTGGTGGCGATCCCCCAACGGACGGCTTTCAGGCGATTGATGCTGCCAACCCCGGCGATGGCTCCGGCGATTGCGTGGGTCGTGGAGACCGGCAGTCCAAGGTGAGTGGCCAGCAGAACGGCGCCGGCGGCTCCGGTCTCCGCGCAGAATCCGCTGCGCGGTTTCAAGCGAGTCAGGCGCGTCCCCATCGTGCGGACGATCCGCCAGCCGCCGCTCAACGTTCCGAGAGCGATCGCCGCATGAGCAGCGAACAGGACCCAAAGCGGAATCTCGAAGGATTGGAGCTCGTGCGAGGTGAACAGCACACCGGTAATCAAACCCGCCGTCTTCTGCGCGTCGTTTGATCCGTGCGAAAGACTGAACGAGGCCGCTGATAACAACTGTAGTTTGCGGAAGTAACGGTCCATCTTCGACGGGCTGGCGTCGCGGAAGATCCAGTAGACCGCGATCATCAGCACGTAGGCCGACAGCAACCCGATGAGCGGAGCCACGAAGATGAACATCACGGTGAGCGGCCACTGCCCGCCGCCTGGGACCTGGAGTGCGTCGAGGCTGTGGGGAAAACCGCGCAGGCTTCCCGCTCGCGCCATGGCGGCCCCGGCATAGCCGCCGATCAATGCGTGCGAGGAACTGGTCGGCAGGCCCAGCCACCAGGTCAGGACGTCCCAGATAATCGCTCCCGCGAGGCCGCAGAGAATCACTGGCGGCGTGATCAGCGTCAGATCCACGAACCCTTTACCGATCGTCTTCGCCACTGCCGTGCCAAACACAAACACCGCGACGAAATTGAAGAAGGCGGCCCACACCACGGCCTGAAGCGGCGTCAGTACCCGGGTTGCCACGATGGTGGCGATGGAGTTCGCCGCGTCGTGAAAGCCGTTGATGTAATCGAAGATCAGTGCGATCGCGATAATGAACACGGCGAGGCTGAGGACGGACATGGTTCAGCCGTTCTTGACGACGACGTTTTGGAGCACGTCGGCGACATCCTCGAAGCGGTCGATGGTGTTTTCGAAGAACTCGTAGACTTCTTTCAGTTTGATCAAGGTGATGGGGTCCTTCTGTTTGTGGAAGAGGTCGGCTACAGCACTCCGGCTGATCAGGTCCGCCTCGTTCTCCAGCCGGTTGATTTCGATGCAGTGTTCCAGAATGGGCCCTTTCTGCGCCAGCGCTTCAAACGCCTTCTTCCCTGCGATGGCGCAGGAATTCACGATCGTGGCCAACTCCACCATGTCGCGCGGTACGGGATCGATCTCGTACGATACCAGGCGGTGAGCGGTGTCCTCGATACCGTCCAGCACATTGTCCAGCGCGCTGGATACCGCGTGGATGTCCTCTGGGTCGAGCGGCGTGATGAAGGTCTGATTGAGACGGGTGAAGATGCCGTGGATGACTTCATCTCCACGATGTTCCAGCACGCTGATTTCGGTGGCCGCGCCCGCCATCCGCGCGTTTCCGACGCGCACGCCTTCGAGCAGCACATGAGCCGCCTGCGAAATGATCTCGACCTGTTTCAGAAAAAACGAGTAGAACTTGTCGTCCCGCGGGAGCAGATTCATAACGTTGTCGGGTGCATACGAAGAAACCGGGAACTCCATCGTAATCGGTTTGTAATATTTCCGGCAAGTCTGTCGGGAACCGCCCTGCTCTACCCAGCGGGGAGAATGACGGTAAAGACAGAGCCCTTGCCCAGACGGCTTTCTACGGTGACTGACCCTCCCGCGCGCTCGACGGTTTTGCGGACGATGGCGAGTCCGAGCCCGGTCCCGCCGGTTTGCGGCGAGCGCGCCTGGTCCACCCGGTAGAAGCGCTCGAAGATGCGCGGCAGGTCCTTGGGTGCGATGCCGATGCCGTTATCCGTGACGGAGATCCGGACCGCCGCGGCGGCACTCTGCACGTCTACCCGGACCTCTCCGCCGGGCCGGTTGTAGTGGATTCCATTGAACAACAGGTTGGCGATGGCCCGCTCCAGGCGCGCCCTCTGGCCGGCCACGTAAACGTCTTCGACCTCGCCCAGAAAGGCGTGTACGTCGTGCTCTTTCGCCAGCGGCGCCGTCATGCAAAGAGCGCTTTCCGCCAGTTCGATGGCCGACACTCTTTCGGCCGGGGCCGCGGCCCTCTCGGTCTCGATCTCCGAAAGCGTCATGAGGTCCGCGGCGAGGTTGGTCAGTCGTTCCGTGTGCGATGCAATGATGTCCAGAAACCGTCGATTGTTGTTCGGATCCTCCAGGGCGCCGTTCAGCAGGGTTTCGGTGAACCCGTGGATGGCGGCCAGCGGCGTGCGCAGTTCGTGGGAGATATTGGCGACGAAGTCCCTGCGCACCCGTTCCAGACGTTCGAGTTCGGTGATGTCGTGGAAAGTCGCAATCGCGCCTGTGCCACCGGGGCCTTTCAACGGGGCGGCCTGCACATCGAAAATCCGGCCGTCGGCGTGGATCGGTTCAAGCCGTTCGCGGGCCGGCGCTCGGCTGGCGATCACCTGCGAAAGCAGCGCGCGCAACGCCGGATCGCGGACCACGTGGAGCATGGAGTGTCCGATCGGCGCCTGCTGGGGAGCGTGAACGGAGCGAGCGAAGGCCTCGTTGTAAAATGTAATGCGGAGATCCGGTTCTACCGCCAGCACGCCTTCCACCATGCTGCTCAGGATCGCTTCCCGCTGCACGGACTCTTGCGCCAGACGGGCGAGCATCTCCCGGAAATGCTCCGCCATGGTGCGGAGGGAAACCGCTACCGAGCCGAGTTCATCGTCCGATTCCGCGGCCAGGGTTTCCGAGTAGTCGGCATTCTCCAACTGCGCCGCGTATCTCTGAATCCTGCGGATGCGCCCGGCAACGGAGCGCGCGATCAGATAGGCGATCACCAGCGCAATCAGTGCCGCGAATGCCGATGCCCGCAGAATGAGGCGGCGCACCGCGGCGATAGAAGCGCCGACCTGCTCAAGCGGGATTGCCAGCCGGAGGACAGTGTGGGGGCGTCCAGGCAAGTCCACCAGCCCGGCGTAATAGCTGAAGTCCACGTCCAGAGTGGCGCTGCGGCGAATGTCGGAGCCCGATTGTCCGGCGAGTGCGGAGCGAACCTCCGGGCGGGTGCCGTGGTTCTCCATGGTTTCGGGGTCGTGGCGTGAATCCGCGAGCACCACGCCGTCGCTGCCGATCAGGGTGACCCGCGCATTGAGTTTCGCGTCCGTGTCCTCGGCCCATTGCTGAAGGTTCGCCGGCGGTGCGGCCGTCAATGCCGGCGCGATATATCGAAGAGACTGGCCCATCTGCTGTCGCGCGACCGACTGCTCGCGAGCGGTTGTGTAGCGCGTCAGAAGAAAGTCGGCGCTAAGCAGCGCGACTCCGATGAGCAGGACCGACCCCAGCAAGAGTTTGCGGAAGGTAGGACTTTGGAGCGTCAAGCCTCCAGTTTAGATCCTTCGCTCCCAAAACTGCTGCCGGGGAGTGAGATAAGGCCTCGGATGGCAGGCCGTTTCGCGCGCCATCCGAACTACCCCGCGGTTCCCGGTCAAGTACGATAAAGGGCCTGCCCGAGGTGCTGCGCCATCGCTCCCGGCTTCGCAGTCAAAGCGCGGTACCTGAGAGGCGCCTTGTCCCATATCGATTATCCCGGGCATGGCCCCGTTCTGGATTCTGGACAAACGCTGGAGGCACTTCACACGCAGTGACGTCGATATGAAGGCGGACGAGAGCTTTATCGAAGCCTCTTGGCGGCGGCGCCCTCTGCTCGGACCGGCGACACAGAGAGGCCGAGCCTCAACGAACCCCCGAATCGAACCGCGAAAGGTGCGGATCCCAGTCCGCAAAACCTCGCTCACGTGTCTCTTGCCGCTCCCCCGTATCGAGATGGTGGTACAGTATTTTGCTGCAGGGGCGCCCGGCAGAAGGAGGCCGAAACCATTCGACCGTCAATCGCTTTTCTCAACCTTGCGGGACTGCTGTCACTCTCCCTGCTTGTGGCCCAGGATCAGGTTCGCTGGAGCCGCTCGTCCGCGCCCGATGGATCGCTATCGCTGCAGCAGCCGGAAGGCTGGACGGCGAAATTCGGCGCGAATAACGTTCGGCTGGCGAATGCCGCCCGCGACGAAGAGATTATTGTCATTCGGCTGCCTCGCGACCCTTCCAAATCAGCCTCTGTCTACGCCGAGGCGGTCGCTCGCAGTTTTCAGCAATCGCTCGCGTCCTTTCAGATGACGAATCTGACCACCGCCCAGGACACGGCTGCTTTCGCGGTCAAATACAACAGCGCCGGCAAGAGCTACACCGGGACTGGAGTGGTGGTCTTGAAGCCCAGCGCAGCCTGGTGGGTGGGCTACGGCAGCCCGTCGGCGGCCGACCTGGCGCGAGGCGCCGCGCTGATTACCGGGGTCGCGAGATCGGTTTCCGACGGCAGTGGACAGGCCTCGGCCATACCATCCTCGCCGCCGGCCGTCTCGTCCGCCGCAACCGCATCTTCGGGCGGTTCCCCGCTTGTCGGCGACTGGAGCACCACGGGTTATTACGGCGAGCTGGTGAATCCCGCCAACGGAAGCTTCGTGGTGTCCAGCTACAGCGGGGAATGGTACCGCTTTGGGGCGGATGGCACCTATCGATATACCATCGCCGGTTCCGGCCAGATTATCGTCGGAGTGGTTATCTGCAACGGCACCTACGAGACCAAGGGCAACACGCTTCTGCTGCATCAGAAGACGGAGAGCTGGTATCCGCTGCCGAGGGACCCTACTCGAAAGCCGATGTACCGGGATCGTCCAACTCCGGCCGAGAAAACGCTGAGGGTCGAGCCCAAGGGTCCCGGAGAGATTGTGATTCGCGAGGGCACTAGCGCCAGCACGTTCCACCGGGATCCCCAGAGCAGGTAGCGCGGCTTCGCGGAGGCGAGGTTCTGCAATTGCGGCGGGCTAAGTGAAGGTGCCCCGCAATGTGGTCCTGAACTCGTCCCGGGGAGGGGCCGTCGGACTCCGACGGGTACTCTCTTTTCGATTCATTGAGTTACGGGCGAAAAGCGTCGGACTCAGACGGTTTTCAGCGGTGCGCACGTCAATAAAACGCGCCTGACTCCTCGATCGGCCAGCCGCCACGTCTCCCCAAGAACGCGCGCTCCAGCAGGCGATGTACGCCAACGGCGCCGTCAATGCCGGCGCGATGTGTCGAAAGGACTGGGCCATCCGCGGACGCACGACAGCCTGCTCGCGAGCGGTGGTTTAGCGTGTGAGGAGGAAGTCGGCGCAGATCAGCGCGACTGCGATGAGCAGGACCGACCCCGGCCGGAGTTTGCGGAAGGCAGGACGGAGCGTCAAACCTCCGGTTTGGATGGTTGGCGCGGCGAGGACATTCGTGTCTGCCGCGCCCTGCTTCACGGGGCGCTTGCCGGGTGTCCACAGTCTCGGCGGCCGCAAGTGGTTTCCAGGCTGCCCCGCCACCGCATCCGCGCCACCGCTGGTGTATCCTGTCATCTACTGGAGAGCAAATGCTCGGCACGATGATGCAGTTTCCGCTGACGCTGACCCACATCCTGGAGCGCGCCGAGCGGCTTTTTGGATCGGTACCGATCGTCTCCCGCCTGGCGGACAAGAGCATCCACCGTTCCAACTACGGGGAAGTTTGCCGCCGAGCGCGAGCGTTGGCCGCGGCGTTGACCGCCGCCGGACTCGATCGCGGCGACCGCATCGCCACCCTCATGTGGAATCACGTCTCGCACCTCGAAGCCTACCTCGGAATACCCACGGGCGGGTTTGTCCTCCACACTCTCAACCTGCGCCTGCATCCCGAAGAACTCACGTACATCATCCAGCACGCCTGCGACCGCGTTCTGCTGGTAGACGAATGTCTGCTGCCGCTCTACGAGAAACTCCGCGGCAGGATCGGCGTGCAGCGGGTTGTCGTGGTGCCCTCCGCGGGCCGGGCCGTTCCCCCAGGATACGAAAGCTACGAGTCTTTTCTGAGCTCTGGAAGCGCGGACTATCCGCTTCCCGCCCTCGATGAAAACGAAGCCGCGGCCATGTGCTACACGTCGGGGACTACGGGAGTGCCCAAAGGCGTGATGTATACGCACCGCTCCATCGTTCTCCATTCCTTCTGCGCCGCGCTGCCCGATGCCTTCAACCTTTCGCAGGCCGATTGCATCCTGCCGATTGTCCCCCTGTTCCACGCCAACGCATGGGGAACCCCGTTCGCTGCCGCCATGGTGGGCGCGAGGCAGGTGCTGCCAGGACCGAATCTCGATGCGGTCAGCCTGCTGGATCTGCTCGAACTCGAAAAAGTGACTTGCTCCGGAGCGGTGCCCACCGTATGGATGGCGATCCTGGAATTGCTCGACCAGAACCCCGGACGCTGGAAACTGCAGCCCAGGCTCCGTGTCCTCTGCGGCGGTTCGGCTGTTCCCGAATCCATGATCCGCGCATTCGACCGCCATGGCATCGAAATCCGCCAGGCTTGGGGAATGACCGAGATGAGCCCGCTCGGAACCGTCTGCTGTGTCAAGAGCGGTCTCTCGGACGAACCGGAGGCCGCGAGATGGGCGATCCGCGCCAAGCAGGGCTTCGCCACCCCCTTTGTCGAACTCCGCGCCATGGTGGGAGAGCGCGAAGTTGCGTGGGACGGCGAAACGCTCGGCGAACTACAGGTCCGCGGTCCCTGGATCGCTTCGAGCTATTACAATCTGCCCGACCAGCAGGGGCGCTGGACAGACGACGGCTGGTTTCGCACCGGCGACATTGTCAACATCGATTCGGAAGGTTACATCAAGATTGCCGACCGTGCTAAAGACCTGATCAAGTCCGGCGGAGAGTGGATCAGCTCGGTCGATCTGGAGAACGCCCTGATGGGACATCCCTCCGTACGCGAAGCGGCGGTGATTGCGCTTCCCCATCCCAAATGGGTGGAGAGGCCCCTGGCGGCGGTGGTCCTGAAGGAGGGCCGTACGGCAACCGCAGAAGAGTTGCGCGCCCACCTCGCCCAGAGGTTCAACCGGTGGCAAATGCCGGACTCGATCGTCTTTGTCTCCGAAATCCCGCGCACGTCCGTCGGCAAATTCCAGAAGTCCCGTTTGCGCGAGATGTTCGCCGGATGGCAGTGGACTAACGCCGCCGAGGCTCCGTCCAGATGAGTCCGGCGGCCCCGGCGCGGCCGAAACCGCTCGCGCATGTCCGCGTGCTCGATCTTTCGCGCCTTCTGCCGGGACCCATGGCCACCCTGCACCTGGCCGACCTGGGCGCGGACGTAATCGCCATCCGCCCCGTTGCCGAAACCGATCCCCCTGGCCCGCGGAAGGCGCTCCACCGGATGCTGCACCGGAACAAACGCGGCCTCGCAATCGACCTCACGCGCCCGGCGGGGCGCGACCTGTTTCTCCACCTGGCCCGCCAGACAGACGTCGTCGTCGAAGGCTTCCGACCGGGCGTCGTCGACCGCCTCGGCATCGGCTACCAGTCCATGCGCGAGATCAATCCGCGAGTAGTTTACTGCTCCATCTCCGGCTACGGTCAGAGCGGCCCCGACCGCCTGCATGCCGGGCACGACATTAACTATATGGCAGCGTCCGGCGTGGCCGACCAGATCGGCGCCTCCGGAGGGCCGCCGGCCATCCCCAACCTCCAGATCGGCGACCTGCTCGGTGGGAGCCTCACCGCCGTGATGGGGATTCTCGCGGGCCTCGTCGATGCTCAGGCTCGCGGCATGGGCCGCTATGTGGATGTCGCCATGACAGACAGCCTGATGGCCCACTCCGTGCTCGCGCTGTCGGCCCTGTGCGCGTCGGGCCGAACCGCTCCGCGCGGCGAAGACATCCTCACAGGCGCGCTGCCTTGCTACGGCTACTACCGCGCCGCCGACGGCCGGTATCTTGCGGTGGGAGCGCTGGAAGCGAAGTTCTGGGAGCGGCTCTGCGTCGCCCTCGGACATCCCGAACTGAAGAGCAAGCATATGGTATCGGGCGACGAGGCGGAGCGCGTTCGCGCCGAACTGCAGGCGATTTTCGGCGCGCAGAGTTCCGACCATTGGGTGCGCGAACTCCGCGGCGTTGACTGCTGTGTGAACGTGGTGCTGACATTGGAGGAGGTCATCGCCGGCGAACATGCCCGCGCCCGGGAAATGGTGCGGGAGACGGAGTGCGACGAGACCGGAACGTTTCGCGAATTCGCGCCGCCATTGAAGATGAGCGATTTCCGGTTCGAATCCGATTCACCCTGCTCCCGCGGGCGAACCCATACCGACGAGATCCTGGGCGCCGCCGGGTATTCGCTGCAGCAGATTAACGACCTGCGCGCAGCGGGTATTGTCGGATAGGACGTCGCGCGTCACTCATTCCCGGCGGGAGCGTCTAATCCAGGAAGGAGTAGCGGCCAATGCGAACATGGACAGCGATCGAGACAGTCGCCCAGGATCTCCGGTATGCCGTCCGTGCCGCGCGGAAGGCGCCCGGCTTCACCGCGATTGCGGTGCTCACGCTGGCGTTGGGTATAGGGGTGAACACCGCGGTGTTCAGCGTCATCGACGCCGTGCTATTGCGCCGGCCGGACTATCGCGACCCCGGCCGGCTGGTGAGCCTGCATCAGCGCTTTCCGCGGCAGTCGGACGCCACCATCGGCGCCTGCCCCGGCGAGTTCCTCGATTATCGCGATCGCAGCCGGGCGTTCTCGTCCGTCGCCGGATATGAAGACGAGGTGTACGACCTGACTGGCGGCGGCGAGCCTCTACAGGTCCCGGCGCTGCGCGCCACGCATACCTTGTTTTCCACTCTGGGGGTGGCACCTTTCGCCGGCCGGACGTTCACCGCGGACGAGGATCGGCCCGGCGCCAACAACGTCCTCGTGCTGAATTTCGATTTCTGGCAGCGGCACTTCGGAGGCAGCCCGCAAACCGTCGGCGCGGTTGTCCGCCTCAACGAAAAGCCGTACACGGTCATCGGCATCATGCCGCCCGGGTTCGAGTTCCCTTTCACCGCGGCCAGCATTGGGGAAGCACCGGCGTTTTGGGTACCGATGGCATTCACTGCCAAAGAGATTCAGGATCGCGCCGCGGAGTTTCCGGTGCGCATCGTCGCACGCCTCAATCCGGGCATTACTCCCGCCCTTGCGGAGCAGGACGTCGAGCGCGTAGCCGACGGCTTCCAGCGCGAGCACCCCGAGATCTACACCGGCAATCTGGTTCTCCAGGTGAATCTCGATCTGCCGGGAGCCGAGAGCGCGGCGCGCATCCGCCCGGCACTGCTGACGCTCGCCGGAGCTGTCCTTCTGGTCCTGTTCACTGCCTGCGCCAACGTGACGAACCTGCTGTTGGCCCGTGCCGCCGCCCGCGGGCGCGAGATGGCCGTGCGGAACGCGCTCGGCGCAGGCGCCGGCCGCCTTGTTGTGCAGATGCTCTCCGAAGGCCTTCTGCTTACGGCCGTGGGCGCCGTCCTCGGATGTGGGCTGGCACAAGCGATCATCTCGCTGGTGGCAAACCTCTGGCCTTCGTTCATCGCCGGCCTGGCGCAGGTGCACATCGATCGGACGGCGTTGGCATTTCTGGTGGGAGTCTCGGGGATCACCGGTATCGCCAGCAGCCTGGCGCCGGCCCTGAATTGGGTACGCCCGGATATCGGAGTGGCGCTCAAGCAGGGAGGCCGCACCGGCACTTCGCGCGAGCAACATCGTCTGCGCGGCGCGCTGGTGGTTTTGGAAGCCGCCAGTGCGGTAGTCCTGCTGGTAGGTGCGGGGCTGCTGATTCATAGCCTCATCGAAGTGCTCCGGGTGCCTGCCGGCTTCTCTCCGCGCGGCGTGCTGATCGCGCGCACTACCTTCAATCGCCAGCGATATTCATCCGCCGACCGCCGCCACGCGGCTGAACGCCTGATGACGGACCGCCTGTCGGCCTTGCCCGGCGTGGCCTCGGTGGCCCTGACCACCCACATCCCGCTCGCCGACGACCGGCAAATCGGGTTCATCCTGGAAGGCGAAGATATCCGTTCAGCCCGTTGGGCGGACAACGCCCTGGTCAGCGGCGATTATTTCGCGGCAATGGGCATTCCTCTGCTCCGCGGCCGCACCTTCGACAGCCAGGACCAGCCGGGTGCGCCGCTTTCGGCCCTGATCAACGATTCCATGAGCCGCCATTTGTGGCCGCACGGCGACCCGATCGGGCACCGCATCGTCTGGGGCGGGCGCTTGCTGACCATTATCGGCGTGGTGGGCGATGTCCACATCGGGGCGTTGGAGTCCTCGGTGGGGCCCACCATCTACGATTCCGTTTATCAGATCGAAAGCGGCGCCACCACAAATGCGGTCTTCATCCTGCGCACGCGGACGGAAAATCCGGCGGCTCTCGCGTTCCAGGTCCGCGATGCCATCTGGTCGGTGGATCGCGACGTCCCGGTATTCGGCATTCGCACCATGGAACAGGTGGTCTCCGGCTCTCTTGCCACTCGTAGATTTGCAGTGGTGCTTTTGTCGGCGTTTGCCATTCTCGCGCTCGCCCTGGCGGTGGTCGGACTGTACGGGGTTCTCTCGCACGGCATCACGCAGCGCACTTCGGAACTGGGACTGCGGTTCGCACTGGGAGCGACTCCCGGACAAGTCCAGCGGCTGGTGATGGCCGACGGCCTGCGCCTCACACTGGCCGGCCTGGCAATCGGCGCTATGGCGGCGCTCGCTGCTGCGCGCGCCATGTCGCACCTGCTGTTCGGCATCGGCACAATCGACTTCGCGGCGTTCGCGTGTGCCTCGGCGACCTTGCTGGCGATTGCTCTGGTCGCGGCCTGGCTGCCCGCGCGCCGCGCTTCGCGCGTGGACCCGATCGTGGCGCTCCGCAACGAATAGCGCCGTGCAGCCAGTTATACTGCTACTTTCCGATAGCCGAGACGGAAATCAACCGTCCGAAGTTTGTCAGAATAGTAGTTTCGAGGAAATGAAATCGTGAGCCAAACCTATCTCGACTGGGTCATCCAGCATACCCGCACCCGGTGGTGGCACGACTCCGCGGAGCAGGCCGAATTGGACCTCGGCCTCAAGCGCGGCGCGGTCGGGGTCACCACCAACCCGTTTCTGTCGAACATCGCGCTGAACAAAGATCGCGAAATGTGGAGCGCTGCCATCGATGAGGTGCTCGCACGCAAACTGCCCGCCGAATCGAAGGCGGAAGCCCTCATGCAAATCGCGGTAACCGGGGCGGCCGCGAAGTTGCTCCCGGAACACCAGGCCAGCGGCGGCCGGTCGGGATTCGTCTGCGCCCAGGTGAACCCGTTGCACGCCGGCGACCGCGATTGCATGTATGCCATGGCGAAGCGTCTGCACGCCTGGGCGCCCAACATTGCCGTGAAGCTGCCTGCCACGCTCGCCGGGCTCGACGTGCTCGAGGACTGTGCCGCCGAGGGAATCACGGCCACCCTCACCGTCAGCTTCACCGTGCCGCAAGCCGTCGCCATCGCGGAGCGGCATCGCGCCGGAATCGCGCGCGCCAGGGAGAAGAACGTGGATCCGGGGAAATGTTTCGCCGTGCTCATGATCGGCCGCCTGGACGACTACCTGCGCGACGTGGCGCACGACAACCAGGCGGTGATCAGCGAAGCCGACATCCGGCAGTCGGGCCTGGCCGTTGCCAAACGCTCCTATCAGATCTACCAGGAACGAGGCTACGAGGCGGTGCTGTTGGTCGCAGCCCTGCGCGGCGCATATCATCTGACCGAACTTGCCGGCGCCGACCTGATCATGTCGATCCACCCCTCCTGGCAGGAGCCCTTCGTCACCCAGGACTATCCGCGCGAGGAACGCATCCACGAACCGATCGCCGCCGAAGTGGTGGAGCGGCTTTGCCGGTTGCCCGAATTCGAACGCGCCTATGAGCCCGACGGCATGCCGCCCAGCGAGTTCATCGGTTTCGGCGCCACCCAGCGAACTCTCAGCCAGTTCAGCGAAGTGGGCTGGAAGCTGATGGAGAACTTCCGGTAAATGGCCACGCCGGTGGAGGTCCCGAAGCTCGGCAACACGGTGGAGGAGTGCCTCGTCAGCCGGTGGGTGAAGGGCAGAGGAGATGCGGTCGCGGCCGGCGATGTGGTGGCCGAGATCGAGACCGACAAGGCTACGTTCGAGGTGACCGCGCCGGTTAACGGCACGGTTATCGAGACCTTCTTCGAGCAGGGAGCGCTGGTTCCGGTGTTCACCACGCTTTTCGTAATCGGGGAGCCTGGCGAGAAATGGACGGGCGAGGAGCCTTCGGTGAGCGCGGCACCGGCGGCCAAGGTGAATACGCCGGCCGCTGCGGCTGTTCCTGCGGTTGCGTCGCCCGTGGCCGCTCCGGCATCGCGATCGGAAGCAGGTGCCTTCAGTCCGCGAGCCCGCCGTTTCGCCGAAGAGCATCGATTCTATCCGGCGGCCGTGAGCGGGTCCGGACCTGGCGGCAGGGTGATGGAAGAGGATCTGCGCGCGCTGTATTATGCGCCGGCGGGAGCGATTCGGTCTGCAAAATCCCAGTTGCCTGCGGTCCCGGCGAAAAAAAGCGTCCCGATGAGCCGGGACGCGGCAGGCACGAGTGCCCGCGCCACGTCTACGATCCGCGACAAAATCGCGAGGCGCATGCGGGAGTCGCTCTCCAGCACCGCGCAGTACACCTTGAACGCCTCGGCCGATGCGGCGGGACTTCTCATCCTCCGCGCCCGCATCAAGGCTTCTACCGGCGTGCCCGACATCAACCTCAACGACCTCGTGACGTTCTGCACCATCCGCGCCCTGCTCGACGTGCCCGCGCTCAACGCCGAGTACATCGAAGGCCGCATTCACACCCATTCGGAGGTCCACATCGGCTTCGCCTGCGATACACCTCGCGGACTGCTGGTCCCGGTAGTCCGCAACGCCCACACGATGCCCATCGGCGACCTCGCAACAGCCATGAAGGCGCTGACCTCGCAGGCGGTGCAGGGCACCATCTCGCCCGACTACTTGTCGGGCGGAACCTTCACCATCAGCAACCTCGGCAACCTGGGCATCGAATCGTTCACGCCGCTGCTCAACCCGCCGCAGGTGGCCATTCTGGGAGTGAGCGCCGTCCAGGTAAAGCCGGTCCGCAGACAAGGCAAGCTGGAGTTCATGGACGCCATCGGACTGTCGCTCACCTGCGACCACCAGGTGATCGACGGCGCCCCCGGTGCCCGTTTCCTCCAGGTGGTGAAGGAGAAGATCGAGAGCGTGGAGCGGCTATGCACGATCTGATCGTGATCGGCGCCGGTCCGGGCGGATACGAAGCCGCCGCTCACGCCGCGCGCATGGGCAAGAAGGTGGCGCTGGTCGAAAAGGAGCGCGTCGGCGGAATTTGTCTGCATGCGGGATGCATCCCGGCCAAAACGTTCCTGCGCTCCTCCAAGCTGTTCCAGGAATTCGGCGAGGCTGCGGCGTACGGCATCCGCGCGGAATCGTTCGCGTTCGATATGCCGGCGGTGGTGGACCGGAAGAATCGCGTGGTAGGGACGCTGGCCAGGGGCGTCCAGGGGATGCTCAAACGCGCCGGAGTGGAAACCATCGCCGGCCATGCGCGGCTTGTATCCCGAGGCGTGGTCGCAGTGGGCGGCGAACACTACCAGGCGCGGAACATTTTGATTGCGACCGGCTCGCGGCCGGCAGTCCCTCCCATTCCCGGGATTCGCTCGGAGCGCGTACTGGATTCGAACACCGTCTTCGCCCTGACCCACGTGCCCGAGAGAATCGCCATCATCGGCGGCGGCTACATCGGTCTGGAGTTCGCATGCTTCTTCCGCGAGGCGGGATCGCAGGTCAGCGTCTACGAGATGCTGCCGCAGATCGCCGCAGGTTGCGACCACCAGATTTCCGGACTCCTCCTCCAGGTCCTCAAGCGAAAGGGCATCGACTTCCACCTGTCGTGCCGCGTGCTCGCAATCGAGGGGAACAGCCTGCGCTTCGCCGCGGCGGACGGGGCCCAAGCGAGCGCCTCGGCCGATTACATTCTGAATGCTACAGGGCGCGCGCCGGTAGTGCAGGATTTGGGACTCGAGGATGTCGGCATCGACTTCGGCCCGAAAGGCATTCGCGCCTCCGACCAGGGCAAGACGAACATCCCCGGAATCTGGGCATGCGGCGACGTCACCGGCAGGCGCATGCTGGCGCACGCCGCCACTCGCGAAGGCATCGTCGCGGTGAACAACATGTTCGGGATCAAGGACCGCATTCGCTACGGCGCCATCCCAGCCGTCATCTATACGCACCCCGAGGTCTCATCGGTAGGAAAGACCGAAGAGGAACTGCAGGCGGAAGGAACGGAATACCGGAAGTCGGTGGTGCCCATGGCGGTGGCGGGGCGGTTCGTGGTGGAGAGTGAGGGCGAGACCGGCATGGTGAAAGTGTTGGCGGGCGCACGCTACGGGGAGATCCTCGGCGTTCACGCGGTGGGCGATGCGTCGAGCGAATTCATCGTCGCGGCGGCCGCCATGGTGGAATCGGGAATGAGCCTCACGGACGCGAGCCGCATCATCTTCCCGCACCCCACGGTGTCCGAAGCCTTGCGGGAAGCCATCGATCGCGCCGCGCCCCATGCGGCCGAGGCCGGTGCCATGGATCACCAGGAACAGTCAGGAGCCAGGCGGCATGCCTAAGTCGATTGTCATAGAACCGGAAAAAGTCTTTGCCAGCGAGACCATTCACTTTCACGACATCCAGGTGAATGCGTATCGCAAGAGTTGGGAAGAGGAGCGCGCGGCGCTCTCCCCCCCCGATTTCCTGAATATCTGGCAGGACATGTGCGCGATTCGCGAATTCGAATCGATCCTCAACGAGATCAAGACCAAGGGCGTCTACAAGGGCGTCTCCTACAATCACGCCGGTCCCGCGCACCTCTCGATCGGGCAGGAAGCCGCGGCGGTGGGGATGGCCTTCGCGCTCACCCCCGACGACCAGATCTTCGGCTCGCATCGCAGTCACGGTGAAATCCTGGCAAAAGGCTTCTCCGCCATCCGCCAGCTAGGCGACCAACAGTTGATGTCGATCATGGAATCCTACCGCGATGGCGCGATCCTGCGACCGGTCGAACGTGGTTTCCGGGGCGACGTGAAAGTGCTGGCGCTGCGGTTCTTCGTCTTCGGCGCGTACGGGGAGATCTTCGCGCGAGAGACGGGCTTCAATCGCGGGCTCGGCGGTTCGATGCACGCGTTTTTCGCGCCCTTCGGCATCTATCCGAACAACGCCATTGTGGGCGGCTCGGGCTCCATCGCGCCTGGCGCGGCACTCTTCAAGCGCGTCAATCGCAAGCCGGGGATCGTGGTGGCGAACATCGGCGACGCTTCCTTCGGCTGCGGTCCGGTGTGGGAAGGCATCACCATCGCGGCGATGGACCAGTACCGCAAACTGTGGGATGAATCGCTCGGGGGCGGGCTGCCGATCATTTTCAACTGCATGAACAATTTTTACGGGATGGGCGGCCAGCCGTTCGGGGAGACCATGGGAGTGGAGCAGACCGTCCGCATCGGCGCCGGCGTCAATCCCGAGCAGATGCACGCCGAGCGGATCAACGGATACGACCCGCTGCCGGTGATCGACGCCTTCCGGCGCAAGAAGCAGGTGCTGCTCGAAGGCCGCGGCCCCGTGCTGCTCGATACCGTCACCTACCGCATCAGCGGCCACTCGCCCTCGGATGCTTCGAGCTATCGCTCGAAGGAAGAGATCGAGCGCTGGCAACAGGCCGACTCGATCCGCGCCTTCCGCCAGAAACTGATCGAGCACGTGGACGCGAGTGGGAATGGGAGCGCAGCCATCACCGCGGACACGCTCGACGCCCTGAGAGCGACCGTCGAAACCACTGTCTTCGAGATGTTCCAACATGCCGCCGACCTGAAGACCAGCCCGCGCATCACGGTGGACTCCGACCTGGTCGGGTCCGTGATGTTCTCCAATCGCCGCGTCGAGAAGTTCGATTCGCGCCCGCCCGAACTCCTGCACGATGTGAAGGACAATCCGCGCGTCCAGCAGATTCGCGGGAAGGTCCGCACACCCACCGAGGGCGGCAAGCCCGTGCCGAAGATGAAGGCGTACAACATCCGCGACGGCATCTTCGAAGCCATGCTGCATCGCTTCAGGATCGACCCCACGATGATCGCATTCGGCGAGGAGAACCGCGATTGGGGCGGCGCCTTCGCGGTGTATCGGGGCCTGACCGAGGCGCTGCCGTACCATCGCCTCTTCAACACCTCGATTTCGGAAGCCGCGATTGTGGGCGCGGCGGTCGGCTACGGCCTTGCCGGCGGCCGCGTGGTCGCGGAGTTGATGTATGCCGATTTCATGGGCCGCGCCGGAGACGAAATCTTCAATCAGCTTTCCAAATGGCAGGCGATGTCGGCCGGACAACTGGCTATGCCCGTAGTGCTGCGCATCTCCGTGGGCGCGAAGTACGGAGCGCAGCATTCGCAAGACTGGACGGCGCTCGTGCACCATGTCCCGGGCTTGAAAGTGGTCTATCCCGTGACTCCCTACGATGCCAAGGGCATGATGAACGCCGCGCTCGCCGGCACCGACCCGGTGGTCTTTTTCGAGAGCCAGAAGATCTACGATTACGGCGAGCTGTTCGCGGAAGAGGGCGTTCCCGAGGGCTATTACGAAATCGCTCTGTCCGAGCCATCGGTCAAGCGCAAAGGCAAAGACCTGACGGTGATCACCCTGGGACCGGCGCTGTATACCGCCATCGCCGCGGCGGATGAACTACGCACGCGATTTGGACTGTCGGCGGAAGTGATCGATCTGCGGACGATCAATCCCCTGAACTACGATCCGCTGGTGGAATCGGTGCGCAAGACCGGGAAGGTATTGCTGGCGTCGGACGCCGTGGAGCGCGGCTCCGTAATGCATACCGTGGCAACGAATCTGACGCAACTCTGCTTCGACGATCTGGATGCGCCGCCGGTCGTGATCGGTTCGCGCAACTGGATCACCCCCGCCGCCGAACTGGAAGCGCTATTTTTCCCGCAGCCCGCGTGGTTCCTGGACGCCATTCACGAGCGCATCCTCCCGCTCAAGGACTACCAGCCCGCCAGCAATCAGACTCTCGGAGAACTGGTCCGCCGCGCCAGGCTAGGCGTGTAAAGACTTGTGGCGCGGGCACTCCTGCCTGCCGCGTCCCGACTCATCGGGACGCTTGTCGGGCTTGCACGGCGCCGGTTGGGGCGAAGGGTTTTCGAGGCTGCCAGATCGACCCTTCGTTATGCCGTGCTCCTGTTCTCGGCGGTCAGCTCGAAGCCGTGGTCGGCGATATGCGCGAACAGCGTCTCGGAATCATGCCCGTTGAGCCGGAAAATCTGCCGCACCAGGTCGCAGACTCCGTCGTACCCCTGCTCGTAGAAAACCAGGATCGAAGGTCCCGCGCCGCTCAACACGCAGCCCAGCAGCCCGGGCGCGCGCAGTTTCAGAATCTCGTCGAGGCCCGGAACCAGCGGCACGCGGTAGGGCTGATGGAAGCGGTCTTCGAGCGCCGCCGGAAATGCCCACGTGGAACCCGTCGCCAGCGCCGCGATCAGCAGCGAGGCCCGCTGCACATTGAACACGGCGTCGCGGCGGGAGTAGGAATCGGGCAATACCGAACGCGCCAGCGTGGTCGGCAAATCGAAGTCCGGAACCACCACGCCGATGCCGAAACGCTTCGGCAAGTCCAGGCGAATGGAGCGCGTGACCCCGCCCGAATCGATGGCGCTGGCCACGATCGAGCCGAGCGTGCACGGCGCCACGTTATCGGGATGACCTTCCAGGCGGGCGGCCTCGTCCAGAATGCGCAGCGGCTTCCAGCGCAGTTCCAGAAGATGATCCGCGATCACCACACCGGCGGTCAGCGCCGCCGCGCTCGATCCCATCCCCTTGGCGATGGGAATGTCATTGGAGATCTCGAGTTCGATCGGCGGCACCTCCATTCCCAGGCTGGTTCCCACCGCCAGGGTGGTCTGCCAGATGAGGTTGTCAGGCCCGGTGGGGATCTGCGCCGCATCGCGCCCTTCCGCTCGGATCGACAGCGCCCCGCTGGGGCGGAAACGACAGGTCAAATAAACGCCGAGGGCCAAGCCCAGGGCGTCGAACCCCGGTCCCAGGTTTGCGCTGGAAGCCGGCACGCGGACTCTGTACCAGCAGGTGCGGGGGTCGGGCATGCCCGGCCCTACCGGATCTCCATGATTTCTTTTTCTTTCGTCCTGGCCGCCTGGTCGATCTTCTGCATGCAGGCATCCGTCATCTTCTGGATTTCGTCGTGCGCCCGCTTGTCGTCGTCTTCGGTGATCTTCTTGTCCTTCAGGAGCTTCTTCACCGCCTCGTTGCCGTCCCGCCGGATGTTGCGCACCGACACGCGATGGTGCTCGGCGGCGGCATGCAGCTTCTTGACGAACTCTTTGCGGCGCTCCTCCGTCAACGGGGGAATCGGCAGCCGGATGATCTTCCCGTCGTTGGACGGATTGAGGCCGAGGTCCGATATCCGGATGGCCTTTTCGATGGCGCCGATCTGCGAGACGTCCCAGGGCTGGATGGTGATGAGCGCAGGTTCCGGAACGTGCAGGTTCGCAACCTGGTTCAATGGGGTCGGCGTCCCATAATAATCGACGCGGATATGATCAAGAATCCCCAGGGAAGCACGGCCCGTTCGGATGGCGGCCATTTCGTGCTGCAGATCGGTCAGGGCCTTTTCCATCCGGGCTTTCAAGCTGGCTTCCACATCCTTGATCGAGTTGAACGTTGGACCGCTGGGTGCTGCTTGTGATTCGGTCTTCATAAGCGCAGTGTCTCCAAAAAGCGGCTTTCTAATGGATCACGGTGCCGATGGCCTCACCCATCGACATACGCATTATATTGCCTGTTGTATTCAAATTGAAAACAATAATCGGCAGCTTGTTGTCGCGGCACATGGCGATCGAAGTGGCGTCCATGACCCCCAGGGCCTGCGACAGAACCTCGATGTAGGTGATCTCCGAATACCGCACCGCGTCCGCGAATTTGAGCGGATCTTTATTGAAAACGCCGTCCACCCTGGTGGCTTTGGCAATCACGTCGGCCTTGATCTCGAGCGCCCGCAGGGTGGCGGCGGTGTCGGTCGAGAAGTAAGGATTGGAGGTGCCGGCGGCGAAGATGACGATCCGCCCCTTCTCCAGGTGTCGGATGGCGCGGCGCCGGATGTACGGCTCGGCCACCTGGTGCATCTCGATCGCGCTCATCACCCGCGTGGCGATGCCCATCTGCTCCAGAGCGTCGGAAAGCGCCAGGGAATTGATCACCGTGGCCAGCATGCCCATGTGGTCGGCGGTCACGCGATCCATCTTCTGGGCCGCGGCGGCCACACCGCGAAAGATGTTGCCGCCTCCGACCACGAGCCCCACCTGCACACCTGCCGCCGAAACGTCCGCGATTTCGCGGGCAAGGTCTTTGACGCGCCCGGCGTCGATTCCGAAAGAAGCGCCCCCGGCCAGAGCTTCCCCGCTGAGCTTCAAGAGGATGCGCTGGTAGCCGGGCATTACTGTGCGACCGGTTCGGCCGCGGAGGCCGGTTCGGCGGCCTGGGAGTCGCCCACCTTGAACCGCATGAACCGCGCGATGGTGATGTTCTCGCCCAGCTTGGCGATCTTGGTCTTCACCAACTGGCCCACCGTCAGCGTGGCTTCTTTGACGAAGGGCTGCTCGAGCAGGCAGATCTCCTCGTAGAACTTGTTGAGCCGCCCCTCGACAATCTTGTCCACCATCTTCTCGGGCTTGCCTTCCGCCAGGGCGCGGGCCCGCTGGATTTCGCGCTCCTTTTCGAGCACGCCGGCGGTGACGTCTTCCTTGCGGATGAAGCGCGGGTCGGTGGCCGCAATGTGCATCGCGAGATCCTGGACCAGTTCCTGGAAATCGTCCGTCCGCGCCACGAAGTCCGATTCGCAGTTGACTTCCAGCAGGACGCCGAGTTGCCCGCCGTGATGGATATAACTGCCGATCAGGCCCTGCTTGGTGACACGCGAAGCCTTCTTGTGCGCCGAGGCAATCCCGCGCTTGCGCAGTACCACTTCTCCTTCCGCCAAATCGCCGTTGGCTTCCACCAGGGCGCTCTTGCACTCCATCATCCCCGCGCCGGTGCGCTCGCGGAGCTGTTTTACCAATGCTGCGGTGATTTCCGCCATAGTCTTATTCCTGAAAGAAGATTTCGGGCCGCGGAGGAACGCCGATGAACGCAAATCATTTCTGGGATCTTTCTGCGTGAATCTGCATGCATCCGCGGCTGATTCTTTAGTGGCCGCTCTCTGTAACCGCCGGTTCGCGGACAGGCTCTCCGGTCTCCGACGCGGGGCCCTTACGCGGCGACGCCTGGGAAGGTTCGTCTTCCAGGCTCAGGCTCTCCGCCATGATCTTCTCGGCATACTTGGGGTCCACGTATTCGGTGTACTCCATCATGCCTTCCTCCACCGGAGTTTCGTCCTGAACGATCTTGTCGGCAGTGAAGTCCTGTTCGGTCGCCAGGGAGCGGCCCTCGACCACCGCGTCGGCGATCTTGCTCGCGAACAGGCGGATGGCGCGTAAGGCGTCATCATTGCCGGGAATCACATAATCCACCTCATCGGGATCGCAATTGGTATCCACGATGGCGACCACGGGGATTCCCAACCGGCGCGCCTCTTTCACGGCGATGGCTTCCTTGTTCGAATCGATCACGAACAGCACGTCGGGAAGACCCGGCATGTCCTTAATGCCCGCCAGGTTCTGCTCCAGGTGCTTGCGCTCCCGCTCCAGACGGATGACTTCCTTTTTGGGGCGGCCCGCATAGCCGCCTTCCACCGATGCCATGCCCTCCAGTTCCTTGAGCCGCTTGATGGACTTCTGCACCGTCATCATGTTGGTGAGCAGCCCGCCCAACCAGCGCTGATTCACGTAGTACATGAGGCAGCGCTTGGCCTCTTCCGCGATGGCTTCCTGTGCCTGCCGCTTGGTGCCCACGAAGAGCACTGTCTTGCCTTGCGCGGCCATCTCGCCCACGAACCGGGCGGCGTCTTTGAACATCTTCAGAGTCTTCTGAAGGTCGATGATATAGATTCCATTGCGTTCGCCGAAGATATACTCCTTCATCTTCGGATTCCAGCGCTTGGTCTGGTGCCCAAAGTGAACGCCAGCTTCGAGCAATTCCTTCATGGATATTGCCGGCAAAAAACTACCTCCTGAAAGGTTAGAGAGGGGCGAACCTCCCCGGTGAGAGCCTTCCACTACCCTGTTCCGCCGCCGCTGCACGGCCCAAAGCGAAATTTGTGCCGCGGAATCGGAACGGAAGACTGTTGTAAAGGACGAGCAGGGACCGGGCAACCCAGCCCCCACGGAGAACTAACGTTTGGAGAACTGGAACCGCTTGCGAGCACCCTTCTGGCCGTACTTCTTGCGTTCGTGCTTGCGCGGGTCGCGGGTCAGGAAGCCGAGCTTCTTGAGTTTCGGCCGCAGTTCCGCATTGAACTCCACCAATGCCCGGGCAATCCCCAAACGGGCTGCACCCGCCTGGCCGATGACACCGCCGCCATCGGCGAGAATCAGCAGATCGAACTTGTCCATGGTTTCGGTGGCCGCCAAAGCCTGCCGGACCATGGCCCGCGAACTCTCCGTGGGAAAGTAATTCTCGAACGCGCGGTCGTTGATCTTGATCTCGCCCTTGCCGGGCCGTAAGAACACACGGGCCACCGAACTCTTACGCCGGCCCGTTCCCAGATATTGAACCATCGTCGCTGCCACTACGCTTCTACCTTCCGCGGTATTACCAGCGCGGCCGGTTTCTGCGCCGCGTGGGGATGCCGGTTGCCCGCGTACACTTTGAGCTTCCGGTACATCTGTTTACCAAGCTTGGTCTTGGGAAGCATGCCGAAAATGGCGTCTTCCACGATGCGAATCGGGCGCTCGGCCCGCACCCGCTTGATATGCGTCTCCACCAGTCCACCGGGATAGCCGGTGAAATGACGATAGACTTTGCTTTCTTCTTTACGGCCGGTAAGGCGTACCTTATCGGCGTTGATGACGATCACATGATCGCCGGCGTCCAAGAACGGCGTGTAGATCGGTTTGTTCTTCCCCATGAGCAGCATAGCCGCCTTACTGGCGAGCTTGCCCAAGACCACGTCCTGGGCGTCGATGACATGCCACTGCCGGGGAACGCCATTCTTAGATGGGAACTCGGTACTCATTGACACACGTCTCCAAAGCTATCTGGATGCAAACTTTTAGGTTACCGGGCAGGGGGTGCCCTTGTCAAATCGGCGATCCGGAGAATCACCGGGAGCTACTGCTTTCCTCCCGTCGCTTTATCTTCGGCCAGAAGGCGATGGATCTGGTTGACCGCATACTCCACCTTCATATCGAAGATGCGTTTGCCAAGTGCCGCGGTGGAGGGACGCGCGTCCCCCGTAATCCCGTTATTCACGCGTTTCGCGTTCGAATCCCGCGCCTCGCCCGGCTTCCGGACCGGATCGCCCACCGCCGCCGCAATCAGGTCCTTGCGAACCCAACCCAGGTCTCCGCCGAGGTAGAGCATTTCGGAAGTGTCCGGAATCCCGGCGTGCGAACTCAAAGGCATTCCGTTGGCCGCGAGGTATTGGTCAAAATCGCCGTTGGCCTTCTCGTACACCTCGTCGCAATACACCACGCGAATGCCCTTCCCCGCGTACTTCGCGTCCAACCTCCTGGCCACCTCTCCCAATTCCTTCTGCCCGCCCCCATGATCGCCCATCAGCACCACATTCTGGAAGCCGTTGGCGATTAGCTGCTCGGCAACGCGCTCGTTCACCTCTGCGAAAATCGGCGCGGTCAGCCCGATGGTGCCCGGGAGGTTCGAGTTGGCATTATTGGGCGAAAACGGAAGCACCGGAGCGGCGATGGCGTTGCCCAGTTTCCCGGCGATCGCAATCACGGTGGCGTGTGCCATCAGGGTGTGGCCGCCATTCACGTTTTGGGGCCCGCGCGTTTCGGTACCGCCGTTGTAGACCAGAGCCGTAGTCTTTCCGGACTGCATCGCCTGCTTCAATTCCGGCCACGTCATCATTTCGAGATCGACCCGCGAGTGCGGCACATTGCCCTGAGCGCGGCCGGCGCATGCCGCAACCGTCAGCGCGCAAATAGCCCCTGTCCAGAAACGCAGAGTGGTCATTCCCCCTCCTGATTGTCCTAAAACTGTCTCCGCGGCAGCATATCACCGCCAAGGCAGACAACACAACCGGTAGTACTTTTCGTGTGATTGCGGCTGGAAATCGGGCAAAAGTCCTGATACGACCCCGTTACTGGCGGTTCTAGGATTGAATGACGGCCAGTGATGAAATGTACACATGAACTTCGTGGACAGCGCGGTTTTCGCACTGCTGGCGATCGCCGACATCGCACTTTTGGTTCATTTGCGGCGTGCCCGCGGGCGCCGCCTCTGCCAATACCGGATGATGCGCAGCTTGCGCCTTGCCCTCGAGCGCGAGTTCTCCGATGAGGCATTCTTGAAAAGGCGCAAGTCCTGCGACCTCCGCCGCGCCGGCTGACACCTTCGAACCACGTTGGACGTGGCGCGCCCGAAGACCGGCGGGTTTCATGGATTCTGGTGGCCCGGCGGGGCCCATGGGTAAGGGCGGGAGTGGCAGTATCAGGAAGGTTGGCGGTGAAGGCGGGTGGCGGCGGGCTCGCGGAACGCTCTACGGACATGCTGCTGCAGGGGAGTGTTGCTGGTTTGCGCCAGAGATTCCGCTTCGGCGGTGCGATGAAGAGCCGAGAGACATGCGCTCAGAGCACTCTCCACCTCCGCCACTTGCCACGGCAGCAGCGGAAAAGGCGCGGTGCGGGCTGAGGAGAGAGCCTCTCTGAGCAGCGGCTCGGCCTGGCTGGCCTCACCTTCGGCAATCAGTGCCTCGCCCAGGCGGGTCTGCGCGGAAATCACGGCGGGGTGCTTCGCGCCATATTTTTTCTTGCGGATCGCGAGGGCCTGGCGCAGCAGAGGCTCGGCGCCGCGAGGATAGCCCTGAAACAGTTGGTCCTCGGCCACCTCGATCAGCGATGACGCGATGGCGGGGGTTTCCTCGCCGCCAAGCGTCCGGCGCATCTCCAGGGATTGCCGGGCAAAGGTCTCGGCGGCAGTGTAGTTGCGGGCGTCGAACTCGAGGATGCCCATGTTCAGAAGAATCGCGGAGGCGGTCCAACCGGGGAAATTGTTGGCGCGGCGCAAGGTGTCGAGGGCGCGTTCGAAGTACTTGCGGGACTCCGCATAATCGCCTTTGGCGTCAAGCAGGCGCGCCCAGTTGTTGAGGTTGCCGGCCAGCAGCGGATGGTTCTCGCCGAGGCGGCGGGTGTTCAGTTCAATGGCCTCGTGCAGAAAGGGGGCACCCTCCTGCCACTGGCCTTTTTCGAGCAGGACGTATCCGAGGTTGTTGAGAGTGTAGGCCAGCGCCGGATTGTCGCTGCCGAGAACCTTGCGGCGGATGGCGAGGGTGTCGCGGAGTTTGCTTTCGGCTCCCGACAGGTCACCCAGGTCGATGTACACGCTGGCGAGATTGTGCAGGCTCACGGCGTAATCGGGATTCTCCACGCCCACGGTGCGGCGGTCGATATCCACGGCGGCGGTCAACAGCGAAAATGCTTCCTGATATTCGCCCTTTCTCTCCAGCAGAAGCGCCAGGTAATTGCGCACGTCGTCGCCGTAATCCGGGCCGTGGCTGCGATCGATGGCCAGCGCGCGGCGCAGTAAAGGCTCAGCCTCGGCGTCCTTGGATTGCAGATAGAGGCACTCGCCCAAAGCGCTGAGTGCGTGCGCATAGAGCAGGCCGTTCTCGCCGGCCGACTTTCGCCGGAGTTCGACGAGATTGCGGAAGAGCGGCTCGGCCTTGGCGTATTCGCCATTCAAGCGCGTGAGGTTGGCCACCAGAAAGAGGGTGTCGGCGATAGCCGGGCTGGAGGAGCCGAGCACGTCATTCTTCAAGGCGAGAGCACGTTCGGCCATGCCCTCGGCCTCGGGAATGAGGCCGAGGCTCTGGTAAGCCTCGGCGATGCTGGCGAGCAGCGAGGCGCGCGCCTCGGGAACCGAGGCCAGGTCGCGATCGACCTGTTTGGCGCCCATGTCCAGGAGTTCGCGGGCGGTGACGGCATGGCCGTGAGTCACCTCGGGTGTGGCGCTCTTGAACATGTCCTCCAGGAACTTGGCTTCGCGCCCGGCGATCAATCTCTCCTGGTC
>Ga0335077_10001843_pt1 | contig 25252 bp, 33 predicted proteins | sample Lox_Sample_31_FD_207151 | JGI IMG/M metagenome (GOLD analysis project Ga0335077, IMG submission 207151) | Soil microbial communities from Loxahatchee National Wildlife Refuge, Florida, United States - Lox_Sample_3.1 | ecosystem: Environmental > Terrestrial > Soil > Wetlands | place: USA... | reverse complement strand
CAGCTCACGGCCAGCAAGCTGGCGCAGGCTTTTCAATCCATCAACCTTCAGGAATCGGTGCTGCTACAGCGATTACGCACTCGCGAGAGCCAGGCAGTAAGAAGCCGAATGCTATCTGCCGAGGAGGGCGAGCACCAGGTCTCCGGCGATGCGCCAAAAACAGTCGAGTCGCTTGGTTTCAGGGAGCCGGTCGGCGCAGGCGAGCCAGTATTCGAGCGTTTCTGATGAGCATGCCCATGGCGCCCAACACCGGTCTTTTGGCACAGCCACCATCGGCGCGGATCCGGCAGTTCAAAGATTTTGCGGTCGCTCACACCATGCTGGTAGAAGCCAAGGATCGCCTGTTGGAGGCCATCACCGAGTCCGCTCCGAACTCCCTCATCATCGTCACGGGTCCCACTGGCGTCGGCAAGACCACCTTGTTGGCAAAAATCCGGCAATTGCTCAGCGCCGAGGCTTTCGCGGGCGAAACACCGGATCCCGCATGGTTGCCAGTTGTGACCGTGGAGGCTACCCCGCCTGAGTCCAATAATTTCAGCTGGCGAAGTTATTTCAAACGGCTACTGGCGGAGATGAAGGAACCTTTGGTGGACTGCAAGCGTCGATTGGATTCTGCCGACAGGACCGCGCAGACCATGCCTCCGTTTCCGAACGACCGCGGAGTGACCGCCGATTACCACTACGCCGTGGAGCAGGCACTCCGCTATCGCCGCCCGCGAGCGGTCCTGATTGACGAGGCCCAACACCTGTTCGCCCTGGCTTCAGGCCGGCGGCTCGAAGATCAGTTGAATGTTTTGAAGTCACTCGCCAACCGATCCAATACCGTCCACGTGTTGTTCGGCACCTACGAACTGCTCCGCGTTCGAAATCTCAGCGGGCAATTGAGCCGCAGAAGCATCGACATCCACTTCCCGCGCTATGATGCTGCGAAAGCCTCCGACCGCCGCACGTTCGCGAGAATCCTGCAGACGTTCGCGGAACAGATGCCGTTAGCGGAGCCGCCGGACCTTGTCACGTCTTGGGAGTATCTTTATGAGCGCAGCATCGGGTGCGTTGGCGTCCTCAAAGACTGGCTCGTCAGGGGGCTGGCTACGGCGATTCGACAGTCGGCCCCGACCCTGACGCTCAAGCACCTGGAGAAGCATGCCTTGGCCGTATCGCAATGCGACCGACTGATTGAAGAAGCTGCTCGCGGTGAATCACAGTTCCGTGAAGACGCCGACGCTCTGGAGCGGCTCCGGCTTCGGCTCGGATTCCCTGCACGGACGCACCCGACAGAGACGCCGGTCACGGCCGCTACAAGTCGCCGGCGGCCAGGACAACGCTACCCGAAGAGAGATGCCGTCGGCGTAGGACGACCCGATGCCTGCTGTCAAACCATGTAGCTTCGAACGATTGGATTTGACCGAACCGGCTCCCGCCGAGCCGAGTTTGCTCTACACCCTCCGGCCCTGCGGGCTTGGCACGCCATACGTCGAAAGCCTCAGCAGTTATGTGGTGAGGCTGGCGGAGGCGCATGTCGTCCCGGTGTGGCGTCTCATCCTGCATGTGCGTTCTCAGGTCTGCTCCGAGCGGTTATCGCGTCCCAGCATGCGCTATGCCTACCCGGCCAACGGGCTGGGGAAAGGTGCAGAGATTCTGCGCCAGAGCTTCGAAGCCGCCACGGGACATGGCGACCTCCGACCGCTTACCCTGTCAGCTCTCGAGGGAAGCGTCTCCAAACTGGACATCTTCCGGACTACCGAGGCGTGGTGCCCAAGCTGTCTGGAGCAATGGCGAACGGAAGGAGTTTCAGTATACAGTCCCTTGCTTTGGGCTGTTCGCGTAGTTGAGGTGTGCCCGGCACATGCTTTTCCGTTGGTGAACCGCTGTCCGCATTGCCATTCGCAGTTCACTCCTCTCCGGGTAGGGGCGCGGCCAGGCTACTGCTCCATCTGTTCGCATTGGCTCGGGACCTTCGAGGTGCCGCTTCCCAAGGACTCCGAAGGCCGCGATGCCGCGAACGAGTCGAGAAGCCGTGCGCTTTGTCGAGCCAATCGGCGAGGTTATTCAAAACTGCAATAATCTCTGGGGCTGATCGGTAGTTGTCGGATAGGGGGAGGCCCTGAGCCCCAGGAAAATCGCGCGGAAATCCGCGGACGTTTTCTGGCTCCGCTCCCCGAAAGCGATAAATTGCCTGCCGAGCGTCACCGACAACCCAGGGGGGATTATCAGTACTGCAGATCTGCTGCAGTAACATGGCGGTCGCACGGGAAACGTCCTGATATTCGTCGACCATTATCCATTCAAAATCCTTACGTACGCCTTCCCTCAGTTCCGGCGCGCTTTCAAGTAGCCGGTACGGAAGCAGGATCAGGTCGGCAAAATCCACTTGGTTGCGTTCTCGTTTGACACGCTCGTATGCTTCGAATAGTCGCAGGAGGGCATAGGAACGCCTATGGGCGTCACGCTCCTCCGGCTGCGGTCGCCACAGGTCAATAGCCGTCCTTAGCTCGTCGGGTCCGACGAGACGGTCCTTGAGGTAGTTGATGGTCTTGGTGGCCTCTAACGCCGTGTTCTCAGGATTCTTAATGTCCAGCAGCGGCTCGCAACCAGACTCGCCTAGGAGCTCGGAAATCAGTTCTTGCTGACAGGTCTCGTCGAGAATCGAAAAATCCACTGGCAGTCCGAGATGGTGCCCCAGAGTATTGAGGAGAACGACTCCATATCCGTGGAAAGTGAGTGCCAACACGCGTGAGGCCACGTCCTCGGCTAGATTCGTTCGGATGCGCTTTTGGATTTCTCCAGCCGCCTCGTTGCTGAATGTCAGGACCAGGAGCCGCTCAGGTTCGACCATTCGTTCGTTGATGAGGTAAATGATCCGACGGATCAGCGTCTTCGTTTTTCCGGTGCCCGGGCCGGCATCAACTAGAAAGGGAGAACCGCACATTGTGGCTGCCCGCTCCTGCTCGGGTGTCGTTGGGTTTTCCCTTCCTTGCCCCTCGTGCTCCTCGCTGACAATGCGCCCAAACAGACCCTGAGCGAGCTGAAGCCGTATGAGCGCTGGCGTTGATTGGTAAATGTCTGCCAGTTGATCGACGGATGCGAAATGTCCTTGCTCCCATCGACGAAATACTTCTGATGCCGGACAGATGAACTCGGCCGCAAAAGCGGTTGCTTCGGCTTCTTCTCGTGATCGCGGGCTGTACCGGCCCAGAGCAGGTACTCCGTTCTCCAAGAACACCGAGCCACGAATAATATCTCCACTGCCAGCTACAAGAAAGTGGTGGTGCAGCACGAGGTGCGCTAGCTCGTGGGCGAGGACGACAAGAAGCTCTCGACGATCTCCATCAAGATCCCGATCGTAATAAAGGCAGCCCTCGGCAGGCACTACTTCGGCCCGGCTACCGCGCAAGAACTGATCTTTGTGAACCGGCACCAGATCTAGTTTGTGTTTGTCCTCGATCAGCACCCGGAGACGTTCCAGCAGCGATTCATTTGGTCCAGCCAAGCTGTCCCGCTCGGCTCTGGCGCGCCGCCGTGCGTGAGTCAATTGGTCCATGGATCAAGCGCGCTCCGCACAGCGCAGCCAAAATCCTTTCTGGTCTGGATCGAGAGCGGCGCGATCGAGGAGTTCTTTGAACGTCTCTGGCTCGCTATCGAACGGCTGTGATCGAGAGGCTGCTCTTCGGATGATCCGTTCACCTGTTAGGCATTGAAGCGAGTCTTGCCTTTGGATCCCGAACTTTTTCTCCGTGGACTCTGCGAGCTCTCTCTTGACGCTCGCTGGCACCACCGCTGGATGACGACTTACCAATACAAGGTATTCGGTCGTGACATGTGGAAGGGCTGCAGCTAACTGTGGCACCTTGAGGTGCGTGTGCCGGCGCAGGAACGCGACCCACGTCTCGCCGGATCCCGGAGGCTTTTCGATGTCGGGTGCGCCTGGGGCTGCGGTTTCGAGCTGGTGGTTCATTCCTAGGCTTACGGCAGTCGTCGCACGTAGCGCATTCGATCGTTCTGCTTTGGCGATGTTCAACCCCGATGCCAATATCCACTGATGAACGTTATCTTCAGCTGTACGAACATCGGCGCCAGGCTCACCTTCGGGACCGAGGATTAGATCACCAAAGAACTCGTGAAGTTCGTCGCGAAACTGGGGATATTCACGACTCAGTCGATAGACAGCGGTGTGGTCTTTGGTGTCCACCCACGCCCTCTCGATCTGGGCCAGAAGACTACCCAGGAGATCAATGTCATTGGTTTCGTTCATACACGCTATTCCTCAGGAGCACTTGCAGCTACGGGGCCGAAATTCTTGAGTCGGTCGAGGAGGCATCGCAGATCGTCGGTCCACTCCAGCGACGGTTCGGCTAAGAGCTCAGCTGCCAGCTGAGCATTCACGTAGCGCAGCGCTCGCGCAATCTGAAATCTGCTACTTCCGGGGAATACGCTTGTCAGAGGAGGATCACCGTCATCCTTCGAGTTTCCCGATACTTTAGGATGGCGATCCCTGAACCACGCTTCCTTTGCTACAGCACGCTGAAAATCATCTTGGATCGAGTCGATTGTGCGCAGGGCTACTCCTTCGATTTCTGCGATCGCGTTCGGTTCAGCTAGGCCATGCCACGGGGGAACCCCGCGGCAGTAGATCGCAAGATCTTGGAGTTCCTTGTTCTCATCATCCGCTTGCTCCTCCAGTGGATAACGTTCACCACGGCGACCGTATTTCACTCGCCAAGCTTCGATCAGTTCGCGATAACAAAACGCGTTCCACGAACGCTCCGCATACCTGCCCCTCTCGGTCGGTAGTATCCGTAAGATACGTTCGACAGCGTCCTGCAGAAGATCCTGATAATCATCCCTTGGGAATCTCTTGCTCCGACGTCGAGCCAAGGCGACGACGGAACCAAGATAATCCCAGCACGCGCCCCGTTTCTGAAACAGACGCTCCAAAACTATTCTGCTTGTTGGGGACACGGGTGGAAGTTGGCGGAAAACTCTGACCAGCACCTCGGGAGGAAGGTCTGATACGACGGCAGTTCTAACGTACTGAATGAACTCCGGGGAGTCCAGGGGCGGGAGTCTCTGGAAAATGATTTCGTGAGGGAGTTGGGCACCGGCTTCACGCCCGGTGCCCCCCGGTGACTCTTCTGCCATAGCGAACTCTTTCGGCTCTTTGTAGTTTACGGCCAAGATCTACTGATTTGAGCGACGCACCGCTCAACACTCTTTCAGACGCTGCTTCTAAGCATCTGAATTTAAACATAGTTGACTACCAGGTGCGCGGCGATTTGCGACGATCCTAAGCCTGGACTTGACGGAGTTTTACAGACACCCCGGAGACAGGGTTGGCGACTCGCCGCAGAAAGAGAGATTGGATATTCCGAGAATCTTTGCCTGCTGGCCCCAGGCTCGACAGTTACGCAGGTTCGCTCGTTGTTCGAGGCGTTTCGCCATTTCTATCCGGTCTCACTCAGCATAGCCCTAGTTCCTCGAGCCCCTGCGCCCCACGTTCCGGCTATATGCGCGGGTCTATGCCGTGCCGTCCCACTCGCCATCTCCCAAATCCGCCATTGGTCCTGCGGAAATTCCGAGAATCTCTGCCCAGTGGAGGGGGCCCGCCGATTTTCGCTCGAACGGCCCTGACCTCGGAAGACGAAGTGTCTTGACCAATGCACACCCGCTTCGGGATGAAACGATGGCGTTCGGGTTTGTCCAGAAATACCTCGGTTCGGCGGGGATCCTTCTAACTGCCGACCAGAACGGATTCGCAAAAGGGGCAAAGAATAAGAAGGGGCGAAGATTCTCGGATTTCTCCATGGTCAGATGCATGTTACCCGCTCCAGCCAGCGTTGTCCGTCGGCGGTTTCACGCCGCTTCCCCCACATTCGGAGCTCGGTACTCGCGCGGTTACAGGAAGACGCATCTGGGCAGGAATTCCGAGAAAATCTGCCCCCTACTTTCAAGGAGGGCCGGACAGCGCTGGGATCTCTCGACCATCCAAAAAGCCAAATACAAACTATGCCGCGGAACGCGAGCGTTTCAAATGTGGCCGGAACGCCGGGGCGAAGCGCATCTTCACCCCGGCGTGTCCCGCGCGCAGAGCTACTTGCGTCCGGCGCGGCGGCCGAGGCCCGTGCCGCCGCCGGTTCCGGGCTGGTGGATCGGCCCGCTTCCGTCCTGCGGACCGAGTTTCTTGCCTTTACGCGGACCGGCCTGCTGACCGGGCGCGGGATTCGGGGTCGGATTCGGGGTCGTGGTCTGCGCAAATACAGGCGCCGCCATCCACAACGCGGCAATCGCGAGAAAGCTCTTCTTCATCGGGGGTCTCCTTTCTGACTCCACCCTTCAGAAGTGCATCCCCGAAGCCGCGCGCCGTGCAACCGGAATCAACGACTTGCGAAATAGACCGCGCAACGCTCGCACGTTTCCGATTGCGCGCCGCGCAAACGCTTCGTATCACGCGGCCGGCAACGAATCGACCGCCCGGCGGAGCTTCTGGTTCACCTCGTCAGCCATGGCGTCCATCTCGGGGTTGCCTACTACCGACAACATGGCCTTCGCATCGACGGCGCCCGCCCATACCGAGCCGTCCTTTTCATATACGACAGCATTGCACGGCAGCAGAAGTCCGAGATTGATTTCCCGTTCGAGCGCTTGATGCGCTATCGGTGGATTGCACGCGCCCAGAATGACGTAACGGGGAAAATCGACACCGAGTTTTTCCCGCAGCTTGGCCTGGATATCGATTTGACAGAGGACGCCAAAGCCCTCCGCCTTGAGGGCGGCCTCCATCCTGGCGATCGCGTCTTCGAAGGAGAGGCCGACCGCGCGCACATAGCCGTACTTCAGCGTGCTCGACGTCTGCATGGGAGTTCCTTTCTCTTCCGATTATTGTCCCGGGGGCGGGTCAGTGGCGTCCGCCGCGGCCGAAACCACCGCGCCACAGCGGCCAGCCCTGATCGTCGCGGAACTTAATGGTTCGCTTTTCGGCAACGAAAGTGATTTGCGAGGCGATGATCCGGTCTTCCAACTTGTAGCCCTTCACCACCACATCCTGTCCGGCTTTCGGGTTGAAGTTCTCTGCGATCAGGAAAGGCATTGGGCCCAGGTACACGCGGGTGGTCTCATCGCCGTGCTTCAGGTCGAAGGATGGCATGCCCTGCCCCAGAGCAATCCGGATTTGAGCCACCTTACCAGATACTTCGATTGGCTTCCCCGCCACTGCCGGCGGCGCCGCTTGGGTCGAGCCGTCTTCCGGTCCGCAGCAGGGGCCAGGTTGCGCGCCCAGAACGAAGACGCCCCCGAAGGACAACAGCATTGTTGCGAGCCAATTCATAAACTCCCCTCGCTATACTCGTGCATCTCCCGTGCCAGTGCAATGCCCCGAAACGACTCGGCTTGCATTGACGGCCGCGCAGGCTTTGCGCATTGGCGCCCAAACGCCATGCAAATGATGCGCGGCGCGAGTTGCATCGAATAAAAAGGCCCGTTAGCCTTTTTCTCGTGGGGTCTTGCTCCCTCGGATACGCGAAGCCTGCGCATGCCGGCCCGCCGCGCCGGCGTAAACCCTGCGCGCTCAACAACGGCGGTTTGGATGGGCAGATGCGATTCCGTGAGTGGAGGTCGTAAACCATGAAACGGCATATCGTCACCGCAGCGCTGATGGCGCTTCTTTCCGCGGGATTCGTATTCGCGCAGAACCCGTCCTGTCCGCGTCCCGACTGCCCGGGCCAGTGCCAGGGCAATTGCCCGCGCAACGGCAACGGCAACGGCAAGGGGAACTGCAATGGGACCTGCGCTCGCGCCCGCAATGGCTCGGGCCAAAGCGGTTCCGCCAATCAGGCCCAGGCGCGCCCGCGCCAGATGCGCATGGGGCGCAGATAAGAGCATCAGGAGAGCCCCTATGATTACCTTCTATCGAATTCTCCCTTGCCTGGCCGTTGCCGCCGGGCTGGCTTTCGCCCAGGGTCCACACGGCAGCGGCATGGGTCCCGCCGGCGGTTCGCATCCGCAGCAGAGTTCCACACTGGCGATGACCAGTTTGCAGACGGTGACCGGAACGGTTACGGCCGTGAGCATCGGTTACGGCATGCAGTACCCGTCCATTACCGTCAACAAAGTACAGATCAAGGTCGCTCCTGTTTGGTATCTCCTTGAGAAGAACTTCGAGATCAAAACCGGCGACAACCTCAGCGTCGTTGCCGCGCCTTCTACGGCGGCGGGCGACCCGTACCTCTATGCGGTTGAGATGACCAACACCGGAACAAAGGCCCACGTCGTCCTGCGAGATGCGAATGGTCTTCCTCTGTGGTCGCAACGGGGCGGAGGACCGGGCGCGGGGCTCGGGCCCGGTGCGAGCGCTGACGCGCCGTGCGAGGTGTTGTCGATCGCAACGGAATCGGGCGTAGTGGAACAAGTGACCGCCGGACCAGGAATCCAAATGCCTTCGTTGACGCTGAAGACGGCCGCCGGCAAACTCCTCGTCATCAAGCTAGGTCCTGAGCGCCTCCTGCTTGAGGCCGATCTGGAGGTAAAGGCGGGCGATGCGCTCTCAGTGAAGTACGCGGTCACCTCGCATGACGGTGAGTTGGTGGCGCTCGCCATTACCAAAGGCGGCGTGACCGTTACCTTGCGCGGCGACGATGGCCGGCCCGCCTGGAATTGATGCGTCAATTGTTCACAATCGTTTTTCTCTCCGTGCCTGTGGCATTCGCCGCCGGCACGGAGCCTTCTTTCCTCCCGGCCGCGTCCTGCGGCCTGTGTCATTCGAGGATTCCGCCGCCGGACGACACCCAAGCACCTTCAGTTGCCCCGGCCGCGCTCTGGAGCGGAAGCATGATGGCGCACGCCTCGCGCGATCCCTTCTGGCGCGCAAAGGCGCAGGAGGAGGCATTGCAACTGCCGGCCGCTGCTGCGGTGATCGAAGACAAGTGCCTTCGCTGCCACGCGCCCACGCAGCAGTATCCACTGCGGCAGAACCGCGGTATGAGGCTCCGCGACCTCGACCCCGGCGCAGAGGGCGTCACCTGCACCGTTTGCCATCAGATCTCGCCCGACAACCTCGGCGGAACGGCATCCTACAGCGGGGGTTTCGAGATCAATCGCAAAGCTCAGATTTACGGGCCGCACCGCAACCCGTTTGAGATGCCGATGCTCCATCACACCGGCCTGAACCCGGTGGAATCGCCGCATATGACGGGCGCGGCGCTCTGCGGGTCCTGTCATACGGTGGTCACACCGACGCTCGGACCGGACGGGCGTACGACTGGAGCTTTCCTCGAACAGGCGCCTTACCTCGAGTGGCTCGCCGGCGACTTCGCGCGAGCCGGGACCACTTGTCAGTCGTGCCATGTTCCGCTGCTGCGCGAAAGCACCGGAGCGGCATTGCCGCAGTACATCGCCCACATGCCCCCGGGGCGCTGGTTTCCGCCGACGCGCCCGCGAACTCCTTTTGGATTGCATTTCTTCGTCGGAGCGAATGTCTCGATGGCCGATCTCCTCGCCCGCACAGAGCTTGAAACCGCGATGGCGCTTCGCCGGACGGCAGCGAAAGCCCGCGAGAACCTGCGCTCGGCTCTATCGCTGCGTGCCTCGGCCGCAGCCGAAGGTCGCAAGCTGCGGGTTGCCGTCGAGTTGCGAAACAGGACCGGACACAAGCTGCCTACCGGCTTCCCGAGCCGTAGGCTGTGGCTACACGTGGAGGTCTTCTCCACAAACGGCAGCCGGATCTTCGAATCGGGCGGCTGGGACGAGAACGGGAAGATCCTTCGCGTCAGCGGCTCCTTCGAGCCACATCGCGCCCACATCACCCGGCCGGAACAGGCGATGGTGTACCAGGCGGTGATGGCGGACAACGCCGGCGTCGCCACAACGTCGCTGTTGCGCGCGGCGTCCTACGTGAAGGACAATCGCATCCCCCCGTCCGGATTCGACTCTGCCGCCGATCCGCGAATTGCGTCCGTCGGAACGTCGGGTGACGCGGGATTCCGGCCGGGCGAGCACCGCCTGGAATACGAAATCGCGCTCTCGGGCCGTGCGGACCCCGTGCGCGTTCACGTTGAAGCCGTTTACCAGAGCATCGATCCGACGTACCTGCCCGCCGCGGATTCTGCCGCGCTCCGGCCGGCAACTGCGCCGGTCGTAATCTCTTCGGCGGAATTGTCACTGAAATCACGGAAATGAATCCTCTTATATAGTGCGCCACGCAAAGGAGCTTGCATCTCGGGCCGTGCTGCCGCTCGTAGCAGCGGCGCTACCATTCGTTCTGCTCTACAGCTCCATGCGGACCATGCACGAGTTGGACGAGCAACGCGCGATCTACCTCCGACACCGCGTCTCTATTCTGGTCTCTCGACTGGAAAGCATGGACTCGACCGTGGATGCCGGCGCTCTCCGCGAGCAACTCGGCGAAAACGAGCCCTACCTGACCGGGGTTGCGGTCATTTCGCCGTCCGACGCTGACGCAGACCAACTGGCGCCCCTGTGGAGGGGGCAGGAGCTCTTCAGAACCGAGTTCACGCCCACCGCCTTCCGCGCACACGTTCCCTTTCACACGAGCGCCGGCCTTCGGATCGCTCGCATCGACGTCAGTCCCGCTGCGGCGGATTTTCTGCTCGTACATGCGCGACACAACGTGATCGTCGCTTCGATCGGCGGCTTAGTCCTGGTGGCGCTCTCGATGTATTCGTACTTCGCCATGCGGCGCACGGCGAGCCTTCAGGTTCGGCAGCTCGAACTGGAGCACTTGGCGCACATCGGGAAGATGTCTGCCGTTTTGGCGCACGAAATCCGGAACCCGTTGGGAACGGTGAAAGGGTTCGTCCAACTCGCGGCGGAGCGTTCAGACGCGTCAGTCCGACCTCTGCTTGACCGGGCCGTATGCGAGACGCAACGGTTGGAGAACCTCGTCAAAGATCTCCTGGCGTATGGCCGCCCATCACCACCGCAATGGGCAGATACGGAGTGGCGCGACAGTGCCGCAACCGCCGAGGCGCACGCGCGCCAGCTCATCGGAGATCGGACGATCGCGCTTTCAGTCGCGAAGGTGCCGCTGGTCTGGCGCAGCGATCCCGCGCTGCTTGAGCAGGCGCTCCTCAACCTGATCCGTAATGCGGTGGAAGCGATCCCGGCCGGAGCGCCCGGCGAGATTCGGATCGACGCCGAACGAAGCGGAGCGGGGGAGGTCGTCATTCGCGTGCGCGATAACGGGATCGGACTGGCGGACTCTGTCCGGGAGCGCCTATTCGAGCCCTTTGCGACCACCAAGGCTTCCGGCACTGGGCTCGGACTGGCGATCACGCGGAAGTTGGCGGAATCTCTCGGTGGATCGCTGACACTCGAAAGTCGCGCCGGCGAAGGCGTGGAAGCGGTGCTGCGCTTCAACGGCGCAAAAAGGCAGGAACAAAATGGCTAGCATTCTGATCGTAGATGACGACGCGGGCTTCCGCGCTTTAATGGACACCATCCTCCAAGGCGAAGGACACGAGACCGACACCGCCGCGTCGGTGGCGGAGGCGCTCGCGGCGGGCGCGCGGCGAAGTTATCACCTCGTGATCTCCGACTTGAAGCTCCCCGACGGCACGGGTCTCGACGTACTCCGCTACTGGAAACAGGAGATGCCGGAGATTCCCGTAGTCGTCATTACCGGTTTCGCGACGGTCGGCAGCGCCGTCGAAGCGATGAAACTCGGGGCCGTGGACTATCTCGGCAAGCCCCTGAGCAGCCCGGATGAGCTTCGGATCGTCGTCAGGAAAGCGCTTGAGCAGGACCAGACCGCCCGCGAGCGAGACCTGCTGCGCGAGAGCGAGGAATCGCGGTTCTCCTGCTCCGATCTCATCGCCGGCGATTCCGCCATGCTTCGTGTCGTGGAACTGGTCCGAAAAGTCGCCGGCACGTCGGCCACAGTCCTGATTACGGGCGAGAGCGGCACGGGAAAAGAGGTGATCGCGCGTTGCATCCACAGCAACAGTCCGCGGGCTCAGCGGGTGTTCGTTCCGGTGAACTGTGCGGCGCTATCGCCGACGCTAATTGAAAGCGAGCTCTTCGGGCACGAACGCGGCGCGTTTACCGGCGCCGTGGGACAGCATTCCGGCCGTTTTGAACGCGCCGCCGGAGGCACGCTCTTTCTGGACGAAATCGGCGAGTTGGACGCGGGACTCCAGGCCAAACTTCTGCGCGTCCTCCAGGAGAAGACGTTCGAGCGCGTCGGCGGGACGCGCCAGATAACAGCCGATGCCCGGATTGTCGCGGCGACCAATCGAGACCTGAAGAAGGCGGTCGCGGAAGGCCGGTTCCGGGAAGACCTGTACTATAGGCTCAGCGCCTTTCCGATCGAGGTGCCGCCGCTCCGTGAACGGCCCTCCGACATCCGCCGACTGGCCCGGTTCTTCCTTGAGCGGGCATCGAGGGAACTGAATAAGCCTCCGCTCACGGTCTCTCCGGACGCTGAATGTGTTCTCATGAAGTACCCTTGGCCCGGCAACGTGCGCGAACTTCAAAACATCATCGAACGTGTCGCCATTCTTTGCGAGAGCGTTGTCGAGCCGGACGATCTTCCTATCACAGCCACGGGACCAGCGCGGCCGGTGCTGTTCCGCGACATCGAACGGAGGGCTATCGAAGAGGCTCTCACTGAGAACGGCGGCAACCGGACTCGCACGGCAAAGCAACTCGGGATCAGCTTGCGGACGCTCCAGTACCGCTTGAAGGAATACCAGTTAGACCACCCGTAAGGACCCCAGTGCCAGCAGTCAGCGCCAGAGCGATTCCCAGCAACATTGCGGGTACACGGTCTCGCCACGCTTCAGGCGGTCAAGCAGAAAAGAGCCCGGCAGCGATTCGATCGCCTAGTCCGGCGCCCGGCTGGGTTTCGCCTCGATGACCGGATACGGGTAGAAATGTGGCCCACGCATGAGCGTGTTCCGTTCCATCTGCTGCCGTCAGAACCGCTTCTGCCTTAATTAGTCTCTTATTCCTGGTAACAAGCCACCCTCGCACAAGAAAGACGCCCCCCGCCGCGACGTGGCGGCGGAAGCGAACCCGAAGCTCAGCGGTTAACGCTTCGGCACCCGTACTCGCCACGGCCTTGGACATCGCTCCATCGAGAACCGTGCTGACCACACCTCCGTGGACGATTCCTCTGAAACCTTCCCACACGGACGATGGCGTCCACGTCGCGGTGATCTCGCCATCATCTTGCCGGCGACATTGTATTTGCAGTCCATGTGGGTTTCCCTGCCCGCAGGCAAAACAGCCCGATTGCGACCGTGCTCGCAAGGAGCGTGGTGATTCAAGAATCGCAGTTTGCTGTGGCATCTGGGTCAACTCACGCAGACTTCCTTCCTCTCGTGTAATCGCCAGGCGCAATACGTCTGGTACCCACCCGAGAGGTTACGCACACGGAAGCCGTCCTGACTCAGCATGCGGCACGCGTAATAAGCGCGCTGTCCGGCAGCACAGTTGATCCAGATTTCGCGGTCACGCGGGAGTTCATTCAATCTCGTCCGCAACTGACCAAGCGGAATGTTCACCGCTCCATCGATGCAGCCGGCCTGAAACTCCTTCACCTCGCGTACATCGAGCACGAACGCCCCCGCAGTCTCCAAATCGGTCCACGAGGCGAGTTGCACGTCCCCATGGAGCACGTTCGACGCCACCATTCCCGCCATGTTCACTGCGTCCTTCGCAGATCCGTATTGCGGCGCGTAGCAGAGTTCTGCTTCTTCGAGATCGAAAACCGTAGCGCCCATCTGAATCGCCATCGCAATGACGTCAATGCGGCGCTCTACGCCCTCTTCACCGACGGCCTGAGCTCCCAACAGGAGTCCATCCGACCCGCGAAAGAGCAGCTTGAGATGAAATCGTCTTGGCGCCCGGATAATAACCGGCGTGGTGAGCCGGATGGAGGTACACCGCTTGGAAGTCCTCAATTCCCGCACGGCGCAGTGACTTTTCCGTCGCTCCGGTCAGGGCCGCGGTCAATCCGAAAAACCCGCAAACCGCCGTCCCCTGGACGCTGGAAAACTGCGAATGACGCCCACAGATCGCGTCGGCCGCAACCCGCCCTTGCCGGTTAGCCGGTCCGGCCAAAGGAATCAATTCCCACTGATCGGTTACCCGATTCCTCACTTCCACGGCATCGCCCACCGCCCAGATGTGTGGGTCGCTGGTGCGCATCTGGGAATCGACCCGAATGCCGCCCCGGCTGCCCATCTCCAGCCCCGCCGCGCGTGCGAGATTGGACTCCGGCCGGACGCCGATCGCGAGTACAACCAGACCAGCATGGAATTCCGTGCCCGACTTCGTGGCGACAACCAGAGTGCCATCAGCCGACGGTTTGAACCCCGCAACTCCATCGCTCAACTGAATATGCCGAACGTGGGCGGCCACGTGCCGCCTGACGTACTCGGCCATCTCGGGATCGATCGGCGGCATCAGTTGGTCCGCGATCTCGATAATCGTGACGTCCATCCCGCGGCGGACAAGGTTTTCTGCTATCTCGAGGCCAATGAACCCGCCCCCGACCACTACCGCGTGCCGCGGCTGTTTCGAGTCGATCCAATCCCGGATATTCTCGCTGTCCGGCAGAGTGCGGACAGTGAATATGCCCGGCAGGTCGATGCCTGGCAGCGGCGGTCGAATCGGGGACGCGCCTGGCGACAAGACCAGGGCATCGTAGTATTCGCGGTATTCGCGTCCGCTATCGACATCACGAACTGTGATCTCCCTCGACTGCCGATCGACCGAGACCGCTTCGTTTCGAAGGCGAACCTCAATATTGAAGCGGTCTCGAAACAGGTCCGGGCTGGCGAGCAGGAGCTTTGACTCTTCCTGGATCATGTTGCCCACGAAGTAGGGCAGACCACAATTCGCGAAGGAGACGTAGTACCCGCGATCGAGAATGACGATATCTGCGTCCTCGTCCAGTCTCCGCAGGCGCGCGGCGCACGAGGCGCCGCCAGCGACACCGCCGACGATTACCACCCGTTTTCTGGCCATGGGTTCACATCGGGAAGGTGTTCAGCACGTGTGACCGTGATGATCACAGGCGTTTTCTCTGGTGACAAGGTTGCCGTCCAGATATTGCCGTACAAGTGCCAGCGGTGGTTCGGAGGGCGCGCCCGTCAGAACCTCGATCGAGGCTGCCTGGAAAAGGGAGTGCGCTCGTCCTCCCATCCCTCCGGCGATGACCAGATTCACGCCACGTTCCTTCAGCCATGGCGGCAGGAGCCCTGGCTGATGTTCCGGAGCCGGCACCTCGGTCGACGCTGTCGGTTGCTTCGTAGCCGGATCGACGTCGACAAGGGCGAATTTGTCGCAATGCCCGAAGTGCTGGGCAAGTCGTCCGTCGGCAATAGGGATAGCAATTCGCATCGTTATTTCGTCCTTTCAATCAGAACCATCGAGTTGCGGTGGAAAGGGGCGAAGTCAGCGTCGCCGGCGCCCTCCACTCGGTCGCACCAGGAGCCGGATTCCGGCCGCTTTCAATCGCAAGCATGTTGTGCGATATTGATAGATGCAACTAACACTTATACTAAAATGACACTGAATTGATGTCAAGCGAGCGGGTGGTAGCCCGGCCCGTCGAGAACGAATCGAACATGAGCCATCACGAACATCTGGTTACCATCGGCTCCGAGCCGAAGGAGCAGGAAGGCCGCAGATTAGGGGAGCGTTTGCCGCCGATTCGGCCGATCAAGTTCAAGATGATGCAGCAGTTTCCGTCGGATGCTCCATGTCACTGTACGGGTCTCGGAGCACACTCGTATCTGCGTACCCTCTTCAACTCGCTGGTACAGGAGGTGGGCGCCGGTACGCGGCTGCATTTCGGTGAATCATGAGACGCGCCTACCATCAATGGGAGAAGCAGAAGCGCCTCGCCGCCCTGCTGATGGGCAACGGGTGGAGGGCACAATCGAAGCAAACCGAAAAGGGACTTCAATCGATGTTCGAGGAACTCAGGATCAAGCCGATCGGCGTTATCGAAACGCCATTTCACGAGCCGGGCGGAACGCCGATTCAGCCTTCGCGCGCGAACGGAGCGCAAGGGAAGGTTCGCATCGACCCACAGTTTTGGCCGGGGCTGCAGGACCTCGCGGGGTTCGAACGTGTCTGGCTCATTTACTGGCTCCACCAGCAGCCCGCCTCGTCCTTGGTAGTGACTCCCTTTCTGGACAAGGAGCCTCGTGGGGTGTTTGCGACGCGCGCGCCCGCCCGCCCAACTCCCATTGGAATGTCGGCGGTCCGCCTGATTGAGATTCAGGACGGTGTCCTGGAGGTGGCCGATGTGGATATACTCGACGGTACGCCTCTTTTAGACATCAAACCGTACGTCCCCGAGTTCGATTCCCACCCGGCCAGCAGGGCAGGCTGGTTTGACGAATCCAAGTCGCAATCCCGCGTGGCGGATGACCGCTTTCGGGAACCAGTGCGCACTGGCGCGTAGATGCCCGGGGCAGTTCGTCGCTGAAAGGTTGTAGCCCATGATAATTGATCAACTCTGCGATCTCGTATTGCCTGCGAGTCGCGGCCGGTCGGTTTCGGATGTCAGGGTAGGGCTTGGCTACACCGCAGTCCAAATCGACGGTGGAGGCTGCGGTCTGGCGTACACCTTCCGCAGCGAGGCCGGTGAGGGTTGCTGCGTGATCCGTGAAGGTGGCACCCTGACGGGCCGCGAGGCCTCCGATCTGGCGGAATGGGCCAGGTCCCGCGATCCGGTGGTTTGTGCGGTCGGGCTGGCAACGCTCAATGCCCTAATCGCTGTACCCGTGAGCGCCGCCGAGGCAGACCTGGCTAACCAGTTGCAGATTACCTCGAACGACGTCCTCGGCATGGTGGGCTACTTTGGCCCGCTGGTCGAGCCTCTTCGCCGGCGAGTCAAGGCGCTGCACATCTTCGAACGCCGCCCAAATGCCGACTCAGGCGTGCTTCCGGAAACGGCTGCGGCTGACGTCCTCCCTCAATGCGAGGTCGTTATCCTCTCGGCGACAACCCTGTTGAACCGCACACTGGATCACCTCTTGGACCTCTGCCGGAACGCTCGGGAGGTTGCCATCCTGGGCCCTTCCACGCCCTTCGCGCCGGAGGCATTCGTCAGTCGAGGAGTCACACTACTGTCCGGCGTTCACGTCGTAAACCCGGAACGCGTACTGCGGGTCGTAAGCGAAGGCGGAGGCACCCGGCAGTTTGGAGCGGCAGCAAAGAAGGTGACGCTTCGCCTGGCCGGGCCGCGGTCGTAGCTCACTTCTTCGCCGGCCCGCCCTTGACTATAACTTTCATCTGCTGGCCACAGCAGATCTCCGAATGAGGATGGCTGCTGCTTTCGGGACAGGTGCACGCCTTCTCGTAAACGAGTACCGCACCGCACTTCTCACAAACGTAACGATCTCCAATGACTCGAGCCATTCCTGACCTCTCCTTTAATCAAAAGCCGATTCCGTCTTCCATTCCTTCCAGACGTTACCCACAAGATCAACCCCCGGCTTCAACGTTGGTTTCCCAGGACGCCAACCGGAGGGAGTCGCCAGTGTCCCTTTCGACTCGCGAACCAACTGGAAGGCCTGAATCTGCCGGATCGATTCCGCGACGTTGCGTCCCACCGGCGGCGTCAGCACTTCGTAAGCCTGGATAACGCCATCCGGGTCTATGAGGAACCGTCCACGCGTCTCCACGCCGGCATCGTCGTCGTAAACGCCAAACACGCTGCCAACGTGACCACCCGCGTCCGACAACATCGGGAAAGGTACGCCTCCCGGCACCATCTTGCACAGTTCCTGGTCGTTCCACATCTTGTGAACGAACATGCTGTCGACGCTCACGGACAGGACTTCCACACCCAATTCCTGAAACTCCCGATATTTCTCGGCGACCGCCGAGAGTTCTGTGCTTCAAACGAATGTGAAATCCCCGGGGTAGAAGCAAAGGAGCACCCACTTGCCGAGATATTCGGAAAGTTTGAGATTGATGAACTTGCCCTGGTGGTATCCCGGCGCCGCGAAATCCGGCGCTTTCCTTCCGATCAGGATCATTGTCGATTTCTCCTTGGTCTGCTGCTGATGTTCGTTCGCGTCCGGCGCTGTTCCAGGCGCCGTTCGGCTGATGGGCCGGGCGCAACCGGCTTTCAATTCTTCCGCCATTGTTCCCTCGCCATATCGGGCAGATGCGCATTCAGGCTAGACCTAAATTACACCTATAGTATAGTCACACCGTCAATGATGGATGTACTTCACATCTATATTGCGGTGCGTTATTCTCTGATGTAGAGCTTGCGCTGACGCAAGCATTGGGAGGATCAGAGTGCCACGACGGTTCTGTCAAAGGCACGGCAAAAGCCAGCCTTGCACCTGCGCGATGGGCAATCTTTATCGTTTCGTTGAGCCCGTCGTGCTGCTCTTGCTCAAAAAGAAGGGACGGTCCTACGGCTACGATCTTGCCGCCGATCTGGATGAATACGCGCTCACAGACGCCGAAATCGAGAGAGGCGCCCTGTACCGCACGCTTCGAGCGCTGGAGTTGAACGGGAATCTCAAGTCCGAGTGGGAAACCGACAAAGCGGGTCCGGCTCGACGGGTTTACAAGCTCACGGCGAAAGGCGAAAGGCACCTCGAAGAGTGGGCGACCGTCCTGGAGCACGTTTCGAAATCGATGGCGCGGTTTGTGAGGGAGACGAGACGAACCGTAGCCGATCCCGGTGCCGCGGATGCGAAGTCTGCTTAGCGACCAACTCGCATTCGGTCGGCTTCGACGACTCGCTCCGGTTATGTGTCGGAAGCTGTTCCTGAGGCGCCATTCATAGGGAGCCGTACTTGGCGTAGGCGTCCGTGACGGACACGCCTTTGCGCAGCTCCTCGCGCATGGCGCGCTCCCGCTCGAAAATGTTTTCCGCAGCCACCAGCACGTCCATAGTAACTTCTTTCGGAACGATGACGACCCCGTCCGTGTCGCCGAAGACGAAGTCTCCGGGGTGGACAATGGTATTGCCGATCTTGACGGAAACTTGACAATCGGTTATATCCCACCGGCCGACGGAACTGGCCGACGATTTGAATTTGGCGAACACCGGGTAGTTCATCGCGTTCACGAAATCCACATCACGAACCCCGCCATCGATGACCGCGCCTGTGCATCCACGTTGTTTGACCGCGGTTGACATGATTTCGCCCCAGTGGGCACAATCCATGCTGCCGCCCGTCGCCCAGACCGAGATCGTGCCCGGCGAAATCCTTTCGAGAATCTTCAGCCGGGTCTTTGTGTCGTCGTGTGCAATATCCGCGCAGGGATAACCTTGCCCCGTGAATGCAACACCGGCCAGCCGGTCCACGGTTGTGAACGGGGTGATGTAATACGGCAAAACCTGGTTCCGATATCCATTCTTGTCGAGAATGTCGGAGATCGCTCCGGTATACAGTCTTAAGAAGCGGGGGGCCATATCGGCCAGGTCTTCAGCCGTGACTGCCGTAGTACCCATGTCGTCCTCCCAAGGTGAGTTCGCAACGCAACGTCCGAGAGTAGCATGGGGCTTTCGAGGGTGCAAGTTGCACTTAGAAGAACAATGCTGCTAGCCTGAGCGTGGTTCCATAGCGCGCTCCGGGAAAATGGTGCACACGAACCCTCTTTACCACCATTCGCGGCGGCGAATCCGGTGGCTGCTGGTTGGCTGGATCTTCGCAATCAGCGCGATAGCTTATCTTGACAGGGTCAACGTCTCTATCGCGGGCAGTTCCATCCAGAAAGAGTTTGGTCTCGATAACACCCAGCTCGGATGGGTATTCAGCAGTTTCGTTATCGGTTACGCGCTGTTCCAGGCTCCCGGTGGCCGCTTGGCGGACCGGTTCGGGCCGCGAAAAATCCTGTCGGTTGCGACCATTTGGTGGGCCGTCTTCACGGCTCTCGTCACCACGGTTCCGGCGGGAATTCCGGGCGCCATAGCGGTTGTGTTGGCCGCGCGCTTCCTGCTCGGCGTCGGAGAGGCCATGGTCTTCCCAGCATCGAACCGGATGGTCGCTGCCTGGATACCATCTCAGGAGCGCGGGTTGGCGAACGGGTTGATCTTCGCCGGTGTGGGGGCTGGTGCAGGGGTCACCCCGCCTTTGATTACGCTCATTCTGTTGCACTACGGCTGGCGATGGTCTTTCTGGATTTGTGCGGCTATCGGACTTATGGCTGGTCTGGTCTGGTACCTCATTGCTCGGGACCGGCCCGAAGGACATCCGTGGATCAGGGATGCGGAGATCCGACACATCCGCGCGGGCAGACCGAAGCTGACCGAAGCCGAACCCGGAGTAACCCTGGCCTGGGGCACGATTCTGGGCAGCCGAAACGTCTGGGCGCTCACGATCAGCTATTTTGCTTTCGGATATGCCTCGTATATTTTCTTCACCTGGTTTTTCATTTACCTGAACACCGTCCGCGGCCTGGATCTCAAGGCAAGTGCGCTTTTCGGCATGCTGCCGTTCCTGGCAATGGCTGCCTTCGCGCCGCTCGGGGGCTACATCAGCGATCGCCTGACCAAACATTATGGCAAGCGGGTCGGCCGGTCCGGGCTGCCAGTGGTTTCGATGGCGATCGCGGCTGTTCTTATGGTCTTTGCAATGCAGGCTCGAGATGCCCGCGTCGCCAGCATCGTGCTGGCGGCCGGCGCCGGCGCTCTGTATCTATCCACGAGCTGTTTTTGGTCCGTGACCGCGGATATCGGCGGCGATGCCGCGGGCTCTGTATCCGGCGTAATGAATATGGGTAACCAAATTGGTGGGGCTTTAACGGCATCCGTAACCCCACTTTTGGCGAAGTCCTTCGGCTGGCCTTCGTCCTTTTTGGTGGCGGCCGCCCTGTGCATGATGGGGTCGCTCGTGTGGCTCACGGTGGACCCGGTCCGCATCCTGTCCAGGAAACCACTCAAAGATTTCGCCGGCATAAATCGTTAAGGAGAGGGAAACGGAACATGGCACGATTCGCGAGGCTTCAAGTTCTTCAACAGATGATTCAGACGGGAATGGTGCCCGTCTTCTACAGCGCCGATTTCGAGGTAGCCAAGCAAGTGGCCGGCGCCGTTATGGCAGGCGGGTGCCCGTTTTTGGAGTTCACGAACCGGGGAGACCACGCTTGGGAGGTCTTCACCGCGCTGGAACGCTATTGCGCAAAGGAACTGCCCGATATGATCCTCGGCGTCGGGTCCGTGGTGGATCCAGGCACGGCCTCGCTCTACATCAACTGCGGGGCAAATTTTGTAGTTGGCCCGATTCTCAATGCAGAAGTGGCGCGCACCTGCAACCGTCGCAAGATCCCGTACTCGCCGGGCTGTGGGAGCGCTAGCGAAATCTCTCAAGCGGAGGAACTTGGTTGCGAGATTGTCAAAGTCTTTCCGGGTGGTGAGGTGGGCGGCCCGAAGTTCGTCAAAGCGGTCAAGGGTCCCTGCCCGTGGGTTTCCATCATGCCGACCGGCGGAGTAGAAAGCACGGAGGCGTCGTTGAAAGCGTGGTTCGAGGCGGGCGTCGCCTGCGTGGGAATGGGCTCGAACCTGGTCACGAAGGAATTGCTCAAAGCGAATGACTATCCAGGCATCACAGTCAAGGTTCGGAATACGCTCGACCTGATCCGCCGGATCCGAGGAGGAAAATAGCGATGCCTCTCGATATCAAACCTCGTGAGCAATGCAGATGGGACGCGGCAGCACTCGGTGAAGTCATGTTGCGGCTCGACCCCGGTGACGGCCGGATCCGAACCACCCGCACATTCCAGGTCTGGGAAGGCGGCGGCGAGTACAATGTCGTCCGCGGGCTTCGCCGTTGTTTCGGCCAGCGCACCACGGTGGTCACGGCGATTGTGGACAACGAGATCGGACACTTGCTGGAAGACCTGTGCTCCAGGGTGGCGTGGATCTGTCTCATGTCAAATGGATCCCGTTCGACGGCACTGGGCGTGCGGCCCGCGTCGGTCTCAACTTCACCGAAAAGGGCTTCGGCGTCCGTGCTGCCGTGGGCTGCTCAGATCGTGCGCACTCCGCAGCCTCGCAGTTGCAGCCCGGCGACGTGGATTGGACGCAACTCTTCCAGGTGGAGGGTGTGCGCTGGTTCCATTGCGGCGGCATCTTCGCGGCCCTCTCGCCCACTGCGGCCGAGACGGCGATTGCAGCCATGCAGGTGGCTCGCGCGGCCGGCACGGTGATCTCGTACGACTTGAACTTTCGGCCCTCATTATGGAAATCGCAAGGCGGAACAGCCCGGGCTGTAGAGGTCAATCGTAAGATTGCGTCCCTGGTGGACGTCATGATCGGCAACGAGGAAGATTTCACCGCGGCCCTAGGCTTTCAAGTTCCCTTTATGGACGAACACATTTCGAAGCTGGACCCCGCCAATTTCAAAAAGATGATTTCCGAGGTGGTCAAGATGTACCCCAATTGCAAGGCGGTCGCCACCACGCTCCGTAATGCCAAGACAGCGTCGATCAACGACTGGGGTGCGATCCTGTGGTCGGATGGTCAGTTTTATGAAGCCCCATTGAGGGAGAATCTGGAGGTTTATGACCGGGTCGGCGGTGGAGACAGCTTCGCCTCCGGGCTCACCTATGCTCTCCTGGCGGGCAAGGTACCGCAGGAAGCGGTGGAATACGGCGCCGCGCACGGCGCCCTGGCGATGACGACACCTGGGGACACTAGCATGGCCACGCTCAAGGAAGTGGAGTCGGTCATGAAGGGCAAAGGTGCACGCGTCGCACGGTGATCGGGAGGACTTTCGTGGTCGTTGCAGCGGGAAACCGGCGGTGGATCTCACACGCCGTGCTTGTGTGTATCGCAATTGCCCAGCCGCTGGTGTACGCCGTTGCGACGGAAACCGGGGCCGAACAAAAGGCCAGGGTTCAACGGATTGAAAATGCGGTTTTGGCCCCCTGCTGCTACACGGAGGCGGTGTCGCGGCACCAGAGTGAGGTCGCGGTCAAGATGCGGATCGAGATCGCGAAATGGGTCGCAGAAGGCAGGACCGATCAGGAAATCCTGGACACCTATGTAAGGCAATATGGGAGCAAAGTGCTGGTAGACCCGCGGACGATACCCGGCTGGTGGACGCCTTGGATTCCCTGGCTCATCGCCATTTTAGGCGTGGTCTTTGGATTCTGGATTCTGAATCGTTGGCGCAACAAGCCGCTTCCGGCCGGGCTGCCGTCATCGAGTCCCGACACTCCGGAGTTGCCCGATTTTGACGACGAGGAGTGAATCTGGCGCTCAATCGGTCGCAGTCTCGTCGTTGTCGGAAAGTCTGAATTCCCAACCGCAATATCTGTCGCCGGGCGCGTCCGGCGGACAGTGCAGACACGTGGTAGAAATCCGCGGGTCGATTGTCTCCGCGAACGTCCGGAACTCGATCACGCCGACCTGCTTGCACGGAAACGGGGCCAACCCCTTCCGCCGGCGCGCCTGCTGAACACGGCACTCGTCCATAAAGAATCGCAGGCGCGTCCGATCCTCAGACCACTCCACCCGTTGCGCGTTAACCACGCTGTAAAGGCGCAACCCGAGCGCCTTTTCCAAGGCTGGCAGGCCGCCCCCGGACGGAATGTTTAAGGTGGTCATAATGCGCCGCGCTTCTACAGCCGCAAATCTCGCCCATGAAGCGGCGTCCAGCTCGATCGCCGTCTCGATTCCGAAGCGCTCCTCCGCTGCCAGGAACCAGCAGCCGTCATGCGCTAACCAGTTTTTGGCGAACATCTCAACGACGCGCAACAGCTCGTCGCGTCCCATCTCGTCGAATGGCTTCATAGAGCGAAGACTCAATCTAGCATCCTGTGCCGGCGCGCAGCGGTGCCGGACTACGCGGCTCATCAGTCCAGAGTGAGGCATGGGCGAGCATCCGCCCGCACGCCGTGCCGACGCAGGCAGGAGTTCGGAGCGTCTTGAGCGCGCGCACCAGGATCGCCATCCACAGGCCGACAGTCGCGTCCGCAAGGTAGTGATAGCGGCCGTAAACCGTCGCTACCGCGATCATGACCGCCATGACATACAGGAATCCTCTTACCCAGCGCGGCCGCGGACGGAGGGCACGTTAGTCTTCTCCGCCGGTCTTCGGAGCGGCGGCGACGCGCTCGCCGGCGCAAGACGCGATGCGACCGGGCGTCGCCGGCAGCGAGGCGACGGCGTCGCGGGTCTGGCGGAGCGTGGTCGTGAGCGAGTCGATCGAAAGACGGTTGACCACCGGGTTCACCATCCAGCGGAGTGAGGTCGGGATGTCGCGCGTGAGAGCGATCGCTTCCAGTTCCAGGTAGACTCCGCCGTCCCGTTCCTCATACCGGGCGATGCTGTGAATCCGCCACAGGAATCCGTTGCCCTGGTCCGGGGGCAGCAGACGCTCGCCGCTCTGCCGGTAAGCCTGGATCTCGCGTACCTCGGTAGTCCCGGCGATGTTGTACCCGCGCCGGCCTTCCACGAAATCGCGGGCCTCGTAGCGGCCCTCCACGGCCGCGTTAATGAAGAGGATCTTGCGCCGCCAGATCATAGAGAACCTCTGGTCTGTCGCGGTGCATGCCAGCATCCTCGAATCGGCCACCACCGGTTTGTAGATTTCCTTGTACCGGTCATAATCGTGAACCACGGCGAACAGCCCTTCGAGCGTGGCGCCCGGGATGAAGGCGGCGCCGATCCAATCGTGGATCAGGCCGTTCGGTATGGCCTTGGTGCCGTGTCCGACAACCGGCGCGACCATTACCTCGCCGTGCCGAAGCATCTCGCGCCGGTCCGGCGCTTCGTCGATCCACGAGAACGGGCGCCCGCCGTCGAGCCGCGTGCGCATCGCGGCATCCGCTTCGCGGATATAGTCGTTCCAGGCAGCCAAGGTACTATGCTGCAGTTCCATCGCGCGCAGGGCGCCGGATGTGCCGGCGGCCAGCAGCGCAAGTCCGATAATTGTGTTTACGGCCCTCATATCACTCGGCTCCAGTGCCGATCGGGACAGGGAGAGGCACGCGCCCGACCACAGCGCGCCATGCTGGAGCTTCATACGGGCCGTCACTTAGCGCCTTTTGCTTCTTCCGTGGGGCTTCCTTCCGCCGGCATTCCGGCAGGCTGCCGAAATGTCGGTAGCACCGCCGTCGTCAACCGGCACTGCCGGCAGGCAATACCGTTTCGGCAGCAACAAGATAGACTACCCGCGATGTTGGCTCGCAAGTTGTATCAACAACGGGCATGCAACTCCACATGGCACCGGTCGTCGGAGTGCCGGCCGTGCTGCTGCTGGCATCCGTCTTTGCGGCCTCTCCCGCCGCCGGTCCGGACCTGGAACGG
>Ga0335077_10001842_pt1 | contig 25257 bp, 15 predicted proteins | sample Lox_Sample_31_FD_207151 | JGI IMG/M metagenome (GOLD analysis project Ga0335077, IMG submission 207151) | Soil microbial communities from Loxahatchee National Wildlife Refuge, Florida, United States - Lox_Sample_3.1 | ecosystem: Environmental > Terrestrial > Soil > Wetlands | place: USA... | reverse complement strand
AAATACTAGGACTAGATTGCGTACGTTCGGTTTGAGGAGATACGGAGACCTTTCACCTCGCTCTCCCCTTAATCGAATGTTTAGCCGGGACCGACCATGTACTAGGAGGAACTTCTCCGGTAACGCGACTACACAGGAGTTGGGATGACTTCTTTTACTTCTGGGAGAAATTTGTAGGAACGGGGATCTGTCCTGGGACTGATACTCGATCAGAATTCTCCACGTCATTTTCTTTCACGATAATTCGTTGTAGTGGCTTTGCAGCTCGGCGTGATGCCAACGCAGCGAACACATACGCGCCTAGCAACGCGCCGAAGCCCTTCCAGATGTGCGTCCACGCGACTTCTCCGGCCACCAACTTGAAGAGGTGACCGGAAGCTAGATACACGTGGACAATGGCGATAACAACTGCCGTGAGCGGGTGCAAGACAAATCGTGGTAGAGGAAGCGCAAACTTTAATTGCATGCGCTGCGTCCGCTATTTGGAAGCGGAGAAAAGTTCCACGGTCGCGAACGGTTCAGCCGACCCCGGGCGGAAACGATTGAGCGTAAACTTTGTCGGCTGACCCGGCTTCACGTCTACGAGCACATAGTTGTATTCCTCGATAGGACGGGCGCCTTTCCAATACAAATCGGGCGGATAGCCTTCGGGAACCTTGATATGCGTCCTGCCTGGAAGGATCGGGTCCTGCTCCGCACCACCGCCACCCAGCAGCATGTATTTTACGCCATCGACCTCGTAAAGTTCGGTGGTGTGTACATGCCCGTTGAAGACCACGATGTCAAGGTCTTTGGCATACGGAGCAATCGTCTTGTGGGGATTCTGGTCTGCCGGGATGGCTCCCATGCCGGAACGAGCGAACGCGGGGCTGTGAAACGAAATGAATACCTTCTTCGTTCCCTGCGCTTTGGCTTCGTCCAGCCACTTTTGGAGTTGCTCCATTTGTGCAACGTAGGGAGGGCGTGTCGCGCCCCATCCCGTTGGGTCGCGATAGTCGTACGCGCCGGTCCAGAGGAAGATGAAACGCACGCCCTGATAATCAAACTTGTAGATGAGTTGTTTGTCGCTAACACCGAATTTTTTCAGATAGGGGAAGGCTGCCAGCAGACCTTCGACATCAGAGTCGGCCCACACTTCATGATTTCCAACCGCTGGAAAGACGCGGCCCGGAAGTCCCGCTTTCTCCATCTCGCGGTCGGGTTTCGGTAGTTGCTTCAACACATCTTCGTTCACCAGCTTCCAGTACGGATTATCGGAGGGCTTGCTGCCCTGTTTGCCCCACCATACCAAGTCGCCGGTGTTGACAATGAACTGCGCGCGCCCACTCTTGATATTGGATACCACTTCTTTAGCAACCCAGTCGCCACCTTCCAGTCGGAACATGGTGCGGCTCACACCGGGAAGCAATTTCACGTCTTCGACCGAAGCCTCCGTGACCCAGCCTCTATCGAACTTGAGCGTGGTCACTTCGCTCGCGGTATCGAATGGCATGACCATCTCTACCAGTTCTTTGCTAGTCGGATCGTAGATCAGCTTTACGTCCTTCTTGACGACCTCTGGCGCTACCTTTGCCGGAAGCACCAACTCAAACATGTCGACCATGAGCTGGCGGGCTTCCGCCTCCTGGTCTTGCCTGTACGGGAGATACATCATTGAGCGTGAGTCGCCGTACACAGCGAACGAAAACGCCTTATCAGTTGGATTTGACTGCTGCGCGTGAGCCTTGAGCGGTTCAAGAATGAGCATCGTCATAAACGCAACTAGAACCGAGGAAAGTTTCTTGGTGTTGGTCATCATTTCCTTTCCGAACCGGGCTTCTCGAGCCCTCAGACCTTTGTGGCATGGCCTGCCAACAGGGCAGAACTCGACGCGAGCGATTGCTCTGTCGAACAATTATTTGCACCCTTTTGGGCTTCGCGATGTTGCCCGCAACATTCATTGCCGTCTACCGTCAAAAGTACCAGTTCGTCCGAGCCCAACAGTCGGCAAAGTCAGTAAAAAGAGCAGTCAAAAGCAACAGTTAGCGGGAAACAAGCTGCTTTAGTTAATTCTCGATCTGATCCAGGTCGCACTCGACCAGTCTACCAATTCGGGCTATACACCGGCTCCGGTCGATGTATCGAACCTGCTCAACTAGAGCATACCAAGGCTCGCCCTTCGCAAAGGCTCGAACCCAAGTTGACGGAACTACACTGAACTGGGCAGCCTTATCGGCGTTTTTTGTAGGCACAACGATGACGCCGCGAGCCTCAGCATCGTTGAAATCGTCGGTCGAGATCACCACACATGGGGGCGAACCGTACTGTTCAACTCCGTCTCGAACATGCGCTGTTCCATCGGTTATCTCAATCACCGCTTGTTCTGGCAGGTTGCAAATGATGATGTCGCCTCGCTTAAATCGGTCAGGCTTCCTTGGAATTCGTTTCGATGACATGGATCAGTAGAACTGCGTTTCAAAATCCGAACGAACGGTAGAGCCCACAGGAAGAGGGCGGCCCCTTCAAGCCGCCCTATGAGTTAATGGTCGAACTATTGTCCTTCGTGGGCCTTCATCATTTCCTGAATCTTGGCCTTGATGGCATCCAGGTTGAAGGTAGCTGGATCCTGCATCGGAGGATAGTCGATGGCGGTCATGGCTAGTTTCCCCACGGTTTGTTGCACGCCGACGAAGCGCCAGAACTCCCGTGCATAGAAGTCATTCATGTAGCCGCCGCCCATTTCGTTCAAGGTTTCGCCCCGGATCGAAGGCGTCCGCTCAAACGGATCTTGCCGGATGTTCACGATTGTCGGCATGTCGGTGGTGACTTTTTCCCCCGGCCAGCCATATGGCTGCTGGAAGAATTGGAATTTGAAATCGTCAATCCGAATCGCTCCGAGGTGCGGTCCACCGAAATAGAAGAGTTCGTGACGAGCGGAGGGGCCCGTACCGGTCAACAGAGCCATCTGGTTGTAGCCATCCAAGTGGTTCTTGTAGGTGCGGTCGCCGAGTTTTACGCCCTTCAGCAGTTGCTCAGTGATATTTGGATTACCAGCTGCTGCCAAAAGTGTGGGAAACCAGTCGAGGCTGGAGATAAGGCCGTTCTCAACCGACCCCGGCTTCACGTGTCCTGGCCAGCGGATAATCGCTGGTACGCGGAATCCTCCTTCGAACACAGTGCCCTTGGTCGCACGGAATGGCGTCATGCCACCATCTGGCCAAGTGAACACTTCGGCGCCGTTGTCCGTGGTGAAAATGACGATCGTGTTGTTGGTCTCCCCGATGTCCTCGATGTGCTGAAGAAGCGCGCCGATACTATCGTCCATCTGTGCCATGCCCGCTTCCTCTAGGTTGTAGTTGTCTTTCGAGTTCATCATCGCCTGATACTTGGGAGGCAGGTACGTGAACACGTGCATCCGAGTGGTGTTATGCCACAAGAAGAAGGGTTTGCCGTCCTTTTTGGCCTTATCCATGAACTCACTACTGTTTTTCACCAGCACTTCATCGAATGTCTCCATGTCGTACTTGGCTGGTTGTCCCTTTTGCCACATCTGCATATCCTTCATGTCTGGAAAGGGAGGCAACGGACCTTCATCCACAATCCTCTGTTTTCCAACCACGCCCCATCGCGGCATAGAGGTTGTATCTTCCTTGTCAGTGGCCCAGCAATGGGTAAGGTTGCGAGGTCCGGTCTTATCGATCCAGTCCTGGGGATAATCGAACCAGTAAGGATCAGACATGGCATCCAGGTGATACAGATAGCCAAAGAACTCGTCGAAGCCATGTAGGCAAGGCAAGAACTTGTTGAGGTCCCCGAGGTGGTTCTTCCCGAACTGCCCCGTTGTGTAGCCGAGTTCCTTCAGTGCGCTAGCGATCGTGGCCGCCTGAGTCGGCATTCCGACGTCTGCTCCAGCCTGGCCTACCGTCGTCAAGCCAGTTCGAATCGGCAGCTCGCCGGTGATGAAGTTCGCGCGACCTGCCGTACAGCTTGCTTCGGCATAATAGTCCGTGAACAGCATTCCCTGTGAAGCCAGCTTGTCCAAATTCGGTGTCTTACCAGACATGATCCCACGGTGATAGGCGCCAACGTTGAACCATCCTACATCGTCGCCCATGATCACCACGATGTTGGGTTTCTTCTCCTGCGCCTTCGCAGCGGGTGCTGCTGCCAATCCTAGAAGCGTGGCAATAACTGCAAAAGTAAGACACATTTTCCCAGGCCACTTCATCGATTTCCTCCTATTTATTTATCTCTCTGTCAACTGCAAATACGGGGGAGTTCGGGCGGGAATTCCCAGGTAGGTGTTTTGCGGGAGGGAGTATCTCACTTTGGACGGGCGGATGTCTCTGATAAAAGTAGGATCGTGCCTGGGTGACGCGGTTACCGGAGAAGTGGCTAGTACGCACTCGATGGGGCACAGCCGAGGGCTCGGCCGACAAAGATTACGCTAGGGCGAGCCCAGCGCTACGGCAGCCTCGGCCGTGAGTAGAAGGAACGTGAACGTCTCCTGAAGGTACAAGTGAACTACGCTTTCGGTGTGGCTGGAATAGCCGATGGAGGCGTCCTGACCGATGTGCAGAGCAAAATCCCCGCCACGCGTGGTCAACACAAACGCGCCTTCGATGGCGGGCGCCCAGATAATCTGATCATTGACGAGGCGCTTGACGTGTTCCAGCACGGGGTAACCGTGATCACTGGTCTCGGCGAGTGCCGTGTAAGCGTCGGCACCGAGGAGCACAGAGTACGGGCCGTTGACGCCGACAAGCCGAAGACGGCTCAAGGCCTGCGCGATGGCCTCCGGGTACTCGCGGACATCCGCAGCAAGGGTCACGGTCGGATTGCTGGTTCCTTTCCGAATGCCGACAATGCCCGCGGCGGCATAGCCCTCGAACACAGCTCCATCCTCCGCAAATGCAATCTTGCGCGCAGCATCTTTCGCCGGTTGCCAGTCTGAATCGTTCGCGCCACGATCAACGTCGTCAATCGCCTGGCGACTGAGCTCAAACGGCACGCGCAACTCAACCAGCGCCATGACTTCTCGCTGCCTGGCAATGATGCCGTCCTTCGGCGCCGCGATCTTTTGCAAGTGGCCGGTGCCGACGGCGGAAAGGCCTACACCCGCGGGGCCCTGTACGTCGACGACGCGCCTCGCGGAAAGGTAGCGCTTGAGTGTGCGTGTTGTCTCTTCTTCGATTTGAGCCCAGGCCGCATCGGAAATCGGGGCAAGCTCGCGATGCAAGTTATTCATGGGAAACTTCTCCTTTTAGAGAACCAAGACCTAGCGAACCATCGTTCTGCTTGGGCAGCGAGGGAGAGGATTCGGCCGCGTCCATTTCGGCATTAGCCGACGCAACGGCGGGTTGCTGCTCACCAACGGATTCCAGAAATGTCGCGGACGGCACGAAAAACAGGTTTCCGGTGACGGCGCGGCTGAAGTCGAGCAGGCGATCATAGTTTCCGGGCGGCCGGCCGATGAACATGTTCTCGAGCATTTGCTCGATGGTGCGAGGCGAACGGCTATAGCCGATGAAATAGGTGCCGAATTCACCTTCGCCAGCCTTGCCGAACGGCATATTGTCGCGCAGGATCTTAATTTCTTTCCCGTCCTCTACGATGGTAGTCAGTGTGCTATGGGCCGAGGTTGGTTTGATGGAATCGTCCAATTCAATGTCAGACAATTTCTTGCGGCCGATGATTCGCTCCTGCGCTTCGGTGGACAGGGCATTCCAAGCGGCTAGATCGTGAAGATATTTTTGCACGATCACATAGCTGCCGGCGAAGAATCCGGGGTCCTCGTCTCGCACGAGCACAGCGTCGACTGCGGCCTCGCCCCGCGGATTTTCAGTTCCGTCGACAAAGCCGAGGAGATCCCTGTCGTCGAAATATCGGAATCCGTGCACTTCGTGGGCTGGCGAAACGGCGTTGCCGATCCGTGCCATGATCTGCGTGGCAAGTTCGAAGCATAAATCCATGCGCTTGGCCCGTATGTGGAACAGCAAATCGCCCGGCGTCGAGACCGCGTGGCGCTCCCCAGCACGAATCTCCCTAAAAACATGCAGTTCTGCCGGCCGAGGTGACCCAAAGAGCTGGTCCCAAGCTTCGGAGCCAAATCCCATCACGCAGGAGAGGCCGCCTTCCAGGTCCCGAAACTCGACCGCGCGAAACAATGCAGCAAGATCAGCGCAAAGCGAGCGAACAATCTTTCTACACTCCGGGCCCGGATTGAGTGTGACCACTAGAAAGATCGCGGCACGGGTCAGTGGCGCAGCTACGGACTGCGCAACCGGCCGTACGTCATCTGCCGCAGCGGGCGTGCTGATTGGATCGGGCTTCATCAACGTTACCCTGTGATTGCCGGAATCTCGGCGTTTGACATATGCGTTCGCCAACACGAACAATCGGACGAAAAGCTTATCAAAGAACAGTTCAGTATCGCTACCCAGGCGCAAAATACACAGTCGAGACGATCGATGCGGATTATGTCTATAATGGGCAACAAGTTACGGCATTCGCCGATGAATGCAATTCCGGATTGAGAATCCAGCACTCTCGCTCTATCGCTCAAGCCCGGCGTCGACCAGTTATGGAGAACAAAAATGTTTTTTTTGTCCACGGGAAGCTCGAGCCTCGGTCGCAATTTCGTTCAGCGTTTCATTGTTCCTAACACAGGGGCGTCCGCCGTTCGGGCGCTTCTTTTGGGATTGATTCTCATAGTGATGGGCACGACCGCGTCATTGGCTGATGCGCAGAAAGTGGAATTGTCCGTGGATGCGTCCAAAACCGGCGCGAAAATCGATCGCAACATTTTCGGCCAGTTTGCCGAGCACCTGGGGCACGGCATTTATGAAGGGATATGGGTGGGGCCGGACTCGACGATTCCCAATACCCGCGGCATTCGGAACGATGTCGTTCAGGCGCTAAAGGCGATCCGCGTGCCAAACGTTCGCTGGCCTGGCGGCTGCTTCGCGGATGAATACCACTGGCGCAACGGAATTGGTAGTCCGCGAGCGGTAACGCTCAATCCCAACTGGGGCGGCGTGATCGAACCGAACTCTTTTGGAACGCATGAATTCATGGACTTCCTGGATCAGATTGGAGCGGAGGCCTACGTCTCCGTGAACGTCGGCTCGGGCACGCCGCGGGAAGCGGCAGAATGGCTGGAATATCTGACCACAGCTCAGCCGACCACTTTGGCCAAAGAGCGTGCTGCCAACGGGCATCCCGGTCCTTACACAATCGGCTATCTCGGCATCGGCAACGAAAGCTGGGACTGCGGTGGCAACATGTCACCGGACTACTATCTAAGCCAGATGAAGATCTACAGCCGGTTTGTCCGGAATTTCAATCCCGCGCAGCAGGACAAGCACCAAATGCTGAAGATCGCCGTAGGCCCGGGCGGCGACGAGCCCCGCTGGACGGAATGGACCGAAACCATCATGAAGGCCTACCAGCAGCACACGTGGAGCTGGGATATCAATGGTCTCTCTATGCACTCGTACACTGTGGGGAAGTGGCCGCCTGCCTTGGCATCCGAAAACTTCGGCGAAAGCGAGTACAGCCAGTTCCTTAAGCTCACGCTGGCGATGGACGATCTGGTCAGCAAACACACCGCGATCATGGACAAGTATGACCCGGAAAAGAAGGTGGCCCTCGTCGTGGACGAATGGGGTGCCTGGTATGCGCCATTGCCCGGGAGCAATCCAGGTTTCTTGGTGCAGCAAAACAGTTTGCGGGACGCAATTCTGGCGGCGCTGAATCTGAATATTTTTTCGCGCCACGCCGACCGGGTGCGCATGGCCAACATCGCGCAGATGATCAACGTGCTGCAAGCCATGATTCTTACCGACAAAGAAAAAATGGTGCTGACCCCGACCTACTACGTCTTCAAAATGTATACTCCGTTCCAGGACTCCACGTTTGTGCCTATCGCTTTCGACGCTGGTACCTATAAGCACGGCGACGTCACGTTGCCCCGCGTGGATGCCATCGCCGCGAAGGATGCCACTGGCAAACTGTGGTTAGCCATAACGAATCTCGACCCCAATCAAGCCGTTGAAGTCGAAGCAAGCCTGGCCGGGATCACAGCCAAATCGGCGACGGGAGAAACGCTAACCGCGCCCAAGGTTGACAGCATCAACACCTTCGACGCGCCCAACACCGTCGTGCCGAAGCCCTTTACAGCGAAAGTTCAAGGCGGCAAGCTGGCGCTGGCGCTGAAGCTGGAACCGAAGTCGGTAACCGTTATCTCCGTTGAGTAAGGATGACAATTCGCACCTTGCGATCTGACAAGGACCGGCGGATCTAGGCACAATCCTTTTTTTTGGCCGACGCCGCGATTATTGCACCATGAGTGGGCTATAGGAGCATCGTACATTGTCTTCGAAAACCACAAACCCGGTGTTGGCAAAGCAACTTGTACTGCTGGGGGCGCTTCTTTTCTCAACCCTTACCTCGGCTCAAGTTCAACCTGTTCGCGTGATCATCGACGCCTCGAAAACTGGCGTTCCGATCTCTAAGAATATCTACGGCCAGTTTCTGGAGCATATCGGGGGAATCGTCAATAACGGCATTTGGGCTGAGATGTTGGACGACCGGAAGTTCTACTATCCAATCACCTCGCACCCGCCCACTGAACCGGTTTCCCCAGCCGGCTTCCGCCGCCCCCCGCTGCGCCACTGGACGCCAGTCGGCCCCGACGAATTCGTTACCATGGACTCCGATCAGCCCTATGTAGGTGAGCACACGCCTCTCGTGAAGCTCAGTCCGAACGAAGCACACGGAATCCAGCAAAACGGCCTGGCCGTGCGCCAAGGCAAGTCCTATACAGGCCGCATAGTTCTGGCCGGGACCCCTGGCGTAACTGTGAGGGTGACTCTCGCGTGGGGAGATGGCGCGAGCGAATGCCAGACGATTGCTATCGACAAGCTCGGTGCCGAATACAGCAAGATCCCCCTGCGCTTCCACGCCGAGGGCGACAGCGACAATGCTCGGTTGGAGATTGTGGGAACCGGATCCGGTGCATTTCACGTTGGAGCCGTCTCGTTAATGCCCGCGGACAATGTGACTGGTTTTCGCGCGGAGGTGATCGAGGCACTGAAGCAATTGCACTCCGGCGTCTATCGCTGGCCCGGCGGGAACTTCGTTTCAGGGCACGAGTGGCGCGATGCAATCGGTGATCCGGACAAGCGTCCACCAATTATGGATCCCGTCTGGCACGCGGTTCAGCCGAACGATGTCGGTACGGATGAGTTCATGGCACTTTGCCGTTTGCTGGACGTCGACGCGTACATAACGGTCAACGCGGGATTCGGCGATGCTTGGTCTGCCGCGCAGCTGGTCGAATATGTGAATGGCGCTGAAACCACACCGATGGGGCGGTTGCGTGCCGCCAACGGCCATCCGCAGCCGTATCACGTCAAGTTGTGGGGGATCGGTAACGAGCCTTGGGGCGAATGGCAATTGGGCTTCATGCCAGTGGCACAATTTGAACTGAAATACAATTTGTTCGCCAAAGCCATGCGCAAAGCCGACCCAACGATCAAGTTGATTGCACCTGGATCCATGCCGGATGCTATGACTGGCTCCAAGCAGGCAAAGCGCCTCAACGGTCAGATCGTGCCTGACTATCTGTCGCCCGGTGATTGGAGCGGCAACTTGCTCGCTCATTGTCTGGACAATATCGATCTGCTCAGTGAGCACTTCTATTCCACAAGCGACAAACGAACAGATCTTCAGACGGGCGAGAAAGTGAGCACAGGTGCGGAGACGCTTATCGAGTGGGAGCGCGCACCCGCCACCCAGGTTCGCGTGAAATACGAACACTATCAGGAGTATTTGAAGCGCATTCCTGGGCTCAAAGAAAGGCCAGTCCCGATCAGTTTGGATGAGTGGGCCTACATCGGCGTGCCGCCGAACTCGTACAAAGTGGTTCCCGCCTACGCTTGGGCATTTCATGAGATGTTTCGTCATTCTGACCTTTATCAGCTGGGGGCATTCACGTTCGCTACGGCAATGATCAGCGAGGACCGAACCAATGCGGTTTTGAGCCCAACAGGTCTGCTGTTCAAGTTGTATCGCGAACACTTCGGCGCGATTCCGGTGCAGGTATCTGGAGCTTCACCCCAGCCTAAGCCGCTGTATCCCGCCGGGGGCGATCAACCCGCCGTCAATCCGGGCAGCGACACCTATCCTCTAGATGTAAGCGCGGCTCTCAGTGAAGATCGCAAGACGCTCACGTTCGCGGTGCTGAATCCCTCGGATTCCGAGCAACCGTTGAAACTTTCGATCAACGGAGCGAGGCTCTCGGGTCCAGGTCATCTTTGGTGTATGGCTCCCTCGAGCGTTGATGCCACCGTCATAGTCGGACAGAAGCCGGGGGTTGAAGTGCAGGAGAAGGAAATTACGTCTGTGCCCGATACGATGTCGGTGCCGCCATTCAGCGTCAACATCTATTCGTTCCCGCTGAAATAGTTTGCTGCTTTGAATCGACGCGGTAGCTGTCTTAATCCAACTCGACCAGGATCTTCCTGAACCGGAACGGGTTTTCACTCCAGGATCGCAACGCCTCTCCCGCCTCCTGCAAGGTCACGATGGCGCTCACGGCTTGATCGACAGGAAATCTCCGCGCTTCCAGCATCTGCATGACCGCGCGAAAATCTTCCGGCAGCGCGTTTCGCGACCCCAGAATATCCAGTTCCTTTTGCACAAACAACCGGGTCTCGTAGCTGACGGGTTCTTTGGCGTATCCGATATACACAACCCTGCCGGTGAATGCGACTTCTTCGACGGCGGCTCGAAATGTTGCCGGCGTTCCTATGGCTTCAATCACCACGTCGGGCCCACGACCCTCGGTCATTTCCTGCAACTGGCCGTGCAGAGACTGGCGTCGCGCGTTTATGGTGTGAACCCCGCCGGCAGCTCGCGCCAGCTCCAGCTTCTCGTCATCGAGATCAACGCAGATTGTTGTTGCACCTCGGGAGCTGGATGCAGCGATGGCTCCCAATCCGACTCCCCCGCACCCCAGGATGGCCACGGTGTCGCCTGACGCAACGCGTCCGCGCGCAGCGGCATGAAATCCCACCGTCAACGGTTCAACCAGGCACAATTCTTTCCTCGTCAGTTGGGCACAATACAACTTCTCCCGTGGCACTACGATGAATTCAGTCAGCGCACCATCTCTTTGCACTCCCAGCGTCTGATTGAATTGGCAAGCATTCGGACGTCCTGCGTAACATGACGCGCATCGACCACAACTTGTGTAAGGAGAGACCGCCACATCTGTTCCAACGGCCAGACCGCTATCGCTGCCAACTTCAACGATTGTCGCGCAGACTTCATGTCCCAGAATACGTGGGAAGGAAACCAGTGGATTGAGCCCGCGAAAAGAGTTCAGATCACTACCGCATAGGCCCACCATGCGAACCTTCAAGAGGATCTGCTGATCCGTGGCGACCGGCTCCGGAACCTCCTGGATCGAGACTTGCCCTGGTTTCTGAAGTACAAGTGCTTTCATATGCAAGGCACCCTACTCTGTTTCGGCCCCCCCGTTGTCACGGGGCCGTGATCGAGACTTCCTTCCCGGTGTATTCAACCGTCTTATCGGGTTGGGCTACGCCGGCGCCGGAACCGTGTCCCGCCGACACCCATATGATATTGAACTGCAGTCGAGCGGGCATCTCGGGATAACTCCCTTTGCGTTCTCCAAGGGTCAGTGTTCGCGTTGATTCTGACCAGCGCAACGGGACGACCGCATGAGCACCTTTTTCATAATCGTAGCTATCGCCGCTATCCTGATAGAGGTCGAAGCTTCCATCTGCCCCGCGATAAACCCGGAGTTCGATCGGTCCCGCGGGCTTCTCATCGGCGTACTCAATCTCGGGCCCAAGGGGAATGATCGAACCGGCGCGTAAATAAATGGGAATGCGGTCGAGAGGGGCGTTTGCATCAATCTCACGGCCACCCGGTTGCGATTCTCCGCTCCAAAAGTCATACCAGGCAGGTGACCTCGGCAAATACAATGCCCTGCGAGATGCATTTGGTTCCAGCACTGGGCTCAGAAGAAGGGCCGGGCCGAACATGAACTGGTCTCCAATGTCGCGGGTCTTCGGGTCAGTCCGCCAATCCATGATCAGTGGACGTTGTATCGTGTAGTCCTCGTTTGTGACGCGCCAGGCCAGCGAATAAATGTAAGGCATGAGGCGGTAGCGAAGCTTGTCATAGGTGATCAGGATCGACTTGACTTTGTCGAAAGACCAGATCTCGTTCTGCGGTCTGTGACCGTGTGTGCGGAAAATCGGGCAGAAAACTCCGTACTCGAACCATCGCGCGTAGAGCTCCTGATAAGCCGGGTCCGGAATCGGATTGTCATGAGGCGGCCAGTAACCGCCAATGTCCGTTGTCCAGTAGGGGTATCCCGAAAGTGCGAAATTCAGTCCCGCCGCCACTTGATGCCGCAGCCCCCAATACGAGCCATAGACATCGCCCGACCACACCGTCGCGCCGACCCGCTGCTGCCCGAGGAAGGCCGATCGCGTCAGCAGAAACACTCGTTTGCGGTCTGTGGTCGCCTTCCAATGCTCCTGGACGCCAAGCGTGTGCATGAGTGGAAATATGTTCGTGTACTCAGCGCCGTTGCCAATCCAAATCTGCTTGTTCTGCAGAATCGCGTCGCCCATATGCGGCCAGTATTCCTCGGGCTCCGCGCTGTCCAGCCAAAACGCATCCCAGCCCATCGAAAAAAGCTTGCCGGCCAGGTTATTCCAGAAAAACTTTCGCGCTTTCGGGTTCGTCGCGTCATAAACATGAGCATTGGGAACATCCAGATGCTGTTGCGTCATCAACTGGAAGTTCTCGCACTTTGTATCAAACAGGCCCCACACCGAAAGCATTGCGTGGACGTGTTCCTCGTGGAGGCGTTTGAGTTCGCTAGGGACATCCGGAAATTTGGCATTGAACATCGGATCGCCTTCGGCTTTCCACCAGAACCAGTCCTGCACGATCGTGTCAAGCGGTATGCGCTCTTCGCGGTAGCGCTGCGCAATTCCAAGAACTTCATCCTGGGAGACGTAGCGGTCCTTGGATTGAAAGAACCCATAGGCCCATTTCGGCAGCATAGGCGTGTGTCCAGTGAGGTTACGGTATTCATGGACGATCTGGTCCATTTCCGGACCGTAAATGAAGTAATAATCGACGGAATGGCCAGCTAGCGAACTCACGTTTAATTCGAGCGGAAAGCGGTTGTCAACATATGTTAGCGATGCAGTGTTCCACATTAATCCGTAACCATTTGTCGATAACAGCAACGGAATCGCGACATCCGTATTGTTCTGCGCGAGTTGAACTGTCGCACCGCGGTAGTTGAACATTCCACTCTGGTGCTGCCCTAGCCCATAGAAGCCCTCTGTCGCATTCGGTGCAAACCGGTCTTCCACATGAAATGTCGCTTCACCATTCAACTCAGCCGGTTCATAGGTACGGGGAACGGAATCTCGCTCGCGCAGAAGGAGCTCGCCGCCCGTAGTGCTAAATTGCAAGTTGCCTCTTTTGAGAGAGAGCTCGACTTTCAGCGTGTCGGTAGTGAGTACGGCGGCATCGGCCGTTTGTGACAGTTGGAACTTGGCGCCAGGACACGACTCCTTTGGATCGAGCATCCAGGGTTGGCTCCCGGCCACTTCGCTGTGTAACTCTGGCCCGGCAGCAAAATGGACGACGGAGGCGGTGCAAACAGAAATATGAACGCTTTCTTTGCCGATCGTTGCCGTCATGCCGTCTGGCGCAGCAGCAAATTGGACCGCAGGCAACGGCGGCACATCCCAAAGTTGGGCCCTCGTCGGTATTGCATTGCCAAGGAGATAGCAAAGTGCGGGAAAGAAAACAGTCGGGATGTTCCACTTGCAAAAAAGACGCATGCTCATGGCCGCCTTCCAAAATAGTCGAGCTTTACAGCCGTCGCGCTCCGGAATTTGCCTCTGCTCACCAGGTCAAGTCCACCAGAGACAGCCCCTGAGCTGGTTGCGTGAACGTAATCTCAACGATGTTGCCGTCTGCAACAATCCAACGCGGAGGCTCGCGCAACTGCAACTGTCCCGCAGCCTTAAGGCGCTCATACTCGCCCGCGGAAGGATTTTGAGGTGATCCCATTGTCTGCCAAGCGGTGTAAGCATTGCTGTGATCACGATCCACGCCCCAGTGTTCTAGCAACACTCGTGACACACCTTGAGGCAGCCCCTCGATTCTCAGACGAATCTCCGTCGAAGCGGACTGATTGGAATCGTCATCATAGCTCCAAACCAGTGCATTCACTCTGTGGCTGTCACGGGTGGCGATTACGTTTACATCTGGTTTCGTTTTCACGCTCGACTCCAGGACATCTCCAACCGCAAGCCCTCCGGTGCTTTCGGCGGCCACACGTTCCCCTTTCATAAACCCGAACATTCGGAAGGCGTTCAGCACTGGCAGGTCGATATCGTTTGTGGTGAAAGCGCGAAGCCCCGCAAATATCGGCTGGCCGGGAAAGACGAAGGCCCATGAGATCGTGCCTTCCAGATTGATATGGTGTCGCCGGGCAAGGGCCAGGGTTCCGTACAAAAGTTCTGCTTCATAGCTGGCGTATTGCGAAGTCAAACGATACTCGTTTTGAGGGTGCGACATCGCGTCACACGCGGCACAACTCTCGGGATCGGATTCGCTGAGCACTACGGGCAGTTGGCGGAACGTGGGAAACGTCTCGATAAGCGCGAATCCCTCTTCCACGTCGCGCAGATTCGCTCCTAGATTCAACTCCACATGACCGTCCACGAGTTTTGCTGTTCCTTTCGCGTGAAACGAAATGAAATCCAGCGGTGCGCCCTTTTTCTCCGTCGCATAGTTCCGGCCGCTCGCACAATGCTTCAAGAAGGCACGCAGGAACTCGGCGGCCCGCTGGCTCGCAGGTCCGGTAGTGGCGGGTCCACCCACGCGCGCGTTCGGCAGGGCCCGCCGGACTGCCGCAACGGTGTAGTCGTAGAATTTGTTGTAGTCCTCCACGCTTCCGTGCCAATAAAGAATGTCCGGCTCGTTCCAGACCTCCCACTCCCATTTCGCGACTTGGGCCATTCCGTAGCGACCCGCCATATGCCGGACCCACATGTAAATAAGGTCGGACCACTCGTGATAGCTATTTGGCGGATATGCCCAGCCAGTATCGAAATCTTTTGGCCAATGGTGCCGGTATGGCTCTGGATGCGGAGAGAGCGCTTCGGGCATAAATCCGATCTCGACCAAAGGTGTTATGCCTGTCGCTTGATAGGTATCGAAAATTTGGTCGACGATGCTCCAGTTATAAACTGGCCTCCCGAACGCATCACGTGTGAAAGCGTTCGTTGATCCCCATTTCAGTGCTGACGTGCCATCTCCCGAAGTCAACAAGTTGTGCGTCCGGTCGTGTACGGGATAAGAGCTGAGTTGAGAAAGCCGCGTGAGAAGTTCACGCCCTTCCTCAGTGTATGTGTAGTTCGGCTCGTCGTGTCCAACCCACGCCCACACAGGTTCGAAACGGCCCACCGGTTTGGATACGGCGACTTTGACGGTGACGCGTTGCTGTGCTGGCAGCAGGACGGCGGCCAGCAGCGCTAATGGAAGAGTCCGAATCAGCTTCCGTGTGAGGTTTCGTCCGATTGGAGTGATCACCGTATACCGGGAATCGCAACGTTTAGCATAAAAATTTGCGATAGGAAACGGCAAATAACGCGGAGGGCCAAGGCGATCAAGTTCAGAATTCCGTTGTGCTCCCGCCCCTTTCAGTGAAACGATAAAGTGTCCCGGATATGTTCCTCACGTACTTCTCATGTTCCGGTGAACAATTACTCGATGCGGGCTTCAGAGCACGTGCTACACAGCAGAACGTCTTCCGCAGCTGGATTGTTGGTCTTAATGGCTGCAATCATCCTGCACGGTGCGATTGCCGAGATGTTAGTGCAGGGCACTGCCGATGAAATCACAGTGCTACCTGCCCTTCCACGTCAATGGCCCAGCAGCCTGAAGGGAATCCGGATGAGAGGCGGAGCCAGGCTGGGCATTACAGGGAACGGGGGCCGGCTCACCGAACTTAAGCTGCACGCCGTCCATGCGGTGAAATATCGGATAACCTACGGGGACCTATCGACCTCGGCTCAGATTCAACCTTGGCGAGCCGTTCGTCCTGGACGGAACTCTGCGCGAAATCATTCCATGATCGAGATGAGAAGAGAGGGCATCGATGAAGACGACAAAGCTTTTCTTCCTAATGACGCTGGTGGTCACCGTTGCTCTGTGCGCTCAGCTTAGCGCACAAGTCCAGACCGACGTACCTCCAGCGGTTCCCGGGGCGAAACAGGTTTCCGTAGAACACATTAAGGTGCACGGCGCGTCCCTGGAAGGAAATTTGGAGGGAGACTCCGTGGATCGTGACGTCTTCGTATTTTTGCCGCCCAGCTATGCGAAGCAGAAATCTCGCCGCTACCCAGTTGTCTACGCGCTCCACGGCTATTCCATTGGAGCAGAACAGTGGACCCACGAAATTCATGTGCCGCAGACCCTCGAAGGGGCTTTCGCTCAGGGCGCTCAAGAGATGATCATCGTGCTTCCTGATTCGAAGACGGTGCACAACGGCTCCATGTATTCGAGCTCGGTCACGACAGGGAATTTTGAGCAATTCATTGCTCACGACCTGGTTGCATACATCGACGCTCATTACCGGACAATTCCTAACCGGCTTAGCCGCGGCCTGGTTGGCCACTCCATGGGAGGCTATGGCGCGACCCGCATCGGCATGAAGCATTCCGATGTGTTTGGGAGCTTGTACATCATGAGTCCGTGTTGCTTGTCCCCGCGACCAGCAGGATCACTGAAAGCGGAAGATGAGAAAGCGCTCGAGGCCGTCAAAACGCCCGATGATTCGGCAAAGCTCGGTTTTTTCCAACGCGCTCAGCTGGCGACGGCAGCGGCCTGGTCACCGGATCCCAAGAAACCGCCGCTTTACCTCGACCTTCCTATGAAAGATGGCGCAGTCCAACCGGACGTTCTCGCAAAATGGACCGCGAATGCACCGCTGGCTTTTGTGGACCAGTACGTCGGAAACCTTCGCCAGTATCGCGCCATTGCGATCGATGTCGGCGACCAGGATGGTTTACGAGTTGATGCCGGCAAACTGCACGATGTGCTGGATACCTATGGAATCGGGAACAGTTTTGACGTGTACCAAGGGACGCACACGAGTAAGGTAGCAGACCGAATGCAGAATCACGTGATTCCGTTCTTCAGCAAGAATCTTTGTGCTCAGAAGGATTGCATTTAACTCCTGCGGCGATATGCGATGACGCGGTTCCAATGTTGAAACGTGGCGAGGAGGTCGTAATGGCTACTGGCTGTAGAGGAGCTTCCGGTGAAAAACATTAATCGTCGTGAGTTTGTAGCCACTGGGGCTGCCGCCGGCGCTGCGGCCTTCGCCTATCGACAGGCATTCGCGCTCGGTGGCCGGTCACTCAATCAGACTGTGGCGCCCCCGAACCAGGCAAACCGCGAGGTTGCGCCGTTCGAGGCGGTTCCGTTTCCGATGAAGAACGTCCGGCTTGGGCCCGGCCCATTCCGTGCGGCGGCCGAGGCCAATCGCCGGTACCTCAAAACCCTGCCGCCCGAGCGGTTGCTTCACACATTCCGCCTGACAGCGGGGCTGCCCTCGTCCGCTGAACCCTTGGGTGACTGGGAAAAGCCCGATTGCGAACTGCGCGGCCATTTCGTCGGTGGACATTACTTATCGGCTTGCGCGCTGGCTTTTGCCAGTTCGGGCGACGAGGACCTCAAGCGAAACGGCGACCGAATGGTTGCGGAACTGGCGAAATGCCAGACGCAACACAAAAATGGTTATCTCAGCGCGTTCCCGCAGGAATATTTTGATCGATTGCGCGATGGGGTAAACGTTTGGGCTCCCTTCTACACCATTCACAAGATCATGGCAGGACATCTGGACATGTATACACTTACCGGGAACGAGCAAGCACTCGCCACCTCCGAAAAGATGGCGCAGTGGGTGCGAAGCTGGAGCGATCCGCTCAGCGAGCAGCAAATGCAGCGAGTGCTGCTGGTGGAATATGGCGGGATGGGCGAAGTCCTGTGCAATTTGTACGGTGTCACGGGAAAGGGCGAGTATCTGAACCTGGCCAAGCGTTTCGACAAGAAGTGGTTCTTTGATCCGTTAGCTGCGCATCGTGATGAATTGAAGGGACTGCATGTCAACACGCACATTCCGCAAGTGATTGCGGCTGCGCGACTGTACGAGCTTACCGGAGATACCTACTACTGGAACATCGCTGACTACTTCTGGAACGAAGTCACCACCGAGCGATCCTATTGCACCGGAGGTACAAGCAATTTCGAAACCTGGCGAACAGAACCCGGCGTCCTGTCAACACAACTGAGTCCGCACACCACGGAAGATTGTTGCGCGTACAACATGATGAAACTGACGCGTCATTTGTTTGGTTGGTCGCCGCAAGCCAGATACATGGATTACTACGAACGGGCACTCTTCAACCATCGTATGGGCACGATCGATCCGCAGACCGGAACAACCGTATACTATCTTCCCCTGGGGAACGGTTATTCCAAGATCTACGCCAAGCCGTTCGATTCCTTCTGGTGCTGCAACGGAACAGCTGCGGAGGAATTTGCAAAGCTGACCGACGCGATTTACTTCCACGAGGACAACGCAATATTCGTCAATTTGTACATAGCGTCGGAAGTGGATTGGCCGGAAAGAGGCATCCGCGTTACGCAGCAGACGTCTTTCCCCGAAGAACAAGGAACCACGCTGACGATTACAGCGGCCAAACTCGTTGACCTTAATTTGAAGTTGCGCATCCCGTATTGGGCGAAGACTGGCGGAGTGAAAGTAAATGGGCAGACCGTGCCTGCCTTCGCTGATCCGGGCAGCTATCTTGTTCTGCGGGGCCCATGGAAAAATGGCGACCGCATTGAGCTGAGTCTGCCGATGCACCTGCATGCGGCACCGATGCCAGATAAACAGAGCCTTCAGGCAGTGATGTACGGGCCCCTGGTGATGACCGCACGTTTGGAAGAGGAGCCTCGCGATAGGTGGTATCGCCAATTCGCGGCCGACGAGAAGCAGGAAGCCGCTCCTAACTTGCAGTTCAAAGGGAAGCCCCGCGATCCGTCAAGCTGGCTGGACCCTTCTGGCAATCAACTCACGTTCCGCACCGTCGGGCAAACGCACGCTGCCACATTTATTCCTTTGTCGAGCATCGTCCACGAGCGCTACGCCGTATACCACGAAATTAAGGAAACTAGCACCTGATAGACCCCTCTCCCCACCATGAAGGAACAGTGTGGCGTCGTTGGTGAGCGCTGTATCTCCTCAGTACTCCCTCCGCGGGAACTAGCGACCCCACTCGCAAAAGGTCCAGGGCGAATAAATCGACGCGATTCGGGGACCAACGTGATGACCATCACTGAGAAAAGGCCTCGTTTGGGCTCAAATTCAGCTCCACCACCCTGTGCGGACGCCGCTACCACGCCCAAGCAGCCGCGGGATTCCCGTAGTTCGAGACTGACCTGGGAAATCATCGAGGTGTCACATGAGAGGATTCCCTTCCATCCTCCGGGTAATTACGGCAAGCTCTGCCCGCATGCTTATTTTTGTTCTCGCCCTATTCGTATGCTTTCCTGCCTACGCCCAACAGGGAGATACCGATATCAATCGTTTTACGCTGTATACAGGCTTCGATTGGATGAATAGCCCGGGGCTAAATCTGACGCAGCGCGGCTTCGATGTCGATTTTGGCGTGACGATCAAACCCTGGCTGGCTCTCGGCGGAGATTTCAGCGCCGCGGGCGACTCTATCTTCAGCGGCGGCGGCACCATTAACGGAGCGGACACCATTTACGCACCAATTCTGACCGCGGCCGAGCCACTGGGCGCGCCACCACCGAGCAGCGTCCACGTTCCGTTCAAATCGACCAGTTATACTTTTGCCATGGGACCGCAGTTTTACTTGCGCAAGTGGTCTAAGGTCACGTTTTTTGCGCGCCCCGGACTGGGGGGGATTCACGCCAACGCGGATGTCTCCTTGCCACCTCAATTGGGCGGTCTTCTGGGGCAGCTGGGGGCACCGGTGCCAAGTGCCCACCAGTCAGACACACAGTTATTCTTGGGAGCTGGCGGCGGATTTGACATCAATATTTCGAAGCGCGTGGCTTTGCGCTTCACCGCGGATTGGATCAATACCCACCTGTTCTCAAATATCCTCACGAACCGGCAGAACTACGTCCGGTGTACGGTAGGGCCAACGTTCCGTTGGGGCCGCTTGTAGCAGGGATCGAATCGAGTTCCGAGTCGACAAGGCACGGTCCAAGGGCATGACGCGCTGCGTCTCCACGAATAGAGAGCCGATCCCGGCCATGAAACCCGATACCCTTAACGACATCTTTTCCGCCATCGTGGAACGCCAGCAGCCACGGGTGATGACGGAGCGGCAAGGCACGGCATGGCGTGCAATCAGCTCGGAGGAGATTCGGCACTCTGTTTCCGGCGTGGCATGGGGTTTGCACGAATACGGCATCAGCAAAGGCGATCGCGTTGCCATCCTTAGCGAGAACCGGCCGGAATGGACGATTGCTGATTTTGCCTGTCTGCAACTGGGCGCCGTCGTTGTGCCGATTTACTCGACTCTGACCGCTGAGCAGGCCGCTTATATTCTGTCGGACTCGGGAGCGAAGGCCATTTTCGTCTCCACCGCACAGCAATTAGAAAAAATCACACCCATCACAGGGCAGACGGCCTTGCGGCACGTCCTAATCATGGACCGCGCGCAGACTCCGCACGTAATGTCCATGCACTGCTTAATGCGAAACGCCTCGGCGGAACGCTGCGCCGCGGTCGAACGTTTCGCTAGTGCCGTGTCCCCGGACGATTTGGCTTCCATTATTTACACCTCGGGAACGACAGGAATCCCGAAAGGTGTGATGTTAACGCACGGCAATTTGACCTCGAACATCCAGTATTCGCTAACGGGTTTTGACGTCGGGCCGGGGCAAGTCAGCGTCTCCTTTCTACCCTTGTCGCATGTCACCGCGCGGCACGCCGATTTTGCCTTGTTGTATCGAGGAGTCACGCTGGCCTATTGCCCCTTCATCGAGGAACTGCCTCAGGTACTTCTTGAGGTGCGGCCGAATATTCTTGTGGCCGTGCCACGCGTGTACGAAAAGCTCCACACCCAGGTGGAGCGGAACGTTAAAGAATTTCCAAAGGGTGCCATTTATCAATGGGCTCTTTCCGTGGGCAAAGCTCACCTGTCTGAGATTCTCGCGGGTAGGATTCCCTCCTCGCCGGCATGGAAGTTGGCCAATCGGTTGGTGTATTCGAAGGTGCGAGCGCGGCTCGGGGGCAATGTCGAAATATTCGTTTCCGGCGGCGCGCCCCTGGGCAAAGAGCTGGCCGAATGGTTCGCCATTATCGGGATTCGCATTCATGAGGGCTACGGTCTGACGGAAACGTCCCCCGTGATTGCGTTGAATTCGCCATTGGCTCATAAACTCGGCAGCGTCGGCCGCCCGCTTGCCAACGTGGACGTTCGTATTGGCGCGGACTCGGAAATTCAGGTTCGTGGCCCCTCGGTATTCCGTTCCTATTGGAACCAGCCGGAGGAGACGAGAGATGCATTCGAGGAAGGATGGTTCAAGACGGGAGACATCGGGAAAATCGACGAAGACGGCTTTCTGTCCGTGACGGATCGCAAGAAAGACCTGCTGAAGACGTCGGGCGGGAAATTTATCGCTCCTCAACCGATCGAGAACTCCCTGACGCTGAATGCTCTCATTGGATCGGCCGTGGTACTCGGAGATCGCCGGAAATTCCCGTCGGTGATCATTTCGCCCCACTTTCCCCTCCTGGAGGAGTGGGCTCGCGCAAATCATATTTCGTGTTCATCGCGGGACGAGCTGGTGGGACACACAAAAGTCAAAGCACTGTATGAGGAGCTGGTTGGCCGCGTCAATCGCAACCTGGGCCGCCACGAAATGTTGAAGAAGATCCTGTTGGTGCCACACGAGTTCACGGCCACGGACGGAAGTCTGACCCCCAGCATGAAGATCCGCCGGCGGGTCATAGAGGAAAGGTACTCGCGTCAGATCGCGGAGTTGTACGAGGAGCACCCAAGGCCGAGCAAAGAAAAGACTTACGGTCGAGAATCGCGATCGTGATTGGTCGGAGCGGTAGTGGTAGTGGCCTAGGAAAGCCTGCGAGGGCAAGCATGCGGCCAGTAGGTCACTGATACGGGTGATTTCTATCACAGCTGCTTCTCTCGCGACGGGGTTACCTGTTGTCCATACCAGCACGGAACGCGTTCCCGAGGCCCATGCGGGAGCCTCGCGCATGAAGCAGCTGCTGACACCATCGACGATGTCCGCTACCGACGCGGCATTTCTCTACCTGGAGCGTAAGCAAGTCCCGCTGCACATTGCGAGTGTCTGCATTTTCGACGGCCCCATCCCTTACGAGCAATTCGTCGCGAGCATAAACGCAAAGCTGCATCTGGTACCGCGCTACCGTCAGATCCCGGTGATTCCTCCGTGGGACCTCGATTTCCCCGCTTGGCATGACGACCCGCACTTTGACATCCGTCGGCATGTGATTCCCGTGACGCTCCCCGCACCAGGTGGCGAGGTCGAGCTGCAGGCGCTCGCGGGGCGGATTCTGAGCGGGTTGTTGGAACGCGATAGGCCATTGTGGGACGTGCACGTTGTGAGCGGTTTGAAGGATGGCCGCGGGGCGCTGATTTGGCGATTGCATCACGCGCTTGCCGATGGCGTGTCGGGGGCACAGTTGATGAGCGTACTCCTTGACGCCACGCCGGAGGTGCCGGCCAGTTACCCAAAGCCGAGGTATCGCAGGAAGCGGTCTTCAGTGGCAACGCCGCCTTCAGCAAACGGCCTCTCGGACGCGATGAATAAAGCCCTGAAAGGGCTGCTCGATATTGAGGCGGGAATGCTCACTTTAGTTCAGGCGCTGTTCAGCGATTCGAAGGAGAATCCCTTGAAAGGGCTTGTGGGGCTGCTGCCGGAATTCACCGCGTCGATTGAACGGCTCCCGTTCAATAAACCGTGTTCGGGCCAGCGGCGCTTCTGCTGGACGGAGTTCGACCTGTCGGATGTGCAAACTATACGCGACTCGGTCGGTGGCACGATCAATGACGTGATCCTGGCGGTTGTAGCGCGGGCACTGGCGCATTACGTGAAACTGCATGGGCAATCGGTGGTGAACCGCTTTGCGCGCATCGTGTGCCCGGTCAGTCTGCGTTCACCCAACGAGCACAACGGATTGGGCAATCAGATCTCTTTCTTGCCGGTCGCGTTGCCGCTCGACTCTCATGGCCCGGTCCGTACCCTCCAGGCCATTGCGACACGGACAGCGACTCTCAAGCGATCAGGAGCGCTGGGCTTTGCGGCGATGGCAGCGAGATGGCTCGCCGCTACACCTCCGCCCCTGCAGGCACTGTTCTGGCGCAACATCCCCGAAGTCATTCTTCCGGTGCCGCTCTTGAATATGATCTGCACCAATGTGGTTGGCTCTCCGACGCCGCTGTATGCCGTCGGGCGACGCATGCTGTCGGCCTATCCGCAGGTGCCAACGGGTTGGGACCTTGGCGTGGGATGTGCCGCGCACAGTTACGACGGAAAACTCTTTTTCGGGATCCTCGCTGATACCGATGCCGCCCCGGACGTCGAGCGGCTGCGTGACTTTTTGGTTCGTTCGTTCCAAGAACTGCGGAAGTCCGCCGCCACAAAGAAACAGCGCGCCGGCCATCGATCAATGCGCGGAACCAAGTCGCGAAAAAAACATCCGGCCAAACCCGCGAGTGCTCTCGCTCCCGACGACCCAGGTACAGACGCCTCACCAACACCGGTCGCGGCGCACTCTAAGGAAGCAGCATGAGCAAGCCGCGCAGGAAGAAGTCGCCCTTATGATTGCTCCAGACTTTTTGCTACAAAAGCTTTACACCATTGGCAGTTTGCGGAACACGGACACCGGCGCGCAATTTGTACTGAAGAACCGCTTGAGTGACGCTGAAGTCATTTCGTTGCGCCGGATCGTCATCGACGGCGGCACCGTGTCGCTTGATAAAGTGCGCCTTGGCCTCTCCGATAAGCGTGTGTTGACTCCCTCTCAGGTGGATGCAATCCATCCGTTGCCATTTCCGTTGCGTTCCACAGTCACCGTTCACACGTTGATGCCCGGCCTCCCCCATGGCAGGCACGAGATTGAAGTCGTGTTCGAGACGCGCCCGTTTGGCCAACTTCATCTCAAGGTGGAGGACGCCATCACCGACGTGTCGACCAGCCACGGACGGATGCCGCGGGACGATTCGGATGACTACAGTGAGGAAGTGATCCAGAAGCGCCGGACTTATGTGGAGCAGCAAAGTGGCACCAAGCTGAACCATATTCTCCACTACTCCTTTGACCCGCATCTCGCCAAAGGGAATTGCGAGAGTTTTGTCGGGGTGGCACAGGTACCGATTGGATTCGCCGGACCCTTGCATGTCAATGGCGAAGCGGCGAATGGCGACTTTCTCATTCCCCTGGCCACATCGGAAGGAACGCTTGTAGCCTCCTACAATCGCGGAATGAAAATTCTGAATATGTGCGGTGGGGTGGACGTGACCGTGGTCGCCGACGCCATGCAGCGCGCTCCCGTTTTTGTTTTTCGCAACGCGCGCGCCGGCCGCGACTTCGTCAAATGGATGCAGGCCAACATCGATCCGATCCGCGCCGCGGCCGAGGCCACCTCGGCGGTGGCTAAGCTTCTCTACATTGATCCCTATCTGGCCAACAACTTCGTTTACCTGCGATTCAACTACTCCACTGGCGATGCCGCAGGGCAGAATATGGTCGGAAAGGCAACCTTTGCCGCTTATAACTGGATCCTCGAACACGCCAAAGGGATCGAAAACTCGTATCTCGAGTCCAACTTTGCCACCGACAAAAAGACCTCACACGTAAACATCATGCATACTCGCGGCAAGCGCGTCACGGCCGAAGCCACGATCTCCCAGGACGTGTTGCGGCGCCACTTGCGCGTCAATCCGGAAAAACTGGCACATCATTATGGCGTCGCCACGGTGGGTGCGTTCCTGTCAGGATCTACCAGTAACGCGTTGCAGTCCGCGAATGGCATCACCGCGATGTTTGTCGCCACGGGACAGGATGTGGCGAATGTCGCGGAATCTTCGGCCGGCATCTTGTACGCGG
>Ga0335077_10001841_pt1 | contig 25263 bp, 24 predicted proteins | sample Lox_Sample_31_FD_207151 | JGI IMG/M metagenome (GOLD analysis project Ga0335077, IMG submission 207151) | Soil microbial communities from Loxahatchee National Wildlife Refuge, Florida, United States - Lox_Sample_3.1 | ecosystem: Environmental > Terrestrial > Soil > Wetlands | place: USA... | reverse complement strand
GGCCTCCGTTGGTTATGATGGCTTGCCACTGTATGTTCGGTTCTGGTGTGGACCCACGGCAACTGGTGAAATCGGGGAAGGTGCTCAGTCGCTCGAACCCCTGCAGCACCCGCGACTGCCCGTTTCCCTCCGCGCCGTGGCAGGCAACGCAACCTGACATATAGATATCTTTGCCGGTCTTGAAATTCCGCTTGCTCGTTGTGTTTTGTGCATGCAGCGCAGTGGCCATCCACACGGCCCCGCCGGCAAGGACGGTCGAAAAAACGACCCAAAATATTCGCATCGACATCGAATTGCGATGTTGGTCGCTAGGGGCGAACACGCGGCCCTCCCGGAAGTTTCATATTAGACCTTTTCAGTTGTTGCGTAGTGTGCCCAGAATCACACAACCTGTGTCCGGCGCAGGCTTACGCGTGCGGGTGTGCCTTGTCGTAGATCTCCATCAATTGCCGCATCGACGCGTGCGTATACTTTTGCGTTGTTGAAAGCGAAGCGTGCCCCAGCAGTTCCTGAATCGCGCGCAAGTCCGCCCCATCCGCCAGCAAATGAGTTGCAAATGCGTGCCGCAAAGAGTGCGGATGCAGGTCCCAATTGATGTTCACCAGCTTCACGTATTTCTTCACCAGTCGCCCCACACTTCGCGTCGTCAACCGCCTGCCTCTGTAGTTCAGGAAAACGGCGTCAATGTTTTTCTCGTTCGCCTTATTTTCTCTCAGCAGAGTCTCGCGCACCGGCCAGTACAGTCGCAGTGCCTCCGCGGCTTTGGCGCCGTAAGGTACTATTCGCTCCTTTCGGCCCTTGCCCATTACGCGCACCACTTGATCTTTCTCGTCTACGTCGACTAGATCCAATCCCGTCAGCTCACTCACCCGCAATCCGGCGGCATACAGTAACTCCAGAATCGAGCGGTCCCGGCACAATAAAACACTATCCTCAAGTTTCGCTAGCGCGTTGTTCGATGTTGCCAGCGAACTTCGTTTCCGTCTGGGTGGCCGTCCTGGGCCCGCCAACTGGTCCAGAAAGACCCCCATTTCTTCCGCGGAAAGCACCGCCGGAATGCGTTTCGGCAACTTCGGAGTCGGCACCAGGCGCGCCGGATTCTCCTTCAGCATTCCTTCTCTCACACAGTATTTAAAAAAAGATCGCAGCGCTGCCAGCTTTCGCGCTATCGAGCTCTTCTCCAGGCCGTTTTCGTGCAGGTGGCCCACAAATTCCCGAATCATCTTGTGATCGATCTTCTCCAGTGGTGGCATTTCAGATTCCGGCGGCGTCATGTATGCCCGGAACTGCTCCAGATCCTTCCTATAGTTCGCGATGGTATGGGGTGAAGCGTTCCTCACCGAATGCAGGTATTCCAGGAATTTGCCAACGGATGCCTTCATTCTTCCTCTTGCCCAATTATAGGAGCACACTTTCCGCCCGGTGGCGGAGTTCCCAGAAAGTTGCTTCGAATGATGTGATAATGGGTCGGTAACGTGCCGACCCATCATTTCAGGCCTTCGCTGCGACCGGCGCTTCTTCCGTTCCGACAGCCTTCGACGGCTGCTCGTCCGTCAGCTTCTCCCAGTCGCATCCTTCTTTGATGCACGCATGTACGGTACCGATCTTTGTTTTCTTTTCCACAATGAACGGCGCGCCGCACTTCGGGCACGGCTCCGCAATCGGCATATTCGGCGTCGTAAAATCGCAATCCGGATAACGCGAACAGCCATAGAACACGCGGAACCTTCCTCGTCCGCCCTTGCCCATGCTGCCCCGCTTCACAAACTCGCCTTCATTGCACTTCGGGCACTTGATCCCCATCGTGATTGGCCGGGTGTATTTGCACTTCGGGTAGCCCGTGCATCCGATGAACGTGCCAAAACGACCGTGCTTCTTCACCAATCCGTTTCCGTCCAACGGGCACTTTTCGTCCAGCGGCTCATCTGGCTGGAGCGCAATGCGCGTCCCTTGCACCAGCCTCCGCGTCGTCTTGCAATCCGGGTATCCCGTGCACGCCAGGAACGTCCCGAACCGCCCACGTTTCAGCGCCATCTCTTTCCCGCAATTCTCGCAGTACTCGGTCTTGTTCTCGGCATCTTCCGGAATCTCTTCCGCCATGTCCTGAATGAAGTCGCACTCCGGGTACCGCGAACACCCCAGGAAGAAACCATGCCGGCTGATGCGTTCCAGCAATTCGCCTTGCCCGCACTTTTCGCACTTCTTTCCGGTTGGAATCCCGGCCTTGTATGAAATCATTTCATCGCCGGCCTTATCCAGGTCCACGATGAACTTTTCCCAGAACTCCTTCACCGATTCGCGCCACGGCATCTTACCTTCTTCGATTTCGTCCAACTCCTCTTCCAGGCGCGCCGTGAATCTCACGTCGAACACGTCTTCGAAGCTCTTGATCAGCAGCATGCACACGCGTTCGCCCAGCATCGTCGGCGTAAACCGCCCCTGCTCTTTCTTCACGTATTCCCGCTCCACAATCGTCGAAATGATCGACGCGTACGTCGACGGCCGCCCGATCCCGTCCTCTTCCAGTTCCTTCACCAGCGTCGCTTCCGTATAGCGTGGCGGCGGCTCCGTGAAGTGCTGGTCCGGCCGGAGCGAATCCAGCTTCAGGACCTGTCCCTCGACGACCCGTGGCAGTGCCTTGCCTTCTCCCTCATCATCTTTTTCATCGTCCTCGCGGTCCGTGGTTGCTGCTGGAATCTGGTACACCTTCAAATAGCCGTCGAATTTCAGGATCGATCCCGTCGCCCGAAACGTATAATCCCCCGCCGTTATGTCGATCGTCGTCTGATCGGAAACTGCCGGCAGCATCTGCGAGGCCACGAACCGTTGCCAGATTAGCTGGTACAACTTGAAGACGTCGTCTTCCAGATATTTCCGCACGTCTTCCGGCGCGCGGCTCACCTCCGTCGGACGAATCGCTTCGTGCGCGCCCTGCGCATCCTTCTTCGATTTATAAAAGTTCGGCTTCTCCGGCAGATAATCGCTGCCAAACCGAGCCGGAATCAGTTCCCGGACCTGATCCAACGCGTCATTCGAAACGTGCACCGAATCCGTGCGCATGTAGGTAATCAGCGCCACAGACCCTTCTTCGCCCAGCTCAATGCCTTCATACAGACGCTGCGCCAAGGCCATCGTCCTCTTCGCCGTAAACCGCAGTCGGTTATACGCCGCCTGTTGCAGCTTCGATGTTGTAAACGGCGGCGGCGGGTTCCGGCGCTTTTCCTTTTGCGCCACGCTCGAAACTTGCCACTTCGCCTTGCTCACCGCCGCCACAACGGCGTCGGCGCCTTCCTGATTGTTGATCTCGATGTCTTCGCCCTTTTTCTTCGTCAGCTTTGCTTCGAAGATGGGTGGCTCGCCCGCATCCAGCATCGCGTGGATCGTCCAGTATTCCTGCGGCACAAACGCGCGGATCTCCTGCTCACGCTCCACGATCAGCCGTAACGCGACCGTCTGCACGCGCCCCGCGCTCAGTCCCCGCCGCACTTTGTCCCACAGCAGCGGCGAAATCTTATACCCCACAATCCGGTCGAGCACGCGCCTCGCCTGCTGCGCATCCACGAGCTGCGAATCCACTGACCGCGGCTTTTCAAACGCCGCGCGAATGGCTTTCGGCGTGATTTCGTTAAAGGTCACCCGGAAGATCTTCTTCGGGTCGATCGGCTCGATCTCGATCCGGTCTTTTTCTGCCGTTTTCTTCGCTTTGCCTTTCGCGCCTTTCTTATTCCCGTTTGCGGTGGCCTCTTCCTTCTTCTCGCCATTCTTCCCGTTTTCACTTTCTTCTTCCTCGGGAATCAGGAACTTTGCTGGCTTTGACAACACCATGGCCAGGTGCGCAGATATTGCTTCTCCTTCGCGGTCCGGATCGCCTGCCAGGTACACTGCCTCTGCGGTTTGTGCCGACTTCCTCAGGTCATTAATCACTTTCCCTTTGCCGGGGATCACTTGCAGCGTCGGTTCGAAAATCTTCGGGTCGTCCAGCGAAACGGGCTTCAACGGCGGCTTCGGCGCAGCGCCTTTCCTTCTCTTTTTTTTCTTGCTCTTCTTGACCTCGTCATCATCGATGGGCAGACGGATTCCGATGGTCTTCGTCGGCAAATCCAGTACGTGGCCAACGGACGCCTTGACCGTGTAGTTTTTCCCTAAATATTTATTGATCGTTTTCGCCTTCGCCGGCGATTCAACGATCACCAATGATCTTGCCATGTGTTCCTTTGTAACCTTAGATTCCGCCGCAGGAAGGGCTAGCAGGGCGGCGTGTGTCCTTCTCGCTACCTTATATACTGTTCGTCATATACTGTTCGTCGCCGCTTTCCGAGTCTGTGCGGCTTCCAGCCATCTGGCTTCCATCAGATGCATTTCCTGTCTGTGACGGCGCCCCTTCCCCTTACAACAATACCTTACCTTGCTGAACTGCTTCCCCGGCGATTGCCGTATGATGCCTTTCATCTCCAATTCAAAAAGCGTAGCCAGAACTTCGCTGGAATTCAACCTCGACATTTCGACCAGCTCATCAATATGCCGCGTTTCCTCATGACTGAGTAACTCATAAATCCTTTTTTCTGTTGGACTTAACCCATCTGCGGCCAGTAAATTCCGCTGTTCGCTGGCCACCGTCTCCGCCTGCACCAACACGGCCCGGATCGGGGTTGGCAGCTCTTCGATCACGTCTTCGGCATTCGTCACCAGTTTTGCCCCCTGCTTGATTAACTGGTTTGGGGCGAAGCTCACTTCCTGGGTCACATTCCCCGGAACTCCAAACACCTCCCGCCCGAATTCCATCGCCAGCCGCGCCGTTATCAACGACCCGCTGTACTCCTTGCCCTCCACGATCACCACTCCCAGCGGCATGCCTGCAATAATCCGGTTGCGCACTGGAAAATTTTCCGGAGCGGGATGCGACCCAGTCGGCAGTTCACTGATGATCGCTCCCCGCTCCAGAACCTTCTCGAACAGCTTTTTATTTTCCTTGGGATAGCAGACGTCCACGCCCGTCCCCAAAACTCCGATCGCCCGCCCGCCGGCTTCGGTCGCTCCTCGATGCGCAATGGCGTCCACGCCCCGCGCCAGCCCGCTCACCACCACCAGTCCGCGCTTCGCCAGGTCGCGGCCCATCAGCTCCGCCATTTGTGTGCCGTAGATCGTCGGCCGCCGCGTCCCCACGATTCCCAAACTCGGCTGGTTCAGAATCGAAACGTCTCCCCGCACATACAGCAGCACGGGCGGATCATAAATTTGCAGCAGCGACTGCGGATATTCCGGCTCTTTCCAATTCAGCACCCGGCATCCGATCCGCCGGATCGCATCCACCTCTTTTTCCGCCCGCCAGAATGTCTGCTTTTTGAAAATTGCCTGTGCCGCGGGTGCGGGCAGGTTGCAAGCCTCCAGCCCCGTCAAGCTCGCCCGGAACACACCTTCCGGGCTGCCAAATTCGCGCAATAATCTCGCGGACAACCGGGACGCAATGCCCGGCGTCATCGTCAACGCCAGCCACGAGAGGGAAGCTTCGGGCTCCACCTAGCCAGCGTAAGAGTATAGTAATCTAACTGTCAAGTACACCTGGCACGCGTCTGCGGTACGACACACCGCTTTTCGTAATGGCGCGTCTTCAGCCCGTGCCTTGTCTCTGCATCGCGGGATCTTCAGGGCCGCCGCGAAATACCACAACGGCGCCCGTAGGGGCACGATACATCGTGCCCTCGCAAGTCCGCGAGCGCGATACACGGAGCGCTGGCTGCCCACCCTGAGCTTCGAAGAGTCAAGCCAGCTCTTTCCGCATCGTCCAACGAGAGGTTCCTAGAGTGAGCTTGGTGCGGCCTTTCAGTGGTATAACGACTGAACTCTACCTCAGGAGAATCCAATGCAGCTAAACACTCGCTGGATGAGCGCACTAACGGGACTGGTGCTGGTCGTGGCCAGCGCGGCCTGCCAGGCACATGCGCAGAACGCCAAAACACCGTATCCGACTATGACTCCCCTCGATCAATACCTGATGGAGCGAAATGCCGAAATATCGCTGGCGCGCAGCGCTGCTCCGGAATCCATCTCGCGGGATGCCGAAGTCATGGTCCTCGGACGGCACGGTTACGAAAGCGCGGTCAAGGGCAACAACGGGTTCGTGTGCATGGTGGAACGATCCTGGACCGCTGGAATCGACGATCCCGATTTTTGGAATCCCAAGCTGCGCGCTGCGATCTGCTTCAACGCGCCAGCCGTGCGAACCTACCTTCCCATCACCATCAAGAAGACCGAGCTGGTATTGGCCGGACGATCAAAGGCGCAGATGTTTGAAGGCATCAAAATCGCTTTCGACAAAAAGGAGCTGCCGCCGCTGGAATCCGGCGCGATGTGCTACATGATGTCCAAACAATCGTACTTGAGCGACAGCGGCGGGCACTGGCATCCCCACCTGATGTTTTTCGTTCCGCTAACGGACTCTGCCGCGTGGGGCGCAAACTTGCCGGGCTCACCAATTCTAGGATCCCAGGCCGCCGAGGACAGACTAACCATCTTCCTGATTCCGGTCGCCAACTGGTCCGATGGCACGCCAGATTCCGCCAACGATCACTGAAAAAAGCCTCCGGCGAGGTTTTCCCCGCCTGAGGCTTTTCACCTTCTTCAACTGCCACTTTTATTCGTCGAAGCTAAACAATTCGAACAGGTCACTGATCGCCGGCGAGTTCACCGGCACATACGGGTCGTCCTCTTCCGCCTTCGGATTTGGGAAATTGTCGCGGCTGCGATTGCTGATCGTCGGCAGGTTCCAGTTCCGCTCGATGAACTTCACGATCGAAGCGTGATCCGAATAGTTGTGCGCAATGTGTCCGGGTCTGGTCCAAGGCGACACCGCGATGATCGGAATTCGCGTGCCATCCCCAAAGAAGTCCAGCGTCTGGATAAACCCGGAGTCCCAATAGCCTCCTCCTTCGTCCACGGTCACGAAGATGGCTGTGCTCGCCCACAACTTCGGATTGGCTTGCACCGCATCTACAATCTTCTTCACGAATCCTTCGAACAGGATCCACTTCGAAGATGCCGGGTGCCCATCCACCCATCCGCTCGGCTTCACATAGGAAACCGCCGGCAGCGTTCCATCCGCGATGTCGTTGTATAGGTCGGTTGTATCCTTCAGATGCTCCGTGCGCACCGCGTCGTTGGTCATGATCTGCGTCTGGTACTGGAAGGGATTGCAGATATTGCAGTACGCGTCGCTGTTCGGCCCGACCGTTCCATAGTTCAACTGGTATTTGTCGGTTAGGTACGCGTTCCACTGATCCCCGTAATATTTCCACGACACGTTGTGCTCCAGCATCACATCCGCGATGCTGCGCTGGCTCGTCGGCGGAATCGTGAATGGCGTGTTGTTCGAGTTCGGATCCGTATAGGCATTGCTCCCGTCACCGAAGTACCCCGGGTTGTAGTTGTTCAGCAGATAGTAGTGACCGGGATCGCAGTTCGGCTTGATCGGCTTCGGCAGAGACGCCAGGTACTCGAGCACCGGTCCGACGCCCGGTTGGCTCGCATCCGAGCAATTCGAATACGTTCCGCCGCCATAACACTCCGGTCGATGCTCCCAGGTTCCCGAATCCTCCGTAGCCATCTTGAATCCAGAAGTTGTTCGTTCCCGGCTGCGGATTGGGGTTTTCGATTTCGTCCACTGGGCCGCCCGCAAACGTCATCTCATTGTGCGGTGGCACCAGGTTGCCGCTCTGATCCTGGAACCAGACCGCGTCCGCGAATCCCAGATACAAGCTATCCAGCCCGGTTCCCCCCTTTGCCGGCTGATGGTAGTTGTCGCTCATCGCGTAGTGATCCGCCAGCCACTTCGTGTACGGTGCATCCCCCTGGCCCATGTTGTAAAACTCCATCGACGCTGCGCCCTCGCCCGTCGTCACTTTCCCTGGGGCGTAGTCCGTGCTGAAGTTCGCCGGCTGCGGCTTGCCGTTGTTGTTTGAGCCCACCGTTACTTCCGTCCATGTGAAGAAATCGTTCAGGCATCCGCTCGTGTTTCGCCGTGTCACGTGTGCCCTGCTGCAATCCATCTGTTGAAACATTTGGTAAAACCGGTGCACTGGACTTGCCGCGTACGGTTCGTACACGAAGTTCGGCCCGGTAATCTGAAACGCGCCGCCCGCCAAAGTAGAATAGGGCGCGGTGCCGTGCACACCCGGAATGCGCGTATCGGGCACCTTGCCTGTCAATCCCGTCCCGCCTTCCGTCAAATATTGGTAATAGTCTGTCGCCAACCCGTTTTCCGACGACGTAGCATCCCCCAGAGAGCAGATTCCGTTGTCGGCACATACATCCGTTGGCCCGCCATTCAGCGGCGCGGGTTCGTTTGTGTAGGGTTTTTTGCTGTTCACCGGCGCCAGTTCGTAGGTCGTGTGCCCCGTCACATCGGCAGAATACTGCTGTGACTGTTTGTAATGAGGTCCCGGTGTCCCGTCTTCCTTCACGATGCCTTTTGACAAAAGATTGTCAACCTTCTGCCCTGGCCTTGCTTTGTACGTAGCGAAGATATGATCGAACGACCGGTTCTCCCCCACGATGATGATCACGTGCTTGATTGGGGAAGCGGTTCTTCCTGGTGTCTGTGCCTGCGCGGTGTCGGCAACGGGCCCAAGGAAGGCAAACTGCGTCATCGCCAGCGTTGTCAGGCCAATGCGTGATGCCGCCAACGCTTTCTTTCCGAACTTCTTCCATTGCATTGTTTTCTATTCCTCCTGAGGGAGCGCTTTCGAAGAAACAGACTGGGGCCCACACAGTGCTTCTCTTCCGTTGCTCCGTGATGCCTCTTCGATGAATTCCTGGTGACACGAATCTTTTCATCCGCCGGACACTTTTTTCATGCAGGCCTTTCGTTTCACGTGCTATTTACATTTCCTTGCCTCTCGCTTCCACGGAATAGCTTCCGCTGCTTTGCGCTACGTGGTCACTCTCTCGCCTTCGTGCCCGATTCTTCCGTGGCGTCGTCGAGTTTCACGCCATACAATCCACAGCATGCTGGTTCGCCTTCGTTATTTCTTTTGTTTGCTTTATTTTCCGCTGACCATCTGGCCGCTTCCTTCCGCCGCGCAAAACTGGTCGCTCGAAGACACCGTCGTCATCACCGACGTGAACATTGTCGACGTGCGTACCGGCGAGGTTCGCCCTGATCAGACTGTGGTCATCGACAAAAGCCGCATCATCGCCGTCGGATCACGCAAGGACACCCGCTATCCCCGCAACGCTCCCCTCATCATCAACGGCAAAGGCTTCTACCTGATTCCTGGCCTCTGGGACATGCACGTCCATCTCGTTTTCGGTGACTGGTTTCCCCTCGGTCAGGAAATCTCTTTGCCTCTATTCGTCGCCAACGGTGTCACGGGCGTCCGCGATATGGGTAGCGAACTCACCACCGTCCAGGTTTGGCGCAACGAAATCGAAGGTCAACGCCTGATCGGCCCGCGTATCATGACCTCTGGCCCGATGCTCGACGGCCCCAAGCCGCGCTTTCCCAGTTCCATCGCTATTACCACTCCCGAAGACGGCCGCCGCGCTGTCGAGAACCTCAAGCACTCCGGCGCCGACTTCATCAAACTGCAATCCCTTATCCCACGCGATGCGGTTCTCGCCATCGCCGACGAGGCCAGGAAACAAGAGATTCCTTTCGAAGGTCACGTGCCAGATTCCGTCCGCGCCAGTGAGATGTCCAACGCCGGCATGCGCAGCTTCGAACACCTCATCGGCATCTTCGAAGGTAGTTCGCCTCTCGAAGACGAATTCCTCAAGGGCGACAAATCGGAAACCAGGTTCCTCGCGTCCTACGATCCGCAACGCGCCGCGACGCTTGCCGCTCTGTTGGCCAAGAATCAAACCTGGCAATGCCCCACGCTGGTTTGGGAGCGCGGCGGTAACCTTCTCGACGTCAAGGATTTTTCCAAAGACGCGCGCGCCAAATATATCCCCGCTTATTGGAAAGACCACACTTGGAAGGACCTTACGCAACAGGTGGAAAGCGAATTCAATGCCGACTCGCTCGAGACTCGAAAGAAATTCATCGACAAGGAACTCGAGGTCGTTCAGCTGCTTCACAAAGCCGGCGTCCCTTTTCTCGCCGGCACCGACACGCCCCCCGGTGTCTACATCTTTCCGGGCTTCAGTCTCCACGAGGAGCTGCAACGCTTCGTCGCCGCCGGTTTCACTCCGCTCGAAGCCCTGCAGACCGCCACGCTGAATCCCGCCCGCTTCTTCCAGATGGAAGACCAGTTCGGCGCCATCGAAAAAGGTAAGTTCGCCGACCTTGTTTTCCTCGACGCTAATCCGCTCGACGATATCCGCAATACACAAAAAGTTGCCGCCGTCATCCTGAACGGGCGATACTTCTCCAAGGCCGATCTGCAGAAGCTCCTTCAGCGTGTCGAGGAATCGGCCAGGAAAGCACCTCCTCCAAAACAGACGCAAGGCATTTTTTAACGGACACTACTATGCCCCTCACGATTCGTTCGAAACAGAATTGCCGCTGGGACCTCGTCAGCCTTGGCGAAGTCATGCTTCGCTTTGATCCCGGCGAAAGACGGATCTGGACCACGCGCAGCTTCGATGTCTACGAGGGCGGCGGCGAATATAACGTCGCTCGCGGCCTCAAGCGCTGCTTCGGTCTCGACACGGCCATTGCCACCGTGTTCGCCGATAATCCCGTCGGCCGTCTCGCCCAGGACCTCATCTATCAGGGTGGTGTCGACCAGTCGCTGGTCCGCTGGGTTCCCTACGACGGTGTTGGCCGCACCGTTCGTAACGGCCTCAACTTTACGGAGCGCGGCTTCGGCGTTCGCCCAGCGCTCGGCTGTTCGGATCGAGGCCACACCGCGATCTCTCAACTGAAGCCCGGCGAAATTGATTGGGAAAACGTGTTCGGCAAACTCGGCGCACGCTGGTTTCATACCGGCGGCATCTTCTGCGCTCTTTCGGCCACTACTCCCGAAGTCGCAGTAGAAGCCATGCAGGCTGCGCGCAAACACGGCACCATCGTCTCTTACGACCTGAACTACCGCGACTCGCTCTGGAAGTCTATCGGCGGCAAAGCCCGCGCCCAGGAGGTCAATCGCCGGCTCGCTCCTTACGTCGACGTCATGCTCGGCAACGAAGAGGATTTTTCCGCCGCTCTCGGTTTCGACGTTCCCGGCATGGATCAGAACCTCACCGCCTTTGAAGTCGCCGGCTTTAAAACCATGATCCAGAAGGTGGTCCGGGACTTTCCGTTCAAGGTTGTCGCCACCACTCTCCGCAAGGCCAAGACCGCCACGCGCAACGACTGGAGCGCTATTTGCTATCACGACGGCCAATTCTTTCAGGCCACCGATCGCGAAGGCGTCGAGATTCTCGATCGCGTGGGAGGCGGCGATTCGTTCGCCTCTGGTCTGATCTACGGTTTTCTCTCCGGAAAGGACCCCAAATGGGCCGTGGAATGTGGTGCTGCCCATGGGGCGCTCGCCATGACCACTCCTGGCGACACCACCATGGTCACGCTCGATGAAGTTTTGAAAGTAATGCAAGGTACTGGCGCCCGCATCGAGCGGTAACCGGCTTTACGCCACTAGGAAGCCCTTCGTTGATGATCTTTACTCGGTGCTGTTCCACCGCCCCGTGGCTTCCGTCAATTCTCCCAAGCGCTTCAAGTGTGCCGCCCGTAGCTGCTGTTTCTGCAAACGCCACCGCCAGTTTCCTTTCGCTCGGCCCGGCCGGTTTATTCGCGCTTCTGTTCCCAACCCCAGTACATCCTGTATCGGAACAATCGCCAGCGCCGCCACCGAAGCGTGGATGGCCTGTATGAAGGACCACTCCACATCGCTCTCCCGGCCAATCTGCAAGAAGGCGCATATGCTCTCCACCTTCGCACGCGCCGCGCGATTCCTTGAATTTCGCGCTGCCTGCCGTAGCTCGGTCCACCAGCCCTTCGTCGTGTCGTTATCGTGTGTTCCCGTGAATGCCACCACGTCTTTATGATAGTTGCTGGGCCGGTGCGTGTTGTTGTCGTCAAATCCGAACTGCAGCACCGCCATTCCTGGCATTCCAAATTGTCTGCGCAACTCTTCTACTTCCGGCGTCACAATACCGAGATTCTCTGCCACAAAAGGCAGCTCCCCCAGTTTCTTTCGCAGTACCTTGAAAAACTTCGCGCCCGGACCTTGGATCCACCGGCCTCTTCGCGCGGTCGGATGCCCCGCCGGAACGCTCCAATAAGCTTCGAAGCCGCGAAAATGATCGAGACGCAGCACGTCCGTCATAGCCATTGCCATCTGCAAGCGGTCCACCCACCACTGGTAGCCGGCTTCCTCCAGCTTGTCCCAGCGATACGTCGGCGTGCCCCAAAGCTGCCCGCTCCGCGCAAAATAATCTGGCGGCACTCCCCCTACTGTGCGCGATTTCCCTCCGCGCTCCAGATCGAAAAATTCCGGATGGCTCCAGACGTCCGCGCTGTCGTGCTGGATATAAAACGGCATATCTCCCATCAGTGAGATCTTCCGCTCGCCACAATATTTCCGGAGCGCTTCCCACTGCCGGTAAAACTCATACTGCACAAATTTGTGGAAGCGGATCGCTTCTGTCTTTGGCTTGATCCTTGGATCAAACTGCGTCCATTTCACGCCTCGGTTGACTTCCCGTAGCGCCATGAACTCCGCGAATTTCTCCAGCCACCACGAATGTTTTTCTTCAAACTGCGAATATCTCTTACCTTCAACAAATTCCCGGAACGCCCTGCGCAGTAGCTCCTCTTTGAATTTCCGCACCGCCGGATAATCCACGAACGAAGGATTTCGCACTGGCGCCCGGTGCACATCCCGTGCCCGCAAATATCCTTCCTTCACCAGTTCTTCCGGGCTGATCAGCAGCGGGTTTCCCGCAAATGCCGACCGCGACTGGTACGGCGAATTTTCCTTGCCCGTCGTTCCCAGCGGCAAAAAACACCACAACATCTGCTTGGCCTCCGCCAGCGCATCCGCAAACCACCGGCTCCCCGGTCCCAGGTCTCCGATGCCAAATCCACCGGGAAGGGAAGTGAGGTGCAACAGAATCCCGCTCGATCTTTGAAATTTCACAAGGCTACCTTCGCACCGCGGTCAGCTTTTCCAGCGGTATGCTCCAATGCGAGTCCAAATGAGGTTGATCGGTTTCAGGCGGAAGGGCATACGTCGGCGCGTGGGAAACCGATAGCATACTGTTCCATGATACTTCGCTTCCCGCTATTTTCCCCAACGGCGCTCAGCGGCGGGTGCGAATCGATTCTTGGCTAGACAGCGCCCAACAGTTTGTCTACGCGCTTCATCAGTTCCTGTGCGTTGACCGGCGACAGCACTTTCTTGTCGTTGTCGAAGTAAACGAGGACGTCGCGCGCTTTGCTCTTTGCAGCCGGTTTCCCGATCACTCGCTCCGCATCTTCCGGCTCTTTGCCGCGTGCCCACTCGGCCACTCGTCCAGCCCACTGGTCCAGCGCCTTTGCATCGTAACCATCCTCATAGAGGGTCTCTGGCCCGTGCATCCGGCAATACATAAAATCCGATGTCACGTCCATCATCCGCGGCCATTCCACGGTATCGGCGCACACCAGCGCTACGTCGTACTTCCGCAACAACTCGACAAACCCCGGCACGCGAAAGCTTTCATGCCGGACTTCCATGCTGTGTCTCAGCGGCCGCTCCTCGTCGGTTTTGACCCACGCGCGTTTCTCCATCCACGTGTCGTGCTTCTTTGCCAACCGCGCTGCCGCCCCCGTGGCGTGCGGCAGCAGGTTCAAAAACGCTTCAATGCGTTCCGCATCGAATTTGAAGTTGGGCGGAAGTTGCCAGAAGATCGGTCCCAGCTTCGGCCCAAGCTTCAGAATCCCCGACGCCAGAAAGTTCGCCAGCGGCGCTTCCCCCTCCTTGAGCCTTTGAATGTGTGTGATGTACCGCGGTGCTTTCACCGAAAACATAAAATTTGCGGGCGTCTCGTTTGCCCATTTCTCGAAACTCTCGGGCTTCTGCAGGGAATAAAACGTCCCATTGATCTCAATCGATCGGAAGATGCTCGACGCGTGCGCCAGCTCCTTGTGCTGCGGCAGCTTGTCCGGATAAAAGGTCTTTCGCCACGGCGGATAGGTCCATCCCGAAATTCCGATCCGCACATTTCCGGCTGCGCCTTTCCCCATGTGCCTCTCCTGCATGTGTTGACTTCCAGGTTTGTGACTCTTCAACGGGACCGTTAGTACACCACTCCGCCACATTCAACGCAATATTCTATTTTCGCGCGGTTCCGGCCAATTCCCCCTACCCAAGATCCGCGAACGCTTGCTGCGGGCCAGAGAATCAATTTCAGCCGGGTCTTCGCCGTTCATGTCGTGGGCATCAAAGAAGTGCACGACGACATCTGGCTGGTGAGCTTTATGGATTATGATCTGGGATACTTCGATCTGGAGACGCGGGTGCTCGAACCACTCGAAAATCCCTTCGGCCCAAATGTGTTACCTATGTCTTAGGTACGAAGTGTCACCCATGTGTCCGGGCTGCACCGAATTAAGTTGGTGGACGTGAGGGGATTCGAACCCCTGACCCCCTGCTTGCAAAATAAGAAAGTGAAGTAGACAGCAGGTGACATGAATGGTCCGACATCACACGAAGTACTTGTGATCACTTGCAGTTGTGCGTGTTGTGATGGGCTGGAGCAGACCGTAGTGGACCGTTGCAGAACGGGATGCTCAGGCAGTTTCACGTTACAGCCAGCGTGACAGTATGCGCAATAACGGGTAGCAGAAAACCCGAGCCCCCGCCGAGTTGTCCGCGCGAGAGGGCAGGCGTGTACATGGACACCTTTCGCGGGGCGCTCGCCGCCCCAAATTTTTTCATTTTGGCGTGCGTTCGCGTCTCATCTGGGCCGAGAGTTCCTTGATCTCCGTGAGATCGCGTTGCATTTCGCTCCACCCATACCACAACGCATAGTCGGGACTGGCGTGGAATGTGCCCTGGAAGGTTCGCATCCGATGTTCGAGGAACATGACAAAGAGCTTCTGTTCCACTACCGTTGGCGCATCGTGAAAAGTGAGGAGGTTGGGAAACGCGTAAGGATAATTCGCCGGTTTCGGCAGCACGCCATCCTTGTACAGCCCCGCAACTTCGCGTATTGCTTGAGCCATCAGACGATCCGCATTCTTGATCATTTCATCGCCATGCTGAAGCTGCTCGGCGGCGAAGTTTCCCGAGTGACACTGATTACAGGTCTTCAGCATTTTGTCGCGTTCTCCTTGCCAAGAAGATTGATCGAGTCGTGCCAGATCAGCAGCCTTTACTACGTCGAGCAACTTCGTTGGCTTACCATCCGGGTCAAGTACACCGAGGGCCTGCAATACCGTCGCTCGATCCGCTGCCCATTCCTTATCTTCAGGCATTGGCATGCGCACTGCCAGGAATCCCCATGCCGTTCGTACTTCGTGATTTCCGCCCTGCATGTGGCAGGTCTGGCACGTTGGGGCCGCCGACTCGCTATTCTGAATCTTGAGTTGCTTCAATTCCTCGCGTACGCCGTGCTTTGAAGACGAGTACATCTCCCATTGAGGATGATCGAAACCCATGTGGCAGGTTCGGCACGCCTGGGGTGACCGCGCCTCCTCTAATGAAAAGGTATGCCGAGTATGGCAGGCATCGCACGAGGCGTTTCCGAATCGCGCACCCGTCTTCGCAAGGTTGGCGACCTGTTCTTGCGACTTGAGTCCAATCTTATGGCATCCCCCGCAGCCTTTCATCCCCTCAGTCATCGACATGGGTTGGTAGTGAATCGTTGGCATCGCTTCCATCGCTGCCCAGGCGATTGCGTGTTTTCCTTTTTTGAATTGTTCCACGCGGTCGCCATGGCACTGTCCGCAGGTTTCCGGCGTGGGAATCTTTGCCTGGGCTGCATCAGTCGCTGAGGCGTGATCGGTCCCATGGCAAACGTCGCAACCGACACCCAGACTCGAGTGCTTACTCAATTTCCAGTCACTCACGACATTGGGTGTTGTTTTCTCGTGACACGCGATGCATCTCTCGGTCACGTCAGTCGTCGGGACGGCAGATTTCGCTGCGATCGGGTTGAGCGTGCCAAGCCCTACAAGGGCGATTGCACCAGCGACAGACTTCCATAGCGGATAGTTGAATTTCATATAATCTCCGACTCGTTTTGGTTCACATCGGGAGAAGCATTGTTGGGTAGTTTCCGTGTGGCAATTGCGATTCCCCTATGACTTTAGTCACAGCATGGAATCGCTGCTGCCGTAAGTCCCGATTAATGGGGCGGTCCTTACCAGGGCCTAAAACTGCAAAACTTTTCACCTTCTCTAACCATTCCGGTGCCTAGAAAGTGCATAAGTTTTCACGGCCGTATCCCATTCGACATCCGCCGGAACGCCTATCGCCTTTGTCTTGTTGCATTTGCTCTGTTCTCGCGTCAGTGGATCCGTGTGGCTACTTACATGCTGTCCTTCCTTCAACGCGAAACTGGCGGGTCCGCGCCCGTCCGGTGTTGCCGTACTCGCTTCCCGGGCTTTGTCACCCCGATATCAATAACATAGGTTTTGATCGCGATTTTTATGGAAAGGACGTTCATCGATGAGACGGAGCCCTGTCTTTCTTATCTTGGCTTTGTGCTGTGCTGTCTTTTGCTCCATACCCCTGATGCTCGCACAGTCTGCTTCCACGACTGCCGCACCGAGGTGGCTCGGGGCTGCTTGGCGTCAGTCTCTTTCGGTACCGTTACTGCCCGCAATCTTGACCGGTAAGACGCCGGCCACCCTGCCGCAGACCACTACCGTCCTGGACGCCAACGGTGCCACGACGACGTACTTCCCCGGGGGTAGCGTCACCACCGCCAACAATGCTTTCTTTCAGTCGCTTGGCACGAACGGCCGCACCTGCTTCACCTGCCACCAACCCCAAAACAATTGGTCCATTAGTCCGGCCTCGGTCCTGATCACCTATGGCGCGACCCTCGGTAAAGATCCCCTCTTCGCTCCGGTCGACGGTGCCGACTGTCCGAACACCGGCGCAGCCAATTCCACGTTCGGCCTCAAGTTCATCGCCGCCCGTTCGCAGCTCTTTATCCGCGGCAATATCCGTATTGGCCTGCCGGTTCCTCAGAATCCCGACTGGGCTTCCGTCTCCGTCGTCACCGATCCGACCAGTTGCGAGAAAAACGCAACGTATGGACTGCCCGCCGGTATGCTGTCGTTCTATCGCCGCCCCTTGCCCGCAACGAACGTCATCTACACCACGCCCGGATTCGTGGGCCCTGTACCCAACATTATGTGGGACGCTCGCGAGCCCAGTCTCGCCAGCCAGTTCACTGACGCCACTCTCACTCACGCGCAAGCCGCTGCGCCCCCCACCGGCGACCAGATCAACCAGGGCGTCAACTTTCAAAGCGGCAGCTTTACGGCCCAGTCCTATGATTTCGTCGCCGGTGACCTGACTGGCGCCGATTCGAGTGGCGCTCTCGGCGGCCCAACGAATCTCTTCAGCTATTCCAATTCTCTCCCCTACTCCGGAGGCGGTTTCGCGGCCTTTGGTGGCGGGAGCTGCGCCGTTGACGCACTACCATGTCCAGGTTCTGTCATTCCGAACCCGGCCGTTCCTGGAGACTTTGAAGGCACAAACATCTACCCCGCTTTTGCCAACGCCAGCGGGCCGACCGCAACCGCCCAAGCCAAGCGCCAATCCATCGCCCGTGGCGAGGCTATCTTCAATTCGCGCACATTTCCGATTACCGGGGTCACAGGCTTGAACGACCTGCGCGGTCCGAGCACAGCACCGTTCCTAGGCACTTGCTCCCGCTGCCACAACAACGGCAACGTGGGCAACGACGCTTTCAACGACCCCAAGCATCTCGGTATCGGTGACAACAGTTACATCAACGCCATACAATCCCCGAACGGCACCACCACGCTCCCGATGGTTCCCGACCAGCCGGTTTTCTCGTTCCTCTGCCCTGTTGGCTCGATTCCCTATTTCAGCAACCCCGTCACCGTCAGCGGTGTGACTTACGATCAGTATTTGACTTCCGATCCGGGTGTGGGATGGATCACCGGCAAATGCGCGGACCTCGGCAAGTTCAAGGTGTCCTCGCTGCGCGGCATCGGCGCGCGGCCTCCTTTCTTCCACGGCGGTCAGGCAGCCACCATGCGCGACGTCGTGGTTTTCTACAACAACCGGTTCAACATGGGCCTGAACGCGCAAGATATTCAGGACCTGGTGAATTACATGAATTCGCTCTGATCCAAGTTTGGCGAAACCGCCACTCAACAACAAAATGGGCGCGCATCCGCCGAGCAGTGTGCGCCCATTTCTGCTCAATTCGCGAGTGAATTTCGAAGAATACCTTTTCGGAAGGAGCCCTCTGTTTGCGATTCTGCGTCCGTCATCAGAGGCTCCATTCCCTAGAGGAACACCGAGTGACTGTCCGTAAACTCACTGAAGGCTTCCCACCGACGACAAGAGCTGGACAGCAACGCCACGGTCACCGTCGTCGAACTGTTCGACACGAACAACCTGAGCGATGTATTCACGGTCGCGGCGTTCGCGTGGTGAATGATAGGGGAGAGTCACCACCAAGCGCATGCCTTCCTCGTAGTGGCCCAGTTTGGTCAGGAAGTAAAAGCCTTCTCGGGATACATTGCTCGTAACTGCGATTTCTCCAAAGAACTCACCACGGGGTGTGGAAGGGGCGACCCTAACGGGCTGGCCGATATTAATTCGTCGGCTTCGGCGATGATATGGGCGGGCTCGTACATGAGGAAATCAAACTACAGATTGAGCCAGCCACGCAGTGACGTGTGCATATCCCGGCACTTGCACAAGCAACCCTGCAACTGTGGCCTCGGTAAGTGGGGCAATTTCAGTCCCTGCAACTTTCCGAACTGCAAATGCAAACACTACCGACGTGCCAAACCGAAGCGCTGACGCCAGGTTATCTGACTTGCGAGGTACTTGACCGAGGAGCTTGTTGCTTTACATCAGACTACCGCGAACGAAAAGCCAGCCCGTGCCCTTGCACTGTCTGCACTGGCCAAGGCCTTCGTGACCCGTAGCGTCGCACATTGGGCATTCGGCCCAGTCTCTCTCACCGATTGCAGTCTGATTTATTCCCGTGCATCTCGTTGTGCCAATGCTGCGCCCGCACTTTACGTTGGCCAAGCCGATGTTATGGCCGGGTGCTCCGCAGTTTGTACAACACGTCACCGGCTTATCGAGGTTCTTCATGGTGCAATATTACCCCCGGAGGCCGCTTACCAGACAGTGAGTTTCGAGAGTTGGCGCATCGAGGCAGAACAAAAACGCGCCGTGTATCGGCGCTCAGGAAGAACGTCAGCACACGGCGCGTGAAGTGGAAGTGTTGCTCCACCCCATTAATCACAGGTCCACACTGCAAAGATGTGTCGTGTGTCACGCCTGTCTAGAGATGAGTGCGTGACGCGCGTCACAGTAACCGTGTCTACTCGACCATAGCATCGACCAATGGTTGGCCAGTATGTCCGAATCGCCGCTGTTCCGACGCTAATGGGAACCGTGCTCGCTGCACGTTACGACCGAGGCCATATTTTCTATTTGTTTCGGCTAGACCCTCGAATATCAAAGACACGCCCCGATGCGTGGATACCGGATTCAGAAATTGAGGAATGTTCGCGGCCCGCTGATGACGAATTAATGAATACCGAGTAATTGCGTTTGCCCCCATACAGATTCTCCGTCTGAACGGCTAGAGGATGGGCCTCAACCCCATCATAGTCTTCGAGACCATCTGGCCCCTAAACACGGCTGAACAACTCAGGCAGCGTCTTCTTTAATCCCTTGGCGACCTTCTCGATGTTCAGGAGCGACACGTTTCTGACACCGCGTTCGATTCCGCTGTAGTAGGTCCGGTGCAGCCCGCACCTTTCGGCGGCTTCTTCCTGATTGATCTTCTGCTCCTCGCGGATGCGACGGACGGCGCGACCGAATCGGATGCGGATGTCTTGTGGCATCAGGCTGCATCTTGCTGGTCACCAGCCGATGCGTACACAGCCGATGAGTCACATAGTTGTTGACTCTACGGGAAGCCCCGCTCATCATTCTGGTGTTCCCACCGGATTCGAGCCGCACGGTCTGTACCCGATAGCCTTCACGCTCAGACAGTGCTTCGGCGAACGTGTCGCGACTGCTTCCGAATAGTTACCGCACGCGAGGTGATGCCAATGAAGCTCACACCCATTTGGCTATTGCTCGTTCTTTTGGTTGTGTGTCCCCAAACTGAGCCGGGGCAGGTTTCAGGTAGCGGACGTGTCTCACTAAAACTGGGAACAGTGACTGTTTGGCTCGGGATGCCCAAAGACGAAGCGCTCAGGAGGCTGTCAGATGCAGGCTACTTGACTGCTCCATCAGGGAATGCCGTCGTGATGGTAGCCTGGCGAGATATGCAGTCTGACCACGGCTCTATGCTGAGGTTCGAAAAGGGCCGGTTGAACTATGCCGATGTTAGTTGGCTAGAAAATGGCCGTTCCGAGGGTGAAGCAGTGCTGGAGGCGCTAGGAGCACTTTCGCAGAAGAAGGGAAGCGGCACATGCGACGTAGACTACGCGCCGCTGTCAAGCCCAGATATGGCGGGAAGCAGGGTGATCATTTCCTGCGGCCTTAGGTCGGTGCTTATTTCGAAGGTTAGGGTTCAAAGCGACATTCAGGTCGGCAACGAGAATGGTATTCAGGTGCTCGAGCGCATCGGCTACCTTCCACCGGCGGACTAGGTGTCCCATGCCATTACGACGATTTCAGACCCGCTATCTGCAGGTTGGCAGGCAGGCCATTTTGGGTTCGACGGAGGCAAACATGTCTGAACAGGCGATTGAACTGAGCACCATTGTTACCAGGCTGGAGCGAGTCGAACGCGAAAACCGATGGTTGAAACTCGCTGGAGTCGTACTCCTGCTTGGAGCGGGCGCTCTCGTGCTGATGGGGCAGGCGCAAGCAAGTCGAACAGTGGAGGCACAGAGATTCATCTTGAGAGATCAAGAAGGCAAAATCATTGCGGAGCTAACAATGGATGCGCGAAATTCACCCAGCCTGGCTTTCTACGATGGAGCTGGGAAGAAGGCAGCCAACTACGGCAGCCATGACCTCGTAATCAACGGCCCATTTGATGCAGCGACTCGTGTCTCTGGGGACCACCTTTCGATTGCTAGTCCTGATGGCCACATCGACCTTCACCCTCAGAAACTGCTCATTGGCACGACCCGTGGAGGAGGAGCTAACGCGTCTCTATCTATAGAGCGATCGTTGAGGGGAAATGATGGTCCGTCTCTCTGGCTTGCCGGAATGGGTGGCAAGGGACTCGTGCAACTCAACGCCAACGACGGTCCATTACTCCTTATGGATCAAGGAACCACCGGGACGCTAAAGGATCTGTCTCCTCGGGGAATGGTTGAAATTGACGCAGGGCAGCCTCGCGTCTCGGTCGAGGACGAACACGGATTCGTTGCTACGATGGGTCATTCTCAACTGGCAGGAAAGAACACTGGCAAGCGAGTGGACACGTCAGCCGCTTCCGTCGTCCTGAGTGGAAAGGGCGGCTTGCTTTGGTCAGCACCATAGCACCCGCGTAGGGGCCCTGCGCCTTGGCTATTAACAAGCCGTGAATCGCATTGTTTATTGATCCATAAGGGGGGGTTCGTGACGTGGATTCCACGCGGCGCGGCAGATCGGTGGCATTGCACTACGCTAGTGCTATGTGCAGCACCCGGCCTCGCAGTAACAGTCATAACCTCCGCTCATCGAGCCGCTTAGCGAATGGGATGGTAATAATTCTTCCCGAAAGTGGAACTCTCTTGGCCAATTCGACAATACCATTGCAGTGGGGTAGCGCACAGCGACTCAGGGTCGAAGTGTGTGCAGGCATCCACATCATCCGCGCACACTGTGCGTGATGGCTCGTGGGCGGAGGGCATGAAAAACGCTGCATTAAGTCTTCGACTTGTTGACCCGAGATTTCTCCGGCGTGGGTTAAATAGTGTACTTGGTGAACATGGTGAACGTTGCTGAAGGGCATAGGGTGCCCCAACTGAAAGAGAGGCGGCAGGAACCATCTTTGTTTTGCTTCATTTACTAGTAGTAACTCGTCCAAGCTCATTTGTTCACCTTTGCTCGTCGAGTGATGTTCACACGTTCACCCCACGTCGGCATGTTCCCCCGGCCGCGGAGAGGTCGACTACATACCCCTCCTTGGTTCTACGGGGAGTGAATCCGAGTGAACGAAGGATCCCACCAACTCGCTTCGCGCTCAGCCAATCGCATCCCAGGCTCTCCGATATGTCGTTCACTGCCTTGGCCACGTCGCCGACAGTGGCACCTAAGCTTCCCGACTCACGCAACTTGTTGAGTCCCTGAAGAACCATTCCCTTGGGACCGTCCTCTCTTCGACTCGCGTCGTAGTTCGACAGAAAATTCACGAGCCGAGCCCGAGACTCCACAGAAGGGGCAACGGCAGCAAGGCTCGCACCAATTTGTCCAGTCCGCGGGGACAGGCTGCGCATCTCATCTTCCCTCGCCTGAATACGAAAGAAATTGCCGAATCGCCAGGTGAGCAGTTTATTACGCAGGGCGCGAGCCTCTCGCTCAAAGGTGTGAGGGAGTTGAAGGGGAATGTGAGCCGGTAGCTGTTCTTCTCTTGTCTCCAGCGTGAGGCAACGAGATTCGAGCGCCTCATCTGAGAATCGCAGCCGGGTACTTATAATTTTTGGTCCGTAAACGTGCATGGCATGAGGTGTGAAGTCGGTACCCAAGCGCTCGCACCGCACGACCGGCGCGCCTGTAGTGTAGCCGTTGTTCAGTACTTTTGTGATGTCGGACCACTCTTCGGAGCTTTTGAAGTCGGCCTCGTCCACAGCCATGGTGCCGCGTATCAAATCAATCGTTCTAAAAAGAGCCATCCCCTTATAACTGACAGAAACGCAAATGTGCAGGAGGCGCGTTTTCCCGGTTCCTGGCTCTCCCATGAACCGCAGATAAGGAACGGCTGTAAAACGGTCGTAAACCCAGGTCATCAATACATAGAGGGCGATAATCTCCAGCCAGTCGTGGGGAACATTTGCATAGCAGGCAATGAACCTCTCAAGCTCCTCAACCAACTGGCCAGTGGAGCCGCAAAAATCGGCGCACGAGGGAAATCTCACGAGGCCGGTCTCCCACATGGCCCGCAGATTATATGGAGGAAGTATCTGTGCCTTGCCGTCTTCGATTGAATTCACGGGCGCAGATTCACCGGCGATGGCAAATTGAAAATACCCGTCATCGCTGACAACTGTCTCGACAAGTTGACCATTTTTGACCAGACTGACGCGCTGGTCGCGGAATTGGAAGCGTGCACTTTCATTTGTGGATGCGCCTGCCTCGCTTTGTGTTGGGTTTTCACGGCTGTTGTCGCGATGGCGCCCATTCGATTCGCTCATAGTCCGGCCCCGGCCTCGTTATCTCGGTCGCAGGCATTTTCACCCCTCTTCTGTACCTCTTTCGTTCGCAGAAAATCCGTACTTAATAGGCGAGAGATTTCTACGGCTGGAGTCCTCACTGCTCGCCCGATGCGGATAGCGCGCAGCGTCCCTGACTTCCTGAGGCGGTAGACGGTCCGTTTGCTCACGCGGAGAAGGGAACTGACTTCGGCGTCGGTATAGGCAAGCACGCTCACGGCGTTTGCTCCCGCCCCTTGAGTCGTTCGTCGACTGCAGATATGGGGATGGCCCATTTGCGTCCAGCTTTCCTTGCGCCTGGAAATTTCCCCTCGTAAAGAAGATCGCGGACATACTTTAGGGTTACGCCTAAGCGCTGAGCCGTCTGCTGGACTGTGAGTTCCTTTGCATGCTTCATCGTGTTTCCCTCCTTGCACCCCCTTGACGTGGTGGTGGGCTTGTTGTACTTTTAGCTTCCAGCGACTAGGCCGGTAAGTCAAGTATAGAGGTCTAGTAACGCCGGATTCGCTCATGAAGAGTTCTAGGGATAAAACGCTTCCGGAACGGACCGAAAAGGCCTTACTGCACGATCTTGCGAATATGCGAGATGACGGGATCGGGGCATTCCGGCACAAATGGGACCGATTCTATGCGGTGGCGAGTGACGAAGAGCTGCTCACGCGCCGGGATGAACTGCGGCGTGTATGGGTTCCACGGTTCAACCGACTGGATCAGTTCCTGGACTTTCTGGAGACACCGGGGTCTTTAGGCAAGGACAGAAGCGCTGGCCTTCAGGAATTTGCCGCTGACAATTTTCCCGCTGAGCCGATTCAGAAGGTCGTGTGTGAGCACTGGCTGTCGATCGCCAAGGAACCGTGGATTGTGAAGTGGGGTAGACAGAGAGCACTCCGAGCGAATCCTCGCTGTCTCCCAGCCGTCCTTGCCCTTGGATGCATCCGACACGCTGACCGCTTCGGCCGCTGTCGGAATCCCGATTGCCCTGCTCCGTATTATTTTCGGGGGAGGCGCGATCAAAGATACTGCTCCAGCGACTGTGCTTCGCCCGCGAAGAGAGCGGCAAAACTGAGGTGGTGGAACGCCAATCGGTCTAAGAAGCACTCGAACCTGGTGCGAGGAGAGAGGACGTAGTTATGGCAGGAACGAAGAACCGAGGTTTGTATAAGCGAGGAAAGATCTGGTGGGCCGACTTCTCCATCAATGGTGAGCGGTTCCAGAAGTCGTTAGACACGAGCCGTTGGTATGAGGCCTTGTCGCGCAAGAAGGAGTTGGAGGCGACAGCGCAACAAGGCAAGTTACCTCCGAAGGCCCAAAAGTTTGGCGCGCGAGTCGGATTTGGTGATGCTGCCGATCGGTACTCCGCTGAGCGGCTGGCGCACCTTGCCCCCCGCAGTATTACTACTGAACGTGAGCGCCTAAAGCCGCTGCGCAACTATTTCGCCGGGGCCGCGCTTACCACTATTTCGACTGATTCCATCCTGGCCTACGTCGGCCAGCGGAAACAGGAGGGCGCTGCCAACCGTACGATAAACATGGAAGTGGGGATCTTACGGCGCATCCTGAAACGCGCCCGCCTGTGGGCGAGAGTGAGCGACGATATCAGGCCGCTGCCTGAGCGCCACAATGTAGGCCGAGCCCTGAGCTACGAAGATAAGATCAGGCTACGAAGACTCGCCGAGAGCAAGCCCGAATGGAACATAGCGCGTTTGGCTATGATGCTCGCTCTCAATACAACGATGAGAGCCTGCGAAATCCGTGGACTCCAATGGCGGGATGTTGACTTCATGGAGCGA
>Ga0335077_10001840_pt1 | contig 25278 bp, 27 predicted proteins | sample Lox_Sample_31_FD_207151 | JGI IMG/M metagenome (GOLD analysis project Ga0335077, IMG submission 207151) | Soil microbial communities from Loxahatchee National Wildlife Refuge, Florida, United States - Lox_Sample_3.1 | ecosystem: Environmental > Terrestrial > Soil > Wetlands | place: USA... | reverse complement strand
CTTCACGAACTGGTTATCATGCACATTCAGGCGCACGATCGGCCCCTCCACCTGAGGCGCAATTCCGATGAAATTGGCGAGTATCTCGGCATCATCCGTTCGTGGATCGGAGTTTACGTGATAGAGCACGATAAGCCCTAGCGTTATTGCGCCGAACACGATGGCCGCGCTCAGCGTAGCTCCGAGTACCTTTCCAAGTGTCGAATCCGTGTTGGGCGTCCTCACGATTTCCCCTTATTGAAATAGCGCGAGCCAAAGCCCAAAACTAAAGAGGGCCATCAAGCTCGGATAGGCCAAAACTGGAAGCGCGATCACTATATTGACGCGCAACAGGAACCATCGGGCGCCCACCGTGAGCACCAGGCCCAATGCCAGACACACGAGCCACGCCGGAAAGAACGACCCCAAAACATCAAAGGAAGGCGCCCGGCTACAACCGCTCAGAGTGATTGCCGCAACAACCAACGCATACCCGGAGATGCTCCTACTCTTGTTACTGTTCATTGTTGACGTTTCCTCCTGTTGGATTGGATCGCGTCGCCGGAACGGAACGCCAAATCTGCCAGACTCGTTAGTACCTGCGTCCGTGCCAGGATGTCTGCCGAGCGCGCCTGGGCGAGAACCTTCTGAGCCGCGGTGACGTCCAAAAGGTCGCGCACACCGTACTTGTAGGATTCCAGAGCGGCGGCATAGGACTGGGTGGCTGAGTCCAGCAACGCAGCGGCCGCCTCGCGCTGGCGGAAGGCGGTGTTCAAATTCGAATAGGCCGTCCAAACTTCGTCCTCGATGCCGTCCCGCACAGCGTTGACCTCGGACTCGGCTTTGCGGAGGTCGGCTTCCGCCTGCATCAGGCGGCTTCGACGCGCGCCTCCGTCGAACACGGTCCAGTTTAAGCTCAGTGCAACGCCGCCCGTCAGGTCGGCTGTATGTCCCCACGGCAATGTTTGCTGTTGCTCGTAAAGCGACTGAAGGCTCGGGCTGGCTCTGAAATTCAGCGTGGGATAGTATGCCGCCCGCGCCTCCTTCCGCTGCGCCTGCGCCAAGCTCACGCCCGCCAGCTCAGCCTCAAGGTCTGGCCGCTGATCGAGAGCGCGATTCATCACCTGCTCAACGGTGCCGGCGATCGACTCTGGAGTTGGCACTTCGCTCAAGGGCTCGACGCGAATCATCGTGGCGGCAGGGGCTCCCAAAGCTGTCGCTAAATCACCGCGAGCGGCTTCCTCCGCGCCGAGCACTGCCTGCAGATCATATTGCGATTGCGCCGTTGCACTGCGAGCTTCCAGGACGTCGGGCAGAGTCGCCAAACCATTACGTAGCCGCTCCTCCGCGGATTGCTCGACTGCCCGCGCATTGGCCAAGCTTGCTCTTGCGGCAATATCCTGAGCTGACGCATTCAGCAGGCGATAATAGGTTTGCTGAACCAGGAAGATGAGTTTCCGGTGAACGTCGTTGAACTCGAAATTCGCTGCCAGCAGCTGCGCGCTCTCCTCGGCGATTCGGCTGCGACGGGCCCCGAAGTCAAGGATTGTGTAATTGAGATTTAGTGACACCTGAGCCCCCGGGGCCGTGAAGCGGTAGAACCGGGTGCCAAGCGGAATCTCCGCGCGATCGACTTCCGAAAGGGCCACGGCCGAGAGGACCGGATAGAGTTCGCTGCGTGCGATTCCGAGTGCCGCCGCCTGGGCGCGGGCGTTCTCCCAGGCGACGCGAGTCTCGGGATTGTGGGCCTCGGCCAGATCGATCAGTTCAGGCAGTGAATAAGCCTTGCCGTTCTCAACGGTAAGCGCCAGTAGATTAACACGCTGTCCATCAGTTGAAACGTGCCGCTCTTCGGGGCCATGCCATGCGTGATCCGGCGACGCCGGCGGATTTTGAGCGAAAATCGGAACGGCAGCCATCAGAATCGTAAGGAGTATCGTTTTTCGAGCCGGATCCTTTGATTTCAGGAAACGCGAAGACCGTGCGCACCTGTTATCGAGAGCTCGCCGGTGAGAGTGCGGCCTGAAATCGCTTTGCTGCATCAATTCACTACTCCCCCGCCGAAAACAACGGAATCACGTATCATCATCAACCACACCCAGTTCTGATATTCACCTTTTCCAAAAACGAACAGAATGCGCGGAACAACTCGAGAGCCTGAGCCGCATTCGTAAATTGCTCAGGATCTTCGCCCGTTCGGCGCAAAGCCAGACCACGTCTGATCGAAAAGCGGCGTCCAACCCGCGAAAGCTTCGGGCCCGTCGGCCGCTCGGAATCGATCGTCCCTCAGGCAGCAGCGTCCTTCGGAATCCGCTGCACTTCACGGATAACGCCAGTCTCCACGTCGAAGACAAAACCCCGGACAGGCACCTCTTTGGCGATCCACGGATGTGATCTGACCTTCTCAATCTGCTCCCGTGTGTTCTGTTCGGGATCCGTGTATGAGAAGAAGCGCATCGGCGCAGGCGAGGCATCGCCCGTCAAAGCAGTCAATTTCGCGTTCAGCTCACTGTCCGTGAAGGTTGTGAATCCGCAACCGGTGTGATTGAGGAGCATGATCTCCTTGCTTCCGAGAACACGCGTCGAAACGACAAGCTCTCCGAGCACATCCTCGGTCACCGCTGGCCCGCCGGTTCGGATAACGTCAATGTCGGCATGCGGCAGCCCCAGGATTCCAGGGAGGTCGGAAAGTCTGGGATCCATGCAGGTTACAACCGCGATCTTTGGGGTGGGATGCGCCCCCAGTTTTCGGTCGTATTTCTTCGCATACGTCTGGTTCGCCTTCAGCGCTTTATCGATAATACTCATTAAAAGCCTCCACATTTAGAATTTAGGTTGCTCAGAAGACTCCCCACGCTTTGGGTGCAACCTTCTGGCCACATGAAACACGGGTTGCAAGTGGTGGTCCTTAACGGCAGCACGTCATGAATTCGCAAACCTGCGGCAGCGGAAGTATCTAGGAGTGTGCGGAAAAAAACGACGGACCGTGGGATAAGGCAGTTGGCAACGATCCGACGCCGTGTTTGGTCGCATGTCATTGCGTGTCCAGCCTGAAGTTTCACAGGGAGCATTGACTTGGCCGGAGAGCCGTCGTGACGGGAAGCGTAGTGGCCGCCGAGGACCACGCTCCTTTCACTCGCCTTTCTTGTTGGCTTTAATGTGAGATCTTGCTGGCGCTAAACAGCAAAGGTATCGCGAACGCAACTTTCTCTATCAGATCGATTCTCGCAACGCGCGCACTTCTGGCGAAGAGCTCGTTGTTTGACGAAACCAGGCAGGCTGACTGACGCTCTTGGCAAGCAGGCGGAGCACACGATTGGGGCTGCCAAGGTCCGCCCATCCCGAGCCGGAATCGCGAAGTACCAACAGTCTTTTCGCCTGGTGCGCCAGGATGTCACGCGAAAAGTCTACCCCTGGCAGCCGGCCGTAGGTCGACGCCAGATCGTTGCCGGCCAGCGCTCGCATTACCGAAAGAACCACACTGGAGGCCTCGGAACAAACCAAATCGAGGAGCGCAGCCGCTGTGCCGACCGTGACGAACGTATTCCAGAGGCAACCGCTTTCGAATAGAGCCCGCGCCCGAGGCAACGCCGGCTTTTCCCAGAAGCGATTGACTCGACACAGCCTCGTGACACCATTTTCCAATACGGCGAGCCCCGGTTCGATCCAGCCATACTCAGTCTCGGCGTACTCGGCTTCAGCCCCGATGAGGACCAGCGATTCGGGACACTGCTTTGCGCTCGATGTGGCGAATCTGACAATCGACCTGAAAAACTCATCATCAGAGTGGTGATGATCGCAGGGAAACAATCCAATAATCGCGTCGGGATCAGCCTGCATGACTTGAACGAGCGCGACGATGATTCCGACCGCGGTGCCACGGTTCATGGGCTGTGCAATGACAAGTGAGTCTTTAGCGTCCGAAAGTTCCTCGGTGTAGTAGCTTTCATGGGCAGAACAAACCACGAAGACCTGCCGATCGCCTGGAAACAGTGGGTCGAGACGAGCGCGTGTCTGACGCAACAGACTTTCCGGACCGACAATCGGGCAGAACTGCTTGGGGCGATCGTCTCCCACTATCCTCACGGTCAGCTCTCGCAGACGAACTCCGTCGCCGCCAGCCAGCAGCACGGCCCACAAATGCCCACGTTCAGGCGGCGTTGGTCGTGAAATGTTCCCCAGGTTGATCATCCTGCCCGTCGCACCATATCCGCCCTACCACTTCCCGTTGTGCGAGCCCGCGTCGACATGCAGCACCTCTCCCGTGACGTGACGAGCTTCCGCTAAGTAAACGATCGCGTCGACGATGTCGGTCACGTCGCATATCTCACCCATCGGAGAAAGGCTCTTCAGAAACTCGTTAGAGTCGCCGGCATGCATTGGCGTATTCACGATACCCGGAGCCACTGCGTTGAACCGTATGCCCTCCTTCGCGTACTCCATCGCGAGGCTCCGTGTGATCGCCTCGAGTCCGCCTTTCGTGACCATCGCGAGCGACGCGTTAACGCCCGCGATGGGGTGCTCAACCATTGCGCTGGTCACACACGTGATGCTGCCACCGTTGCTCTGCGTCAACATCTGCTTCACGGCAAGCTGGGTGAGATGGACGTAGCCTCGCAGGTTCGTGCCGGCCAGTATTTCAAAATCCTGCGCACTGTACTCGGTGAACGCTTTCGAAATGAAGACACCTGCGTTGTTGACGACGCCATCGATGGAGCCGAAGGTCCCGATTGCGGTCGAAACAATGTCCTTCGCGGTCGAAGGATCGCCGATGTCGCCCCGTACTACAGCCAGCCTTTCCGTAGCTCTGAAGGTGAACGCCGTGATGTTGAGCGAGTTGGCGAGTACGTTATAACCGCGCTCGATGAAGGCCTCCGTTACGCCGGCGCCAATTCCCTTGGCGGCACCCGTCACGATTATCGTCTTGCGTCTTATGTCCATCGTCTTCCAGCGACTCCTAACCTTTTTGGGTCAGGTGCAAACGACGTAGCAACGGAGTGCCCTTCGCTATATCCCTGAAAGCGCGCACTTCCGCGCGCCGGTCCATCCTCACATGTCCACAATGTGTGTCGGTGATTCGACCCGGACTGTCCCGCTTTGTCAGAGTTCCGAGACACGCCCCCCTGAGTCTGCTTCACTGCTTCGCAAGAATCAGAACCGCCATTTGCAAGATTAGATAAAAGATAGTGGCCTTCAGCAGGCGTCGCGCGGCGGCCTTTGAACCGGCAACAAGCTGCCGTCGAACGTAGTACAGAAGGCCTGATCCCAATATCACGGTCGCGAAGAACGGAAGCATGCGACTGCCATTCTCGACAACCACTGCGAGGGTCGTCAGGAACAGTCCAATGGATGGGACCACCGTGAACCAGCTCAGGAACCGCTGCGAGGGTCTCGCCGGAAGTACGACGTACCCGGCGCGAGCATAGTCCTCGCGATACATCCACGCGATCGCCATAAAATGCGGAAACTGCCAGAAAAAAAGCAGCGAATAGAGCAACCAGGCTTCGGCGCTTGCAATCGACCCGCATGCTGCCGCCCAACCGATCAGCGGCGGCATAGCGCCCGCGACAGCCCCTGCCATCGTGCAAAGCGGCGATTTGCGCTTCAGTGGAGTGTAGATGAACAAGTAAATCGCGACCGTAATGAGAGCGAGGCCGCAGGCCAGGGCGTTCACGAACGACAATAGTGCGCTTGCCCCGGCGGTCACAAGAGCGATCCCGAACCACAACACGAAAACCGGCCGCAGCCTGCCGGCCGCAACCGGACGCCTTGCAGTACGCCGCATCCGAGCATCGTGACCGTATTCGAGAAACTGATTGAGCGCGCCCGCGGCACTCGCTACGAGCAACGTACCGGAAAGCACCGCGACCAGCCGCCCTGCCGGAAAAAGGTGCAAATGCGGAGAAGCGACGTAGAAACCGGTGAACGTCGCAATGACGATCAGGAAATTGACTTCGGGCTTGGTTAGCGACCACAAATCGGGAACGACGTCCGCCCAGCGCGACCGCTCCCCGCTTCGCCGGATCTCCAATGCTGGGGCGGCAATGGCGCTCATCTCGAAAACACTCCGATACGGTCGAATGCACTTCGTTCTCTCAAGAGCCGGGATGTCAGGATAAGCGCCGGGATCAGATAAGCGAAGGTGACTACTACCCACATCAGCGCTCCCGCGAGCTGCTGGTCATCGAGCGCTGAAAGCCCAAAATTCGCGGTGGGACCGGACAAATACGGCCGATACACCACATGGCCGCAAAAAGTAAGAAAAGCCGACAGAGCGTCACACGGCAATGTTGCCAGGAAAAGATAAATCGGCACTGACCAGTCTGAAACGCCGATCACGGGCCGCCAAAACAGGATTCCGCCAAGCAAAAAACTCCCTTGTTCGAACCCATGCCAGAAATGTGACTCAAGCGCCAGTTCGAAAATCGCGGGAATATGCCAAAAGATGACAGTGAGACTACCCGCAAACCAGCACACCCCAAGATGCGGCTGCGGCAGAATCGCAGGGCGTGCTCCAAGCACAATCAATGGAGCCGCCACAAGCATAAGAAGGAGATGCTGCGCCATGTGCGCCGTCAGCAGGCGATGATCCATGTGCGCGACCGGCGAAAAAACCGCCAGCAGCACAATGGCAATTGCGCCGATGAACGCGACGACACGCCGGGTCATCTCTGAGCTCCACCTTTGAGCGAAGCATCCTGAGCCGCACGCTGACCCGGCGGATGAAGCGTCTCAAGAAATGCCACTAGCGCAGTTGTCGCCGCGGGATTCAAATTCTTTCCGTAAGCTGGCATATTTCCACCGCCTTGCAGCACCTGCCGCACAAGCTGATCGCTTGTCAACCGAACCGCGACCCCGTCAAGAGCCGGTCCGCGCTGCCCGCCGATATCGCCAAGTGCATGGCAGTTGTGGCATTGCTTCGACTCGAAAACAAGCGCCCCTTGAATCTCGAGTGGTGTGCGTCCGGTTAATAACTTCGCCGGAATCGCCGCGGCCGTCGACGCATCCATCACTGGACTCCACGGTGCATGGTCCGCCAGATTGGTAAACGTGCCAAGCCCCACTGCCGCGAGCAATATCGTGAGCACGGCAATCGGGCGGCGCTTCCAGCTCTTCTCGCCTTCGCCTGAGACGAATGGAAGCGCGAGCAAAATGATAAGTGCGATCGCCGGCCCGATCAACAGCACCGGCGTTTCAAGCTGCGGCGGAAGCAAAGACAGCAACGCGTAAAGCCACAGAAAGAAGTAATCGGGCCGCGGAACCGTTTGAATCACACGCGGGTCCGGCTGACCGCTTGGGCCGAACGGACCGAAATAGAATGCACAGCCCGCAATAGCCAGGAGAATCACGCCGGAAAATACAGCGTCCTTCCACGCTCCGTACGAAGTGAACGGGACGCCTCGCGCGCGCGTCATCTCGTGATATTTCTCCACGTAATCGGAGCGCCGCACCAGCCGTCCAGGCATCGGCCACTCATTGATCCCCAGCGTTACAACCATCAACACATGCAACCCAATGAACGCGATGAGCAAGCCGGGGATCACAAACACGTGCAGTGCGAAAAATCTCGAAAGTGTCGCGCCCGCGATAATTGGCCCTCCCAGCAGGAGCTTCACCAACGCCGCACCGGCGATCGGCACACGGCTCGAAATCGACGCGCCGATTCCCAATCCCCAATATGCGTCCTGATCGAATCGCAGCACCTGGCCAGTGAACGCCATGCCCAGAGTCATCAGCAGCAGAAAAATGCCGAAAATCCAGGTCAATTCGCGTGGATATTTATAGGCTCCAAAAAGAAATACCTGGACCATGTGGATCAGCACGATCGCCAGCATGAAATTTGAGCCCCAGCCGTGCAGTGCGCGGATAAACCACCCGAGCGTCACACTGTGATTCAAAATCTGCAAGCTGTTCCAAGCCTCGCTCGCTGAGGGCACGTAGATCAACGCGAGAAGGATGCCCGTGACAAGCTGAAGCGCAAACACGGTCATCGCCGCGCTGCCGAAAACATAAAACCAGCTCGCTGTTTCCGGCGGAATCCGGTGCTCCATGGCGTCCCGAATCGGGGAACTCAGCGGGAGCCTTTCATCGAACCAGCGGCCTATGCTGCGGATCATGCGCACGGCGTCTGCCCCTTGATCTGGATGAGCCTGTTTGCGGCGGAAGCGCCAGGCGTCGGCAGCTCGCCAACCTTGATCTGAACGCTTCCGTCGGCGATCTTGACCGGATATTCAAACAAGCCTCGCTCCGGCGGACCCGACGCGCGCGAACCGTCCTCATAATAAACTCCGCCGTGGCACGGGCACATGAACAGCCGCGACTGCGGAAACCAGCGCACCGGACAGCCCAGATGCGCGCAATTAATTGCGAATATCTGAAAATTGTTCCCGTCGATATTGCGAACCCAGCAAGGAATCTCGGCCGTTTCGCCATCGGTAGGACTCGCGCTGGGATTCCGATACGCCGCAAGCCGTGTCTGGCCCGCTGGGAACTGATCGACCGAGCCAAGCGAGATCCAGCGATCGTAGCCGCCATCTCGCCCGCGAGTCACCGGCGAAAACAGGTATCGTACAATCGGAATCCCGAGCACGACGCCCACGGCGCCGTTGAATGCCGTCGCGAGCTTCAAAAACGTCTGACGTCTGGAAAGACTGTTGATCGAAAGGTCGCTCATGCCAACACCTCAATGTTCCAAATGCGCCGACAACGATTCACGCCGTGACGCGAGCCACGCGACCAGATCCGTCACGTCGCTATCGGTCAGCGGTTTCAAGTGCCCCCGCCAGTCCGGCATGCCCAGATTCGGCATCCCGACGATAATCACCGTCCGCAGGTGCTGATCCGTGACCAGTGCAAGATAAGAGCTATCCGCGATCGCCCATGCGCCGCGTCCGTCCTGACCGTGACACGAGGAGCACTCCGTCCGGAACACCTCTCGCCCGCGCGCCACATCGCCCCCGCTCGACGAGGTGTATGGCGGCAGGTTTTCGTGATCTACAGCGCCGGACCTCGCCCAGTTCCGGATTCCGCGCACGAGAATCTCGATCTGCTCATCCGTTAACATTCCTCCGGCGTGTTTCGCGAACGCCGCCATCGGTGTTCCGGACCGGCCTTCCTCAATCGTGCGGCGGATCGTCGTGTCGTCGACGATCGCGAGATAAACGGGCCGTCCGATTCCAACGGTCAGCGCTCCCTGTCCGTTTTTGCCATGACAGCCCGAACAGTTCTGAGAGAAAAGCTCGTCGAAACTCGTGACCTCGGTCGGCCGGATGGCGCGAACTTCCGCGGCGCGCCGCCCCGGCGCGTCGCAGGATGACAGACTTAGTACCACGATCGCCATAAGCGCGCCGCATTTCATCGTTCCGGCTCCTGTTCACGCTCCTCCATCAGCCCGGGAGCTTCAATACCCATCCGAACCGCCAGCGGTTGCGGCGTGACGATTCGTTCCTGGCGCGCGACCACCAACCCCGCCACCATCCCGAATCCGATCTGCGAAAGAACAAACCACAGCCAATCGATGCGTTGGTTCATCACGGGGTTGATCACCTCGAGGGTCCCGTAAATGAGGAAGGACCACAGTAGCGGAGCCGCAAAACCCCCCAACACGATCGGCCTCCTCGACGCCATTGGCAGCATGGCTCCGTACAGCAGTCCGACCAGAAGTGAAATCATCAAGTGAATCGGCACGGCTACAAGGAACGCCCGCCCACTGAACGCCCCGATCTGACTCGCTGTCTGCGTCACGATGTCGGGAAGCAATCCTGCAACCAGGAGGTTCATCGGATACCAGATTCCGTTCCCGCTCAGCAGCCCGTATAGACCCGCAAGTACGGCCATCGCGGCGGCGCCGGCAAGACCACCCTTGACGCCGGCGGAAATCGGGTAAATTTCGAGCGGCAGCAATGCTCGCGAAAGGTCATGAGGCTCACTGATCCGCTCCACGCTTTCTCGCGAGCTCTGAATCGCCGCGTCTTCCTGAACAGCAGCTACCCACTCCCGCTGCTCGACCGGCAAGACATTACCGAACCAGCCAACGGTGCCCGCAACCGCCAGGACCGCGCCCAAAATACTCACCGTCGCTGCCGTCACGAGCCCGGCGAATATCAACGTCAAGCCGAACGCCATCACTAGCGGCCAAGCCGTCGGCGCCGGAACCTCGATCCTGCCGGGAATCTTCATCGCGAAAGTCCAATCACGTAGACCACTGTGAACACGACCACCCACACGGCATCGACGAAATGCCAGTACATAGATAGAATCTCCAGCCGGTCTGCATGCTCGCGCCGAAGCCATCCGGAGAAATAGAATGCCGCCACAATTGAGAGAGCCAACAGGCCCATCGTCACGTGAAAGGCATGCAGGCCGACCAGCGAGTAATACGTGGTGCCGAAAAGATTCGTGCTGATCGTCAGCCCCTCATCGAAAATCAAATGAATCCACTCGCGCGCGGTTCCCAGCAGAAACGTCGCTCCCAGCAAAATCGTCGCGACCCACCATCGCCCGAATGATGCCATCCTGTTCGCAGCGATCCCACGCACAGCCAGGTGAATCGTCACACTGCTCGCAAGAAGGCAGATCGTATAGAAAATCGGTGCATGCAAAACATCGCCCGGCTGCGGACCCGTCGTGCTCTTCCCGGTGTAGAACAAATACGCCACGACGAAAATGGTGAAAATACCGGACTCGGCGCCAATCAGGCACCACATGCCGACGCGTCCTCGCGGCGGCAGCCGCCAGTCGCTCGCGTTTTCGCCCCAGGCGACAGAGTGCGCGCTCATTCATACCTCCAGTCCGGATCTTCCGGATGCTTCAGATCCCACAGCGGCCGCCGGCTGCGCGCTATCGGAAGCACGGCGTAGTTATATTCCGGCGGCGGGGAACTTGTAGACCACTCGAGCGTCCACGCGTCCCAAGGATCGTTCCCCGCACGCTTGCCGCGGAAGCAAGACCAGATCAGATTCCCCACGAATACCAGTACCCCCGCCGCTTGAAAAATCACGCCAATCGACACAATGAGATTCCAGACATCCCAACCTCGGCCCGGCTCATACGTATAAATCCGCCGCGGCATGCCGAGAATCCCGGGGATGTGCATGAAATCGAAAGTCAGATGAAAACCGATGAAAAACAGCCAGAAGTGCAGCTTCCCGAGCATCTCATCCAACATCTTCCCTGTGACCTTGGGACACCAGTAATAGAATGCCCCGAAAATGCAGAAGAGAATGGCGCCGACGATCACGTAATGGAAATGCGCCACAACAAAGTAGGAGTTCGCGAGTTGCCAATCGAACGGCGCCGCGGCCAGCATGACACCCGTCAGGCCGGCGATCAGAAATTGAAAAAGGAAACCGACGCAAAATAGCATCGGCGTGGCGTAGCGAATCTTTCCGCCCCACATCGTCGCCAGCCAGTTAAAAATCTTGATGCCGGTCGGAACCGCAATCGCCATTGTGGAGAGCACAAAGAAAGTGTTGGCTCCCGCGCTCATCCCGACCGTGAACATATGGTGCGCCCACACGCTCATGCTGATGAATCCGATGGCCACGGTCGCCACCACCATCACCGGATAGCCGAAGATCGCCTTACGCGAGAATACGGGGATGATCTCGGATGCGAAAGCAAATGCTGGCAACACCAGCACATAGACTTCCGGGTGTCCGAAAATCCAGAAGAAATGCATCCAGATTACTGCCGACCCGCCAGCCTGTGTGTCGAAGAAATGCCCTCCGAGATACCGATCTACCAAAAGCATAAGCTGCGCCGCCGAAAGCGGACTGATCGTAGGAATCACTAAGCCAGCCATGACCAGGTTGAGCCAGACAAAGAGTGGCATTTTCCCAAGTGTCATCCCCGGACAGCGCATGCACAGAATCGTTGCGATCAGGTTGATCGCGGTTCCAATACTTCCGATGCCAGATGAAAACAGCGACAGCGTCCAGAAGTCCGTGCTATGCCCAACAGAAAAGGTTTTTGCGGTCAGGGGAGCATAAGCGAACCATCCCACATCGGGCGCGCCGCCAGCCCCATATAATCCGTCTCCGCCGAGGAAACTAAAATACAAAAACAGTCCGCCCAGCGCCGTCATCCAGAAGCTGAACGCATTGAGCCGCGGAAACGCCATATCTCGCGCGCCGATCATCAAGGGCACAAGATAGTTCGCGAATCCGAACACCAGCGGCATTGCGACGAAGAAGATCATCGTCGTGCCATGCATCGTAAACATCCGGTTGAATACTTGCGGTGAGACAAAATCATTGTGCGGCCGGATGAGCTGCACCCGCATGATCGTCGCTTCCACGCCGCCCGCCAGTAAAAACACCAGCGCGTAAAGGATGTAAAGAATCCCCAGACGCTTGTGATCGACCGTAGTCACCCACCCGTGCAGACGCAAAGTAAGGGGGCGCGCCTGGGCCTGGGTCAGAACCAGACTGCTCGTCGACATTAGCGAAGTGTCTCCAGATAGTCGGTGATCGCATCCACGTCCCGATCGTTTAGTCCCATGGCCGGCATCTTCGACCCGGGCTTGACGGCATCGGGATTACTGATCCACAGGTGCAGCATCTCCCGCGTGTTCGGCGCCGCACCCGCGGCGATCGTCTCACGCGTCATGAGGTGCGTCAGATCCGGGCCGAATTTCCCAGCAGCCGCCGTCCCGGAAATCGTGTGGCAGTTGATGCACGCCGTCGATTCGAAAATACGCTGCCCCGCGGACGTGCCGTTCTGGGCCGGCCGCTGCTGCTCGCGAACCCAGCGATCAAAATCCTGCCGCGTATCGACGTAGACGCGAAGCAACATCTTCGCATGCTGCGTTCCACAATATTGCGCGCATTGCCCCAGGAATAACCCTGTTTCACGCGGATCGATCCACGTTCGATTCGGGTGATTTGGAATTAAGTCGGTTTTGCCCCCAAGGCGCGGAACCCAGAAGCTGTGATCCGTATCAGCCGACAACAACGTTATAAACGTAGACACTCCGACCGGCACATGAAGCTCGTTCGCCGTTACGATATTCAAGCTCGGATACCGGTATTCCCACCAATATTGATGACCAGTGACAATCACCTCCAGCGCGCCGGCGGGTGCTTTCGCGTTCTGAATGGACGCAAGGACGCGTGACGACGCGAGAAACAATGCGATGACAATCAGTACCGGGATCACCGTCCAGGCCATTTCGACCTGTGTGCTGCCGTAGACTTGCGGCGGCTCGCGCTGCCCATCCAGCGGCCGACTCCGGAATTTGATCACCACGTAGGCGAGCAGACCAAATACGACAACAAAGACTACTGCCGTGGTCGCCAGCACGAAGATCGAGAGTCCCACAATGGACTCCGCCGGCGTCGATACTGGAGCAAAAATGTTCGTCGGACTCATGCCATTTCCTCCGCGCACTTCCGGGTTCCTGATTCCGGCCGCCGAATAACTCCACCTATGAGGAGTAGGCCGATTGCCGCTTTTGTTTGAATCGCTATGCGAGCGTGACTCGGTTAACTCTGATACTTTGGCCACGTGATTCCCTAGGACAGGGTCGAAGCACAAAAGGGCAGCGCGAGCAATGAAAGAACTCTAATCGATCGGCGAGAACCATTCATGCCCGTTCAAGGTGCACTTCAGAAAACAATCGACAACGCGGCCCTTCAACAATGGAGGATCACAGCGCGTCTTATGCGGCGACAGGCGACTGGACCTACACACGCCTGCCAGCATCGCGGCAAACCTTCCGAATCTGAGCAAATATCCCACAACGCGATCCAGTTGACTGCTGAACAGGTATCCGGCCGCCAAGTAGCAGCTCGAATAAATGCCGGCGGCGATCGTATCAAGCACCACGTATCGTCCGAGCGAAAAACGGGTCACCCCAGCCAATGGGGTCGATAGCGTATCCAAGCCGAACACGAGCCTCGGACTGAGCAGCGTTCGGTTTGGATGTGCCAGGAATGCCGACGTAACCTCTTGAACGCAGGTCGCTGGGTTGCCCGAGATCGAGCACACAAAGTGCAAGATCCGGTCTCCATACCTGCGCCCCGAGTTATACCAGGCGAGATCTGCAATCAGGAAGGTAACAACCGCGATCGCGATCGTTTCTGCGGAGTCCAGTTTCGCGAGCGCGCCAACGCGCCGGCGGCGGGCAGAAATAGCTCCGCGGGTACAGGAAAGCACGCCTGCCGCCCGACGATCGCCGCGGCGAGCACCCAGTACCCATGCTGCTCGAGAAAGTGCAGCGTCTCATTCATCATGCCGCGATGCGAGCGCGCCAAGCAGGGCCTGGCCTTTTCTGCTGCTGTCGAAGAGCCTTCGCCAGCATGAGTCGGGCGCGGAACAGCCGCGTCTTCACCAGTGGCAAGTTCGACTTCAGTTCACGGGCAGTTTCTTTAACGCTCAATTCCTGCAGTTCGCGCAGCACCACGATCCGCCGGAATTTCGCCGGCAACTGCCCGATTGCTTTGCGAAGCACACCCGCCATTTCCTGGCGCGCATACAACCGTTCAGGACAGTCCGTCGGTGCCGCCAACCGATCAAAGTCCACCCCATCGAATTCCCGCCCCTGTTTCTTGCGGCGGTAAGATTGCAGCGATGCGTTAATCGCGATTCGCGTAATCCATGTCCGGAAACTCGCATCGCGACGGAAAGAAGATAGATGCGTCCAGATACTCAATTGAACTTCTTGCAGCACATCTTCAGCCTCAGCCTTATCCGGAACCATCGCGCGTACGCGACTCCGAGCCACGCACAAGTGCCGCTCCATGAGTACATCGAAACACGCATGGTGACCTGCCAGCGTCATCTCGATCAGCGCTTTGTCTTCCAGGAACCTCAATGCGGCATCTACTGTGGTGGTTGTCATTCTGATTGCGGAGATTCAACCCTTTAAAGGATTGTTTGAACGAGGTATGGAAAACCATCGCCAGAGCCCCGACGCTGGTTACAGCCCGGCAACCGACGGATCGCAAGAGTGCGGAACAGAGCTCGCCCGCTCTTTGGTAGTACGCTAAATGTGCGCAGATTTAGCGCAGTACCCGCTCTTTCGACCACATCAGCGCATTGATATAATGCAGAAATTCCTCATTGTGCGAAAACTCCACCTTAAGTCCTTGCCACTCTCGTTGAAAGACTTGTCCCTCTAGGGTGTGTGCGATCTCGCCTTCCCACGTATTCCAGAGCCTTGCCGAAGCATTACCTCCGCACCGCAATTGATAAACATCCACAATCAACTGAATACAATAAAATGTGCAATCCGTAATCTCGCGGCTCGGATTGGGCAGGGGATGGCTCGGATTCCGATTGGCAAGCCACGCTTCGCTCGGAAACAATCGCAGGAGTTCCTGAAAACGCCCGCGCATCTCGATAAACATCTGCGCGTTAAGCTGGCGGCGCTGAGTGATCATGGCGACCCAAATGCCCAAGGACCCCAGGACCAGCGTCCCCACCTGCGAGATCTGCACCAGAAAATCGAGTGGAAGTTTCATTAGCCCCCAACCTGAGATTCACTGGATTAGAAAAATGTTGGCATCCCGAACGGCGAGCGCAAATGTCGAATTGATAACCGGCCGACGTGGATCTGACGAAATCTCACTCGCGCCGTCCCATTCGTCCCGGTCGGACCGCCCAACCACTTGAAACTAGACAACATCACGCTTTCTGTGGACTGGAAAAATAAATGCCTCACCGAAGGCGATGTTTAATTCCTCGTCCGAAAAAGAGCGCTCCATTCAAGAGAGAGCAGCCGTCGAAACCTTCCTGGAATCGTCCGGCGACGATGCCTTCGCAGGCCTCTTCAATATCTTCACTCCGCAACTGGTCTCATTTTTCCGCGCCCGCGGCTGCGAGCTCGCCCTAAGTGAGGACCTCGCGCAGGATGTCATGTTCTTGGTTTACCGCAAAGCGCACCAACTTCGCGATCGTTCCCTTTTTCGCGCCTGGCTGTTCAAGATTGCCCGCAATGCCCTCCGCCGCCACTATGGAAAGCAGACTCGCGAAGTGGAGACGATCGAAATGGAAAAAGTCCCCGATCACGCCGTAGCCTCCAGCGCCGGACACACGGGCACTCCAGCATTCGAATTTCTGCACTGGATCGCGTTTCTCGACACGCGAGAGCAGGAGCTGTTGCGGCTGCGGTTTGTCGAGCAATGGGAATACCACGAGATCGCGGCAGCCCAATCGATTCCAATCGGCACCATCCAGTGGCGCGTCTTCAATGCCAAGAAAAAACTCGCGCCGCATCTGAAACCCTTCAATCGTAACGCAGCCTAAGCCAGGTCACGCTCGGACCCGCAACTCCATTTCCCCAAAAATCCGCGAGTTCCAATCCTCGGTTTTATTTCCAGAAGTTCCCCCTAGCGTCCACCTCCTCAATCTAGCCGCAGACCGGCCTGGGGTCCACTCAATGCGCGCCAACATCCAGCGTGAATCGCGGGTCCTCTCTACCGGACCCACATGAGCGATCTTCCAATCATCTACATCGTCCGCCACGGAGAAACCGCCTGGAGCATCAGCGGCCAGCATACCGGCCTCACCGATCTTCCACTCACCGCCCAGGGAGAAAACAATGCGCGCGCGCTGTGCTCGCGCCTTCGCGGGCTGCGGTTCGAAAACATATACACCAGCCCGCTCCAGCGCGCTCGGAAAACATGCCAATTGGCCGGATTTTCCGCAGTCGCGGAGATTGATCCCGATCTTGTCGAATGGAATTACGGCGATTACGAAGGACTCACGTCCGCGCAAATCCGCGCCGAACGGCCCGATTGGCAACTGTTTCGCGATGGCGCGCCAGGCGGCGAATCTCCCGCTGACGCAATTGCCCGGGCGGGCAGGGTCTGCGATCGTCTCCGCCGGATTGATGGAAATGTGCTGCTGTTCTCGAGCGGCCACTTCATCCGGGTTTTGGCCGCCCGCTGGATCGGTGTCGATCCGCCCGCGCACAGCGATTCGTTTCTGCTCAGCACGGCGAGTTTGAGCGCGGTCGGGTACGATCACAATCTGGCGCAACCCGTGATTCGATTGTGGAATGACACCCATCACCTGAAACAAGAGGAAAAACGCCAACAAACCCAGCCGGGACGATGTCTCCACAGGTGAATATGAACCCGACCAAAAAGCTCCATGATGCCGGGCAAAGCGTGTGGCTCGATAACATCACTCGCGACTTGCTTGATAGCCGCACGCTTAAACGCTACATCGAAGAGCTGTCCGTCACGGGACTGACCTCGAACCCGACAATTTTCGATCACGCGATTAAGAACACTTCGGCGTACGATCGCGCGATTCCCGAAAAGATGCGCGGTGGCGTGGCCGGCGAGGACTTATTCTTCGATCTCGCGCTCGAAGACATCACGCGCGCCGCGGATCTTTTCCTGCCGGTTTTCGAGTCAACCAATGGTGTAGACGGCTGGGTATCGCTCGAAGTCTCGCCCATGATTGCGCACGATACAGCCAGCACCATCAAAGCGGCCAAGGAGTTGCACCAGCGCGCGCGGCGCCCGAATCTCCTCATCAAAATTCCCGGCACGAAGGAAGGACTGCCGGCCATTGAGGAAGCGATCTTCGCAGGGATTCCCATAAACGTGACGCTCCTATTTTCGAGCGATCAGTATATGGCCGCGGCCGAGGCTTACCTGCGCGGCATCGAGCGTCGCATTGCGAGCGCTCTCAATCCGCATGTTGCCTCAGTGGCATCTGTATTCATTAGCCGCTGGGACGTGGCAGTGGCTGACAAAGTACCCGCGCAGCTTCGAAATCAACTCGGGATTGCCGTCGCAAAGCAGACTTTCAAAGCGTATCGCGATCTGCTGGATTCGAACCGCTGCCGCCGAACCCTCAATTTCGGCGCGCGTGCGCAGCGGCTGCTGTGGGCGAGCACCGGAACCAAGGACCCCCAAGCATCCGACACGCTGTACGTCGAAGCTCTTGCGGCGCCGTTTACCGTGAACACGATTCCCGAAGGGACACTGAAGGTCTTCGCGGAACACGGCAAGGTCGCTGCAACGCTCGGCACGGATTCCGAAGAGACGCTCGCGCGCTTCGCCAAAGCAGACGTCGATGTGGCCGCCCTGGCGAATCAGCTTCAGGAGGATGGAGCGAAATCCTTCGTCAAATCCTGGAATGACTTGATGGGAGTTCTTGCGGCGAAATCCGCCGTGCTCAGGAAGGCCAGCTAGCATGACGAAAAAGAGCTCCCCCAAAAGCCGTCTACGCCCATTTGCGGCACTCCGGGCCCACGTAAGGAAGACGTCGACTCTGCACCTCCGCGATCTGTTTACCGCCGACCCTGACCGCGGCCGGCGGCTCACCGCGGAAGCGGCGGGTGTTTTTCTGGATTACTCAAAGAACCGAATTACGGACAACACTCTCACGTTACTGATCGAACTCGCCGAGGTATCCGGGCTGAAACAACGCATCGAGGCGATGTTCAATGGCGAAAAAATAAATCGCACCGAGAATCGTGCGGCCCTGCATACCGCGCTTCGCGCCCCGCGTGAGGCGTCGATTGTTGTCGAGGGAAAGAACGTCGTTCCGTGCGTTCACGCTGTGCTCGATCGGATGGCGGACTTCTCGAATCGGGTACGGAACGGAGAATGGACGGGATTCACGGGGAAGCGTATTCGCAATGTGGTGAATATCGGCATCGGCGGCTCCGATCTCGGCCCCGTAATGGCCTACGAAGCGTTGCGGGCATATACCACGCGCTCGATGACGTTCCGCTTTGTGTCGAATGTCGACGGAACGGACTTTGCGGAAGCCGCTCGCGATCTCGATCCTGCCGAGACCCTGTTCATCGTGTCTTCGAAAACATTCACCACGCTCGAGACGATGACCAACGCGGAAACGGCCCGCGAATGGTCGCTCAAAGCTCTCGGCGGCGACCAAAAATCCGTGGCGCGGCATTTTGTTGCGGTGTCGACAAATGCGGCGGAAGTTTCCAAATTCGGCATCGATACAGCCAACATGTTCGGATTCTGGGATTGGGTTGGCGGCCGCTACTCGATGGATTCGGCGATCGGATTGTCGACCATGATCGCGATCGGGCCGGAACAGTTTCGTGAAATGCTTGACGGATTTCACCAGATGGATGAACACTTCCGCTCGGCCCCGTTTGAGGCGAATTTGCCGGTGCTGATGGGACTGATCGCGATCTGGAACAACGATTTCCTCGGCGCGGAGACCGTCGCAGTGCTGCCCTATGAGCAATACCTGAAGCGATTCCCGGCGTACCTGCAGCAGTTGACGATGGAGAGCAACGGCAAACACGTGACCCTGGATGGTTCCACGACCAAAATTCAAACAGGCCCAGTGTACTGGGGCGAACCGGGGACGAACGGGCAGCACTCCTTCTATCAGCTCATTCACCAAGGGACGCGGCTAATCCCGTGCGATTTTATCGCGTTCGACGAGGCTCTGAATCCCCTCGGGCGGCACCACGACATTTTGATCGCGAATGTTTTCGCGCAAAGCGAAGCGCTGGCGTTTGGAAAAACGAAGCAGCAGGTTCTGGCGGAGGGCACGCCGGAATGGCTCGCGTCGCATCGCGTCTTTGAAGGCAATCGGCCGTCGAACACGATTCTGGCGCGGAAGCTTGCGCCGGAGACTCTGGGAAAGCTGGTCGCGCTTTATGAACATTCGGTGTTTACGCAGGGCGTGATCTGGGGGATCGATTCGTTCGACCAGTGGGGAGTCGAATTGGGGAAAGTGCTCGCGAGAAAAATCATCCCCGAGCTGGAAAGCGTGGAAGACGCAAAACTCGATCATGACAGTTCGACGGCGCACCTCATCCGCAGATACCGCAGCCACAAGAGCGTCGCGTGACGCCGGAAGGGGAGGAGTGACTTTATGCAAATCGGCATGATCGGTCTGGGACGAATGGGCGCCAACATGGTGCGAAGGCTCATCGCCGGCGGGCACCAGTGTGTCGTGTTTGATCAGTCGTCAAAGGCGGTCGAGGAACTGGTTCGCGAATCCGCGGTGGGCGCCGCGGATCTGCGAGACATGATTCAAAAGCTGACGGCCCCGCGCGCCGTTTGGTTGATGGTTCCGGCGGCGGTGGTGGATCAGACAATTGCCGAGCTTGCGCCGCTGCTCGGAGCGGGCGACACCATCATCGATGGCGGCAACTCTTATTACATCGACGACATTCGCCGTGCGAAGCAGCTCGCGGTGAACGGGATTCACTACGTCGACGTGGGGACCAGCGGCGGCGTATGGGGGCTGGAGCGCGGGTACTGCATGATGATCGGCGGCGAAAAGCAGGCAGTGGAACGGCTCGACCCGATCTTCCGGCGGCTCGCGCCGGGTGCGGGCGAAATCGCGCGAACGCCCGGTCGCGACAAGCTCGGTGGGACTGCCGAGATGGGATATTTGCACTGCGGGCCGAACGGTGCGGGCCATTTCGTAAAGATGGTCCACAACGGGATCGAATACGGGCTGATGGCTGCGTACGCCGAGGGATTCGCCATCCTTCGAAAAGCCAACGCGGGTAAGCGTCAGGAAACGGTGGATGCCGAGACCACTCCGCTGCGGAATCCGGAGCACTATCAGTACGAAATCAATCTGCGCGACGTGGCTGAGGTGTGGCGGCGTGGGAGCGTGGTCGCGTCGTGGCTGCTGGATTTAACGGCGGCGGCGCTCACGGAAGACCCGGCTCTTTCGAAGTTTGCCGGTCGCGTTTCGGATTCGGGCGAAGGGCGCTGGACGATCAACGCCGCGATTGACGAGGGCGTGCCGGCCCCAGTGCTGACGACGGCTTTGTATGAGCGATTCAGCTCGCGCGGCGAGTCGGAGTATGAAAATAAGCTGCTCTCAGCGATGCGTTACGAGTTCGGCGGCCATCTGGAGAAGAAAGCAGCTTAGGAGTTTGTCATGGGCGACACTCATTCGGATGCGTTCGTTTTCTTCGGCGCGACCGGCGATCTGGCGTACAAGAAAATCTTTCCCGCACTACAGGCAATGGTGAAACGCGGAACGCTGAACGTGCCGGTAATCGGTGTTGCCAAGGCCGGCTGGAATCTCGAGCAGTTTCGCGCGCGCGCCTTTGACAGCCTGGAAAAGCATGGCGGCGTGGACGGCAGCGCATTCAACCGATTGTGCGAGATGCTGCGCTACGTTGACGGCGATTATAACGACGCGGGCACGTTTGCCGCGATCAAGCGTGAGTTTGGGCCTTCCCGGCAGCCGGCGCACTACCTGGCAATTCCGCCGGTTCTGTTCGGGCTGGTCGTGGAGCAGCTTGAGAAATCGGGGTCCGCCCGCGGGGCGCGTGTGATCGTCGAAAAACCGTTCGGTACGGATCTGGCCTCGGCGCGCCGGTTGAATTCCATTCTGCTCAAAACCTTCGAGGAGCGGTCGATTTTCCGTATCGATCATTACCTGGGCAAGCGGCCGGTGAATAGTATGTTTTTTGCACGCTTCGCCAATCTGATGGTCGAGCCGTTGCTGAATCGTACGTATGTGGAAAGCGTTCAGATCACGATGGCGGAAGATTTCGGTGTCGAAGGGCGCGGGGCTTTCTACGATCAGACCGGTGCGATCCGAGACGTGATCCAGAATCATCTTTTTCAAGTGATGACGAACCTGGCGATGGAGCCGCCGGTGAGGACCGATAGCGAGTCGATTCGCGACGAGAAGGTGAAAGTGTTGAAAGCAATCGCGCCGCTAGAGCCGAAAGACGTCATGCGCGGTCAGTTCCGCGGCTATCGTGCAGAAAAAGGGGTCGCGCCGGATTCGCAGACCGAGACCTTCGCGGCAGTTCGTTTCGAGATCAATTCCTGGCGGTGGAAGGGAGTGCCTTTCTATATTCGCGCGGGAAAACATCTGCCGGTGACGTGCACGGAATTGATGGTGCGGTTAAAAAGGCCGCCGGCGGTATTTGCTGCCGACGGAATCCGGCCGAATTACTTCCGGTTCCGGATCAGTCCGGATGTGGAGCTCGCGCACTGCATGATGGTGAAATCCGCCGAGGCGGAATTGTCGGGCGAGCCGCTGGAGCTGATGGCGATGGAAGGCCACGATCCGAACGAGATGGATGCGTACGAGCGGGTGCTGCGCGACGCGATGCTGGGCGACACGACGCTCTTCGCGCGCGAGGATTACGTGGAAGAAGCATGGCGTATTGTGGATCCGGTGCTAAAGACCGCGACGCCGATTCATGAGTATGATCCTCACACTTGGGGCCCGGCGGACGTAGAACAAGCGATCGTCCCTCCGGAGGGCTGGAATAATCCGGCGACCAAGAAAACAACGCAGGAGGTGCATGCAGCATGAATGTTGAAGTGCTGGAGAGTGGCGATTCGGCTGCGCAGCGGGCCGCGAAGCTTATCGCGGAGGAGGCTAGGAAGGCAATCGCGGAGCGCGCGAAATTTACGCTGGCTGTGAGCGGCGGTCGTACACCGTCGCTGATGTTCCGCGCGCTCACCGTGGAGGATGTCGACTGGACGAAGGTTCACCTGTTTCAGGTCGACGAACGGGTGGCAATCGAGGGGCATCCCGACAGGAATCTCACGCATTTGCACACGAGCTTTCTGGATCATGTCCCAGTGAAGCCCCAGCTTTATGCGATGCCTGTGGAGCAAGAAGATCTGGAACGCGCGGCGGCGGAATACGCGGCGAGTTTGCGGCACATCGCAGGATCGCCAGTCGTCCTCGATTTGGTACACCTCGGCCTGGGCGTCGACGGGCATACCGCATCTCTGGTTCCCGGCGATGCGGTGTTGAACATTACCGGTCGCGACGTCGCGATCACGGACGAGTATCAGCACCGGCGCCGTATGACACTCACCTACCCGATGATCAATCGGGCACGGAAAATTCTCTGGGTCGTCACGGGAGAAAACAAAGCGAGTGCTCTTGAGGGGCTCATGACCGGCGACGCCTCGATTCCGGCGGGAAGGATCCGACGCGATGATGTCGTGGTGATCGCGGATCAAGACGCGGCGGGCCGAAGAAAGGTGGCGTGAGATGCAAATCGGAATCGCTACGGACCATGCGGCATTCAACTTAAAAGAGCAGATCGCGGCTTATCTGCAGGCGTCTGGCTATGAAGTAATGGATTTCGGGGCGCTCACCTTGACCCCGGGCGATGATTATCCCGATTACGTGATCCCGTTGGCCCAGGCCGTCGCCGGGGGAAAGGTGACGCGCGGAATCGCCGTGTGCGGAAGCGGGGTGGGCGCGTCGGTGTGCGCGAACAAGATTCCAGGAATTCGTGCCGGCCTGGTGCAGGATCATTATTCCGCCCACCAAGGCGTGGAGCATGATGACATGAATATCTTGTGCATGGGCGGACGTGTGGTCGGGTTTGAGGCTGCCCGCGATCTAATCGACACATTTCTCGGTGCGGAGTTCACCCGCGAAGAGCGACACCTTCGCCGTTTGCGCAAGGTTGCCGCGCTCGAGCCGCAGCCAGCCGCAAAGTAACATTCCTGCTCCTCTTCCTTTGCTCATTCGCCTATCCCAGCCGCAGAGTTGGCGTGAATTCACTGGGCGGGTTCCTCCAAGACAGTTCGTCCGTCATTTGCTGTCGGCATCCTGGCACTCATCCGCGGGCGAAGCGCGCACTCATGACGAGCGATGACATCGAGCGCGCGGTTGATACCCTGGCGGGCGGTATGCAGCTTGCTACTGCCCTAACCTACCGCCGCGCCGCCACCTGTTTTTGGATCATTCTTGCGAACGATGAAAGAGAGCAGGAACATAATACTCGCCGCGGTGGTGAGAACCAGAAAGGTGTCGATAAAAGCGAGCGTCTCCGCCTGCCCTCCGACGAATCTGTAAAGCAGGGCGTACGCTACCTTGGGCGCGTCGGCAACGCTGAGGCCGGAGTGCACCAGTCGTGCGCTCAGAGCTTTTACCTGGTTCTGGAGCGAAAGGTCAAAGCGAGTGGTATGCTGCGACAGGATCACCTGGTGCACTTGCTCCCGCCTGGCGAGCAGCGTTGTGACCATCGAGGTTCCCACGCTGCTGCCGATATTGCGCATGAAATTGATGATGCCGGCCACGCTGTTTGCCTTTTCGGCGGGCATGCCGATATAACCCGCCATCGTTACAGGAACGAACAGAAGTCCGAGCCCGACCGATTGGATCACACGCAGCAGCGCAGCCGACTCGAAACTGATCAGGGTATCGAGTTGCAACATGGAGACATACATACCGATGGCAAGCGCCAGCCAACCCGCGGCGATGATGTACTTGGCGGGGTATTTTCCGGCGAGCATGCCCACGATAGGCATCTCCAGCAGGACGACGAAGCCGCCGCCCGACAGAACCAGCCCCGCATTTTCGGCGGTATACCCTAACACAGTCTGGAGGAACTGCGGCATGCTGACCAGGGCGCCAAAAAGAAGGGCGCCAAAGATAAACATCATGACGTTCGCGGTGAAAAAGTTAAAGTTCTTGAACAGACGAACCTCGATAATGGGCGCCTTATGACGCCATTCCCAGATGACCAGAGCAACCAGACAGACGGCCGAGATAATGACGAGGTCCGTGATAAACCCGGAGCCGAACCAATCATCTTCCTGCCCCTTATCGAGCACGACCTGAAGCGCTCCAATGCCCAGAGCGAGCAGTGAGATGCCGATATAATCGACGGTGACGCCCGCCCTTGCCGTCCGCCGCAGGTACGGCGGATCCTCGACCAGGTGCATAACCAATAAGATCGCCAGAGCTCCGACCGGAAAGTTGATGAAGAAGATCCAACGCCAGCTATAGTTGTCGGTGATCCAACCGCCGAGAGTGGGACCGATCGTGGGCGCCATGATCGCCGTGATTCCGTAGAGAGCAAACGCGAGGCCGCGTTTTTCCGGAGGGAAAACATCGGCGAGGATCGCCTGCGCCATGGGTTGCAAACCGCCGCCGCCGGCACCCTGCATCACCCGGAAAAGGATGAGCAGCGGCAGCGTGGGAGCGGTCCCGCAAAGTACGGAACTCACGGTGAACAGAACGATGCAGGACACAAAAAAACGCTTGCGGCCAAACAGGCCGGCCAGCCAGCCGCTGATCGGAAGAACGACAGCATTCGAAACGAGATAGGATGTGAGGACCCAAGTGCTCTCATCGTTGCTGGCGCCGAGGCTTCCCGCCATGTACGGCAAAGCTACATTGGCGATGCTCGTGTCGAGCACCTCCATGAACGCTGCCATGGCAACCGCGACAGCGATGAGCCATGGATTGTATTTCGGCCGCCAGGGAGGCGCGGGCGCCGAAAGTACCTCGGCGCTATCGGACATAAACTTTGGGCTCCACGGACATACCGGGCCGCAACCGATGATCGCTGTCCTGGTTGGAATCGATATCGATCCGGACAGGGACGCGCTG
>Ga0335077_10001838_pt1 | contig 25292 bp, 21 predicted proteins | sample Lox_Sample_31_FD_207151 | JGI IMG/M metagenome (GOLD analysis project Ga0335077, IMG submission 207151) | Soil microbial communities from Loxahatchee National Wildlife Refuge, Florida, United States - Lox_Sample_3.1 | ecosystem: Environmental > Terrestrial > Soil > Wetlands | place: USA... | reverse complement strand
CGCGCCCGACTCGCCCGAGGCGCAGGAACTACCGGAGGACCAACGGCGCCACCTGACCGATCTCGGCGCCGCCGCCATCATCCGGATGCTGTACAAGGACGGTTTCTTTCACGCCGATCTGCATCCCGGCAATCTGCTCATCCTCCCCGGCCCCAAAGTCGGCTTCATCGACCTGGGTATGGTCGGACGGCTGGACGAGGAGCTGCGGCGGGCCCTCCTGTACTACTATTTCGCGCTGGTGATGGGCGACGCCGAGAATGCCGCGCGCTATCTCACCGCGATCGCGACTCCCGGTCCCGGCGCCAACCCCAATGGCTTCCGCCGCGAGGCGACCGAGATCTCCAATCGCTGGAAACGGGCCTCCAGCTTCGAGGAGTACTCCCTCGGCCAGTTGATCCTCGACTCACTTTCGCGCGGGGCCCAGTACGGAATGTACTTTCCGGTCGAGCTGGTCCTGATGGTCAAGGCCCTCGTGACATTCGAGGGCGTCGGACACGTGCTGCTCCCTGGCTTCGATGTCGCGGAAGTCTCGAAGCGGCACATCCGCACCCTGTTCATTCACCAGTTCAGTCCGCTCCGCCTGCTGACCGAGGGGATGCGCGGGGCGCCCGACCTGGTCGACGCGATGGCGAAGATGCCGCTGCTGGTCTCCGATGGCCTGCGCGTGCTGGAGCGAGTCGCGCGGCAGCCGCCGCAGAACCCGCTCTCCGGCCTCCGCGGCACCCTGATCGCCGGGTCGTGCCTGGTGGCAGCCGCCATCTCGATGGGTTTCGGCGCCCCCTGGCCCGTCTGGGTCGCGCTGTTTGTCATCGCCTTCTTCCTCGCTGTGCGGCGGAGTTAGCAAATGCTGCTTGCACTCTCCGTCAGGCGCCGCCCACAGATGGCACCCCCGCTCCGCGGCGGGCAGGAGGAGGGTTAGCATGCGGGCCCGCATTGCCAGCAACGACGCGATGTGGCTGCAGGACTCCGCCACCAACCTGATGGTGATCAACGCGATCTTCACGACCGACCGGATGGACCTGGAGACCTTCCGCGACACCTTCCGCCATCGGGTGATGGAGGCCGGGGGCGGCGAGCGATTTGCCAGGCTCCGCCAGCGGATCGTGCATGTCGCCGGCACCCCGCACTGGGAAGAGGACCCCGGCTTCGACATCCGTCGCCAGATCATCCCGGCCCGGGACCCGGACCTGAATACCACTGCCAAGTTGCGGGCCTACGTCGGGGCCGAGGCCTCACTCCCGCTTCCCGATGACCGGCCCCGCTGGCAGTTCCAGGTGGTAGAAGACTTCGAGGACGGCGCGACCGCGGTCATTGCCCGGATTCATCATACGATCGCGGATGGAGTATCGCTGCTGTCGGTGATGTTCAGCCTGATGGAGGAGATGACCGCGGAGCACGGGGCAGCCCCTCCCAAGGGCGGGATACGGCCGGCGGCGGGCGCCCCCGGTCGCGGTATCCTCAAGGCGCTCTCCATCCCGCTGGCCGCGCCCGGCATCCTGCTCAAGCGGATGTTGTGGATCCCCGATCGTCACGCCCTCCATGGACCCAGGGTCTCCGGGCGCAAGCAGGTCGCCTGGACCGCCCCTCTGGATCTCGCCGTGGTGAAACGGGCTCGGCAGCGGCTCGACGCCACGGTGAACGATGTCCTGATGGCCCTGGTGTCAGGAGCGCTCAGCGCCTATGTGGAGCAGCGTTCGGGTCAGATCCTCCACCGCCTGCGGGTGTCGATGCCGGTGAACATCCGTCCCGCCGACGAACCGCTGACTCTGGACAACCGCTTTGCGGCCGTGCCGCTGGAGCTGCCGGCCGGCATTGCGTCGCTCGAAACCCGGGTTCGCGCTGTGAAGGCCGCAATGGATGATCTCAAGCGATCGGTGGTGCCGATCGTGGTCTACGGCATCCAGCGGGCGCTCCTCACCGTGCTCCCGCAGGGAGTCAGTCGCGGCCTGATCGACTTTCTGGCCAACAAGTGCACCGCGGTCGTGACCAACGTCCCCGGACCCCAGCGCGAGATCACGGTCGCCGGCCGGCGGGTGCGGAGCATGATGTTCTGGGTCCCGCAGCGCGCCAACATCGGCGTGGGCATTTCGATCCTGAGCTTTGCGGGCAAGGTGCAGGTCGGCGTGCTGGCGGATACCGTGCTGGTGCCGGACCCGCTCGAACTCGTCCATGCGTTCGAGCGGGAGTTCGAGGCCCTGCGCGCCGTCTAGGCTCTACCTCGTCGCCAATGAAGCTTCCAGGCGTGTGAGGGCCTCCGCCAGCTGAGCGCTGACGGGGGCGCCGCGCTCGGCGTGACCCAGCCCCACTCCATCCCACACGCTCCGGTCCAGATCGCGGAGCCGCTCCTCCCGGAGCCTCAGCCCATGACGGCGAAACATCGGGGCGAGCACGGCCCGCCGGCGCCAGAGATCGCGCCGGGTCGCCCGGTAGCCGATCTCGCAGATCTCCCGCCGAGCCCGGAAGCTGAACACGTTGCTGAAGAACAGGCGGTATTCGTCGCGATCGGGCTCGAACAACGCCACGTCGGCCCTGGGGAAGCGGCTCCGGTACCGGGCCATTCCCACGACCATCCGCGAATGGATCAGGGTCCGGAAGGTCTGCGACATGATCGCGGGGAGACCGTACCGGACCAGCGATCCGGGCCGGAGTGCCCCGCGCTGCTCTCCCGCCGCAACATCTACCGGCACCAGCGGGTTGACGCACAGCAATAGATCTGCCCCTTCCTCCAGCGCGACCGAGGCGTGCACGGTCTTGAGCAGCACCCCGTCCACACACAGCCTGCCCTCGATCTCCACCGGCGAGTATACCCCGGGCACCGCCGTACTGGCCTGGACAGCCGTTGAAATCGGGATGTGGTCCCAGCCATCCCGGCCAAAGACGATCGGGACCCCGGCTTCCAGATCCGCCGCGACGACAAACAGTTTCTGCCTCAGTCGCCGAAAATCGTCCGTGCGCCCCGGACGGGAGAATGCGCGGGCCAGGAACCGGCGAATCGGCTCGTTATCGAACAGACCGAGCGGGAGCACGCGGGAGAGCCTCAGCAGCGACCGGGTGACGGTCCAGGGCTCGCGAAGCCCCTGCAGGAGCAGGTCTCCCGCCAGGGCGGGCACCCGAATCCCCCGCCGCACCCAATCCCCGTACGCCGGCGTGAAGAACGTCCACGCATCGTAGGGATTCTCGCCGGGTACCCGCTTGACGAGTCCACGCACCAGCTGGCTCGTGGTTTGTCCGTTCGCGAGCGCCGCGGCCACGAACGCGCCCGCGCTCACCCCGACATAGACATGGATTGTGTTGAGATCGAGTCCTTCAATCGCTTCCTCGAGGGCGCGAAGGGCGCCGATCTCGTAGACCGCGCCCTCCGCTCCCCCGCCGGCCAAGGCGAGCCCCAGCCGGTGTCCCCGCCGACCGCGACGCGCGGTGGCCATGGCTGCCTCCGATCAGACGCTGACCGTCTCGGCCTTCGGCGCTCGCCGGGTCTTGCGGGCCTTGCTCTTCGACTTCGCCACCACCCGGGTCAGCTCCTCGACCCGCTTGGTCAGGGTCGCGATCTCCTTGCGAGTCGGGACCCCGAGACGGTGCATGGCGTTGGTCATGCCGGCTTCGATCGGCGTGGCCAGCCGGGCCACCGCCTGCCGCGCATCACCCTGCAGGCTCTCGGCCCGCGAGGCCAGCTTCTGGATCCGCGTCTTGTTCACCTTCTCCATCCCCTCGCCCCGCTTGACCAGTTGCCGGAACAGCCGGCCACCCTCTTCCCCGGCCAGCGCGAAAGCGCCCAGCCCGGCCAGCCAGATATCATGCGCCGACTCCTTGAGCATCGGGACCGTCTGGGTCTTCTTGCCGTTCTTCTTTGCCGCCATACTCTCCTCCTGGTTGCCGGTCCCGAGGACCGGGGATACTAACGGACTGCGACTGTTGCGACTACGCGCGCCGAGCGACCCTCCGCTTCGGTTTCTGCGGCTTGCGGCCCTTCGCCTTCGGTGCTTCGTCGCTCTCCAGTTCCACGAGCGAGGCTTCCAACTCCGCCAGCCGTTCCCGCAGCAGATCCAGCTCCTCCTGCATCCCTCCGACCGGGGTGATCCGGTCCACCGACGCGCGAACCAGCCGATCCACGCCGGCCTGCATCTGCTCTACCCCGCCGGCGATGACACGGCCGCTCCGGCGGATGACATCGTGAAGGAACTCGGTGGGTAGAAACGAATCACCACGCTTGTGGTCCTCATAAATGATCTGCGCCAGCGTTTGCGCAGTGACATCTTCCCCCGTGCCACTATCCACAACCTGCAACTCTTGCCCGGCCCGAATCCAGGCGGAAATCTCATCCAGCGAGACGTATCGGCTCTCCTCAGTGTCATAGAGCTTGCGGCTCCCGCCGCCGTACCGTTTGATGAGCCGGATCATAGCGATCTCCCGTTCAGGCATGGCCAGTATACCGCATTGCGGTAAAAAGTCAAGATGGCGCTGCCGCAATGCGGTAAAGAACCAGTGAAGTCCGGCTGAAAGGGCCCTTAACCGGGGAGCTGCGCGAGCAGGGTCGCGCCGAGACTCGTCAGGCTCGGGAGGTCGGTCGGCGGAGTGGCGGCGAGCGGAACGGCAAGCAGGGGCTCCCCTCTGGACAGCAGCCGCCGCAGTCGCTCCACCCCCTCTCGATCCCGCTGGCCGAGGAAGTGAAACAGGGCCAGCCCCGCGGCGAGCGGCCCCGGCGCGCCAGGCGCTGGGGCCTCGGGGTGGACCTGGTTGACGACGATGGGACCGAGGTGATGACCCCTCTCCGCCAGCTTCCGCGCAAAGAAGAGTGTGTCGGGGATCCGATCCGCCCCGGGGCCGCTCACCAGAACGAAAAGTGTCTCCGGAGCCCGCAGCAGCTTCCGTACCTCTTCCGCCCGCTCCCGGAAGCCGTCGTACAGGGGAACAAAGGCGCGAAAGAACTCGAGCATGTCGCCGAGCAACCGCATGCCGATGATCCGATCCGCGATCTCCTCGACGCCCTTCGCCGCGAGCCGCATCGGCATCCCCCGCAACCCGCCTCCCTGCTCCCACCACGGTTTGAGGGCGATGCGGATCGCCCCGCTGTCGAGGAAATTCACGATCCGGTCCGGTGCTTCGAGAAAGTCGAGCGCCTGCCGGGTCGGGGGCGTGTCGAGGATGATCCGGGCGTAGCGGCGCTCCGATTGAACCTCGAACAGCCGTTCCACGGCCATGTATTCGAGGATCCCGGCGAGATTCCCGGCCAGGTCCCGGTAGAATCGGTTGGAGAAGATCCGCTCGGCCGCGGCGGCATCCGGAGCGTAGCGCCGGATGAGGCGGTCGAAGGTGGTTCCCGCATCGAGCAGGGCAACCTCCAGGCGACCCTTCGTCCCTGCCTTCACGATTGCGGGCCGTTCCTTGGCCTCTTCGCCGACGCCGAGGGCATCTTTGAGCCGCAAGGAGGGATCGAAGGTCATCACCAGCGTGTCCGCCCCGGCCTTCGCCGACTGGAGGCCGAGGGCCGCAGCCAGGGTGGTCTTGCCGACGCCGCCCGCGCCGACCACTACCAGCAGCTCGCGGTCCAGGCTCTTGAGGCTCATGACAGGGCCTCGCCCAGGGCGTCGGCGACCTGGGCCAGCAGCATCGGACCGCGGTCCACCGGGAGGAGTGGCAACTCGACCAGGGGACCCTTCCACGCCTGCCCCAGTCGCGCCAGCTCTCGCTCGTTTACCGCCCGCCGCTGCTCCCAGAGAGCGAGGGTTTCCGTCAAGGCGCCGCTTCGGGGCGCCGGCGCGTTCGCGGGAAAAGGTGGATAGAGCGCATTGGCGACGACCAGCTCCGGTGGACGCCCCATGCGTTCGCGCAGCAGCGTGACCAACTCGACGAGCTCCTGCACCGGCATCTCCTCGGCCAGGGTGGTGAGCACCACCCCGCAGCGGCGCGGATCGGCGATGAGGCCGGCCAGATCCTGAGCCATCTCGCCCAACTGCCCGCCCTCTATCGCCTCGGCGAGGAGCAGGGGCGCGGAGAGCATCGACGCGCCATGGCCCGTGGCGGGGGCATCGAGCACCACCACGTCCGCCCGGTGCCGGTACTCCCCCTTCACCGTCCGCAGCGCGTATCCGAGTATGGCCATTTCCTTGAGTCCCGGTGCGCCTTCGGTGAAATGCTGGAAGACGGGACTCGCCACGATCTTCTTCGCCAGCACGCCGACCCGGACCTTCTCTCGAACCAGCCCCTCGATCACCGCTTGCGCCTGGAGGTTCTGCACCGCAAGCCTGGGCCCCACCTTCACAATTTTCCCGCCCGAGGGCTCGGTGCCCAGCAGCTGGTGCAGGCTCTCACGCGGGTCGATCTCCAGGAGCAAAGTCCGCCGGCCGCCCTCGGCCAGCAGCCGCGCCAGCGCGGCGGCGACGGTGGTCTTGCCGACACCGCCTTTGCCGGTGACCACTACCAGTTGCAGTCTCGCCAGGCCGTCAAGCAGCTTCATGAAGAACCGTTCCTCGAGAAGTGCGCCATCATATCACCCGAGGCGCGTTCGGCCAACCCCGACTGTCCAAGGTTGCCGTGGATGCTTGCGAGGCGCCGGGCCGTCCTCTACGCTTCGGCGTGACTCACAGCTACGATTACGTCATCGTCGGGTCGGGCTTCGGTGGCAGCGTCTCGGCGATGCGCCTGGCGGAAAAGGGCTACCGCGTCGCCGTGCTGGAGCGGGGCCGCCGCTTTCGCGACGAGGACTTCGCGACCAGCACCTGGAATCTTCCGCGCTACCTCTGGGCCCCCGCAATCGGCTGCTACGGCATCCTCCAGATCAGCCCGTTCCGCAACGTCTTCGTTCTCCATGGCGCGGGGGTCGGCGGCGGAAGCCTGGGCTACGCCAACGTCCTGATGGAGCCCGAACCAGCCGCCTTCGATTCTCCCGCGTGGCAGAGGCCGGTCGATTGGCGGCGAGCGCTTGAGCCTCACTATGCCACAGCCAAGCGGATGCTCGGCGTCACCGAGAACCCGCGCCTTGGCCCGGCCGACCAGGTGCTTCGGCACATCGCCGATGAACTGGGACAGGGCGCCACCTTTCGTCCCGTTCCTGTCGGCACCTTCTTCGGCAAGGCGGGCGAGGAAGGCCGAGAGGTTCCCGATCCCTATTTCGGGGGCGAGGGTCCCGCCCGACGCGGCTGCCAGTATTGCGGCGCCTGCATGGTGGGCTGCCGGCACAATGCCAAGAACACCCTTCCCAAGAACTACCTCCACTTCGCCGAAAGCTACGGAGCCGAGATCATCCCCGAGATGACAGTTCGGGACATCCGTCCCCTCAGGGACGTCCAGTCCGACGGCGCCCGATACGAGGTCCACTATCGGCGCACTACGGGATGGTGGCACCCGAGGGGCGAACCGCTCCGCGCGAAGAATGTCATCGTCTCCTCCGGAACCCTCGGGACCTTGCGCCTGCTCTTCCGCTGCCGTGACACCACTCGCTCGCTCGCCGGACTCTCCGAGCGGTTGGGTACGCTGGTGCGGACGAATAACGAGGCCCTCCTGGGCAGCGTCGCTCGCCACGCCACCACCGACTATTCCAAGGGGATCGCGATTACCTCGATCTTCCGGGCCGACCCGGTCACTACGGTCGAGCCGGTGCGCTACCCCGCCGGGTCCTCTGCGATGCGCCTCCTGGGCGGTCCCATGATCTCCTCGGGAAGTCTTCCTTCCCGGTTGGGGCAGTCGATACTGGAAATCGCCCGCCGCCCAGGGGACTTCCTTCGGACCCACATACTCCCCGGCTGGGCGGAGCGGACCACGATCATTCTGGTGATGCAGTGGGAAGACAACCGCATACGCCTCCGTCAGGGGCGCAGCCTGTTCACCGGCTTTCGCCGGGACCTGGTGTCGGAACCCGATCCGGAGGCGACGATCCCGACCTCCATCGACATCGGCCATCAGGTGACCCGAACCTTCGCCGAGCGCACCGGCGGGATCGCCATGGGGTCGGTCAATGAAGGACTGTTCAACATCCCGCTGACCGCTCACATCCTCGGAGGAGTCCCGTTCGGAAGCAACGCCGGGGAGGGGGTCATCGGCCCCGACTGCCAGGTACACGGCTTCCCGGGGCTCTACGTGATCGACGGATCCATCATGCCCGCCAACCCGGGGGTGAATCCGAGCCTGACGATCACTGCGCTGGCCGAGTACGCCATGAGCAGAGTACCGGCGCGAAGTGTCGAACCTTCACAAGAGGTCTTCATGCCATCTTAAGACGCTCGATCCTAGTATTGCCCAAGCTGCTCAAGGCCGGTTCCTGTGACTACCGCGACTGCTCCCGCCCCGATCGTCCCGCTCGTACCTCTGGCGCCCTACGACCGCCGCACCCTGAATCAGATCTTCTTCGAAGCCATCGACCGATTCGGCCCGGGGGAGGCGCTCCGGTACAAGCGCGACGGCGTCTGGAAGAGCCTCACCTATCGCGAGGTCGAGTTGCGGGTCGGACACACGGCGCAGCTGCTCCGGGACAGCGGGCTCACCCCCGGCGACCGGGTCGCAATCCTCTCGGAGAATCGCCCCGAGTGGGCCTTTGTCGATTACGCGGCCCTGGCGCTTGGGCTCATCGTCGTGCCGATCTACCCAACGCTACCTCCCAATCAGGTTGAGTTCATCTTGCGGGATGCCGGTGCCCGCCTGGTCTTCGTCTCGACGGCGGCGCAACTGCAGAAGATCCGGATGATTCAGGCGCGGGCGCCGGCCCTCGAACGGGTGGTTGTGTTCGACCGGGCGGCGCAAGGGGAGGGGGTCGAGTCCCTGGAGCATCAGCTCGACGATGCGGCGAGCTCTGACGGCGGGTGGATCCGGGAGCTGCGCAAAAAGGCCTATGGCATCGCGGCCGAAAGTATCGCAACGATCATCTATACCTCCGGCACGACCGGGACCCCCAAGGGAGCGATGCTCAGCCACCAGAACCTGGCAGCCATGGTGGCGGCGTCCCGGCAGCACGGTTCCCTCTCCACCCGCCCGGGCATGGTCGCATTGTCGCTGCTGCCCCTGTCTCACGTGCTGGAACGCGCCGGCGATTACTACTACTGGGACAATGGCGTCACCATCGCCTATGCCGAATCGATCACGGCGGTCCCGGCCAATCTGCTGGAAGTCCGCCCCCAGATCATGATCGCCGTGCCGCGGCTGTTCGACAAAGTCTATGGCAAGGTCATGGGCACGACCGGACTCAAGGGGAGACTGGTCACCTGGGCAGCCCGAGTAGGCGGGGCGGTGACCGATCAACGGGGTCGCGGTGAGCGGCCATCCCGTTGGCTGGCCATGCGCCATCGGCTCGCGGACCTGCTCGTCTTCCGGAAGATCCGCCGCCAATTGGGTGGTCGGCTGGAAACCATGATCTGCGGCGGGGCACCACTGTCACCGGTGGTCGGGCGGTTCTTCCTCGGTGCAGGCATTCCCCTGTACGAGGGCTATGGGCTGACCGAGAGCTCGCCGGTCCTCGCGGCCAACCGGCCCGACCGCTGGCGGCTCGGCACCGTCGGCACTCCGTACCCGGGAGTGGAGTTGCGGCTGGGCCCGGAGAACGAAGTTCTCGCCCGGAGTCCATCAATCATGCAGGGTTACTGGAACAACCCCGATGCGACGCGGGCGGCGATCGACCCGGAAGGATGGCTGCATACCGGCGATGTGGGAGCAATCGACGCGGACGGCTATCTCAAGATCACCGATCGCATCAAGGAGCTGATCATCACCGCCGGGGGGAAGAAGGTCGCCCCCCAGCCCATCGAGGGACAGACACAGCTGTCGCCGTTCGTAGCCCAGGCGATTCTGGTGGGTGATCGGCGTCCCTATCCGGCGCTTCTGGTCGTCCCGGATTTCACGAGGCTGCAGGCTTGGGCCGCTGAGCACGGCATCCACGTCGCGGATCGGACGCGTCTGCTCGCGACAGCAACGGTCCGCCGGCTCATGGAACAGGAGACCCTCGGGCGGCTGCAGCACCTGGCCCAGTTCGAGCGCCCCAAGCGATTGGCGCTCCTCAGCGAGGAGCTCACCGTGGACGCGGGGCTGCTGACGCCGACGTTCAAGGTCCGGCGGCGACTGGTCGAGCAGCACTTCAGGGGGGCCATCGAGGCATTGTACGCGGAGGTAGCCGTGGACGGCTCGCCGGGGATAAACTAGGCCGTGAACTCCCTGGAGAGCGGCCATGCATTTCAGGCGGGTGCCGGTGGAGGAGATCATCTCCGGACCAGCCGAGCCGTTGCTCGGCGCGGTGATGCTCGCCCCGGCCCACGTCGGCGACAGCACGATCCAGAAGGGGACGCGGGTCGATGCGGCCTTGGCGCGAACCCTCCGGGAGGCGGCTGGGCGGGGGCTGCTCGTCGCCCCGCTGCGACTTGGATGGCCCGATCCCGGCGACCTGCACGAGGATGATGCGGCGCTGCGCCTGGCCTCCGCGGTGTCCGGTCCGGGGATCGCGATCGGCACCCCGGCCCAGAGCCGCGTGGATCTGACGGCCCGCAGCGACGGGGTGCTGCGGGTCAAGGTCGACCGGCTCGGCCTCGTCAACCGTATCGACCCGCTCGAGATCTTCACCCTCTTCCATGGACAGGCGGTACGGGCGGGCCAGACCGTGGGCAGCGTCAAGGTGGCGCCGCATCTGGTTCCGGGCGCGGCGGTGGAGGCGGGCGAAGCGGTGGCCCAAGCCGACCGCCCGCTCCTCAATGTCGATCCGTACCTCCCCCTCGAGATCATCGCAATCGCTGCGGAATCGCTCCCCCCGGAGGGTCTCGAGCGCTTCGATCGCGCCGCCAGAACCAAGGTGCTATCTCTCGGTGGTCGGTTCGAGGGGACGGTGAACGTCGCGGAACGGGACCCCGCTCAAGCCAGCCGACGCCTGGAGCGGGTGCTCCGGGAGCTGGCGCTTGATCGGCGGGTGCCCATCCTTCTGGTCGGCGGCGTCTCCGCGGGCGATCCTCTCTCGCCGCTCTATGAGGCACTGGCCAGGCTGGGAGGTCGGCTGCTTCGGCGGGGGGTGCCGGCCCATCCCGGCTCGATGATCTGGCTCGCATCCCTCGAGGCCACCACTTTGCTCGGCCTGCCACAGTGCGGAATGTTCAGTATGGCGACGGCCGCGGACCTGGTTCTCCCTCGACTCCTCACCGGTGAGCAGGTCACCGCCGACACGCTCGCCGACCTGGGACATGGAGGACTGCTGGGGAAGGAGATGCGGTTTCGGTTTCCGGCGTACGCGAAGGATCTCGAGGCCCCCCCGGTGGCGGGAACGCATTCATGACGCTGACCATCGACCAGATTCAGGCCCGTATGCAGGCCGAGCGGTACGTCGCCGATCGGGAGCTGGCGACGGCCGTGTTCCTAATGCTCACCCTGGAGAGACCGCTCCTCCTGGAGGGGGAGGCCGGCGTCGGCAAGACGGAGGTGGCCCGGGTCCTTGCGCGCGTGCTCGGGGCCGAGCTCATCCGCCTCCAGTGTTACGAAGGCATCGACGTCAACACGGCCGTATACGAATGGGATTATCCCCGCCAGATGCTCGAGATCCGGCTCCTCGAAGCGCGGGGTGAGGCCAGGACCGCGGCGACGAAGGACATCTTCGGCGAGGAGTTCCTGATCCGCCGCCCGCTGCTCCGGGCCATCGAAGGGGGCGAAGGGGAACCGCGGGTCCTTCTGATCGACGAGGTGGATCGTGCGGATGAGGAATTCGAGGCCTTCCTCCTCGAGCTCCTGAGCGATTTCGCCGTGACAGTTCCCGAAATCGGAACCCTGCGGGCCACGCGGCCCCCCCGGGTGATTCTGACCTCCAACCGCACCCGCGAGATCCATGATGCTCTCAAGCGCCGCTGCCTCTACCAGTGGATCGACTACCCGACGGCGGAACGGGAGCTGGCGATTCTTTTCGCGCGGCAGCCGGGAATCGACGAGCGACTGGCGCGCGAGGTCGTTCGGTTTGTGCAGGGGCTGCGTCAGGCGGACCTGACCAAGGTCCCGGGGGTCGCCGAGACGCTCGATTGGGCCGCGGCCCTCACGGCCTTGGGCGCCAGCCACCTCGAGTCCGGACAGGTGGAAGAAACACTCGGAGTCCTGCTCAAGTACCAGGAAGACGTGGCCGCAATGAAGAACGGCGGCGCCCGTACCCTCCTCGCGGAGGTGCTGGCGAGGTGACCGAGATTGTGGAGGTAGACGGTCGGGCCCTCGCGGCCAATTGTGTGCAGTTCGGGCGGCTGCTCCGCCGGGCCGGGCTCATGGTTGATCCGGACCAGACCCGGACCTTCACCCTGGCCCTCACGCTGGTGGGCGTCGCTCGAAAGGCCGACGTTCGGGCCGCCGGTCGGGCGATCTTCGTGCGGCGGCGGGAGGACCAGGCGGCCTTTGACGAGGCCTTTGCGCTTTTCTGGCGCCGCCACATGCCGCCATCACAGCTCGCGACGCGGCTGCCCAGGATCCGGCAGCACGAGCGCCTGACGGGTGGGCTCGATCTCTCAGAGGCGATGGCTGGTGAAGCGGAGCGGAGCGAGCCCCTTACCACTGTTGTGCGAGGGTCAGCCTCGCTTACCGAGGTACTGCGGCAGGCCGATTTCGGAAGCCTGAGCGCCTCCGAAGAAGTCGACGCCCTCCGGATGCTGGCGGCGCTCCGCCCTCGCCTTCCCATGCGGCCAGCGCGGCGCGGCGTCGTGAGACGGAGCGGGCCTCGACCCGCCATGCGCAGGCTGCTCCGCCGATCGCTGGCGACCGGCGGCCAGCCGCTGGTCTGGTCCTGGCTCAGGCGGCGCCAGCGCCCGCGGCCGATCACGGTGATCTGCGACATCAGCGGCTCCATGGAGCGCTACAGCCGGTTCCTGCTCCGCTTTGCCCATACCTTGGCCCGCTCGGGCGCCCCGCTCGAGGTCTTTGTATTCGGCACGCGACTCACGCGAATCACGCGCCAGCTCCGGCGTCGCAGCGCCGAGGAGGCTCTGCGACGTGTCGCGCATGCGGTGGTGGACTGGAGCGGAGGCACACGCATCGGCGAAAGCCTGCGTGAGTTCAATCAGCGGTGGGTCCGGCGCACCCTGCGGGGGGGAGCGATCGTGCTCCTCGTGTCGGATGGGTGGGAGCGCGGTGACCCCGAGCTGCTCTCCCGCGAGATGGTCCGCCTGCACCGCTCCTGTCACCGCCTCCTCTGGCTCGACCCCTTCGCCGGACACGAGGGATTCGAGCCGTCGACTCTGGGGCTTCGCGCCGCGCTCCCCCATGTGGATGAGTTTCTTCCCTGCGCTAACGTGGCGTCGCTCGAGAGGCTGGGTGAGGTGCTGGGGAGGGCGGGAGAACGGCGGTGAGAGGTGAGAGGTGAGAGGTGAGAGGGCCGAAGCTGGCTCAGCCTGTTACACCGCACCAGTCCGCCAACAGGGTGGCGACCACTTTCACGGCGGTCAGCAACTCGTCGACCTCGATATACTCGTCGGGCGCGTGAGCGAGGCGGATGTCCCCGGCTCCGTACATGACGCAGGGCATCTTGCCGAAGGCGATGAAGTGCCGCATGTCCGCACCGTAGGTCACGGCCTCGGTCGTGGCGGGCGCGCCGGTGACTCGCTCATGCGCGGCCCGTACCGCCATACAGAACGGATCGTCTGCGGGCGTCTCGGCGGCGATGAACTGGCCGCCGAAAAACGAGATCACCGGTGGATGCGCGCGGAGCCACTTGTCCCGCCCCGCCGCCGCCATGATCCGATCGATCACGACCTGCTTGAATGGCTCCAGGTCCTCCCCGGGAAGGAGCCCCACGCGGACCTCCGCTTCCAGCTGCTCCGGCACGGTGGAGGCCCAGTTCCCGGCCCGCACCACTCCGACATTCACCGGGGCCTTGTTGACAAACCCCGCGTACAGCGGGTGGCTCAGCGTCAGGTTGCGCTCGCGCTCGAAGGCCAGGAGATCGTTGAAGAGCGGCACGAACTTCTCCAGCGCCGACACGCCCTCGTTCCGCGTCGCGGCGTGGGCCGACCGCCCGGTGATGGTCATCCGGAAGACTAGTGAGCCTTCGCAGGCAGTCACCAATGCGAGACGCGTAGGCTCGGTTACCAGGGCCGCATCGGCACGATAGCCGCGGAGCACCGTCGACAGCGCCCCGAGCCCGCCATCTTCCTCGCCGACCGTGCCGCAGACGATGACGTCACCCTTCAACTGTATGCCGCAGTCGGCCAGGGCCCGGAGGGCGGCCAAGTGGGTGACCAATCCACCCTTCATGTCGCAGCTGCCGCGACCATAAACCCGGCCATCGACCAGCGTGCCGCCGAAGGGGGGCTGGGTCCAGAGGGTGTGATCCCCTTCCGGCACCGTATCGATGTGGGCATTCAGCAGAATCGAGCGAGCACCCGCGCCCCCGACCCCGGCCCGGCGGCCGGCTACGTTGGGGCGTCCGTCATACCGGCCCTGCTCGCCCACGTGCTCCAGGTAGGGAAGCATCTCCTCCCTGGTGGCCGACCAGGTGTCCACTTCAAGGCCGGTATCCCGAAAGCCGGTCGCGACCCGCGCGGCCATTGCCGCCTCGTCTCCTGTGACCGACCGCGCTCCCACGAAGGCTTGCAAAAGTTCGACAGTCCGCCCGCGGGCGGCGTCGACGGCCCGGCTGATCCGCGCGTCCCGCTCGTTCGTCTCCGGCACGTGCAGCGAGGCCCCTTTCCGTCTCAGCCAGGTTGGGAACGGTTTACGGCAATGCTCGAGGATCAAAGCTAATGGGTGCTTTCCCCGCGGCGAGGGGAACGGTATCCTATGACGAAGGAAGACGCCATGCACGATCTGCTCGCCGAACTCACGGTCCTGGAGGGAACCGGACGGCCCACCGGCCGAGCCGTGGTCACGAGCGTCTGGGGATCGGCGCCGCGACCCGAGGGCGCCTGGCTCCTGGCCACGGACGACGGCCGGATTGCCGGGTCGGTCTCCGGCGGCTGCGTCGAGAGCGCCACGGCGCAGGAGATCGCCGCGGCGATCATACGCGGATCGCCGCGACTCGTGACCTACGGCGTGAGCCACGAACGGGCCTGGGAGGTGGGGCTCGCCTGCGGCGGCACCATCAAAGTCTTCGTGGAGCCGCGGGTGAGCGACCGGGTCCGGGCGGCTGCCGCCGGCGCGGGCGGTGTGCTGGTGGCGACGATCATCGGCGCTGCCGATCCGAGCGGCCCCCAGCTGGGCCGCTCGGTCACGATTCATGACGATGGCACCATCGAGGCCGCGCCGGAGGATCGGTGGGTCGGAGAGGCCGTGCGCGATGCGGCGATGGAGGCCTTCGGGAAGGAAGCCAGTCGCACGGTCGAGATCACCCACGATGGCGAGGTGCTCTCCGTCTTTGTGGAACTCTTCCCGCGTCCGCCCAGGCTGGTCATCTTCGGCGGCGTGCACATCGCGATGGCGCTGGTCCCTCTGGCACGCTCGCTGGGGTACCGCACCGTCGTGGTGGACGGGCGCGAGGCATTCGCCACGCGCGAGCGGTTCCCGGACGTTGACGACCTGATCGTCGCCTGGCCGGACCAGGCCGCCGCGAGGCTCGGGCTCGATCGCGCGACGTATGTCTGCGTCCTCTCCCATGATCCCAAGTTCGATGAGCCGGCGCTTGATCTGGCCTTGCGCTCGCCAGCCCCGTACATCGGGGCCATCGGGTCGCGGAAGACCCAAGGGGCACGACGACAGCGGCTCCTCGACTCGGGCTTCACCCCTCGGGACCTGGATCGCCTGCACGGCCCGATCGGGCTCGACCTGGGCGGTCGGAGTCCCGCGGAGACGGCACTCGCCATCATGGCCGAGATCACGCAGGTGCGCTACGGCCGGTCGGGGGAAGGGGCGAGAGCGGCCACCGCCGTGAGTCACGAGTCCGGAGCGCCGTGACGGAGGCGCACGGGCGCCACATTTTCATAACGGGCGCAACGGGCTACCTCGGACGCCGTCTCACCCACCGGCTCCTGGCCCGAGGCCATCGGGTTCGGGGTCTGGTCCGCCCGGGAGCCGAGCATCGCCTCCCGAAGGGCACCGAGGCCGTGATCGGGGACGCTCTGCATGGCGTGAGCTACGCAAGTCAGATCGCGCCAGCCGATACCTTCGTGCACCTCGTCGGAGTGGCGCGGCCGAGTCCGGCCAAGGCGCAGCAGTTTCTCAGTGTGGACCTTGCCTCGGTGGCCGCGGCGGTTCCCTCGGCGGTCACGGCCGGCGTGCGGCACTTCGTCTACGTCAGCGTCGCGCACCCCGCGCCCGTGATGCACGCCTACCAAGCCGCGCGGGTCCGGGGTGAGGCCCTGGTTCGGGAAAGCGGCCTCGCGACGACGATCCTCCGGCCCTGGTACGTACTCGGACCCGGTCACTGGTGGCCGATCATTCTGTCGCCCATCTACTGGGTGGCCTCGGCGGTCCCTGCGACTCGGGATGGTGCCCGCCGAGTCGGCCTGGTGACGATCGGTCAGATGCTTCGGGCCCTGGTTTTCGCGATCGAGCAGCCGGCGGACGGAGTGCGGGTTCTCGAGGTTCCGGAGATCCGGCTCGCCGGGGCCTGGCACGCGAAAGAGCCCTGACACCACAAGGTGCCAGGGCTCTTCGATTGCCGAAGCCGAGTTATGGCTTGGTGGTGGTGCTGTCCTTCTTCGCCGTCATCGCCTTCTTGGTCGAGGCCACGTGCTTCCGGGTGGAGGTGCTGGCCTTGTGGGCCGTCGTGGTCGCCTTGTGCTTGGCGGTCTTGGCCGTGGTCGTTACGGCGGCCTTGGCAGCGGTGGAATCCTTCTTCACCGTCGCGGTAGGCTGTTGCTGGGCGGCCAACGCGGTCGTCGACAGGGCGAGAGCGAGGGCGGCAGCGGTCAGGGAACGGGACATGCTGGCTTCTCCATGAGAGGTTCTTCAACCGGGCGAGGCGGCGCTCGCTCGGCAGTACCGGAAACGTTCCGGCGCCAACCGCGCGCAGTGCAGCTACTGTACCAACCCCCGGAACGCGACCTCATACCCAAGCCATCCGCTATCGAGCCGCGCGGGAAGTGCGGCGATGATGATGAGTTGCCTCACGGAAGGTCGAGCCCGTGGGCACCGCTTGCCAGCGCGCGGCCAACGGCGCGTGAACAGTTTGTAATCCATCGGCGCGCCCTCAGGGTCACTCTGTCCTGCTCCGTGGGACAGACTGGCTCTGTGTCCTGCATCACTAACTCCGCCTCACGAAGCTGACGGCTTGGGATTCCCGACTATCTCCGAGGCGGCCTCGATCGCGTCGTGCGATCCTGTCAGGGCAAGCAGGTCGCCGCCTGCCAGGCGCTCATGAGCTTCCGGGAAAGGGGTTCGCCGATTCCCGTGAAGCATCGCGACCACGGTGGCGCCGGTGCGGCCCCGCAGGTTGAGGTCACCAAGGGTTTCGCCGTCTGCCTCGCTGCCGGAAGCGACGCGAAGCGCGGTGAAGTCGCCGAGGCCCGGAAGGAGCCGTCTCGCCAACTCGACGCTCGGCTGCTCGCCACTCGACTGCTTGGCCAGCGCCGAGACTACAACCTCGGCACCAGCGCGAAAGTGCCCCTCGAGGTCCTGGGCGCGCCGCCAGAAGCCAGTCCCGAGAAGTGCCAGCACCCCTGCCAGCACGAGCAGGCCGCCGAACCCGGGGATTAACGGAAGAGTCGCGACGGCGAGAGGAATGCCGACCAGCAACACCGCGGTGAGCTGCACGGTGAGCGCCAGCAGCCGCCGCGGGGCGAGCGCGTTGTCCACCTTGCCTTTGGGAGGAGGCGGCAGGGCCAGGTTGGCGAGCTCGAGCCCAAGCCCCCGTGACACGTTGATGATGCCAAGGACGAACGGGGCGAGCACAGCGACCGTTCCCGCGGCAAGCACCGATTGCATCACGCCGATACCGATCCGCACGGCGGCAAGGCCGCCGGAAGCGATCTGCTCACGGAGCACTTTGTAGACGAAAACGATGGCCAGCACCCCGCCGGAATCCAGGAGCAGAAAGCGCACGGCCCGTCGCACGCGCCGCGCGGGCGTGGCCGGACGCGGGGTGTGCCGGAGCATCTCGATCCACGACCCGTACAGCGAGGCAAAGGTCTGCAGCCGATGCGGGAGCTTGCGGTCCACGTAGGCCGCGAGAGGGGCCGCCACCCGCACGCACCAGGGAGTCGTGAAGGCAGTGATGGCGGAGATAGTGATGGCCACAGCGTAGAGTTCCGGCGGGACGGCGTGGAGCGCGAAGCCGACCCCCGCGATGATGAACGAGAACTCCCCGATCTGCGTCATGCTCATGCCGGTCTCGAGCGCCGGGCGGACCCCACGGCCGGCGAGGAAGGCGCCGACCGAAACCCCGAACAGCTTGCCGAGGATGACGAGTGCCGCGCCTCCCACGGCGAGCGGCCAGTGCGCGACCAGCGCGTGCAGATCGAACTGCATGCCGACGGCGGCAAAGAAGATGGCCGCGAACATATCTCGTACCGGCCGGATCTCGCGCCTGACCTGGTAACCGGAACCGGATTCCGCGACCAGGCATCCGGCAAGGAAGGCACCTAGCGCCACCGAATAGCCCGCCGCCTCCGCCAACGCGGCCATCCCGAAGCAGAGCCCCACGCCGGCCACCAGCATCGTATCCGGCTTCCACAGCCTCGCCGCCGCCCGGAGCATCCTCGGGATGACGAGCATGCCAGCCGCGAGCATGATCACCAGGGCCACCGCCAGGCCGGCAGCGACCCGCCCGACGAGCGACGCCGAGACGGCCTGCCCCGCACCAAGGGAGGTGAACAGGGTGATCAACACGATCGCCGCCAGGTCCTCGAAGATGAGGACGCCGTACAGAAAGTCCTGGAAGTCGGGGTCGGGTGGCTGCTCCTCGTTGACCTTGGCGACGATCATGGTGCTCGAGATCGCCAGGACCCCGCCGGCGAAGAGACTGGCCACCGGGCTCCAGCCGAGCAGGTGTCCGGCGAGGTACCCCAGTCCGCACATGAAGCTCACCTCGACCAGCGCGGTGAGCCCCGCGGTCGGCACCATCGCGATGACCTGCCGCACCCGGAAGCCAAGACCGATGCTGAACATGAGGAGGACCACCCCCAGCTCCGACAGGGTCTGGATGGTGGCTTCATCGGAGATCAGCCGTGGCGGGGTGCGCGGGCCGACCAGGAAGCCGGCAACGAGATAGCCCAGGATGACGGGAAGACGCAGGCGCTGGAACAGCAGCGTCACGATCGCGGCGGCGACGAGGACGAATGCCAAATCGCGCAGGAGCCCTTCGGGAACGGTCACGAGGCGAGCGTGGTGGAAAGGCGGGGACGCGGAATCTCGTTCCGCGAGGCAACCCGCGGAGTGGCCGCAAACCGGGTTCTTTGCATGCGCGGAAATGAACCGGTTCAGCGCCTCCGAGGAAGCCCTAGTTTCGGGCCTCCGCGAGGCGGCGGAGCTGCCGAATGACCCGCTGGCGTGCTGGGCCGTTCCGGACCGCGACAAAGATGGTATCGTCGCCCGCGATCGTCCCCACCACATCGCTCCATGCCAGGCGATCGATAGCTACGGCAACCCGGTTGGCTTCCCCCGCCGGAGTGTGGAGCACAAGCAGCGCCTCCCCGGCCGAATCCAGAGTCAGCACCCCCTCGGCGATCCTTCGCTCGTCGGGGTGCTCGGGTCCGGAGGCCAGTCGCGCGGGCCGCTGATAGGCTCCATCCACCTTGATGAGCTTGAGCGCGGCGATATCGCGACTCACCGAGCTCTGCGTCACCTTCCATCCCTCGGACGACAGGGCCTCGACCAGCTCGTCCTGAGTCCGGACTGGCCGGGTGCTGATCAGCTCCAGAATCTTGAGATGCCGCTTACGCCGGTCGCCGCTCATGCCGTGCCGCGCGCACCGCCCCGCCCGGCAAGCCGCTGGAGCGCTCCATCGAAGCGTCGTTGTTCACGGACCGCCCAGGCACGACATGCCCGCAGCCGCCCTCGCACCGCCGGCAGCCCAAGATTGCCCAGCCCTCCGGTGCTGCGACGGCGGCCGATGATCTCCTCGGAGGCGGGCTCCCGCCACCAGTCGCCTTCCTTGATGGCGGCCGCCACCTCGCGGTACGCGGAGCGAAAGGCGCTTCCACCCTCGACGCGGCGCATGACCTCGTCGGTGGCGAGCGGGCCACCGCGCAGGATATCGCGGCCCACAGCGGCATCGACGCCGAGACGAGGCACCGTCACCGCGAGCATGGACAGCATCCCTTCCAGGCGATCCACGCCCCGGATGACGGGCTCCTTGATCAGCTGGAAGTCACGGTGGTACCCGCCGCCAAGCTTGGCCTTCACCGAGAGCACCGTGAAGAGATCGGCCTCAAGCGCCGCCGCCCGGCTCCGCGTCAACTCGAAGAGGTCGGGGTTCCGCTTGTGCGGCATGATGCTCGAGCCGGTGGCAAGGTCAGGTGGAAGCAGCAGGAACCCGTACTCGTCAGCGGAGAAGTGGATTACATCGGTGCTGAGCTTGGCGAGCTCATGTCCCAGCTGGGTGCACCAGAAGAGCACCAGGGCCTCGAGCTTCCCGCGGCCGTTCTGAACCAGGGCGACGTTGTGCTCGACCTCGGCGAACCCCAGAGCTCGCGCCGTCGCCTCCCGCTTGAGCGGGAGGGGAACACCGTAGCCGGCCGCGCTTCCCAGCGGGGATCGGTCCAGCTTGGCCCACAGGGCCGGCAGGAGCTCGACGGAGTCGAGGATTCCCTCGGCGAACGCCGCCGCCCACAACCCTGCCGAGGACGGCATGGCCCGACGGGTGTGGGTATACCCGGGCCACAGCACCCGGGCGTACTTCCGGGCAAAGATGAGAAGGCTCTCGGCCAGATCGAGCGCGTCACCGGAGAGCAGCAGCAGGCGGTCCTTGAGGTAGAGACGGAGGTCGCAGGCGATCTGGTCGTTGCGCGAACGCCCGGTGTGCAGTCGCTCTCCTACCGGCCCCACCTGGCGGACCAGCCAGGTCTCGACAGCGGTATGCACATCCTCGTGCTCCGGCCCCAGGGCCAGGCGACCGTCGTCCACCTCGCGGAGCGCCATGCGAAGCCCCGCGCGGAGCCGGACGTACTCGGACTGCGATAGCAGGCCAGAGGCCCGGAGCCCCTCCACGTGCCCCAGGCTTCCCAGGATGTCCCACGCGAGAAGGCGACCGTCCCACAAGCGGTCTTCCGCCGCCGTATAGTCGAGCATCTGGCGGTCGAGCGACGCCCCCGGCATCCAGAGCGTGGCGACTCGGGGCGGCTCCCCGGGCGGAAGCTGGGGTCGGCCTCTTTTTGGAGTAGACTTGGAGCGACTCATGCGAGATAGGCCTGGGCAAGTTGGCGGTAGAAGAGCCGGGCCTCCGAGACCTCCGGGAGGTCAACGTATTCGTCAGGCGTGTGGGAGCGCCGGCTGGTGCCGGGTCCGCATTTGATCGCGTCCCGGTCCCGTACAAAGACCCAGTCGGAGCAGGTCGGCGAGCCGAACTGGGTGTTCCCCGGACGGAGGGCGCTCGCGGTTTTGAGAAGGCGCGAGCCCTCCGGAGTCTCGCAGGGAACCAGCCGATCCGAGGTGACCACCACCTCGATGTCCAGTGACTTTCGCAGTGCCTCGGCAAGTTCGGCGTGGGTCCAGCTCGGCGTGCTCCGGACATCCAGCACGGCCCGCGCGACGGGCGGCGTGACGTTCCTGCTGATGCCACCTTCGAGCATGGTCGGCGTAGCGGTGGCCACGCCGAGAATGGGGTGGCGCCGCTCCTGAAACATGGAAGGAAGCCGGGCCAGGTTCCGTCCCAGCTCCACGATGGCGTTCGTGAAATCGGGATTGTCCGCCGCATACCCGGCGTGTCGCTGCACGCCCTTCGCGACCAGATCCACCATCATGAGACCCCGCTGCGCGATGGCGAACTGCAGATTGGTCGGCTCTCCGACGACCGCCGCGTCGATCGGCCCGAGGCGCGCCACGGCGGTGCCCATCGTGGTGTGTTTGGTCTCCTCCTCGTACCCGAGCACTACCAGGAGGCGACCACGTCCGGGCCCGCCCGTTTCGGCGAGATCGCGGGCCGCCATCAGCATGGCGGCGACCGAGGCCTTGGCGTCACCGGCGCCGCGTCCGTAGAGCCGGTCGCCCTCGATCGTGGGCGTGAAGGCCGGGCGGGTCCACCCTTCGCCCGCCGGTACCGTGTCGAGGTGCGACACCAGCGCGAGCGTCTCGCCGGGCCCGCGGCCCGGCACGGTGATGGTCACCGCCGCGTCGTCACGGTTCGCTTCGAGCCCGGCCGAGCGGGCCCACGCCTCCACCCACCGCGCGATGACCTCCTCGGTCCCACTCACGGAGTGGGTCGCGACCAGGTCCCGCAGCAGGGCGATCTCAGGTCGCGAGGTCCACTCCAAGGTACGTCGCCTTCTCCTTTCGACCGACGATCATGGTGCCGCAGCCCGCCCCCGTGAAGACCTCGAGCAGGATCGAGTCGGGGAGCCGGCCATCGATGATATGGGTGCGCTCTACTCCGCCGGTCGCGGCCCGGATGCAGGCCTCCACCTTGGGCCGCATGCCGCCGGCAATCGAGCCGTGGGCGACCAGCTCGGCCAGGTCATCGGGGTCGGCGAAGGTGACCAGGCTGGAGGGATCTTCCCGATTGCGCAGCACGCCGGGCGCGCCCGTGAGGTAGATGAGCTTCTGGGCCCGAAGGGCCACCGCCAGCGCCTCGGCCACGGTGTCCGCGTTCACGTTGTAGACGTTGCCGTCGCGGTCGCCCGCCAGGCTGGCGACGACGGGCATGAACCGGGCCTCGAGAAGGGTGGTGAGCACCCGGGGATCGACCCGGTCGATGTCGCCGACGTGGCCGTAGTCCACCTGGCGGGACACGCCAGCGTCGTCCACCACCTGCACCGGCGGGCGGCGCCGGGCGGCGATGAGATCCGCGTCGACCCCGGAGAGCCCCACCGCCTGAACCTCGTGCGCGCGGAGTGACGCCAGCAGGCTCACGTTGAGCGTCCCGCTGTAGACCATCTTGGCCACCTCGAGAGCCGTGTCGTCCGTCACGCGGCGCCCCGCGACCATGGTCGGCTGGTGCCCCAGCCTATTGGAGAGGGCCGTCGCCTGCGGGCCACCCCCGTGCACGACGACGATCCGAATCCCGAGCGAGCTGAGCAGACTCAGCTGTTGCGCGACCCGATCGAGCGCTTCGTTGTCGGCGAGCACCTCGCCGCCGAGCTTGACCACGAAGACGTTGTCCCGGTAGGCGCGCACGTAGCGCAGCGCGCCCTTGAGACCCGCAATGCCCTTGCTGGTGTCGATCGTCATGCCGTGCTCCGTATGGGTCGTGGGCCGAAGGGGTCGGGTCACCTGGCGCCGAGCAGCTCCAGCAGCAGCGCCCGCTGCACGTGGAGCCGGTTCTCCGCCTCGTCCACGACGACGGAGGAGGGACCATCCAGCACCGCATCGTCGATCTCGACGTTGCGCCGCACCGGCAGGCAATGCATGACCAGCCCCCGGCCCTGGCGCGTCGACTTGAGGCGCTGGGCGGTGAGCCGCCAGTCGCGGAGCCCGGCACGGAAGGCCGCCTCCGTCTCCGGCTGGCCGAAGTACTTCACGGCCCCCCACGATTTCACGTAGACCACATCCGCGCCGACTACGGCCTCGTCGGGGTCGTTCATGATGTGCACGAACTCGCCACCCCGTGCCTGGGCGATGCGACGGATGAGCGCCGTATCCTCCGGATCCAGCTCGTAGCCGTCCGGCCGGGCGATGACGATCTCCATCCCCTGGTGCGCCGCGGCCAACGCGGCGCTCGCCGGCACCGCGGTGGGGAGGGCCTTGGGGTGCCAGGCCCACATCAGCACAAAGCGCTTGCCGGTCGGATCGCCCAGCTTCTCCCGGAGCGTCATCGCGTCGGCCAGCTGCTGGCAGGGATGGCGCCGTGACGATTCCATGTTGATCACCGGCTTCTCCGAGAACCGCGCGAAGTCTCGCACCACCCGGTCCTCCCGCACCACCTTCCAATCGGTCCCGCGGGGGAACGAACGGACGCCTAGCACGTCAGCGTAGCGCCCGAGGACCCGGGCGGCGTCCTTGACGTGCTCGACGGTGCTGCCATCCATCACGGCGCCCGGCTCGGTCTCGAGGCTCCAGCTGCTCTTGCCGGGCTCCAGCACCACGGCGTGACCGCCGTGCAGGAACATTGCCGCCTCGAAGCTGGTCCGGGTGCGGAGACTCGGGTCCATGAACACCATCGCCAGGACCCGGCGCTCGAGGCCGCCCGTGATCTCGCCGCGTTTGACGCGCGTGGCCAGGGCCAGGAGCGCGTCCACCTCCTCGCCGCTCCAGTCCTCCACGGTGATGAAATCGCGCTTGCTCACGCCATGCACTCCTTGAGCCCCGCCAGCAGCAGATCGGCCTCGCGGCGCGAGAAGGTGAGTGGCGGCAGCAGCCGCAGAATCGAGGGATCGGTGGCGGTGCCGGTGAGAATCCGCCGACGGAAGAGTGCCTGCTGCACCTCGCTGGCCGGGCGGCTCAGGCGGAGCCCCAGCAGAAGGCCGCGCCCCTCGACCCCCTGCACGCCCAGCGCGAGCGCCGACGCGGCCAGGTAGCCGCCGACATCGCGCACGTTCGCGAGCAGCCCTTCCGATTCGATCACGTCGAGCGTGGCGAGCGCCGCCGCGCAGGGCACCGGGCCGCCGCCGAACGTGCTGCCGAGATCGCCAGTCTTGACGCCCGCGGCGATCGCCTCCGACACGAGCACCGCACCGATCGGGAGCCCGGAGGCCAGCCCCTTGGCCATCGTCAGGATGTCGGGCGAGACACCGAAGGCCTCCGCGGCGGTGAACGCCCCGCTTCGCCCAACGCCGCACTGTACCTCGTCGTAGACCAGCATCACTCCATGCGTGGTGCAAAGCTCGCGGATCCGTCGCAGAAACTCAGGGTCCACGGCTCGGGCCCCGGCCATTCCCTGGATCGGCTCGAGGATCACCGCGGCCACGGTCGGGTTGATGGCCCGCTCGAGCCCTTCTATGCGGTTGAAGGGGATCTTCCGCGAGAGCGGAATGCCGGCCCGCGTGGCACTTTCCTCGTACTTGGCCCCGTCCGTCACCGCCAGGCAGCCGACGGTGCGGCCATGCCAGCCACCCTCGAGTGATACCAGCGCGCGGCGACCCGTGATCTTCCGGGCCAGCTGCAGCGCGTTCTCGTTGGCCTCGGCGCCGGAGTTGCAGAAGAAGACCTTCGCGAGAGGCGCCGGCGCGAGCGCCACAAGGCGCTCGGCCAGGAGCTCCCGGTTGGCGTGCGGCAAAGCGCTCGAATAGAACAGGAGGCGCTCGGCCTGCTCGGCGATCGCGCGGACCACCGTGGGGTGGCTGTGCCCCGTCGACGAGACGGCGTGCCCGCCGTAGGCGTCGAGCCACTCATTGCCCTCGGCA
>Ga0335077_10001836_pt1 | contig 25313 bp, 23 predicted proteins | sample Lox_Sample_31_FD_207151 | JGI IMG/M metagenome (GOLD analysis project Ga0335077, IMG submission 207151) | Soil microbial communities from Loxahatchee National Wildlife Refuge, Florida, United States - Lox_Sample_3.1 | ecosystem: Environmental > Terrestrial > Soil > Wetlands | place: USA... | reverse complement strand
GGATGGTCGCCCTAGGGCTCCTTGGAGCAACCATCCCGGCTCGAGTGGCCGCTCATATCATCGCTAGCGATGTCTTTGCACCCGAGTAGCGTACTGCGGCTTCGGTCATCGATTTGCCCAAGAACATGCCGCTGCGGCGAGAACCGGGAGCATCGCTAGGAGTGCGCGAAGAGCCTCGCTGGCACGCCTAGATATGCCGGCAGTTCGCATTCGGACATGGTAGCTGAAGCCTAGGAGCGAAGTGTACGAATCGCCATCAGTATCGAGCCAGGCTCCGCACCGCCTTAGTCGGCGATTGAGAGCCAGTCGTGGAGGCCGATGTCGGCGAGGCCCGTTCTTTCGCGTCCACTAGAGGAAGCCCTCTCAGGACCAACCCTTCAACCAGTCGCACCCTGAGAGCGTAAGGGCCGGAAGTAACCAAACCAAGACGCAACAATAGGACCCTTCCTAGCTGCAGCGGAGCCGATCGACTTCAGGTCGTCATCCAGTTGCAACTCTCAACCGCCATCAGTAGCAACCCGGCGAGCACGACCCCCGCTCTGTGAAGCATCCCAAGCTGGTGCATCGCCTTCATTTGTTCAATCCTTCTGAATCAAATGCCCAAGCCGGTACTTCGTGATCCTGTGCCGGAGCGTTCCCCGGGCCATATGGAGGCGGCGGGAGACGCGTGACACGTTGCCTCCGGTTTCCGTGAGAGCGGCGGCGATTTGCGCTGCGTCGTCGAGTTCGTCCTGGTCGAGATCGAGCGGCGTCGCTGCCGTGCGGAACTCCGCGGGGACGGACGGGCCGCTGGATGAATCGTTGTGTTCTACAAGGTCGTCCAGATCTTCCGCGACTAGGTCGGGGCGCGGGCCGCGGGCGAGTACGCGCTCGATCAGGTTGAGAAGCTCTCGCACGTTGCCGGGCCAATCGTGCTCAGCCAGCCGGGCGTAGAACGAGTCGTCGATCTCGGGCGCCGCCATCCCGAAGCTCTCGGCGAAGCGGCGGACACCCGCGGTGACCAGCGCGGGCAGGTCGTCGAGGCGCGCGCGCAGGGGTGGGACCTCGATGGTGATCACGTTCAAGCGGAAGTAGAGGTCCGGGCGGAAGCGGCCCTCGCGCACGCGGTCGGCGAGGTCATGGCATGTCGCCGCGATCACTCGGGCAGTCATCGGGATCGATTGGCTGCCGCCGACTCGCTCGAAGATCCGGTCCTCGAGCACGCGCAGGAGCTTCGATTGCAGAGGGCCGTCTAGGTCGCCGATCTCGTCGAGGAAGATCGTGCCGCTGCCCGCGATCTCGAAGCGGCCGCGCCGCATCGCGGCGGCGCCCGTGAACGCGTTCTTCTCGTGGCCGAAGAGCTCGCTCTCGATGAGCGTCGGCGACAGCGCCGCGCAGTCTACGTGAACGAATGGATCGTCGCGGCGCCGCGAGTGTTCGTGGATGAGCCGAGCGACGAGGCCCTTCCCGGTGCCGGTCTCGCCTTGCAACAGCACCTTCGAATCGACGCGGCCGGAGGCTCGGATCGCGTCGCGGAGCGCCCGCGTGGGCTCGCTCTGACCCACGAGTTCGGAAAGCCCAGGCGCCGAGCCCGGGTCGACGACATGCGACGAGACCCGCGCGATGAGTGCCATCGAAGTCACCGGCAACTCGATGATCTCCGCGATGCCCAGGCGCGCTAGACGAAAGCCGATCTCTGCGGTGAGCGACGTGCCCAGTACCACGATCGGCACGCCGCGCAGGCCCTTCGCCAGAGCGCGCAGCCAGTCGAGCGACGCCTCTCTTGCGCGCGAAACCTCGACGACGACGAGCGCGAGCGCGCGTCGATCTAGCGCAGAGACTGAGTCGAGGCGCGCCTCGACGACTCTCAAGCCACTTCGCGCGCACCAGCCCGACAGAGGTGCGGCGAGATCGGTCCTCACTTCGACGAGGAGAGCCTCTCGACTCGGAAAATTCGACACGACATCCACTCCCAACACGCTCGCCCGCTATCACACCGGAGGCCACCGAGCAGTGTCAAGAATATTCGTGAGTCGAATCTAACTCCATGAGTTGGCCACTTCTGGCCAGCCGAGCAAGAGAGGCCACGAAATGCCGGAAACTCCTGCTTGGACGCACCCAAGCGCTAGCTCCGCTCGAGACGAGCGCGAGCTACTCCGACTCGCTCTTCTCCGCCGCGATCTCCACCGCGAGCTGCAGCGCGTCGGAGACCGACGCGCAGTCGTAGGTCGAGATCCCGCCGTCGGTGAGCATCTTGCTCCAGCGCTTCGCGCCCATGCTGGCGACGGCGGACTTCCCGTGCACGTTGATGACGGCCAGGATTCCCGCGTCGCGCGCCACGTCCATGCCCTCGCCCGAGATCCACGCGAGATCCGCCTGCGTGGGCACGCCCGGGTCGGGGCCGGTCAGGTCGACGATCCACGACTTGCCGCCCAGGCGCCCGCACTCGGTGAGCCCGCGCGCGACCGCTTCGCGGAAGCACGGCGCGCTGAGCGCCTCCCAGCGCGCCACGCACGCCTTCGCGTCGGGGTAGTGGTGCACCGTGACGGCCTTCGGGTACGTGAACAGCATGCTGCCCTTCATGCGCACATCTCCTATGCGGCGCGGCCCGCGGCCACGTCGGCCGCCAGCGCCAGCGCGTCGTCCAGGGTCTTGCAGTCGTACGTGACCAGGCCCCCGTCGCTCGCGCCCTTGGTCCAGCGCTTCGAGCCCAGGCTCGCGAGCGCGCTGTCGCCGTGCACGTTGATGACGGCGCGGAGCCCGTTCTTCTTGGCCAGCTCGACGCCCTTCGTGCCCATCCACTCGAGATCCGGCTGCGACGGCACGCCGGGGTTCTTCGTCAGGTCGACGATCCACGTCTTCGCGCCCAGGCGCCGGCACTCGTCGGAGCCGCGCTCGATCGCGGGCACGGCTTCGGGCGTGCAGAGTGACTCCCAGTGAGACACGAGCGCGCGCGCCTCGGGGTAGTGCACGACCTCGACGCACTTCGGCACGCGGTACACGACGTGACTGCGCATGGCTACGCCGCCCGTCCCGCTGCGATGTCGGCTGCCAGCGTGAGCGCGTCGCCCAGCGACTTGCAGTCGTAGCTCGCCATGCCGCCCGCCATGGCGTTCTTGCTCCAGCGCTTCGCGCCCATCTTCGTCACGTGGCTGTCGCCGTGCACGTTGATGACCGCCTTCACGCCGTGCTCGCGGCACAGCTCGAGGCCCGGCCCCGCCATCCAGTCGTAGGCGGCCTGCGACGGCACGCCGGGGTTCTGGGTCAGGTCGACGATCCAGCTCTTCGCGCCCAGCCGCCCGCACTCGAGGATGCCGCGCTCGATCAGCGTGCAGCAGTCGGGCGTGCACAGCGACTCCCAGTGCGACACCAGCGCGCGCGCTTCGGGGTGGTGCGTGACCTTGCCGGTCTTCGGAATGTGGAACAGGAACGTGCCCGCCATCTCGCCACCCCTCGGGGTTGGAGCTCGAACTCGAAAGCTCTGGGCTGGATCGGCCGGAGGGAATTCGAGTTGTAGGACGGCGCGGCTGGCGGGCGTGTCGCTTCGCGAACTCGTCACACGAGCGCGGTAGACTCGCGGCATGGAGCTGCCGTTCGAGCCGGGCCGGCGCCGGCGCATCTACCTGATGCGCCACGGCGACGCGGCGTACATCGACGCGGAAGGGCGCATGGCGGCCGATCCGCGCCAGGTGCCGCTCTCGGCGCGCGGCCGGCGCGAGGCCGCGGCCATGGGCGAGCTGTTGGCGGCGGCGAAGTTCGACCGCGCGGTGTGCTCGGGGCTGCCGCGCACCGTCGAGACGGCGGAGCTGGTGCTGCGCGACAAGCGCCTGCCGCTCGAGCGCGTGCCCGAATTGGAAGAGGTGCGCGGCGGCGCGCGCGGCTCGGGCCGGCCGATCGTGCCGCGCGACGTGGCGTATTCCATCGGCGAAGCGAAGAGCCCCGGCGGGCGCTTCCTGGGCGGCGAGAGCTTCCTCGAGCTCGAGCTGCGCGTGATGGGCGCGGTGGAGCGGCTGGTCGCGCAGCTCGACTGGACGCAGCTCCTGCTCGTGGCGCACGGCGGCGTGAACCGCGTGGTCCTCGGCTGGGCGCTCGGCGCGGGGCTGCACAGCGCGCCGCACATGGAGCAGGACTCGGGCTGCGTGAACGTGATCGATCTCGATCACGACCCCGAGGGCAAGCTCATCCGCACCCTGGTGCGCGCGCTGAACGTGACTGCCGCCGACCCCGCGAAGCACGAGCACTGGCTCACCACGCTGGAGCGCCAAGGCAAGGAGCTCGAGAGCTTGCTCGCGCGCGCGCAGGGCCGCGCGAGCTAGTGCGCGTCGTATGCGTCGCGCCAGCGGCCGCGCGCGATGAATGAGCCGCGTTCGGCGGCGAGGCGCAGGGCGCGATCCACGTCGATCACGAACGGGCCGTCGCGAAGCACGGTGAGTCGCGCGGTCTGCCCGTGCACGAGCTTGCGCTCGCGGTCGCCGTCGAAGGCGAGCACGCCCGGGCCGCGGACTTCGACGGCTTCGCCCAGCGCGATGCGCGCGTGACTCGCCACGTTCACGGGCCGGTACAGGCCCGCGGACACGGGCGCGAGCAGCTCGCGGCCCGGCGCACCGGGCGCGGCGCAGCGCACCACGAGGCCGGCGTCTTCCGCCGCGCCCACGGGCTGGAGCAGCCCGCCGATCGGCGACATGCCCAGCGCCGCGGGCTCGGCGCGCGAGAGCACGAGCGCGCGCAGCTTCGACGTCTCGAACGGCATGAGGTTCCCCACGTGGTCGTCGACCAGGAACGCGGCGTCGACGAGCGCGAAGTCGTCGGGCTCCTCGGCGATCTCGACCTTCACGCGCTTCGCGCGCGCGGCCACTTCGTGGAGCTGCACGGCGCCCGACGCGACGAGCCCCGCCGCGGCGCCGGCGCACGTGGGCTCGACCAGCCGCGGGAACACGTTGTTGGTGCCGGTCGAGAGCGGCACGAGCGGCGCGTCGGGCCAGATGCGCGCCACGGCGCGGTTCGTGCCGTCGCCGCCCAGCACCACCAGCGCCGCGCAGCCGGCCTTGCGCATGGCCTCGGCCGCGCGCGCGGTGTCGCCCGCGTCGAGCTGCGCGCCCACGTCGAGCGCCTCGAGCTCGGCGTCGAGATCCAGGTTCTCGATCGCCGATACCGACACGCGGAACGGCTCCCGCATGACGAGCACGCGCTTCGCGCCCGCCGCGACCGCCCCGATGGCGATGCGCGCCACCTGGTTGCGCTTGCTCTGCGGCGTGGACGTGTCGGCGCGCGCGGCCACGCGGCGCACGTCGCGCCCCGAGAGCGGGTTCGCGAGGATGCCGATCGTGGGCCGCTCGGACGAGTGACTCACGGGCAGGCAAGCCCCGCAGTCACTCCCGTCGGATACTCGGTGAAGAAGCGGTTCTCGCCGAAGCAGTCGTCGGAGTAGTCGGGATCGCGCGCAACCACTTCGCCCGTGCCGAAGTCGACCACGCTCGGCACGAACACCACGTCCGCGCCCGGCGGGCCGGGCCGCTCGGGGTCGGGGTTCTGGCCGTTCAACAGGATCACGTTCTTCGCCACGCGCTGGTCGTCGACGAAGGGCTCGATGCGCCGGTCGGCGGGCCCGAACGGGCTCGCCACGCCGGCGACGCCGAACGAGTCGTTGCCCAGGATGATGTTGCGCTCGATGGTCACGTGGTCGCCGCCCGCGTTCAGCACGCCTGCGCCGCTGGGGATGGCGCCGAGCGCGTCGGCGCCGTCGGGCGCCACGGGGTTCTCGAGGTCGTTCTGGATGATCGCGTTCTCGGCGATGCGCACGTGGTCGGTGAGCGGCAGCGGATGGCTCGGCCGCACCAGCACGACCGCGCCCGCGGAGTTGCCGAACAGCTGGTTGTGCCGCACCACGCCGAAGCTCGAATTCTCGACCAGCGTGCCGATCGCGCTGCCGGTGACGGCGCTCTCTTCGACGACCACGTGGTCGGAGTCACTGACTCGCAACGCCGCACCGCGTTGACCCGACGCGAACACGCCGCTCACCAGCCCGTGCGCCGAGCACAGCGAGTGCACGCCTTCGCCGCCGTTCTCGAGCAGCGCCGTGCCGCGCACCGCGAAGCCGTCCACGCCCGCCAGCTCGACGGCGGCGTGCGACGCGTTCATGACGGTGAAGCCCGTCATCGAGAAGTCGCGCGCCGAGATCGGCAGACACGCGTCCGCCGTGGGCTGGCCCGCTTCGCCGACGAGCACGCCGAACTTGTAGCCGTGCGCGTCGAGCAGCGCGGAGCGCGTGGCCTCCAGGTGCACGCCGTTCCCGCGCACGTGCACGAGCGCGTCGCCGCCGGGGCCGGAATACGTGCCGGGTGCGACCGCGACGGTGTCGCCGGGCTCCGCGTGGTCGAGCGCGGCTTGGATGGAGTCGCCTGGGTTCACCTGGAGGATCTTGGCCTGCGCTCCGCCGCACACGAGCAAGGCGAAGGCGGCCATCGAGAGAGACCGCTTCATCGACAGAGACCACCGCCTGTAATTCGCGCGAATTCTATCAAACGGGCGCGTCTGCCCGGGTGACGCCCGCCTCTTCGTAGCGGAGCGCGTCGCGAAAGCCGAGCCCCAGGTAGCAGCGCCGCGCGGGCGCGTTGTCGACCGCGCAGTTCAGCCCGACGAGCGGCACGTGGCGCAGGAGCTCGCGCGCAAGTCTCGCGCAGATTGCGCGCGCAAGGCCGCGCCCGCGCCGTTCCGGCGCGGTGGCCACGTTCGCGAGCGCCGCCACGCCATAGCGGCGCGAGAACACGTGCAGGCCGGCCACGGCGACGAGCTGGCCGCGCTCGCGCACGCCCAGCCACGGGAACGGCTCGAGCATGCTGCGCGCGAAGAAGCGCCCCTCGCGCTCGCTCGGCGCGTAGGCGCGCGTGGCGTAGAACTCGGCCAGCTCGTCGGCGTGCTCGGGGCCGAGCGAGACGAGGCCGGCCGGCTCGGCGCAGTCGAGCGCGGCGGGCTCGGCGAGCCACATCTTCGCGTGCACGCCGCGCGGAGCGAGCGCGCGTGCGGGGCGAAGCGCGTCGCCGCCGCCGACGGGCAGGTTGGCGTAGAAGCGCTCGGGCAGACTCGGCTCGAGCTCGCGCAGCAGCGCGAGCGTGGCGGGATCGCCGGGCGGCGCGACCGCGTACACGATCGGCAGCTCTAGCTCGTCGAGCACCAGGCACAGCGCTTCGAGCTCGCCGTCACTCTTCCGTGTCGCGTAGAAGCGCACGTCCGGGAAGAGCGCGTCGTCGAGATCCGCGAGAGCGTAGGGGTGCACGGGGGCGGAGCGGCGCAGGAAGCGCTCGAGCTCCGTGCGATCCACGTCCGCTGGTCGCATGGGCACCCTACCCATGATCCGGCCGCGCCACTAGCTCGAGGCGAGCAGCCGCGCCAGCTCCGCTTCGAGCTTCTCGCGCGTGAACGGCTTGCCGAGCAGGCCCGCGCCGTCGGGCAGCGCGGCCTGGCCGTCGGCGGGCAGCTCGGCGTGGCCCGTCATGAGCACCACGTGCACGCCCGGGCGCGTGCGGCGCAGCGACGCGCACAGCTCGACGCCGGAGATTCCGGGCAGCACGTAGTCGGACAGCACGAGGTCGAGCGCCAGGCCGGGATTGCGCGCGAGCTCGAGCGCCTCGGCGCCGTTCGCGGCGGAGAACACGCGATAGCCCGAGTTCTCGAGCACGAGCGTGAGGAGCCGGCGCACCGCGGGGTCGTCCTCGACGAGCAGGATCGCCGCGTCGCGCCTCTGCACGCGCGTGGAGAGGCTGCTCCGCGCGGGCGCACCTCGCGCTCCGACCTGGGCCGCGGGCAGGTCGATCACCACGCGCGTGCCGCAGCCGGGCGCGCTCTCGAGCTCGATCGAGCCGCCGATCTGCCGCACGATGCCGTACGTGGTCGACAGCCCGAGCCCCGAGCCCTCGCCCGGCGGCTTCGTGGTGAAGAACGGCTCGAATGCGCGCAGCCGCGTGGCCTCGCTCATTCCGATGCCGGTGTCCGACACTACCAAGTGTATGGTTCGCCGGCCCGTGTCGCCGCGCGTCTCGATGCGCAGTCGTCCGCGGCTCGGCATGGCATCGCGCGCGTTCAGCGCCAGGTTGAGCAGCACCTGGTCGAGCTGCGACGGATCGGCCTGGATCGACGGCAGGTCGGCGTCGAGCGACAGCTCGATCTCGATGCTCTGGGGCAAGGTGCGCCGCAGCATGGGCTCGAGCCCGCGAATCACCGCGTTCACGTCGACGGCGGACGGCAGCGCGAGCTGGCGCCGCGACAGCGAGAGGAGCTGTCGGGTGAGCCCGGCGGCGCGCTCGGCCGCGGCCTCGATCTCGCGGGCGGCCTCGCGCGCGGCGGGACCGCCCGCCGCCGAGCTCTCGAGCACGCCGGCGTAGCCGCCGATCACCGTGAGCAGGTTGTTGAAGTCGTGCGCGACGCCGCCGGCGAGCCGGCCGATCGCCTCCATCTTCTGCGCCTGGCGCAGCTGCTCCTGCAGCGCGAGCTCCTGCGTGATGTCGCGGCTCTGCCCCACCATGTGCATCTTGCCCTTCGAGGTGCGGTACGGCGCACCCGACGACGACACCCAGCTGTACGTGCCGTCCTTGTTGCGAAGGCGGTGCACGACCCGGCCCACCTGACCCGTCGTCATCGAATCGATGAACGCCTGCCTGCACTTCTCGACGTCGTCGGGGTGGTTCCACGCACCGAAGTCGCTCGCATCCTGCGGGTTCTCCGGCAGACCTCGCTCGCGCGCCGCGGGATTCGCGTAGACGATGCGGCCCGTCTCGTCGTGCTCGACGATCTGGTCGGGCGCGTTCTCCGCCAGCATGCGGTAGCGCTCCTCGCTGTCGCGCAGCGCGTCTTCGATCTGCCGCTGCACGGTCACGTCGCGACTCACGGTGACCACGCGCCGCTCTCCGCTCGGATACACGATGCCGCCCGCGGTCACGTCGACGATCGCCGTCTCGCCCTCGGGCGTGACGACGCGCGCCGTCATCGCGCCCGTGCCACCCGAGTCGCGCACGCGGCGCAGACCCGCGACCACGCGCTCGCGGTCGTCCGGGTGGATGGTGTCGCCGATGCGCATGCCCGCGAGCTCGTCGAAGCTCTTCATGTGCCGGCGCGCGAGGAAGGCGGGGTTCACGTACGAGAAGCGGTCGAGCGAGTCGAACTCGATCACGATGTCGCCGATGTTGTCGGCGATCGCGCGGAAGCGCGTCTCGCTGCGGCGCGCGCGGCGCAGCGCCGCTGCCGCGTGCGCGGCGGTGATCGACACGAGCGCGGCCGCGCTCAAGAAGATCGCCGCCTGCATGAGCCACAGGCCGATCGCGTAGTACGGCGCGCCGGGGTGCAGGTCGCGCGCGTCGAGCGCGCCGAGCGCCGGCCCCACGAGCGCGGACAGGAGCGCGACTGCAAAGCCGGCGGCCGGCCCGAGCAACAGACCCGCCGAGCACACCGACAGCACGAGCGCGGACTGCGCGACCACCGAGCTCGCCGGCGCGCGGGCGATGGTGGCCACGATGCCGAGCCAGCAGCTCGACACCAGCACGAACGCGCCGGCGCGCACCCAGCCCGCGCGCACGAGCCCGAGCGCCGCGGCGGTGCACGCGAGACACGCGGCCGACACGGTCATCCGCCACAGCGGATCGGGGAACGCGAAGAAGATGGCGACGATGGCGGCGAGCGCCGTCGCGCCGTACACGACCGACACCAGCTCCACCGTCTCGGCCACCGGCCCGCCGCGCGCGGCGCGCGCGCGCGCACGCAGCAACCACGCTCGCAGTCTGCCCCGGGCGTCCATGGCGCAAGGATACCCGAGTGTTCCGCAGAGACCGAGCGCGTTTCTCCGCACGCAGCACTCCAGCGCAACTGCGCGTGTCCCGAAGGAATGAGCATGGGTTCGCTGGATGACCTGAAGTCCTTCGACATGTCGCGCGAGCGCGGCTTCCTGCCCGCGCACGACCCGTGTCGCGAGCTGCCCGCGGCTTTCGGGCGCTGGGACCAGCTGGCCGCCGACCTGCCGAAGCTGCTGGCGGCGGGCCGCGCACGCGCTGCGCTGCGCGCGCTGCCGCTGCTGGACCCCGCGACACTTTCCGGTGACGGCACGCTGCGCCGTGCGATGGTCGTGCTGTCCTACTTCGGACACGCGTTCGTGTGGGGCGGCGCAGAGCCCGAGGCGCGCATTCCGGCGGCCGTGGCGGAGCCATGGTGCGCGGTCGCGAAGCGGCTCGGCCGCCCGCCCGTGCTCTCGTACGGCTCCTACGCGCTCGACAACTGGCGGCGGCTCGATGCCTCGGGGCCGCTCGACCTGGGGAATCTCGCCATCCTGCAGAACTTCCTGGGCGGCGCGGACGAGGACTGGTTCATCCTGGTGCACCTGGAGATCGAGGCGCGCGCCGCGCGCGTGCTCGCCGGGCTCGGCCCCGCGTGCGCGGCCGCGGCGGCGCGCGATGCGGGCGCGCTCGCCGAGCACCTCGGCGCGATCGCGGACGGCATCGAGTCACTCTGCGAGAGCCTGGGCCGCATGCCCGAGCTGTGCGATCCGTACGTGTACTACCAGCGCGTCCGGCCGTACATCCACGGCTGGAAGGACCATCCGCTCCTGCCCGAGGGCGTCGTGTACGAGGGCGTGGCGGAGCTCGGCGGGCGGCCGCAGCGGCTGCGCGGCGAGACCGGCGCGCAGAGCGGCATCGTGCCCGCGCTCGACGCGGCGCTCGGCGTGGAGCACGCGGGCGATCCGCTGCGCGCGTACCTGGCCGAGATGCGCGAGTACATGCCGCCGGGCCACCGCGACTTCCTCGGCGCGGTCGAGGCCGCGCCGTCGATCCGCGCTGCGGTGCTGGCGTCGGGCGACCGCCACGCGCGCGCCGCGTACGACGAGTGCCTGCGCTGGCTCGAGGCGTTCCGCTCCACGCACCTGGACTACGCGGCGCGGTACATCCACCACCAGCGCCCGAGCGGCGGCGCGAACCCGACGAGCGTCGGCACCGGCGGCACGCCGTTCATGGCGTACCTGCGCAAGCACCGCGACGAGACCGCGCGTCACCGATTGGTGTAGAAGAACCGCTCGAGCATCGCGTTGACCTGGTCCGGCACCTCCAGCTGGTGGAAGTGTCCGGCGCCGGCAGTCTGCGCGCACACGAGCTGCGGGCACAGCTCCTTGAAGCGCGCGCGGTCGGGCAGGCCGACGTCGGCGTCGATGAGCAGCACGGGCGCCTTGCAATTCCGGGCGGCGGACTCGCTGTCGAAGCCCACCAGGCTCTCGAACGCGGAATGCATGACGTGCTGCGGCGTCGCGCACATGTCCGCGACGATGCGCGCCTTGCGCGTGGGATCGTCGGCGGGGATGAACAGGCGCTGCTCGACGAACTGCGCCGCGACCTCTTTGTACGCGGGCGTCGCCAGCGCCGACACGAACGGCCCCATCGCGTCGCGGACGAAGCTGGGAAACAGCACCGCAGGATCGCTGAGCGCCACGGCGCGCACGAGGCCCGGATGGCGCGCGGCGGTCGCGAGCGCGATCGCGCCGCCCATGCTGTGGCCGACGACCGCCGCGCGGTCGATCCCGAGCTCGCGGCACAGCGCGGCCACGTCGTCGGCGAAGCCCTCCATCGTGTATTTCTGCTGCGGCTTGTCGCTCTGGCCGAAGCCGCGCTGGTCGAGCGTCACTACGCGGTGTCGCGCCGAGAAGTGCGCGAACTGCGGCGCGAAGTAGCGGTGGTCGCAGCACCAGCCGTGCACGAACACGATGGGCGCGTCGCGCGTACCGTCTTCTTCGTAAGCGATGCGCACCCCGTCGCGGACGAACGTCTTCATGCGCTCACCCTACCACGGCTTTTCCCGGCTCGTCCGTTCGCGGTAGAGTCGCGCACCATGTTCGACACCGACCCGTCCCGCATCGACCTGTCGCTCGACTCGCGCGCGGTCACGTTCGAGAACCCGACGGGCGAGCGCGGCGCAGGCGGGCGCAGCTTCGGCGGCCGCAAGGGTGCGCCGGCGAAGCGGCTCGAGCCCGGGGAGCGCGTGGTGCTCGCCGATCTGGAAGGCCCGGGCACGATCCGCCACGTGTGGCTCACGTTCCCGCCTGCGCGGCCCGAGCGCATGCGCGCACTCGCGCTCGAGGTGTTCTACGACGGCGCGGCGGAGCCCTCGATCTCGGTGCCCGCGCTCGATTTCTTCGGGCTGCCTCACGGCCGGCCGGCGGCCTACACTTCCGCGCTGTCAGCGGCGCAGGAAGGGCGCGGCTTCAACGCGTATCTCCCGCTGCCGTTCCGCCGGCGCATCCGCGTGGAGATGACGAATCACTCGCCGCGCCCGACGGTGCTCTACTACCAGCTCGACTACACGCTCGAGCGCTCGCACTCGCCCGAGACCGGCCTCTTGCACGTGTCGTTTCGGCGCGAGAACCCCACCGTGCTGCGCCGCGACTTCACGATCGCCGCGGACCTGCGCGGCCCGGGCCGCTTCCTCGGCTGCAACGTCGGCATCCGCACGCTGCCGAACGCGCACTTCGGCTGGTACGGCGAAGGTGAGCTCAAGATCTTCCGCGACGGCGACCGCGAGCACCCGACGATCTGCGGCACGGGACTCGAGGACTACGTCGGCAGCGCGTGGGGCATGGGCGCGCACTCGGCGCTGTACGGCGGCGTGCCGCTCGACCTGCGCGCGCCCGAGTCCGGACCCATGCCCGACTTCGTGAGCTTCTACCGCTGGCACGTGCTCGACCCGGTGGTGTTCGCGCGCGAGCTGCGCGTCACCATCCAGCAGATCGGCTACGCCGCGGTCCCGCTCGGCTTGTCGCAGGCCGAGCTCGAGGCGTTCGAGCGCACCAACCCGGCCGCGGGCACGGGCTGGTCGCGCGACAACCCGCGCGTGGCTCAGCACGGCATCGCGGAGCGCGTCGACGACTACTGCGCGTGCGCGTACGTGTACTGCCGCGACGCGCAGCCCGTGCCGCGGCTCGACGCGGCGGCCGCGTGCGCGGACATCGAGCGGCGGCCCTACGAGTCGGCGAAGCCCGTCGAGATCCTGCTGGGAACGGTGACCGGCGCCTGAGCGACGGCGGTGCGCCGCTGCTCGAGCACCTTCTGGATCTCGGACACGCGCGCGGCCGTGAGCCGGTAGCGCGAGAAGTACACGGCACCGAGGATGAGGATCAGGATCGTCCCCGGGCCGAAGATCACGCCGAGATGGCGCACGACTTCGGGCGCGACGGAGCCGCGCGCGGCGTTCTCGGGAAAGCCGATCCAGTCGAGCGCGGCGCCCGCGATGAAGTTGCCGAGCCCCGACGACGCCTTGCCCGAGAACGCGAGCGCGCCGAAGAAGATGCCCTCCTGGCGCCGCCCGGTGTCGAACTCGTGCTCGTCCGTCAGGTCGGCCATCATCGAGGTCGCCGAGATCAGCGCGCCGCCGCCGCCGAAGCTCGCCAGGAAGCCGAACGCGCCGAGCAGCCCCATGTACGCGGCGGCGTTCGAGTGACTCGGCCAGACGCCGACGAGCTTCAGCACCGGCCCGATGACGACGAACACCGAGAACACCGCGACGCCCGCCAGGAACGTCGGCTTCTTGTCGAGCCTGCGCGAGAGCGCGCCCCAGCAGCCCACGCCGACGAGCAGGCCGACCACGTTGATCGCCGTGAGGTTCCGGATCTCCACGCTCGACAGCTCCCAGAAGTGCGTCGACAGGTGCAGGCCGAGCGACGTCTGAATGCCTCGCGTCACGAAGAACACGAGCGTGCCGACGAACAGCGCGCGAAACGACGGGCTCTGCAGCGACTCGCGCAGCTCGTGGAACAGCCGCGTGAACGAGAGCCTCTCCGGCTTGTGCGACGGCTGCACGAGGTACTTGATGCGCGAGTGCGTGCCGAGCGCCGACGCCAGCACCGCGACCGTCGCGATCACGCCGAAGAACACCGCGAACTTCGGATACGCGGCGACGTTGCGCTGGCCGAACGGGTGCTCGGGCGTGTCCCGAAAGAACGCGCCGAAGCCGACCAACGCCGTGGCAAAGGCGCCGATCAGCCCGAAGAAGATGCGCCAGCCGCCGATCGACGTGCGCTCGTGGTAGTCGGCCGAGAGCTCGGCGCCGAGCGCGTTGTGCGGGATCAGATAGACGGCCATCGCGAAGCGCACCAGGATCGCCGAGCCCGTGAGCCACAGGAACAGCCCGCGCTCCGACAAGCCCGCGGGCGGCGCGAACACGAAGTAGAACAGCACGCCGAACGGCAGCGCGCCCGCGTACATGAACGGGTGGCGGCGTCCCCACTTCGAGCGCACGGCGTCGGACACGGAGCCGACGAGCGGATCGAGGAACGCGTCGAACAAGAGCGCGATCAAGATCGCCGCGCCCGCGAGCGTGCCTGAAACGCCGAGCACCTGGTTGTAGTAGAAGAGCAGGAACGTCTCGAACGAGCTGTTCTTGACGCCCTCGCCGAGCTGGCCGAGGCCGTAGGCGATCTTGTTGCGCAGCGGCAGCTTGCTCACTCGGACATCCTATGCGAGGCGCGTCAGTCGCGGGGAATGAAGCGCTCGAAGAGCGGCACCAGGTTCGGGCCCTTGCGCACGGTGTGCCCGCCGTCGACGGGGATGAGCTGGCCCGTGATCCAGCTCGCGTCGTCGGACAACAGGAACAGCACCAGGCGCGCGACGTCTTCGGGCTCGCCCACCCGCGAGATCGGCATGAGCGACAGGTACTCGTCGCGCGCGACCGGCGTGTCGGTGAGCGCCGCCGCGAGCGGCGTGCGCGTCACGCCCGGCAGCACGGAGTTCACGCGGATGCGCAGCGCGCCGAGCTCGTCGGCCGCGCAGCGCGTCAGCATGTCGAGTCCGGCCTTCGAAACGCAATACGGCGCCATCCACGGGTGCGTGAGCGCACCCGCGATGGAACTTACGTTGACGATGCTGCCGCCGGATTCATGCATCGCGCGCGCCTCGGCGCGGAGGCAGCGGAACGGCCCCAGCAGGTTGGTGTCGAGCACGCGCTGGAACTCGGCGGTGGGAATGCGCTCGAGCGGGCCCGCGCTGCCCGTGCCCGCGCAGTTCACGGCCAGCTCGAGCGAGCCGAAGCGCTTCACCGTGGCCGCGACCGCGGCGTCGACCGACGCGTCGTCGGTCACGTCGCAGGCGGTCCAGTCGGCGCTCCTGCCGAGCTTCGCCGCGGCGTCGCGCAGCGTGTCCTCGCGGCGCGCGCAGATCATCACGCGTCCACCCGCGTCGGCGATCGCCTTCGCGCATGCGAAGCCGATGCCCGTGGCGCCCCCGGTCACGAACGCCACCTTGCCCGCGAGATCCGGCATCAGTCGCTCCTCGGCGTGAAGACCACCGGCATGTGCTCGATGCCGACGATGAAGTTGGACGGCCGCAGCTTCGGCGGCGCGGCGGCTTCGAGCTCGAGATCCGGCAGGCGCGCGAGCAGCTCCTCGAACATGACGCGCAGCTCGAGCCGCGCCAGGCTCGCGCCCAGGCAGAAGTGCGCGCCGTAGCCGCCAAAGGCCACGTGGTCGTTCGGCGCGCGCGCGGGGTCGAAGCGGTCGGGCTCGGCGAACACGCGCTCGTCGCGGTTCGCGGCTTCGTACAGGAGCAGCACCTTCTCGCCCGCGCGGATCTTCACGCCACACAGCTCGGTGTCGGCGGTCGCGGTGCGATTCATGTTCTTGATGGGCGTGACCCAGCGCAGCATCTCCTCCACGGCGGTGGGAATGCCGGCCGGATTCGCGCTGAGCGCGCGGCGCGCGTCGGGGTGGCGGATCAGCGCGAGCATGCCGCCCGTGATCACGTGGCGCGTGGTCTCGTCGCCGCCCACCAGGATCAACAGGCTCTCCTGGATGAGCTCGTCGTCGCCGAGCTTCTCGCCGTCGATCTCGGCGTGCACGAGCACGCTCATCAGGTCCTCGCCCTGCGGCTTGGCACGCCGATCGGCGATCACGCGCTGCGCGTACTGGATGTACTCGGTCGCCGCGGTCATCATCGCCAGCTTCACGGCGGGCGGCGCCGCGGCGTCGGTGCCCGCGATGAGATCGTCGGACCAGCGGAGCAGCTTGCCGCGGTCTTCCGGCGCCACGCCGAGCAGGTCTCCGATGATGATCATCGGCAGCGGCGCCGCGATGTCGCGCACGAAGTCGCAGCGGCCCTTTGCGGCCACCGCGGCGATCAAGTCGCGGCAGATCGCGCGGATCTTCGACTCGTGGTCCTCCACGCGGCGCGGCGTGAAGCCCTTGTTCACCAGGTTGCGGCGGCGTTTGTGCTGCGGATCGTCCAGGTTGATCATGGACGGGATGGGCGGCGCGTCGGGCCGCGAGCTCATGCGCGAGCAGAAGAGCTCGGGATTCTTCGAGACCGCCATCACGTCGTCGTGGCGGCTCACACCGAAGACCTGGCCGCTCTCGTCCCAGTACACCGGAGCGTGTCGGCGCATCCACGCGTAGTGCTCGAGGGGCCGGTCGAGGTAGAACGCTCCGTCGAGCAGGCGGATCTCGGGGTTCTGCGGCGGCATCGCCGCATTCTACTCCGGCCGTGGGGCTTCGGGCGCGGTCGTCTCCAGCGCGTGCAAGTGGCGCTCGGCGTGCACGGACGAGCCCTGCGCTCGCGCGAGGTCCAGGACCCGCTGCCACGTGCGCGCGGTGAGCTGGCGGTCCACGCCGCTCCGCTCGTAGACCAGCGCGAGGTTGTTCCACGTCGAGATGTAGCCAGGCGCGAGCTCGAGTGACTTGAAGTACTGGTCCGTCGCGAGCTCGAACTGACTGTGCTCCTTGTAGGCGTTTCCGAGGTTGAAGTAGGCCATGGAGAGGTCCTCGCTGGGCTCGTCCCAGTTGACGAGAAACGCCGCGAGCGCGACGAGCCCCGCCGCGAGCGCGGCGCGGCGGAAGTCGCGCGCCCGCGCCGCGTCCCAGAGCGCAACCGCTCCCGCGCCCGCGAACACCGCGAGCAGCGGCACGGCCGGAACCCGATAGCGAGACAGGGCGACGAAGAGCACACCCGACACGAAGTACACGAGCACCATCGCGTAGAGCGGGGCGAGCCGGCGCCAGCGCGGCGCGGCCAGGACCATGCCGGCGAGCGCCAGCGGCGCAATCACGCCGAAGCCCGGCAGCGGCAGCCGCAGCACCCACGAGCTCTCGCGCGACACCGTGAGAGAGCGCACGTCCCACGGCTCACCGCGGTTCCAGAACAGACGCGCGCGCTCGAGCGCGATGGCGAGCGCCCGCGCTGGCTCCGCGCCCACGAAGGCGAGCGCTTCGCCGCGCCAGTACGCGGACACCTCGGAGGCGCGCAGCGGCGAGCGGCCGAGCGCCCGCTGCGCGAGCGCGGTGTAGGCGCCCTTCCGCTCGATCGGATCGTCGGCGAGCGCGCGCGGAAATATCGCGGGGATCGAGTATGTCGCCGACGCGCTCGGGTTCCACGAGTCGTACAAGAGCAGGCCGCCCGTCGCGTTCCCGATCACGAGGTCGCCGCTCGCGGCCCAGTTGTAGAGCGTCGCGGGCGCCAGAGTGAGGGCGACGGCGAGCAGGAACGCGCCGGCATAGGCGACGCTCTGGCGTGTCGGCCGCCACGGCGCGAGCGAGACCGCCACCCAGACCGCGAAGAGCGGCGCGAACAAGAGGGTGTTCTGGCGCGCCAGCGCAGACAGACCGAGCAGTGCGCCCGCCGCCGCGAAGCGAAGCGCCGTCGGACCTTCGAGCGCGCGCACGGCGGCCCACACCACGGCGGTGGTGAGGAACGACTGGAGCGCCTCGAGCAGCGGCGCACCCTCGTAGAAGATCTCCAGCGGGTAGCTGGCCGCGAGCAGCGCGGCGAGCAGCGCAGCGCGCCCGTCGAAGAGCCGCGCGGCGAGCGCATAGACGAGCGCGCAAGCGCCCGCGCCGAGGACCGCATTCACGGCGAGCGGCCAGAACGGACCCGGCCCTGCGATCCAGTAGACCAGAGCCACGAGATAGCCGTACAACGGCGACAGGAAGAACGGCTCCGTCCCGAGCCAATCGCCGCCCGCGATGCGCTTGGCCCACTCCACGTAGATCAGCGAGTCGACGGACGGCTGGTCGTAGAACGGGTCGTGCGCGGCCACTTGTTGCAGGTGCAAGAGCCGCAGGGCCAGCGCCGCGGCGAATACTCCGGCGCCGATCCAGCGCTGCCTACGCATGGACCCAGGATCGCACGAACGTCAGCCCGTGATTGCGTCGAGCCCCGTCAGCTCCTTGCCGAGGATCAGCGCGTGAATGTCGTGCGTGCCCTCGTACGTGCGCACGGTCTCGAGATTCACCATGTGCCGCATGGCGCAGTAGTCGTCCACGATGCCGTTCGCGCCGAGCATGTCGCGCGCGAGCCGCGCGATCTGCAACGCGAAGTCGACGTTGTTCATCTTCGCCATCGACACCATGGCGTGGTGCAGCTTGCCGGCGTCCTTCAAGCGGCCCAGCTGCAGACACAACAGCTGCGCCTTCGTGATCTCGGTCGCCATGAACGCGAGCTTCTGCTGGGGGATCTGCAGCGACGCCAGCGGGCGGTCGAACACGATGCGCTCCTTCGCGTAGCGCAGCGCTTCGTCGAAGCACGCCTGCGCGGCGCCGATCGCGCCCCAGGCGATGCCGTAGCGCGCCTGCGTGAGACAGCCGAGCGGCCCCTTCAGACCCTTCACGCCGGGCAGGCGGTTCGCTTCGGGCACGACGACGTCGGACAGGAACAGCTCGCTCGTGACCGACGCGCGCAGCGAGAACTTGCCCTTCATGTCGCGCGCCTCGAAGCCGCGCATGCCGCGCTCGACGATGAAGCCCTGGATCTCGTCGTCGGTCTTGGCCCAGACGATGGCGAGGTCCGCGAGCGTGCCGTTCGTGATCCAGCGCTTCGTGCCGGAGAGCACCCAGTCACTGCCCTTGCGCACGGCGCGGGTGAGCATCCCGCCGGGGTTCGAGCCGTAGTCGGGCTCGGTGAGCCCGAAGCAGCCGATCGCGCTGCCTTCGGCCATGCGCGGCAGCCAGCGCTCCTTCTGCGCGTCGCTGCCGTACGTGTAGATCGGGTACATGCAGAGCCCGCCCTGCACGGACGCGAACGAGCGCAGGCCGGAGTCGCCGCGCTCGAGCTCCTGCATGACCAGCCCGTACGCCACGTTGTTCATGCCCGCGCAGCCGTAGCCGGAGAGGTTCGCGCCGAACAGGCCCAGCTCGGCCAGCTTGGGCACGAGCTCCATGGGGAAGGAGCCGTCCTGCCGGACGTGCTTCACCACGACCGGCAGGAACTCCTTGTCGACGAACTCGCGCACCGTGTCGCGGGCGATCCGCTCCTCGGGCGCGAGGGAATCCTCGATTCGGTAGAAGTCGAGGGCTTCGAAAGCCATGCCGGCACCTCCAGAAGTCGTATTGGACCTCCGGAGGCGCTGGGCGTCAGACGGCCTCGGAGTGCGCTTCGCTGACGGGCCGGCCTTCGGACAGGTCGTGGATCTGCTTCGAGATCTTGTTCAGCCGCTTGTGCAGCTTCTCGACCTCGGACTTCGACGCAATACCAAAGACGTCGTAGATCTGCGAGCGGGTTTCATCCACGCGCGTCTCGATGTCCTTGCGGGCCTGGTCCGCGCGCTTGTAGATCTCGCTGTCCTGGATGCGCTCCTGGAGCTGGGTCGCGCGCTTGCGGACCTCGCGCTCCACGCGCTGGCGCTGGTGGTCGAAGCGCTCGCGCAGGTCCTGGAGCTGCTCGTCCAGCGATTTCAGGGCGTCGTTCACGCGGTCGAAGCCGGTCGCTCGTGCATGGGCCATGGGAAGCTCTCCTCTGGGGGTGTGGAACCGGGGCGAACCATAACACGATGCGTCACGGCGTCAACCCGCAAAAATTACCCGCAGGAACGCCTAGTTGTGAGGAGATTCGCCCTTCGCCCTAGCTTCGTTCAACGCGCGGTGTCGTAGCCCGGCCCGTCGAGCTACCAGCGGATCAGCGCGGAGCCCCAGGTGAAGCCGGAGCCGAAACCCGCCATGGCGATGAGATCCCCTTCTGCGATCCGGCCCTGCGTCACGCACTCGTGCAGCAGCATCGGGATCGAGGCGGCCGAGCAGTTCCCATACTTCTGGATGTTGTTGTACGTGCGCTCCTCGGGAATCTTGAGCTTCTGCGCCACGAACTGGTTGATGCGCAGGTTGGCCTGATGGAAGAGGAACAGGTCGACGTCGCCGATCTGCACCTTGTTGTGCCCGAGCGCTTCTTCGATCGCCTCCGGCATCCGGTCGATCGCGTGCTTGAACACGAAGCGGCCTTCCATGTACGGGAAGTGGCGGCCCTGATCGATCATCTCGTGCGTGATCCGGTGCGGCCACAGCGACGAGCCGGGTGCTTCGATCCACAAGCGCTTCGCGTGCTTGCCCTCGGCGTGCGTGTGCACCGAGAGGATGCCGCGCTCGGGCTCCGGCGACGGCTCGAGCACGATCGCGCCCGCCCCGTCGCCGAACAGCACCGCGACGTCGCGCCCGCGCGTGGTGAAGTCGAGCGCCGTCGAGTGCACCTCGGTGCCGACGACGAGCACGCGGTCGTACTGGCCCGAGCCCACGTAGAGCTCGCCGACCTGGAGCGCGTACAGGAAGCCCGTGCACTGGCAGCGCACGTCCATCGCGGGGCAGCCCGCGAGGCCGAGGTGATCCTGCAGGAAGCACGAGATGCCGGGGAAGTCGTGCTGCGGCGACAGCGACGCGACGAGGATGGCGTCGACGTCGTCCGCAGTGATCCTGGCGTTCGCCAGCGCGACCTTCGCAGCCTCGAAGGCGAGCTCGGCCGGGCCCATGCCGGCGTCCACGTGGTGGCGCTCGACGATCCCGCTGCGCTGCTGGATCCACTCGTCGGTCGTCTCCATGAGCTTCATCAGGTCGAAGTTCGTCACGACGCGCGGCGGCACGTACATGCCCGTGCCCGCGATCCGGACGCTGCGCATCACTCGGGTGCTCATGGCTTCTCCCTCTCGGACGGCGCCCGCTCGGACAGCAGCCGCTCCGCCGCCGCCAGCATGTCCGGAATTCCCTCGCCGTTCAACGCCGAGACGCAGACGCCCCCGAAGCGCCTGGCGACGCCCTCGCGTTCTTCCGCGCCGAGCCGGTCGCACTTGTTGAGGATCAGGAGCTCGGGTTTGTCGGCCACGCCGAGCTCGGCCAGGATCTCGCGCACCGCGTCGACCTGCTCGCGCATCTGCGGGCTCGCGGCGTCGACGACGTGGAGCAGCACGTCGGCGTCGCGGATCTCCTCGAGCGTGGACTTGAAGCCCGCCACGAGCTCGGGCGGCAGGTCGCGGATGAAGCCGACGGTGTCGGTGATGATGACGTCGCGTTCGCGCGGCGTGCGGAGCCGACGCGCCGAAGTGTCGACCGTCGCGAAGAGCTTGTCGGCGGCGTAGACGTCGCTCTTCGTCAGCCGGTTCAGCAGCGTGGACTTGCCGGCGTTCGTGTAGCCCACGATCGACAGAACGGGCAGGCCCTCGCGCCCGCGGCGCGAGCGGCGCGTCTCGCGCTGGCGCGCGACGTCCTTGAGGCCCTTCTCGAGCAGGCTGATGCGGTCGCGCACGCGGCGGCGGTCGACCTCGAGCTTCGTCTCGCCGGGGCCGCGTCCGCCGATTCCACCCATGAGCCGCGACAGGCCCTCGGTCTGGCCCGAGCCGGCGAGCCGCGGCAGCCGGTACTTCAGCTGCGCGAGCTCGACCTGCAGCTTCGCCTCCTTCGTCTTGGCGTTCTGCGCGAAGATGTCGAGGATGAGCTGCGTGCGGTCGACGATGCGCGCCTCGACCAGGTCGGTGATCGCGCGGATCTGCCCCGACGACAGATCGCGGTCGAACAGCACGAGCGATGCCCCGCGCTGCCACGCGCGCGTGACGAGGTCCTTGATCTTGCCCGGACCGACGAGATAGCGCGGGTCGGGCTTCGGCCGGCGCTGGCGCAGCACATCGACCACCTGCAGGCCCGCCGTGCGCGCGAGCTCGCGCATCTCGTCGCAGCGCTCGTCGGCGTGCGGGTCGTTGCCCATCTGCACGCACACGAGCACCGCGCGCTCGCCTTCGCCGTCGGTGGCGACGCCCGACTGCGCCTCGCCGAAGCGGGCCTCGAGCTCTTCGATCCACTCGAGGAAATCGAAGTCGAGCAGGCTCGGCGCGACCTGCTCGTGGCGCGTCACCATCTCGCCCGATTCGTCGGCCGGCTGCAGCGACGCGTAGTCGACCTTGTCGGGCAGGCCCTCGCTCGACACGAGCACCGCGGCCATCGCGTCCAGGCGCAGCAGCGTCAGATCGGTCAGATCGTCGCGCGTCAGCGGCTCGCCGCGCAGGTGCGTGTGGATGCAGCGCAAGCCGCGGAAGCGCCCCGCGCCCGTGCGCACGCGCTTGAAGTCGGGCAGCGTGATCGAGAACGCGTCGCCGACCATGACGTACTCTACCTTGCCGCTGCGCGCGACCAGCACGCCGACCTGCCGCCCGCAGTCCGCCGAAATCTCGGCGAGCTGGCGCGCGAACTCCTGCGTGACGAGCCGTTCACGCGGGAGCTTGCGCTTGTACAGGTTCTCGAGGCGGCGCAGCTGGCTCGCCTTGAGTCCGTAGGTCTGGCCGTAGAGCTCGGAGATCGCCGACTCCTCAGCGGAGACTGTGCACGACCGACGCTGCGCGGTCGAGGAGCGGCAGCACCTCGCCGGCCGGTGCGGGCGGGAGACCGAAGATCGCGCGGTGGACGCCCGCGGCGCGGAGCTCGTCGAGGAGCTTCGCCTCGGGCCGGGCGCCGAACACCGACACCTCGAGCGCGTCGGGGTCGCGCCCCGCGTCGGCCGCCATGCGACGGAACTCGGGCAGCCGCGCGGCGATCTCGTCGCGGCCGTGGATGGGCATCCAGCCGTCGCCGTACGCGATGGCGCGCGCCGCGCCCGCCGGGAAGCCGCCGCCCACGTGGATCGGCGGGTGCGGCTGCTGCACGGGCTTCGGCCACGTCATGATCGGAGCGAAGTCGACGAAGCGGCCGTGGTACTCCGCCTTCGCTTTCGTCCAGATCTCCTTCATGGCGAGCACGCGCTCGCGCATGAGGGCGATGCGGGTCCGCGCATCGGTGCCGTGGTTGCGCATCTCCTCGCGGTTCCAGCCCGCGCCGATGCCGAACATGAAGCGCCCGTTGCTTACACGATCCAGTGTAGCCACGTGCTTCGCCGTCTGGATCGGGTCGCGCTGCACGACCAGACAGATCCCCGTCGCCACGCGCAGCGTCGTCGTCACGGCGGCGGCGGCCGCGAGCGCGACGAACGGCTCGATGACGTCGTAGTACATCTTCGGCAGCTCGGCGCCGCCCGGCCACGGCGACTCGCGCTTCGCGGGGATGTGCGTGTGCTCCGGGAACCACAGCGACTCGAAGCCGCGCGCCTCCGCGGCACGCGCCAGCTCCACCGGCGCGATCGAGTAGTCCGTCGGGAACATCGTCACTCCGAACTTCACGGCAGCATTATGCACGGAGGGCGAGCGAAGGCCTCCGGTCTCGCGAGCGAGCCGCAGGCGCGCGCAGTCTTCACCCGCGAAGCGATCGACAGTGCGAGTCCGAGCGAGGGCCGCCCCCGAGCGAGGACGCAAGCGCCCCAGGCGCGCGCAGTCTTCACCCGCGAAGCGATCGACAGTGCGAGTCCGAGCGAGGGCCGCCCCCGAGCGAGGACGCAAGCGCCCCAGGCGCGCGCAGCGAGCCGCAGGCGAGCGTAGTCAATCAGTCACGGAAAAGCCTTGTACCAATACCAGCGGCTGCCGCCGGAGAGCGAGAGGTGCGGCATCGGCACCTTCACGTCGTCGCGCGAGAAACCGTCGAGCAAGAGCTCGCGCTTCCCCTTCGGCAGACCCTTCGTGTCGAAGAGCAGCCACAGCTCGCCGCGCTCGAGCACCGCGAACTTCGCCTGGTCGGCGGGCGTGGCCGGCTCCTCGCCGCGCGTACACGGCTCGAGCTTGCCCGACTCCGCGCCGTTGTCGCCGAGTGACTCGGACTTTTTCGCCAGCACGATGCGATAGCGGAACGGTGGCACGCGCGAGCCGTTCGGGCCGAGCAGCGCGATGTCGGAGAACGCGGCGCGCCACGCGCCCTTGCTCTCGAACGTGATGCGCACCGCCGTGGTGTCGGGCAGGCCCGTCTGCCCCTCCATCGACAGGATCGGGATCGGCAGCGGCGGGAAGATCGGCAGCCAGAAGCCCGCGTCCCAGTCGCACACCGCGACGACCACGCCGCCCGCACTGGCGCCCGCGCGCACGGCGACCGGGTCCTGCGCGAAGCCGGTGCCGCTGCGGTCGCGCGCCACCGACACGGCCTCGGGCGCGGGGATCGCCACCGCGCCCTCGCCGGCGAGCGTCGTGTAGCTCTCGCGGCCGAGCATGAGACAGCTCGTGCAGGCGAGCGCGAGCGCGGCGCCGAGCCAGCGGGCCAGTGATCTCTCCTCCCCACGGTCCGAGAACGGGGGAATTCTCTGCTACGATCGTTCTCATGTCACTGCCCGCGGCCGCTTCCCCGGGCACCGCCACTCCCGAGCTTTCCGTGCTTCTGCCCGTGCGAGACGGCGCAGCGACGCTCGGCGCAGCGCTGGATTCGACACTCGCGAGTGTCGGCCCGGGCCTCGAGGTCGTGTGCGTCGACGACGGCTCGCGCGACGCGACGGCGGAGATCCTGGCCGAGCGCGCACGGCGCGATTCGCGCGTGCGCGTGCTGAGCCGCCCGGCGCGGGGCATCGCGCCCGCGCTGTGCGACGCGCTCGCGGCAGCGCGCGGGCGGCTCGTCGCGCGCATGGACGCGGACGACCTCGTCCACCCCGAGCGCTTCGCCGAGCAGGCGCGGCTGCTCGACTCGCGGCCCGACGTGGCGCTCGCGGGCTGCCGCGTCGAGTCGTTCCGCGCGGGCGGGCTGCGCGACGGCTTCCGCCTGTACACGGAGTGGGCGAACGTGTGCACGACGCACGACGAGATCGCGCGCGAGGCCTTCGTCGACTGCCCCGTGCCGCACCCGACCTGGATGCTGCGCCGGCTGACACTGGAACGTGTCGGCGGCTGGCGCGACCTCCCCTGGGCCGAGGACCTCGACCTGTTCTACCGGCTCCTCGCCGCGGGCCTGCGCGCCGAGAAGGTGCCGCGCGTCTTGCACCGCTGGCGCGACCACGACGGCCGCCTCTCGCGGCGCGACCCGCGCTACGGCCGCGAGGCGCTGGCCCGCGCGAAGGCCCACTGGCTGGCGCGCCTGCGGCCGGATCGGGCCGCCGTGCTGGTCGGGGCCGGCCGCACGGCGCGCCGCTATGCCCGGCTTCTGGCCGCCGAAGGCGTCGCGGTGCGCGCACTCGTCGCCCCCTGCGATCCCGGGCCGGCACGCTCCTGGCAGGGCATTCCGTTGGCCGGCCCCGCCGAGC
>Ga0335077_10001835_pt1 | contig 25328 bp, 27 predicted proteins | sample Lox_Sample_31_FD_207151 | JGI IMG/M metagenome (GOLD analysis project Ga0335077, IMG submission 207151) | Soil microbial communities from Loxahatchee National Wildlife Refuge, Florida, United States - Lox_Sample_3.1 | ecosystem: Environmental > Terrestrial > Soil > Wetlands | place: USA... | reverse complement strand
CGCGAGCCACCGCGTGAATCGAGGCGTGCGGCGCATGGTCTTCTCACCGACCGTGCTGACACGAGCCCTCGTGGTGGCGGCTGGTCTCCTTCTGATGCTGTCCGCGCCGTTCGGCCGGGCCCGGTCCGCGGGCAACCAGCCGGGAGACCGTCTCGTCGAGGGGAGGGGAACGTTCCCGCGCTGGCGGCAGCTGTCGTTCGCGACCGGTGTCCCGCTGCGCTCCATCGTTGCGCTTCCCCCGCGCGGTTTGGCGGCTCTGGATGGCGATGGCACGCTCTGGGTCTTCGAGGTGACCCGGACCGGACTTGCCGTGAGCGGGCGGTATGGCAGCGTCGCCAGCGCCGCAGCGTCACTGGCGACGGTGCGGCTCGACCAGGATCGCTCGGGGATCGCGCTCGTCACGCCGGAGGGGCGCCTGCTCGTGTGGAGCGACGGCGCGTTGCGGGCCTACGACGTCGGGAGCCCTCTGTCGCGGCGCGCGAGCGTCTTGCCGGTGCCCATGGCCGGACGCCAATCCCAGGACGTGCTGGCCGTCGCCGAGGATGGGGCGGTCGTGCTGATCGGCGGCGTGGTCGCAGGCGGCCCGCGCGTCGTGGCCCGTCTTGACGTCCACGCGCTCGTCGATGGGCGCATGACGCTCATCGATCTCGACGGTGACGGCACTCGCGAGGGCGTGATCCTGTCCGATCCCACCAAGCGCTCCTCGGGAGGCGGTGCTCTCGACCCGGAGGCTGCGAGCCTCGTGGTGGTCGGAGTCAGACCGAACGGTCTCGATCTGCGTGGACGCCTCACGTTGTCTCCACCCGCGGCGTTCGAGCCTCTGGTCCCGGTGGGTGTCTCGCTCTTGACGAACTCGCGCGCGGATGCGGTGCTCCTCGTGCGGAGCGCACCCGAGCAAGGGGCAGCAATCGTCGCGGTGGGCTGGCGCGACGACCGGCCATCTCTCCTCCTGGAAGGTCCCGGCCTCGGTCCGAGCCGGCGTTCCGTTCAACCGGTCGGCGCGGCCGACCTGGCTGGTGACGGCGCGCCGGTGATCATCGCGGTGACGGCGGGTACCGTGACGGCGTACCGTCGCGTCGGAGCCTCGCTGCAGCGGGTCGCAGAGGCCGGCGATTATGCGGCACGCGCGCCCGGCGGGCGGGGCCTCGGGTCAGCGCTCATCGCCGACCTCGATGGCGATGGCCGGCCGGAGGTTGTCCTGCCGCGCCGATCTCGCGACGCGCTGGTCGGGCTCGGGCTGGATGGCGCCCGCTTCACGGCACGCTGGAGCCTGGATCTCGGAAGCCCGGTCGAATCCAACGTGGTCGTCGGCGATCTCGACGGCGACGGCTTCCTGGATCTCGCGGTGGCGGATCGGCGCGGGCTCCGCCTGTTTCTCAGCGTTCGATAGGAGATCCCGGCATGCGATATGAGTTCTACCTCCCGACTCGTGGGCAGACGGCCACGCCGGAGGCGCTCGAGACGCTCGTCCGTCGCGGCGAGGCCCTCGGCTTTCACTCCGTGATGATCGCGGATCACATCGTCTTCCCGGCGTCGATCGCGTCGAGGTATCCCTACACCGTCGACTTTCGGAGCGAGAGTTCTTCCCAGAGCATGGACCGGATGGAGCGGTTCGCCGCCGAGGTCATGGCGCGGGCCGGCGCCTGAGCGGTGGCGGTGGGAACGTCTGCGGCCGAGCCGTTCCACGACGCCACGGCGGGAGAATCGCCCGTTCGGGGCTTCTTGCATCGCCCGGCGTCCCCGGCGAGCGCGGGGCTCGTGCTGACGCACGGCGCCGGATCCAACAGCAATGCCCCGCTGCTCGTCGCTCTGGGGACGGCGTTCGCGGCGCGAGGCCTCGTGGTGTTGCGATGCGATCTGCCATACCGGCAGGCGCGGCGAACCGGTCCCCCGCGTCCCGGAGATGCTGCCCACGATCGGGAAGGCTTGAAGCGCGCGGTCGAGCTGCTGAGGCGGCGGCATCCCGGGGGGGTCTTTCTCGGAGGGCAATCGTACGGGGGCCGGCAGGCGAGCATGCTGGCGGCCGAGGAGCCCGGGCTTGCCGATGCGCTGCTGCTCCTGTCCTACCCGCTCCACCCGCCCGGGCGTCCCGCCCAGCTGCGCTCGAGCCATTTCCCGAGGCTCGTCACGCCGGCGTTCTTCGCGCACGGCTCGGTCGATCCGTTCGCGACCATCGATGAGCTGGAGGTCGCTCGACGCTTGATCCCACCGCCCACGGCGCTGCTCGTCGTCGAGGGCGCCGGCCACGGGCTCGGCCGTGGCAGACGAACGTCCGATCTCGCGACCGGCACGGTCGAGCGCATCGTCGATGCCTTTCTGGGATTCATGGCGGAGCCGCGGATGCGCGAGTCGTCATGATCGAGCCCGAGCGGCAGCCCGCGGCGCTGGCGGCGCGGCTCGACCACATCCTGGCCGTCGGCGCGCGCATGATCGCCCTCGTTCCCGGCCGCCAGAGAGGCGATGGGGCTCACGATGACGACCACGTCGCGCTCGACGTGGCGTATCAGATGTTCCGTCAGAGTCTCGCCTTCGCCGACGCCATGGATCTGGGCCGCTTTCCCGCGGACTGGCGTCAGCCGACCATTCCGCGTGATCTGCAGGATGGAGGCGCCCTCGCGCGTTATGGTGCCCTGGTGCGAGCCCGTCTCAGCGGCTGGTTCGAGGGGGCCGCGCCAGCCGAGTACGCTCGGACGATCGAGACCGATCGCGGTCCCGAGCGGGGGCATGCGCTGCTCGAGCGCACCACGCGCGATGCTGCTCAGCAGATGCTCCGCCTCCGGGAGCTGCTGGCGGATCTCGGCGTTCGCCCCGACGAGTCCTCGCCGGTTCGGTGAACCGGGCTAGCCCAGCACCGGGCGAGGGTGGGGAGTGCTGTCCTCGGAATACGCTACGTCGGGACCCGATGCGCCGATTGTGACGGGCCACGAGATGGGCGTTTCAGGCTTCGGCACCCCGCAGAAGCCACGGTTCCGACGACAGCACACTCCTACCCTCGCCCTCGCGCGCCGCTACGAACTTCTGAGTCGCGCCGGCTAGCCGGCGCGCGCCACGACCTCGTCGACCACGCACCATCGCGTGCGCTCCATGTCCATGCAGTTCGCGTTGTCCGCCGTGGCGCGACGGCCTTGCACCGACTGCCAGGCCGCTTCCATCGACTCGGCGTCGTCGAACCAGAACTCGATCACCGCGTCCCACGGCGGCTGGCGACGCTCGTCCGGCACCGCGAAATTCTGGACGTAGCGCCTCACACCCGGAATGGCCAGCGCGATCGGGCCATGGACGTCTTCGAAGTAACGGCGAAACTTTCCGGCGGACCAGTCCGGCCGCCGATAGGCAAAACGAACTTGAGCACCTGACCGTCAGGGGAGTGGGATGCGCGACGGTAATCCCGTCTGGGCGGTGAGGCCGCCGTCCGCGACGACGGCGGCTCCCGTCACGTACGATGCCAGGTCGGACGCCAGGAACATCACCACATGAGCGATTTCCTCGGGACGCCCGAGGCGTCGCATGGGAATCTGCGCGAGCGTGTCCTCGGCGAAGCCCGGGATGGAGAGCGACGGCCTCAAGAGCGGCGTGTCGATGGCTCCGGGACAGACGCAGTTCACGCGGATGCCGCGGCCCGCGTACTCGATCGCCGTCACGCGCGTCAGGTTGATGACGCCGGCCTTGGCCGCGTTGTAGGCGCCGATGGCGAAGTCCGCGAAGAGCCCCGAGATGGATGCCGTGTTCACGATGGCGCCGCCGCCGCGCGCGAGGAGTTCCGGGATCGCGCGCTTGGTCGCGCGGAAAACGGCGGTGAGGCCGAGGTTGATGACGTGTGCCCACACCCCTTCGTCGAGGTCGCCGGTGAAGGCGAGCCGGCTCTGGCCCGGCGGCAGCGGCGGCTGTCCGAAGGCGTTGTTGTGCAGGATGTCGAGGCCTCCGAATGCCTCCACGGTTCGCCCGATCATGGCCTCCACGCCGGCAGGAGTCCCGGCATCGGCGACGATCGCGATCGCCTTGCCGCCGGCTCCCGAGATCTCCGCCGTCACCGCCTCCGCCTTCGTCCGGTCGAGGTCGGCCACCGCGACCTGCGCGCCGCGCGCCGCGAATCCCACGGCGGTGGCGCGACCGATACCCGACCCCGCGCCCGACACCAGCGCGACCTTGCCGTCGAAGCGCACGTCGTCTCCTTCCGCGATCGAGTCCTGCCCGATCACGCTCGTGCGGAAAGTCTACCGAGTGGCCGCCTGTCGCTCACGGACCAAACGACAGGCGCCGAGCCATACCGCCATGCTCAGAAGACGCCGGTGTAATCGAGTCGTAGATAACCCGCGAGTTGCCAGAAGAGCCCGACGACGAACAAGATGAACGCGAGGCCGGTGAGGGCGCCGAATGCCGGGGGCCGGCGCTCCCCGTGGGCCCATTCTCCCGCCCACATCCACCACACGCCCGCGGCGAGCGCGAGGCCGGCGCCGAGCAAGGTGAGAAGATACCCTGCGATGATGTTCACGGCGAACACCGGACTGTAGGCCAATGGCATGACGAGTCCTCCCTCGGCCGACATCATACCTCGCGATCAGGTCCGCGCGGGAGGCTCAAGAGCTCGACCGGAGGACGCGGAAGCCATAGTCCGAATAGCGAAGGCCGGGCGGAAGCGACGAGCGGTGCGCCACGGCGCTCCAGGGGTCCTGGTGCCGCCAGGCGCCGCCGCGGGACACTTTTCTCGTGCCGGTCTCAGGTCCCGCCGGATTGCGCTCGGGCGACCGCGCGTAGTATCCGCCATCCTGCCAGTCGAGGCACCACTCGTGGCACACTCCCGACAGAGCATGAAGCCCGAATGCGTTGGCCGGTGTCTCGATGACGAGCGGCGGTCGATCGAAGGAGGGTCGAGCCGGTCGTTCGTCACCCCACGGGAAACGGGCTCTTTGGAGCCCGCCGCGGGCGGCCTTCTCCCACTCGGCTTCCGTCGGGAGTCGGTAGGCCAGGCCTGTCGCGAGGGACTGCCAGTCGCAATACGTTGCGGCGTCGGCCCAGCTCACACCCACCACCGGCTGGTCGGGATCGTTGAAGCGCGGGTCCGACCACCACGGCGGCGGCGCGGACGAGGTGGCATCGAGGAACCGGCCGTACTCGCGGTTCGTGACCGGTGTCCGGCCGATAGCGAAGGCGTCCGTCCAGACGCGGTGGTGCGGCCGTTCGTCCGGATGGCCGTCCTCCCATCCCATCCAGAACCATCCCGCTGGAATGTCCACCATGTCCATGCGGTCGAGTATAATCAAGTTCTTGCATCCAACCCATGGAGAGACGACATGAACATCGCGGAACGGATGTCGCGTCTTGGCACCGAGTCGGCGTTCGAGGTCCTGGCTCGTGCCCGGGCCCTCGAGCGACAGGGCAAGCAGATCATCCATCTCGAGATCGGCGAGCCTGACTTCGAGACCCCGGTCCACGTCCGCGAGGCGGCCAAGCGGGCGCTGGACGAAGGAGCGACCCACTACGGGCCCGCGTCCGGCCTCCCGGAGCTCCGCGAGGCCATCGCCAAGGACGTGGCGGCGACGCGCAACATTCCGGTGAGCCCGGACGAGGTCGTCGTCACACCCGGGGCCAAGCCGATCATGTACTTCGTGATTACCGCCTTGGTGAATCCCGGCGACGAGGTGATCTACCCGAATCCCGGATTTCCGATCTACGAGTCCGTGATCAATTTCGTCGGCGGCGTGCCGGTGCCGATTCCCCTGACGGAGCAGACGGGCTTCGGCTTCGACCTCGATCTCCTCGAGCGGCGCGCTTCGGCTCGCACCAAGCTCATCGTCATCAACTCGCCGCAGAACCCGACGGGTGGCGTGCTGGAGCCGGATCAGCTCGGACGGATCGCCGAGATCGCCCGGCGCTATCGGATCCCGGTGCTCGCCGACGAGATCTACAAGTCCTTCCTGTACGACGGCGAGTTCGCCTCGATCACCCGCTTCCCCGGGATGGAAGGCCTGGTCATCATTCTCGACGGCTTCTCCAAGGCGTACGCGATGACAGGATGGCGCCTCGGCTACGGCGTGATGCCTCCCGCCCTCGCGGCGCACGTCACGCGGCTGATGGTCAACTCGAATTCGTGCACCGCCACGTTCACGCAGCTGGCGGGCATTGCCGCGCTCCAGGGTGACCAGACCCCGGTGGCCCGCATGGTCGCCGAGTTCAAGCGTCGCCGCGACCTGGTCGTCGCGGGACTCAACCAGGTGCCTGGTGTCTCCTGCCGAAGCCCCCGCGGGGCGTTCTATGTCTTCCCGAACGTCAAGGGGCTCCGGAAGAAGTCATCCGAGGTTGCCGACATCCTGCTGAACGACGCCGGCGTCGCGGTGCTCGGGGGCACCGCGTTCGGCGAGTATGGCGAGGGCTACCTCCGGCTGTCCTATGCCAACTCCGAGGCGAATCTTCGAGCGGCACTCGAGCGGATGCGCCCCATCTGCGCCCGCCTGGCGAGCGGGGGGTGACCGCCCGGCACCCCGGCACGCGCCGCCCAGAGTTGCGGCGCGATGGCAGGTAGCGTAGGGTGAAAAAGATGTCGCGGGTCGTACCTCTCCTTCTCGTCGTGGCGCTGACCGCGCTCGCGCCGATGGCTCTGGCCAGTCCACCGGATCCGATCTGGATCGGCGGTGTCTTCGACGGCGGAGACTCGGACGACGTCATCGTGGCTGCGACGTCGTCGGAGGGAGCCACTGGCGGGGCCGTCCTGCCGACCGGGAAGGTCCTGTTCCTCATCGTGGGCGCAGTGTTCCCCGCAGTGTCGACCTTTCCGGCCAGCTCGCCTGAACTCGTCTCTCAGGGTCGAGCACCGCCCTCCGCCTGACGTTCTCGCGCCACGAGTGCCGCGGTTCTCCGCGGCTGTCCTCGTCATCAACTCCGAACCGGCCGGCTGATCTCGCCGTGCCGACGTCGAAAGGGCCATCACGTGTTTGGACCACAGGATCTCTGGATCGCGCTTGCTCTCGGGGTGTTTTTCTTTGGTGCCAAGAAGCTGCCGGAACTGTCACGGTCGCTCGGACAGGCCATGACCGAGTTCAAGAAGGGCGTGAGCTCCGGGGCGCAGGACGAGCCCCCAGCGTCGCCGGCAGCGCCGCCCGCCGCGAAGGACGGCGAGGAGGGAAGCGACAAGCAGCAACACTGAGCGGCCACCCTGATCTCGTCGGTCGGCATGCGTTGCCGCGCGTCAGCGTGGCTCCGTTTGAGCCGACCGGCGTTCGTGTGTACCATCGTGCGTTGTGGCACTCGCACCGCACGTGAGCCGGCAGCCTTTTCCGCGCGGGGCGTCCGCGTATGAGCGGAGCGCCCGCCGGGATCTTCGCCGGCCCCGTCGACCGATCCACTGATGTCCACGGTCGCCGATCGGATCGTCGAGGGGCTCCGTCTCGGAGGGGTGACGCGTCTGTTCGGTGTACCAGGCGGCGGCTCCACCCTCGACCTCCTCGAGGCAGCTCGACTTCAGGGCGTACCGTTCGTCCTGTGCCATCACGAGTGGGCCGGCTGCATCATGGCCGCGGTGACGGGTGAGCTGACCGGTCGTCCGGGAGCCGCGCTATCCGCCTTGGGTCCGGGTGTCACCGCGAGCGCCACTGGACTGGCGCACGCATACCTCGACCGTTCCCCGATGATCTACCTGAGCGATCGTCATCCCGAGCCGGCACTGGGCTTCACGACCCACCAGCGACTGGATCACGGCGCGCTCGTCGGAGGCATCGTCAAGGGCAGTACCGGCGTCGAGGTCGAGTCCGTGAGCGATGCCGTGGCGCACGCTGTGCGGCTGGCGTTGGTGGAGCCTCGGGGACCGGTTCATCTCGATCTCGCGGCGGACGTGGCGCGACGCACGGCCTTGCCCGGCGCGAGCGTGGCGTCTGCCGAATCATCGCCGATTCTCGACATGGAGGCCCTCGACCGGGCGGGGGAGATGATCAGGGCCGCCAGCCGCCCGATCGTTCTCGCCGGCCTGCAGTGTCGCCGCGCCGACGCCCCGTGGCTGCGCGCTTTCTGCGAAACGGTGCCCGCGCCGTGCCTCACGACGTACAAGGCGAAGGGCGCCATCCCGGATCCTCATCCGCTTGCGCTGGGGGCCTTCACGGGCGGCGCATTGGAGGAAGCCGCTGTGGGGCGGGCCGACCTGATCATCGCGTTCGGGCTCGATCCGGTCGAACTGATCCCGCGGCGCTGGTCCTACACGGCGCCGGTGCTGAGCTTTGCGCGCTGCCCGTTCGGCGAACTGCGCATGGCGGCGCCGGCCCCCGCGTTCACACCGGCATTCGAGGTGGTGGGAGACCTCGGCGCGATCCTCGAGGAGCTGGCGGGACGAGTCGTGGGACGCACGAAGGCGGATTGGGACGTTGTGGAGGTGGATCGACTGAAGCGCGAGCGGCAGCGATCGCTCGAGGTGGCGGTACCAGGTCTCGCGCCCCACCGCGTCGTCCAGCTGGCGCGCGAGCTGACGCCCGCGGGGACGATCGCCACCGTGGACGCGGGCGCGCACATGTTCCCGGCCACGGCCTACTGGCACGCGGTGGAGCCCGGTGAGCTGCTCATCTCCAACGGCCTGGCGACGATGGGATTCGCGCTCCCTGCGGCCATCGCGGCGCAGCTCGTCCATCCGGAACGCCGTGTGATCTGCTTCACCGGCGACGGCGGGCTGATGATGGCGGCCGCCGAGCTGGAGACGGCCGCACGGCTCCGCCTGCCGCTCCTGGTCATCGTGTTCGATGACGCCACGCTCTCCTTGATCCAGATCAAGCAGGAGCAGATGGGGTTCGAGGGGGCGCGGTTAGCCTACGGCGGATCGGACCTGGCGCTCCTCGCCCGGGCCTGCGGGCTCACTTCGTTCGTCGCCGCCGACGAGCGACAGCTCCGGTCGGCGCTCCTCTCGGCGCTGGCCACGCCGGGGCCGACGCTGATCGACGCGCGCATCGACGCGTCGGGATATCGGGCGACTCTCGAGATCGTCCGCGGCGCGCCCGGCCGGTAGGCCCCCGCGCTGTCGATTCGCCGATCATCCGGCGCCATCCTGCTCGCCGGATCACGGTATAATGGCGGCTATGGGATTCCTGACGTCACAGGACGAGCAGGCCGTCAAGAAGGAGTTCGAGCGGCTCGGCGGCCCGGTCAAGCTCACGGTCTTCGCGTCCGAGCTCGGTCCCGAGACCAACAGCCAGACGGTCGCGCTGGTGAAGGAGGTCGTCGAGCTCTCGGACAAGCTGTCGGTCTCCGTGCTCAACCCGCACATCGACCGCGAGCAGGCTCAGGCGTATGGCGTGGAAGTGTCGCCGGTGGTCGTCGTCGAGGGCGCGCGAGACTACGGCATTCGCTTCCTTGGCCTGCCGGCGGGCTACGAGTTCTCCAACCTGCTCGACGCCATCATCGTCGTCTCCACGGGCGAGCCCGGCGTGAGTGCCGAGACGAAGTCGGCGCTCGCAGCACTGACCGAGGATGTCCGGATCAAGGTCTTCGCCACTCCCGGCTGACCGCACTGTCCCCGGGCCGTGCGCCTGGCGCAGCACATGGCCGTTGCATCTCCCAGGGTGACCGCCGAGTGCATCGAGGCCAACGAGTTCCCCGAGCTGTCCGGGCGTTATCGGGTGATGGCGGTTCCCAAGGTGGTGATCAACGACAAGGTCCAGTTCGAGGGCGCCCTCCCGGAGCGGGACTTCCTCGCCGCCGTGCTCCAGGCCGTGGACGGCGATGAGGCGAAGGCATGACGATCGGGACGATCATCACCGTCGTCATCGCGCTGGTGGCGTACGTCGTGCTGATGGGCTGGGTCCTCCCTCGCTTCGGCATCCAGACGTGAGCGAGCTCGGCGTCGTGCTCCCGTGAGGAGCGCGTGGGTCGCGAGATCGAACCTCCGGCCTAGACGCCCTGCCGTTCGAGATCCTCGTCGCACGCGTCCTCCTGGTTGCTGCCGTTGGCTACGTCCTGCTCGGCGTCCTGGCCTACGTGATCTCCGACCGCTTGATCTTCCTGCCGCCGCCGGCGACCTATCGCGACGCCGCGGCGACCGTGCACCTGACGACCGCCGACGGGGTACGGATCTCAGCTGTTCATCTCGTCAATCCGGACGCCGAGTTCACGATCCTCTACAGCCACGGCAACGCCGAGGACCTGGGGCTCATCGCCCCGCAGCTCGTCCGTCTCCGCGACTGGGGGTTCTCAATCCTCGCGTATGACTATCGTGGGTACGGGACGAGTCAGGGCCGTCCCTCCGAGCACGGCGTCTACGAGGACGTCGATGCCGCCTACGCGTATCTGACGAGCGCCCAAGGTGTGCCGGCGGACAGGATCATCGCCTACGGGCGTTCGGTGGGGAGCGGGCCAGCGGTGGATCTCGCGGCGCGCCGCCCCCTGGCGGGGCTCGTGGTGGAGTCCGCGTTCGTGACGGCCTTTCGCGTGATGACGCGCGTGCCCCTCCTGCCGTTCGACAAGTTCCGGAACGTCGACAAGATCGCGCGAGTGTCGTGCCCTGTGCTCGTCATGCACGGTGTAGAGGACGACATCGTCCCCCTCGCTCACGGGCGTCGACTCTTCACCGCGGCGCGGGAGCCCAAGCGCTTCCTCTGGGTCGACGGCGTGGGACACAATGACTTCACGCTGCTGGCGGCCGACCGCCAGGCGCAGGCGCTCCGGCAGTTCTCCGCACTGCTCCACGACATTCGAGCCCGGCGCGGCCAGTAGCATGACGCGCGACCAGGACATCGCGTTCGTCTACGGCACGTTGATGCAGGGCTTCCCTCTCCACCGGCTGATCGACGGGCGAGCCGAGTATCTCGGGCCGGGAACGGTCGCCGCCCGGCTCATCGATCTCGGCGCGTATCCCGCGGCGGTCGCGGATGCTCACGGCACTGTGGCCGGCGAGATGTACCGGCTCCGGGATTCCGGCCTCTGGAGAGCGCTGGACTCGGTCGAGGGTCCCCAGTATCATCGCGGTGAAGTCGTAGTCCGGATGGCCGACGGCCGCGAGGTCACGGCCTTCATCTACTGGTACGTGGGTCCGCTCGACCGGGGCGTGCCGGTTCCCGGAGGTGACTACCGGGCCCACGCGCCGGCGCGCTCCATTCACCGCAGGAGCTGAACCGAGGAGGCAATCATGCCGCTTGAGCCAGCCACGCTGATCAAGGACGACCAGGAGCACTGGATCCATCCGTTGCATCATCCGAGCGACCATCTGGAACCCTTGCTTCTGGTGCGCGGGCGCGGCGCGACCATCACGGACATCCAGGGCCGAGAGTACATCGACGGGCTCGCCGGACTCTGGAACGTCAACGTCGGCCACGGCCGCCAGGAACTCGCGCAGGCCGCGGCCCACCAGATGGGTGAGCTGGCCTACTACTCCGGCTACGTGGGCTCATCCAACATTCCCGCGATCCAGCTCGCGTCGAAGCTGATATCCATCGCCTATCCCAACATGCAGGGTGTCTTCTTTACCTCGGGGGGGGCCGAGTCCAACGAGTCCGCCTTCAAGACCGCGCGCTTCTACTGGAAGGCCAAGGGCAAGCCCGACAAGGTCAAGATCATCGCCCGCACGCTGGCGTATCACGGCGTCACGCTGCAGGCGATGAGCGCCACGGGCATGTCGCCGTACTGGAAGATGTTCGAGCCGCGCGTCCCGAACTTCGTGCACATCCCGACCTGCTATCCGTATCGGCAGGAGGGCGCGAAGCCTGGCGAGACGGCCGGGCAGACCGCCGCCCGTCTGCTCGAGGAAGCGATCGTGCGCGAAGGGGCCGACACGGTGGCCGCGTTCATCGCTGAACCCATTCATGGCGGCGGCGGGGTCTTGTATCCCACCGACGACTACTTCCCGCTGATCCGTCAGGTCTGCGACCGCCACAACGTCTTGTTCATCGCCGACGAGGTGATCACGGGCTTCTGTCGCACGGGCCGCTGGTTCGCGCTCGAGCACTGGAACGTCCTCCCGGACATGGTGTCGTTTGCCAAGGGTGTCTCCTCCGGTTACCTGCCGCTTGGCGGGATCATGGTGTCCAAGGCCATCAAGCAGGCCATGGACGAGGTGAAGCCCGACGATCGGTGGATGCACGCCTATACCTACTCCGGCCATCCGACCTGTTGCGCGGTGGGCCTCAAGAATCTCGAGATCATGGAACGCGAGCGTCTATGGGAGCGGGCCGCCGCCATGGGCACGCGGCTCTACGAGGGCCTGAAGACCGCGCTCGGAGACCACAAGCACGTCGGCGATATCCGGGGCGGCAAGGGCCTGCTGGCGGCCGTCGAGCTGGTGCAGGATCGCGCGACCAAGGCGCCGTTCGCTGCTGACAAGAAGATCGGGCCGCGGGTGCTCCAGGAGATGAACAAGCGAGGCGTGGTCACGCGCGGCCGGGCTGAGAACATCTTCTTCGCGCCGCCACTGGTGATCACGGAGGCCCAGGTCGATCACCTGGTCTCGGCAGCGCGGGACGCCATCAAGGCTGCGACCGGCTCATAGCCGGGAGCGCGTCTCTCCGACGGTCGTGCGCGGCAGGAGGTGGGCGGGCCTCCAGAGGTACGCCCGGCCTCCTGCCGCGTCTGCGTGTCGGCCGTTCGCGCGCCGTCAAGCCAGGCGAACTCGCCGCCGACACACTTCTCCGTCGAGCCGGGCTCGCGAATTCAGTCAGTGAGCCGGACGCGCCGTTGCAGCGGGAAGACGTGCAGGTCGAAGCGCTCGGCCAGAAGGCCCCAGAGTCCTTGCGGGAAGCGGAGCATCGTCACGACCCCGAGGAGGCCGAGGAGAATCATGTACCAGGCGCCATAGGCGGACAGCGCTTCGCGAAGAACGAAGAAGAGGAGGGTGCCGACGATGGGCCCTTCGACGGTTCCGAGGCCGCCGATGACCGCGCTGAAGATCGTGTAGGCCGTCCAGTTGATCGAAAATGCTGCGTCCGGTGAAATACGGATCACGTTGAGGTAGATGAGCGCGCCCGTGACTCCCGTGCCGAACGCCGCGATCAGGTAGACGGCGAGCTTGGCGCGGAACACGTCGGCGCCGAGGGTCTCGGAGGCGGGCTCGCTGTCGCGGATCGCCATGAGCGCGAGGCCCTGGCGGGAGCGCAAGTAACCGTACACCGCCACGAGGGCGGCCAGCCCGATCGCGAACGCCAGCCCGTAGGTGCCGAGCTCCCGCGTCTCGCGCGCGAGCGGGAACACCGCCTTCAACGTGCGCCCCGTGCCACGGCCCAGCGCGTCCGTGTTGGCGACGAGCAGCCGGTACACCTCGGCCACCGCCCAGGTGCCGACGGCGAAGTAGCCGCCCCGAAATCGGAAGACCGCTGCGGCGGTGGGCAAGGCAACCGCTGTGGCGACGAGCCCCGCCAGCGGTACCGCGAGGAAGGGATTCACGCCGAGATCGTCGGCGAGCACGATGAGGGCATAGCCCCCCAGGCCGACGTAGGCTTGCTGCCCGATCGAGACGAGGCCGGCGTACCCCGCCAGCAGATTCCACATCTGGGCGAGGACGAGCAATGCGATGAACTCGATGACCACGCGCATGAGCCCGGCATCTCCCGTCCAGGGGAGCGTGATCAGACCGGCGCCGGCCACGATGGCGCGCGCCGCGCCGGCACGGCTCGCCCTGGTGGTGCGCCGGACCTCCAGGGTCGTTCACGAATCCACGCGCCCCGAAGGCGCCAGCAGACCCGCGGGGCGCATCAGCAGCACGGCCAGGAAGACGAGATGTCCGGAGAGCACACCCCAGCCCGGCGATAGCCTCGCGCCGACCGTCTGCGCCACGCCGAGGATGATCCCGCCGACGAGCGTGCCCCAGAGCGAGCCGAGGCCGCCGATGATCACGGCCTCGCTCCGCGACGTCGAGGGAGACGCCGAAGAGCGCCTGGAACGCGCCGTAGAAGGCGGAGAGATCTCGGACGGCAAGCAGGCTCACGTCACGTCGATCCCGAGATAGACACGCCGGACCTCCGGGCTCTGCATCACCGCGTCGGGAGGCCCCTCCACGAGGGTCGAGCCGAAGTTGATCGCGACGAGCCGATCCACCGCCGAGCGGAGGGCGTGAACGATGTGCTCGATCCAGATGATGGCGATGACCCGCGTCCGCACCTGCCGGATCACGCCGACCAGGGCGAGCACCTCCGGCTCGGTGAGGCCGCCCGCGATCTCGTCGAGCAGGAGGACCTGCGGTCCTGTGGCCAGCGCTCGCGCCAGCTCCAGGCGCTTGCGCTCGGGCAGGCTGAGCGCGCCGGCGCGCACGTTCGCGCGCGCGGCGAGCCCGACGAGGTGGAGGGCCTCGCCGCACACGGCGTACGCCGCGCGCTCCTGACGGCCGCCGCCGTGCGTGGCCCCGACGAGAACGTTCTCGAACACGGTCATGGCTTCGAACGGATGCGGGATCTGGTGGGCGAGGGCGATGCCCGCGCGGGTGTGTGCGTGGGGGGGAAGGGCTGTGATGTCCCGCCCCGAAAAGACGACGCGGCCGCAGTCGGGGCTGAGCCGCCCGACCAGCACGTTGAGGGCCGTGTCTTGCCAGCGCCATTGGGACCGATGACACCGACCGCCTCGTTCGCGTCGACGGACAGAGTCAGTCGATCGAGCACGAGCAGCGAGCCGAAGGCCCGCGAGACCTGCTCGAGGGCGAGGAGCGCCGTCGGACTCAGGCCTGGGGGAGCGGGCGAAGCTTGCCGCCCACCGCGATGTTCGGCGCCGTCCGGTTGCTCACGATCGTGATGTCGAAGGGGAACGCCTTGCCTTTTCCCCACTGTCCGCCGACGAGAGGGGTCTTGCAGACGTTCGGCACCGGCCCCTTACCCCACGCGATCGGCCCCACGATGGTGTTCAGATTGGTGGCCTTGATGGCCGCCACGATGGCGGGCTTGTCGTCGAGATTCTTGGTTCGCTTGAGTGAGTCGAGCCCGATCTCGAACAGAGCATGGATGAAGCCGAGGGGCTGGGTCCACTGCTTCTTCGTGTCGCGCGTGTAGTCGGCCGCGAAGACGGCGCAGGTCGCGCCGGTGAGCGACGACTTGAACGGATGGTGTGGCGACCATCACACCTCGGTGGACATCCCGTCGCCGAGCGGGCCGAGGGCCTCCACCGACCGCGGAAAGAGCAGGACCTTGCCGACGGTTGCCGCCTTGGGACGGAATCCTTGCTGCGCGGCCTGCTTCCAGAAGGTGGCCCAGTCCGGTGGAATGGGCACGCCGGTCACGATCTCCGCTTTCTCGCCTTGAAGGTCGAGATCTGCGCCGAGAAATCGTCGGAGAGGTCGGGGTAGCGGCCGGGATCCACCACCTTGTAGCCCGCCTTGGCGAGCGCCGGTGGGAAGCCGCGCTCCTTGTCGCTCCAGGCGTTGCCATCGCCGTCGTTCGGCCACAGCGCGGCGACCACCGTGTTGGTCTGGATGGCGTTCCACATGTCCACGAAGACGGCGATGATGTCCTCGAGGCCCCAGAAGAAGTGATAGGTGGACTTGAAGCCCACGTCGGGCTTGCCGCCGCGGGCGAAGAACCAGGGCTGCCATGGGCACACAGAGGACACGCATGGGGTGCCGTTGACCTCGCACTGGTCGGACACGGGATTGGTGGTCTCCGGGGTGCTGGCCACCAGCATGAGGTCCACCTTGTCGGTGAGGATGAGGCGTGAGGCGACTTCGGCGGCTCGGTTGGCGTCGGACTGGCTGTCGCGCACAAGGATCTCGACAGATGCATGTGGCCGTTCACGACGAGGCCCTTGCCGATCGCCTTCGTGATCCCGCCGATGGCGAAGCTGTCGGCCTCGCCGAAGCCGGCAAGGGGACCCGTTTGCGGACTCACGTACCCGATCTTGATCGGGCGCGCCGCTCCCTGGGCCCGCGCCAGCCCGGGCCGCATACCGGCCAAGGCGGCCACCCCGGCGCCGGACGCGACGCGAAGGAATCGTCGTCGAGCAACCTCGTTGTGCTCGCGCATGGGTGTTCTCCTCCACCACCAGTCGTTTGCGTCCGTCCGCCCTTCTGGCGCGCTTCAGGTGGGGCGCCCGCCCGACGAGCACCGCGCCGCTCGCGCGGGAGGTCGGCCGCGCCGCCCGAGCCGTCGCTCCTCGGGCGGCGCAGTCCCAGGCCTCCTAGCCCTGATCCGAAATTCGCGATGCCGCCCCAGGCGCAGATCAGCGGGGCCTGTCGCGGGGTACCGCCCCCGCCATCCCGGCGCTCCACCCATTCCCCGGTGGGGCCCTTCCGCGCCGTGCTGTCGGGGATGGCACCCCGCGCCACCCGCTGATCCGCGGTCCGAGGAGCGCGCCGCAAATTTTGGATCCAGGCTAGCTCCCGCCGGCCGCGGCGGCGTCAGCCTTCTGGAAATCGGTCTCGTCGAAGCCGTAGAGGTGTGCCCCGCCCATGAGGATCTGCGCGGCGATCGCGCGAGGGACGTTCTTCAGGAGGTTGTCCGCCACGTGAGGGAAGTTGGAGTCGAAGTGCGGATAGTCCGTCGAGATGCACATGCGATCGGCGCCGATGAGCCCCGCCGTCGCCTCGATCTCGGGCTCTCCCCCTTCGACCGCCGCCCAGCAGTTACGCCGGAAATATTCGTGCGGCGTCAGCGCGAGGTACGGCGCGTGCGAGTCGCGGTACTGCGGATAGTCCCACTCGATGCGCGACAGGAGCCCGGGGACCCAGGAGTTCTGCGCCTCGAGGAACCCGACCCGAAGCTTGGGATGAAATTCGAAGACACCGCCGATGATCATCCCGATCATCGCCTGCTGCATCTCGATCCAGTGGCTCGCGACGTGACGGTAGAAGCGGTTCTCGCCGTAGAGCGGGATCATCCGGGAGTAGAGCGCGCTCACGCCCTCGTGGAATCCCCAGGTCACGTCGAGCTCCTCGTGCACGCTGTAGAGAGGATCCCAGTAGTTCGAGTGCCAGTAGTGGTCGTTCACGAGGTTGGGCCGGATGAACGAGCCGACGGCGCCCAGCTCGCGTGCGCACCGGACCAGCTCCCGGCAGGCCAGGTGGACGTCGTGCACTGGCAGCATCGCCACGAACTTCAAGCGATCGGGACTGCGGCGGCAGAAGTCGTGGATCCAATTGTTGTACGCCTGACAAATGGCGAGAGAGAGCTGGGGGTCGAGGTTGTCGCGCGCGATGAGCGCCAGCCCATGGGTGGGGTAGAGCACGGCGATGTCGACCCCTTCCATTTTCATGCCCATGACCTGCGCTTCCGGGTCGTAGTCGCGCTCGACGGCGAAGTCCAGGCGGCCGGTGTCGAAGATCCGCGATCCTGACAGGAGCTGCGTGCTCTGGGTGTGACCGCGACGCACGCGCTTTCGGTACTGCTGCAGATCGCTGTCGGAGGTGGGCAGCCCATCGATGACGATGAGGCCGGAGGGGCCGCGATTGGGCCGGCCGTCAGCGCCGACCGGGACGCTGACGCGGTCCTTGAACCGCGGGTCCAGGTACCGGTCGAAGAGATCAGGCGGTTCCATGACGTGCATGTCGGAATCGACGAACCGAAGACCGTCCTTCATCGCGTCCTCCTTGGCGCGGCGATGGCCGCTAGGTCTCGCGTGCCGCGCCTGCTCACCACACTGTCCACGCCACATCCGGACTCGCGCCGTGCTTCGCGGAGCCGGAACTCTCGATTCGGGGCGTCGCGCCGAGCCCGTTACGCCACGCGCCCGCGATCCTTGCTCGCCTCATCCCGGGGACCACGCCGAGGATCTTCGCAAAGCGCCGCCGCGTCAAGCCGGACCGGCGCCGCGTCCCGCCGGACGTTGACGGGGCTCCCGTTCGACCAGCTGACGGTCATCGGGCCGGCGCATCCGGCCATTCGCTCCGCGCGCGCTCGCGAAGCTTGACCTTCTGGATCTTGCCGGTGCCGGTCATCGGCAACTCGTCGAGGAACGCGACGTGTCGAGGGATCTTGAAGCTCGCCACGCGACCGCGACAGTGGTCGATCACCTCGCGCTCCATCAGCCGGGCGCCCGGCTCGAGCTGCACGAAGGCGACCGGCACTTCGGAGAGCCGGGCGTCGGGTATGCCGACCACGGCGGCCACCTTGATGGCCGGGTGATTCATGAGGAAGGTCTCGACCTCCATCGGATCGACATTCTCTCCGCCGATCTTCAGCATGTCCTTGTAGCGCCCCATGAATCGCAGGTGACCGTCGGGACGCATGAACCCCATGTCGCCCGTGTGGAACCAGCCGTCTCCGTCGATGGCCCGGGCCGTGTCCTCGGGCTTCTTGTAGTAGCCCGGCGTCACCATGTAGCCGCGCGCGAGGATCTCCCCCGGCACGGTCACGGGCTGGTCCGTTCCCGTCGCGGGATCCACGATCCGGACCTCGAAGCCGGGGAGCGCGTAGCCGTTGCCCTCCACGCATTGCTCGTCGGTGGAGTCGAGGACGGACAAGGTCACGATGCCGATCTCGCTCATCCCGTACCCTGTCATGAGGTTGCCGAACGTCTGCCGCGCCCGGCGCGCCACGGGAATCGAGCTCGCCATGCCCGTGCCGCAGATGCCCGTGCGCACGCTCGAGACGTCGCGCGGATTCTTGGCCTGGGCCGCGAGCAGCTCCTGGAAGTGCGTGTCGAACCCGTGGATGATGGTGGCCCGCTCGCGGCCGATGAGATCGACGCACTCGTCGCCGTCGAAGGTCTCGGCGAGCACCTGGCGTGCGCCGCGGATGACCGACATGAGCGCTCCATGAATGAAGCCGAACGCGTGAAACAGCGGCAGGTACATGAGGATCGTGTCGTCGGCGGTGACCTGCATGCGCTCGCCCATGTCCCACGTGTTCTGGACGATGCGATGGTCGTGGACCGCGCCCTTGGGGAAGCCGGTGGTGCCCGACGTGTAGAGGACGAAGCCATCATGGTCGGGAGCGACCGCGCGGGCGCGCTCGCGAAGCGAGTCGTCGGTCACGCGCCGGCCCTGCTCCACCATCTGGCGCCACCCGACGGTATCCGGATGCGCTCGATCGGACAGCACGACCACGTGGCGGAGGGCCGGGAAGCGCGGGTCGGTACGACCGCCTAGCCCGGGTACGACCTCTCGCATCATGGCGAGGTACTCCACCGGCCCCGAGCGCTCGCCAAGGATCACGGCGACGGCGTCCGACTGCGCGAGGACGTACGCCATGTCTTCGGTGCGGAAGCGGGTGTTCACGGGAACGAGCACGGCGCCGATCTGCATGATCGCGAACATCGCGTCGATCCACTCGGGACGGTTGACCATCCAGAGCGCGACCTTGTCCCCAGGCGCGATGCCGAGCTGGAGCAGTCCCTTCGCGGCGGCATCGACGCGAGCGTGGACCTCGGCGAAGGTCCAGCGGTTCCCCTGGAACGCGAGGGCCTCGCGATCGCCCCAGAGCTTCGCCGCACGCTCTGGTAGCAGCCCGAGCGTCTGCTGCTCGTACCAATCCACGATCGTGCCTCCCGGGTCTCAGGTCCGGGCACGATCATAGCTCAGGGGGAGGTCTGGCGTCTCGCTGAGCTCGACCCGCCGGACGGACGGGAGTTCAGGCGAGGGGAGCGGGGAGGTCCGAGCGCCCCATCAGGTAGGTATCCACGCCGCGGGCGGCGCTGCGCCCCTCGGCGATCGCCCAGACGATGAGGGACTGGCCACGCTGCATGTCGCCGGCCGTGAAGACCCCTGGCACGCTCGTCATCCAGTTCGCGTCGCGCCAGACATTGCCGCGCTCGGTGAGCCGGACGCCGAGCTGCTCGAGCATCCCGGGACGTTCGGGTCCGACGAACCCCATGGCGAGGAGCGCCAGCTCGCAGGGAAGGACGAACTCGGAGCCCGGGACATCCTTGAAGGTGATGCGCCCGCCATCCTTGACCAGCTCGACCTGCACCACCTCGAGCGCGCGGAGATGTCCCTGCTCGTCCCCGAGGAAGCGCTTGGTCGAGACGGAGTAGACGCGATCGCCTCCCTCTTCGTGGGCGGACGAGACGCGATAGATGTTGGGCCACAAGGGCCACGGGTTGTCCATGGCTCGCTGATCGGGCGGGCGAGGCAGGATCTCGAACTGATGGACGGACCGCGCGCCCTGCCGATGTACCGTGCCGAGACAGTCGGCGCCGGTGTCGCCGCCGCCGACGATGACCACGCGCTTGCCGGCGGCCGTGATGAAACGCTCGTCGGGGATGGTCTCACCCTCGCAGCGCCGGTTCTGGAGCGTCAGGAACTCCATGGCGAAGTGAATGCCACGGAACTCTCGGCCGGGGATGGACAGATCGCGTGGCGCGGTCGCGCCGCCGCTACAGAGGAGCGCGTCGAACTCGCGCCGCAGATCGTCCACGGCGACGTTGACGCCGACGTGGCAGTTGGCCCGGAACACGACGCCCTCGGCGTCCATCTGCTGGAGGCGTCGCTCGAGGACGCGCTTTTCCATCTTGAACTCGGGAATCCCGTAGCGCAGGAGCCCCCCGATCCGATCGTCCCGCTCGAACACGGTCACCTGGTGCCCGGCACGCCTCAGCTGCTGAGCGGCAGCGAGCCCTGCCGGACCCGACCCGATGATGGCCACCTTTTTGCCCGTCTCCGCCCCTGGCGGGGCAGGGGCGATCCCGCCCGCCGCCCAGGCGTGATCGATGATGGCCAGCTCGATGGCCTTGATGGTCACGGGGTCGTCGTTGATCCCGAGGACACAGGAGCCCTCGCAGGGCGCGGGACACAACGTGCCCGTGAACTCGGGGAAGTTGTTCGTGGCGTGCAGCCGCTCGATGGCGTCCTGCCACTTGTCGCGGTACACGAGGTCGTTCCAGTCCGGGATGAGATTGCCGAGCGGACAGCCTTGGTGACAGAACGGGATGCCGCAGTCCATGCACCGCGCCCCTTGGCGCTGGATCTGCTCCGTCGGCCAGGGACGCATCACCTGCCCCCAGTCGCGCAGGCGTTCGTCGACAGGCCGATACGGCTGCTTGTCCCGCTTGAACTCGATGAACCCCGTTACCTTTCCCATGCGATCACCCGACCTCGCGCGTCGGCTTACCCGTGAGCGCTGGCCATGATGGCGTCGTCCTCGGCCATCCCCGTCTCCTGCGCTCGTTTGATGGCCGCGAGCACCCGCTTGTAGTCCTTGGGAATCACCTTGACGAATCGCTCCTGGGCGCGGTCCCAATCGACCAGCAGCCGAGCGGCCACCGGGCTCTGCGTGTAGCGAATGTGACGGGCCAGGAGATCCTTGATGGTCTCGACGTCCTCGGTGTCGATGACGGGCTCGAGATCCACCATGCCCAGATTGCAGCGCTGCTTGAAGTCGCCGCGGTCGTCGAGCACGTACGCGAGCCCGCCGGACATGCCCGCCGCGAAGTTCCGGCCCGTGCCTCCGATCACGACCACGCGCCCGCCCGTCATGTACTCGCACCCGTGGTCGCCGACACCTTCGACGACGGCGAGCGCGCCGCTGTTGCGGACCGCAAAGCGCTCGCCGGCGACGCCCCGGAAGTACGCCTCGCCGCCGGTGGCGCCATATAGCACCACGTTGCCGACGAGAATGTTCTCCTCGGCGAGGAACGTCGCCTCGCGCGGCGGCGAGACGATGAGCTTGCCGCCCGAGAGTCCCTTGCCGATGTAGTCGTTGGAGTCGCCCTCGAGGGTGAGGGTGACGCCGCGAGGCAGGAAGGCGCCGAAGCTCTGCCCGGCGGATCCCGTGAAGTGGATGCGGATGGTGTCGTCGGGTAGACCCTGAGGGCCGTGGCGCCGCGTGATCTCGGAACCGAGTATGGTTCCGACGGTACGGTTCACGTTTCGGATGGGCAGCCGAACGTCCACCGGCTCCCGTCTCTCGAGGGCACCCTTGCACATGGGCACGAGCGTCGTGACGTCGAGGGATCGGTCGAGTCCATGGTCCTGCGCGACGACCTGACGGATCGCGACCTCGGGACCGACGGGCGGCCGGTACAGGATGGCGGAGAAATCGAGCCCGCGGGCCTTCCAGTGCTCCACGGCAGCTTCGACGTCCAGCCGGTCCACGCGTCCGATCATCTCGTCCACGGTGCGGAAGCCGAGCGTCGACATGTGCTCGCGAACTTCGTCGGCGATGAAGCGGAAAAACGCTTCGACGAACTCGGGCTTCCCCGTGAACTTGGCGCGGAGCTTGGGATCCTGGGTGGCGATCCCCACGGGGCACGTGTTGAGGTGACAGACGCGCATCATGATGCAGCCCAGCACGACCAGCGGCGCGGTGGAGAAGCCATACTCCTCGGCGCCGAGCAGCGCGGCCACGACCACGTCGCGGCCCGTCTTCATCTGGCCGTCGGTCTGCACGATGATCCGGTCGCGCAGCTTGTTGAGCACCAAGACCTGCTGGGTCTCGGCGAGTCCCAGCTCCCAGGGCGTGCCCCCGTGCTTGATCGAGGTGAGCGGCGACGCGCCAGTGCCGCCGTCGTGGCCCGAGATCAGCACGACGTCGGAGTGAGCCTTCGCGACGCCGGCCGCGACCGTCCCGACGCCGACCTCCGAGACCAGCTTGACGCTGATCCGGGCCAGCGGATTTGCGTTCTTCAGATCGTGGATCAGCTGGGCCAGATCTTCGATCGAGTAGATGTCGTGGTGCGGCGGCGGCGAGATCAGGCCGACCCCTGGTGTCGAGTGACGCACCTTGGCGATCCACGGATACACCTTGTGGCCGGGGAGCTGGCCGCCCTCGCCGGGCTTGGCTCCCTGCGCCATCTTGATCTGGAGATCGTCGGCGTTGACGAGGTACTCGCTGGTGACACCGAAACGGCCTGACGCCACCTGCTTGATCGCGCTCCTCCGCGAGTCGCCGCTGGCGTCGCGCTGGTAGCGCGTGGAGTCCTCGCCGCCCTCGCCGGTGTTCGACTTCCCGCCCATCCGGTTCATGGCGATGGCGAGAGTCTCGTGCGCCTCGAGGCTGATGGAGCCGTAGGACATCGCCCCGGTGGCGAAGCGCTTCAGGATGGCTTCGACCGGCTCGACCTCGTCGAGGGGCACCGGCGTCTCGGCCAGCTTGAGGCGAAACAGTCCGCGCAAGGTCGCCCGGTTCCGGTTCTGATCGTCGACCTGGGCGGTGTACTCCCTGAAGATCCGGTACTGTCCGCTTCGCGTCGCGTGCTGGAGCTTGAAGACCGTCTCGGGATTGAAGAGATGGTACTCGCCGTCCCGACGCCACTGGTACTCGCCGCCCCAATCGAGCTCGGGCGCACCCACTGGCCGGTCCGGATACGCGCGCTCGTGCCGCATCAAGGCTTCGCGGGCGACCACGTCGAGCCCGATGCCGCCGATGCGCGAGGCCGTCCAGGTGAAGTAGCGGTCCACGAATGCGCTATCGAGCCCGATGGCCTCGAAGATCTGGGCGCCGCGATAGGACTGGATGGTCGAGATGCCCATCTTCGAGATGACCTTGAGCACCCCCTTGTTGAGCGCCTTGATGTAATTCTTCACCGCGCCCTTGTGATCGAGCCCGGGGAGCAGCCCCTGACGGATCATGTCGTCGAGCGTCTCGAAGGCCAGATACGGATTGATGGCGCCGGCGCCGTACCCGAGCAGCAGCGCCATGTGATGCACCTCGCGCGGCTCTCCCGTCTCGATGATCAGACCCACCTTGACCCGGGTGCCCTCCCGGATGAGGTGATGGTGCACGCCCGACGTCGCCAGCAAGGCAGGAATGGGGGCGTGCCGGTCATCGACGCCCCGATCGGACAGGATGAGGTACGTGTAACCATCGGCGACGGCGCGGCTTGCCTGACGGCATAGCTCCTCCAGGGCTCGCTCCAGTCCGGCCGGGCCATCCGCGACCGGGAACAGCATGGACACCGTGGTCGCCTTGAAGGCGGGCAGATCCACGTGACGGATCCGCGCCAGCTCTTCGTTGTTTAAAATGGGCGTGTTCAGCTTGATCTGGCGGCAGGCCTCCGGCGTCGGCTCGAGGAGGTTGCCCTCGGGGCCGATGGTCGTCGCGATCTGTGTCACCAGTTCCTCCCGGATGCCGTCGAGTGGAGGATTGGTGACCTGGGCGAAGAGCTGCTTGAAGTAATCGTAGAGGAGCCGCGAGCGGTTCGACAGCACGGCGAGGGACGTGTCCGTGCCCATCGAGCCCACGGGCTCCTCGCCCTTCGTCGCCATGGGTGCGAGGAGGATGCGCAAGTCCTCGTGCGTGTAGCCGAAGACCTGTTGCCGCTGCAGGACCGTCTCGTGATCCGGCTCGGGAACCTCGGGTGGCTCGGGAAGGCTCTCGATCGGCCTCAGGTAGGCTCTGAGCCATTCCCCGTAGGGGTGCTGGGATGCATAGACACGCTTCAGCTCGGCGTCATCGATGATCCGTCCCTGGGCCGTGTCGACGAGGAAGATCCGGCCGGGATGCAGGCGTTCCTTCAGCAGCACCCGCTCCGGCGGGATGTCGAGAACGCCGACCTCGGAGGCCATCACCACGAGGCCGTCCTTGGTGACGTAGTAGCGCGAGGGCCGGAGCCCATTCCGATCGAGCACCGCGCCGATCACCGTTCCGTCGGTGAAGGCGATAGAGGCCGGGCCGTCCCACGGCTCCATCAGACAGCCGTGGTACTCGTAGAAGGCCTTGCGCTCCTCGCTCATGGACTCGTGGCCGCTCCAGGCCTCGGGGATCATCATCAGCACGGCCAGGGGCAACGGACGGCCCGCCATCACCAGGAACTCGAGCACGTTGTCGAAGATGGCGGAGTCGCTCCCACCCTCGAGGACGATGGGCAGGATCTTCTTGAGGTCGTCACCGAGGAGCGCCGAGCGGCAGATCGCCTCCCGCGCGTGCATCCAGTTGATGTTGCCGCGCAGCGTGTTGATCTCACCGTTGTGCGCGATGTAGCGGTACGGATGCGCGAGCGGCCACGAGGGGAACGTGTTCGTCGAGAAGCGCTGGTGGACGAGGGCCAGCGCGGACTCGACCAGCGGGTCCGTTACGTCTGGGTACATGGTCTCGATCTGGTCCGCCGAGAGCATGCCCTTGTAGATGAGCGTGTTGGCCGACAGGCTCGGCAGGTAGAAGAACTTCCGCTGGGCCAGCTGACTGGCGCGGACCGCGTGCTCCGCCCGCTTCCTGATCACGTAGAGCTTCCGTTCGAATGCCGCGCGGTCGGGCACGGTCGGCGCACGACCGATGAAGATCTGCTTGAACACCGGCTCCACCGAACGGGCGCTCGGACCGATCGGTGAGTCGTCGGAGGGCACGTCGCGCCAGCCGAGGACGCGCTGTCCCTCCTCGACCACCATTCGCTCGAGCATGCGCTGGCATTCCGCCCGCTCCGCGGGCTCATGGGGCAGGAACACGAGCCCGGCGCCGTAGTGGCCCGGTGCGGGCAGGGCGATGCCGAGCCGGGAGCATTCGCGCATCAGGAACGCGTGGGGCATCTGGATCAGGATACCGGCGCCGTCGCCCGTATTGACCTCGCACCCGCAGGCTCCC
>Ga0335077_10001834_pt1 | contig 25330 bp, 23 predicted proteins | sample Lox_Sample_31_FD_207151 | JGI IMG/M metagenome (GOLD analysis project Ga0335077, IMG submission 207151) | Soil microbial communities from Loxahatchee National Wildlife Refuge, Florida, United States - Lox_Sample_3.1 | ecosystem: Environmental > Terrestrial > Soil > Wetlands | place: USA... | reverse complement strand
GTGCGATCTCCACGAGCGATGCGCAGGGCGCGATAAGTGAAGATGCGCTCACTGTCGCAGACGTGACCGAGAACTTCCTTGAGCGACCATTTGTTCGGGGCGTAACGGAAGTCGCCATCTTTATCGTCACGACCGCAAAGGAGAACCAGCATCTGGCGGCGTTGGGACTCGAACGTGCCGACGATGTCTGTACCTTGGACTAGAGAGATATAGCGGTCGTGGTAGGGGGCGTACTCGTTGGGTTCGGGACGGCCAATCGTTGGGGTGATGATTGCCTGGTCAGACATGTCACTCCTTGTGTTCCCGATTCAATGGAATGAATGGGAAAGAGTTCAGGCGTCCCAGGGGACGCGCTTTGCTTGGCGTACCCGGCGCTGAAGCGCCGGGCTTATTTCGGAAGCCCCTGACGGGGCTCAGAGGCTTACTTCAGAGCATTTACGTGAACGTTTCGAGTTTGTGAATGAGACCGCTGGCAGTGGTTACTGCCTGGTCCAGCCTTAGCTTGTTCCGGATAATCGTTAGACTGATGAAACCTGAATTGGTTTCGACAAATCTTCTCCCTGAGAGGATAACTCCGGCGGGCTGTGAAAGGGTACGAGAGGCGGAAAATTTCGGGAATCGTTACATGACGGGTGGCGCGAAAATCCCCACTTCCGGCAACCTCGGCTAGAAGTTTGGCACCCAAGAGGGTCGGTCATTCGGTTACTTTCGTTGAAAATACGGGATTTCCACAGGGCTGCAGAGAGGAGGGAGGAGTACAATCGCGTTTGGCTACGAAAGTGCGGCCAATACTCCTAATCCCAACAAAGGAAAGGACCCTGTTACCCCATGTGGAAGCCGACAAATCAGCCCCAAACACCCGGCCGGCCAGCTGAGCCGGAGCGCCCAACTACGTCTACCCCCAGTGCGCCCGCGATGACGGCGAGCGAGCCGCCAGCGGCTCCCCGGCCGGTGACGACGACCACTGCGGACCAGGCGACGATCGGCAAGTCGCTTGTGATCAAGGGTGAGGTGACCGGTTCCGAGTCGCTTTACATTGATGGCAGAGTAGAAGGGTCCATTAATCTTTCAGGCAATCGCGTCACCGTGGGCCGCAATGGCGTGGTGGCCGCCAACATTAACGCACGCGAGATCGTTGTTCTTGGCAAGGTGCGCGGGAATTTGACCGCGAGCGACCGCGTGGACATTCGCAGTGATGGTTCCCTGACCGGCGACGTCATCGCGGCGCGCATCTCGATTGAAGACGGCGCTTTCTTCAAGGGCGGCATCGACATTCGCAAGGGTGGACAGCAAGCCGCACGAGCGAACGGTGAAGATAAGGCCGTTCCGTCGAGCGAACCGGCAGCGGTGGGCGCGCGGGCGTAGTTTTCGTCGAGAGTATTGGCCGAAGTTTTGAGCGGGCATCCGTGTCAGGTGCCCGTTTTGCTTTTTGAAGATTCGTTCTAATTCCGCGCACTCGTAAGAATCCTCCCGCCAAGTTTCCCCAAGCGAATATGTAAAACCTTTCCCTCGCGTCTCCAGTCACATCCACTTACGCAGGTAAAAGAAATAAAAAAAGATGACACAGCCGTTACAAACGCGTGACAAGTCGATACCGGATTCTTAGCTAGCATTACCAGTTTTACTTCCCCTTGTAATGCAGTTGTCCCCCAGCAGAAAACCGACAAACCAACCACGCAATAACAACGGATGGACAGTACCTCAAAAGCAAGCTAAAAGGAGATCTCATTTGCTTAATCTGGAATCGAGCATTTCAAACCCGGAGGTCGAGTATGCTTTGGGCCACTCATCTCGTGAACTCGATCGTCTTATCTTTCAAGCAACCGTGTTCGCACCGTATACCCGTCAGCTTCTCACGGAAGCGGGATTAAGCGCGGGGATGCGGGTGTTGGATGTGGGCAGCGGCAGTGGAGACGTAAGCTTCCTGGCTGCGGAACTGGTGGGTTCGAACGGATATGTGCTGGGCGTCGACCGGTCTCCGGCGGCGGTGGAAAGAGCCAAAGCAAGAGCCATTCGCCGCAATCTTCCCCACGTTGATTTCGCAGTAGGCGATCCTGCCGTGATGCACTTCGACAAACCGTTTGACGCGATCGTTGGCCGCTTCGTGCTCATGTATCAGGATGATGCTGCAAGCAGCCTGCGAAACATGATGCGAAACCTCCGCAAAGGTGGGTTGGTGGCGTTCCAGGAAGTTGACTCGACGGTATGCCGCTCCTGGCCAGCGGTCCCTGTTTTCGACGAGGCGGCGCGGTGGCTAGCCGAGGGATTGCGCAGCAGCGGCGCGCGGCCTGAACTGGGGCTGGAGATGCATTCCTTGTTCCTCGATTGCGGTTTGCCGGAACCATCCATGCGCATGGATGCCTTAGTCTCCGGAGAAGACGATAGTCCGGTCTACAAGCTGTTGGCTGAAGCGGTGCGCAGCCTGACACCGACTCTCGAGAAATTGAATATTGCGTCGGCTGATGAGGTAGAGATTGAAACGTTGACGGATCGGATGCGTAAAGGGGTGTCCGCAAAACGAGGAGTGGCCATGTCTTACGGCCTCGTGGGGGCATGGGCAAAAAAGCCGTTTACCCGTGAAATAGCAGATTAGCGGTCACAGTTAGGGCCGCGATCGTTATACGAGGCAGATCCCTGTACTGCCTCATGGCTGTCGGCGCCGACATTTCTTCATTGCGGGTCTTCTTTATCTCCTGCACTTCGGGCACTTCGACAACCAGCGTGAGTACACCATCCGGTTGCGAGAGCGATCGGCTCATTCCATCCTTTGTAGGAATCGCCGTTAGTTTGCTGGCGAACAGCCTCCGGGGGGTGTATAAAAGTGCCTCGCTTCGGCCGTTGGGTGGGCAGGAGCTCGGCAATGCCTATCGGCTCCATTTCGAAATCGATCTCTGTCTCGCTGATGCTGGCTGCAATTGGAGGATTGGCGGGATGCGGCGGAGGGAAGCAGCAGCCCCCACCGCCACCGGCGCCGGATTTCACGCTCTCTGTGTCGCCCGTTTCAGCTTCGGCGACGATTGGAGCCGTCAGCTCGACCGTAACACTGTCGGTCGTGCCAGAGAATGGTTTCAGCGGATCAGTGAGTATCACCCTGCAAGGGTTGCCCGCAGGTGTAACCGCGAGTTCGGGTTCGTCGTTCTCCATTCAATCAGGGTCGAGCCAAGACATCGTGTTTTCCGCCTCGAGTTCAGCTGCGGCCGGTGTGTTTCAACTTACCGTCGCGGGCACGAGCGGAGGGAACTCACACACTGCACAGTTGATCCTGACCACCGAGCCGGTCGTACACGTGACCACCTATCAGAGTGGATCGGTTCTGTATCTTGAATCTGATTCAGATGTGAACACCTCACGGATCGGCTTGGAGACACAGTGGGGAGGCTCGATCGTCGAGGTGAGTCTGAATGGAACTAATGTTGTGAATGAGCATGATACCGGCCGCGAGGTTCAGGTTGCCGAATATGACGGCAGCGCACAATATGACAGCTGCGCCGGTTGCAGTGGCACTTTCGGGTGGAATCCAGTTCAAGGAGGTGACGAGTACGACCATGGCAGCCCGGTGCTAACCCAGACGTTGAATGCCGATTCACTCTATATCGAAGCTCAGCCCTACCAATGGAACCCTGACGACAAAGGTGGGGGGCAAAGTCAGCCTGTCCTCGGCGACATTTATGTGGAAGCCACTGTCTCTGCCGTCACCGATCACGCTTTCACCTTCAAGGTGCACTACAAGATCACGCATTTCGGTACCGACCAGCACGCCGATAGTATCCAGGAGTTTCCTGCCGTTTATGTGAATCTCGGCTTTGACCGATTCGTGAGCGACAGCAGCACAAATCCGTGGACTAATGCGCCGATTACGTCTCTGACGATGCCCCAACTGCCCCGGTTCAGCCCGACGCTATACGCGTCCGAGCAATGGGGAGCCTTTGTCGATAGCAGCGATCAGGGACTGACCGTGTATGTCCCGGGAATGGCTCCCTATATTGGGGGGTTTGCTGCTGCCGGGGATTCCGGTCCGACGGGCTTTGGCACCAACTACTTTGCTCCGCGTACGTTCTTCAGCTTCGGCCCCAACAGTGTTCTCGAAGGAGACGTGTACCTGGTTGCGGGAGATTACAAGCACGCACGTCAGGTGATTTACGACCTGCACAATCGGCTTCCCCAGAAGGATATCTTCAGTCCAATAGGTTCGGTCGATAGCCCTGCGGCGAACGCACAGATTTCCGGCACGTTCAGCGTGTCGGGATGGGCCTTTGACGATGTGAAGGTATCCAAAGTGGATGTATACGTGGACCAGATGCTAGCCGGAACCGCGGTGTATGGTGGATCCCGGCCGGACGTGGCCAATGACTGGCCGCACGCCCCGGCAGCAATCGGCTACACTTTCTCACTCAACACCATTTCGTATCCAAACGGTGCCCACGTGGTCGGCGTTCGAGCGGTCGATACCAGCGGAAACGTCGCGGTTTTTCCCGATATCCCGGTCGTGATTCAAAACTAACATCACTATCAATCGCGCTCATGACCGACGGGATACGCGTCTGCGGACGCGAGCCTGCGCGTCACCATGCTCATTCCATTTCGAGGCGTTCGTAGGCAAGGACAAGTTCTTCGATGGCGACGTCGTCACCTTTGGCGTTCAGGTCTCCAAAACTGTACTTCACGGGCCAAGCGCGGAGCAGCCTCCAGATGAGAACCGGGGTGAGATCTTCCGCGAGAAGAGTAATCGTCACGTTGCGCCTGGCGTTGGCATCGCCATTGCGCACCTGGTTGATCCAGACATAGAGGTTCAATGAGCCGATGATTCCGCGGCGGAGAATCACATTGCCATAGTGCGTTAGTCCCGGAAGCTTATGGGTTCCGGACTCCTTGTCATTGCCGGTGCGGTATTGGACGACATCGATCGAGATGTCGGGCATCACGATGTGAGAGAAACCGGCAGCAGGACCTTGACCGCCGTCACCAAGGTCGACCAGAAAATGTTGGTTCCCATACGGGACATCACGCTGAGTGGCCATGGGGTGAAGTCCTTTCTCTTGGAATAAACGCAATATCACGATAGACAGAGAGATCGTGCCGCATCGAGCTCGAGAATTTCTGCCCAGAGCGATCGGCGTATGAGGCAGTGGCGGTGATGTGCTCGGGTTCTTTGCGGGCGAAATAGGCGACGCTGGAATCCAGAAGCGTGCGGATGGAACGCGAGGGGGCGAGAAATTCGATGTTGCGGAACAGCGGCAGCTCTGGAATGGAGGCAGTCCCACCAAGGCCTCTAAATGGAGGGTCGAAGGCAACGTGGACTTGCAGCGCCGGCTGGGAACCGATGTTTTGTACAGCGACGAAGAGCATGCCGTCTTCGAAGAGGAAGTCGACAATGACGTCAGGGCGCGGCTCCATAGTTGGCGGCTATTGTACTCGTTGTGGATGTCCCTGATTGTCAGGGCTGCGGGAATCCGGGCCTGTTGCGGGTTTCCAACACCTGAAAACATTTGAGGTGCAATGCTTAGCGCGGACGGCCGAAGAAGATCACGTATCCGTCGGGGTCGCGGATCTCGAATCCGCGCAATCCGTCGTGTGTGTCCATCAGAGGCACGCTGAACGTGGCACCGAGGTCGGCAAACTCAGTGGCCAGCGCATCTGGATCTGGCGCGTAGACGTAAGCGTCCCATCGCATGGAGGGATGCTGTTTGGGGTTCGGCAGCGGCGAAACAGTCCTGTCAGACTTGAGGAACAGCTGCGCACCGCCACGACCGATAATCGCGAAGAATGGATTGTGGTCAGGCTGCTGGAATCTGGTCTCGAACCCAAGCTTGTCGCGATAGAAGGCGATGGTCTGATCGACGTTGCTGACGATGAAGAAAGGGGAGATGTGCTCTATTGTTGCCCGCTGCATAGCAATCCTTCGTCACCGAGATCATAGCAACAGGCGAGCCAGCGCAGGTCTGGTCATTTCCTCAGCAGAGCGTCGATCCCGGCTTGAGCGATGGCCTCGTCAATTTCGGACTTGGCACCGCTGGCGGCGATTGCGCCGATTGTCTGACCGTCGACCTTAATAGGCAGGCCGCCTTGTCCCGGGAAGAAATTCGGATAGGAGAGGGCGGCGGTGTTTCCCGATTTCACCTGATCGGCAGCGTCTTTCGAAGAGCTGCCGTACAAAGCGGCGTGGCGTGCTTTTTTCTGCGCCCACTCGAGCGTATTGACAGAGACACCATCTCCTCGCTCGAGAAAGAGCAGGACGGCGTTCTCATCCATAATGCAGATTGTGACTGAGACGTTCTGGCGCTGAGCTTCAGCTTCGGCGCCGGCGACCATCTTTTTAATCGCAGCCAAGTTCAAGTACTTCTTCGAGGGCAGATCTGCGGCCATAAGGGTCCCCATCAGGCAGAGTGCAACCAATAGTGATTTAAACATGCGCGGGATGTTATCAATGGCTCGGCAGTTTTCCAAGCGAACCTTAGGACGAGGACTACAGGCCGAAACGTGTATTCCGTGCCTCTTGTGCTGTATGCTGCCTGCGAAAGGATCCTGATGATCGGGCTGACGGTATCGCATTACCGTATCGTGGAGAAGCTGGGCGGAGGCGGCATGGGAGTGGTGTACAAGGCGGAAGATACCCGGCTGCACCGCTTTATCGCGCTTAAGTTTCTGCCAGACGATGTGGCCCGCGATCCGCAGGCGCTGGCGCGGTTTCAGCGGGAGGCTCAGGCGGCGTCCGCGCTGAACCATCCGAATATCTGCACGATTCATGACATCGGCGAGGAGAACGGGCTGGCATTTATCGCCATGGAGTACCTGGAGGGCGTGACGCTGAAGCATCGCATCTCCGGGCGCGGTATGGATCTCGATGCCATGCTGCCGGTCGCCATCGAAGTTGCAGATGCACTCGATGCCGCGCACAGCAAAAGCATTGTCCATCGCGACATCAAGCCGGCGAATATCTTCGTGACAGAGCGCGGCCATGCCAAGATTCTGGACTTTGGACTGGCCAAAGTCGCGCCGGCAGCGGTTTCGTCGAGCCAGATCGCAGCGCTGAATACGCAGACGCAATCCCTTGCAGAGGAGCATCTGACCTCGCCGGGAACGATGATGGGCACTGTGGCCTATATGTCGCCGGAGCAGGTGCGCGGCAAGGAGCTCGATGCCCGCACCGACCTGTTCTCGTTCGGTGCGGTGCTGTACGAGATGGCGACCGGAACGTTGCCTTTCCGTGGCGAAACCTCGGCGATGATCTGCGAGGCGATCGTAAACCGCGCGCCAGTCGCGCCGGTACGATTGAATCCCGACCTGCCGGCAGAACTCGAGCGAATCATCAACAAAGCCCTGGAGAAGGACCGGGATCTGCGATACCGCTCGGCGGCTGATCTGGAGACCGACCTGAAACGGCTGAAGCGCGATACGGACTCGGGACGGATGCCACTGCTTGACACTGCAACCGTTTCACGGCATGAGGCACCGGCTTCCAAACGCTGGTTGAAATGGGGCGCGATAGGAGCGCTCGGCACAGTGGCCGCTCTCCTTATCATTTGGCTCCGCACACCGCTCCCTCCGCCGAGGATCACGGGATCGAAGCAGATCACCAACGATGGATTGCCGAAGATCTCGATGGTGAACGATGGCAACAGAATTTACTTCACCGAGAATGCTCCTGCGCGTTTTGCCATGGCACAGGTTGCCATCAACGGAGGCGAAACGGCGCCCCTGGACGTACCCCTCGACAACCCGATTGTTTCTTCCATCTCACCGGAGAAGTCGGAATTGCTGGTCGTGCCGATGCAGGCCAATTATCTCGACAAGCCGTTTTGGACGGTACCCATTCCTGCCGGCTCGCCTCGTCGCGTCGGCAATATCGTCGGCCATGACGCAACCTGGTCTCCGAATGGTACGTTGGCTTTTGCCAAAAGCAATGACATCTATGTAGCGGAGCACGACGGCAGCAACGGCCACAAGATTGTAACCTCGCCGGACTCACCTGGCATTCTGGTCTTTTCTCCCGATGGCACTCGCATCCGCTTCACCGTCGCCAATCTGGTGAACAACACCTCCGATATTTGGGAAGTGGGTAGCGACGGCACCAACCTGCATCCAGTGTTTCCGGGGTGGAACAATCCTCCCGCGGAGTGCTGCGGCACCTGGACATCGGATGGACGATATTACTTCTTTCAAAGCACGCGCGAAGGAGCCACCAATATCTGGGTTGTGCCGGATCACATGCCGCGGTGGAGGAACGTTTCAAAGCAGCCCGTTCAGATCACCAACGGTCCACTCCTTTTTGGGGCACCAATACCCAGCGGGGATGGAAAGAAGCTTTTTGTGATCGGCATTCAACAGCGCGCCGAGTTGGTCCGCTACGACGCCAAGTCGGGTGATTTTGTTCCTTATCTGGGCGGCATCTCCGCCAGCGATGTTGATTTCTCTCACGACGGCCAGTGGATTACATACGTCAGTCTTCCCGAGGGCACGCTATGGCGCAGCAAGACCGACGGGAGTTCGCGTCTCCAACTCACCGATCCACCCATGCGCACGGCCCTTTCGCACTGGTCCCCGGATGGAAAGCAGATCGCTTTCTCCGGGGCGCTCCCGGGCCAACCGTGGAAGTTGTATCTGGTTTCGAAGGATGGCGGCAGCCCGCAGACTCTGACCTCGGACAACGTTCAGGAGACTGATCCGACGTGGTCGCCCGACGGGAGCAGGCTGGCGTTTGGGCACTTCGATGCGCTGCGTGCCGATCAGACCTTCATCCAACTCTGGGATTCCAAGACTCGCCGGATCTCCCAGTTACCCGGGTCGCAAGGCATCTTCGGCCCGCGATGGTCACCCGACGGACGCTATATCGTCGCGATCCGTTCCACGGACAACGCTGGATTAATGCTCTACGATTTCAAGAGCCAGCAGTGGAGGCAAATCAAACTCGATCTCGGCACCAGTGTGCTGGGCTATCTTTCCTGGTCCCCGGATAGTTCATCGGTCTACTTCGATACGGTGTTGGGCGAAAACAGCGGGTACTACCGCGTGCGGATCCGCGATGCCAAAGTCGAAAAGGTGGCGGATTTCAAGAGGCTCCGCCAATTCGGCGGACAGTTTGGGACCGGTTCCTGGACGGCGCTCGCACCCGGCGAGAATCTCATGCTTCCCCGCGATATCAGCACGCAAGAGATTTACGCGTTCGATCTGCAGCTTCCCTAGCGAAGAGATCTCCTTCTGGCAAAATCGGCCAGAAGTGGGGCACCCATTTCGATTCGATGGGGACGCATCAGCCGCCCGGGAATTCATTCCACGAACATGCAATCGCCGTAGGAGTAGAAACGGTAGCACTCGCCCACCGCATGGCGGTAGGCATTCAGCACCTTGTCTTTCCCGCCTAGCGCGCAGACCAGCATCAGCAACGTCGATTGGGGCAGGTGGAAATTGGTGAGCAGCGCGTTCACGACGCGAAAGTTGTATCCGGGATAAATAAAGAGGTTGGCTTCGCCGGATCCGGGGTGAATTTCGCCTTGGGATTGCTGTGCGGCGTATTCCAGCGTGCGCACGGTGGTGGTGCCGATCGCCACGATTCTGCGGGATTGCCTTCTCGCTAGCTCAATTTTGGCCGCGGCTTCTTTTGAGATCGAGTATGACTCGGAGTGCAGTTTATGGTCTTCGACTTTATCGACGCGGACGGGCTGGAAGGTGCCCAGTCCGACGTGGAGGGTGACTTCGGTGGTGTCGATGCCACGTTCGCGGATGCGGGAGAGAACTTCCGGCGTGAAGTGCAGGCCGGCGGTGGGGGCGGCGACCGATCCGCGCTCGCGTGCATAGACGGTCTGATAGCGATCGCGATCGGCGGAGGAATCGTCGCGGGAAATGTAGGGCGGGAGCGGAACATGGCCGATCTTTTCAATGCGGGCGAAGAAGTCATCGGCCGGACTGAAGCGAATGTGGCGTTCGCCAAAGTGAGCGCGGGAGATGACTTCGGCCTGCAGTTCGTCGTGATCTCCGAAAAAAAGATGCTCGCCGATGCCGATTTTGCGGCCGGGGCGGACGAGGCACTCCCAGATGTTGGGATCGGATTGGAGCTGCCGGGTGAGCAGGACCTCGATGCGTCCGTGGAGGAAATCGCGCGATGCTGGGTTGCGGGGGCTGACGGGCTGAGACCTGAGACCTCCGCGTCGGCCATAGAGGCGAGCCGGAAAAACGCGGGTGTTGTTAAAGACGACGAGATCGGCGGTGCGAAGCAGATGGGGGAATTCGTGAAATTGGCGATCAGCGATCGCTCCGCTCGATGCCGATAGATGCAGAAGGCGGGAGGCAGCGCGGTCGGGCAGGGGCTGCTGAGCAATCAATTCTTCCGGAAGATCGTAGTGAAAATCGGAGACGAGCACTGTGCAGACGATTATAAGGAGGAGGCCCAATTCACGGGTCTTTCGGCACATCTGCAAGATCGATTTTCATCTAAATTTTGGATTGTTCCGGGCGCAGTTGTGCTGATAGTATGCAAATTGCGAGCGTCGCCCTGCTTTTTCTCATCTCCCTCAAAAGGTTGTGATGCCAACGGAACGCAAATACAGGGAAGAAATCGTCCGGTACGGCCGGATGCTCCACGAGCACGGATTCGTGGCGGCCATGGACGGGAATCTGTCCGTGCGACTGAAGGGCGGCCGGATTCTGGTGACGCCGACCTGTTTGAGCAAAGGGTCGATGCGGCCGGCAGACATGGTTGTCGTCGATATGGATGGGCAGCGGGTTTCGGGTCATCGGAACGTGACCAGCGAGATCGGAATGCATCTGCTCATTTACCGGCTGCGCGAGGACGTCCAGGCGATTGTGCATGCGCATCCACCAACCGCCACTGGATTCGCGGCGGCGGGGATTGCTCTGACTGAGCCGCTGGTGTGCGAAGTGGTCATGGGACTGGGGAGCATTCCCCTGGCGCGGTATGGGACGCCGGGAACATCAGAGTTGGCGCAGACTTTGGAGCCGTACGTTCCGAATTATGACGCTATCCTGATGTCGAACCACGGAGTCGTCGCATACGGCGATACGCTCGAACACGCGTATATGAAGATGGAAACCGTGGAACATTTCGCGCAGATTGCGTTGGTCACGCATCTGCTCGGGCGTCAGCAACCGTTGAAGCAGGTGGAGATCGAGAAGTTGCTGACCGCGCGGACGAAGTATTTTGGGGCGAAGATTGCGGCTGCCATGCCGCTGCCGCGGGTGCCGCAGAAGGTTGGTTGAAGGAAGGCGCCGTTCGTCGCAGGTCGTTCGCAAAAACGGGGGCTTAAAGCCCCTTTGTATTTATCGAAACAACTTCGCTTTCGGCTGAGGCACGCGGGCTTCGCCCGCGGGACGGACGAGGCGTCCGTCCCCACATTTGCCGGTTAGGACCCCAGCTTTTCTGACTGCTTGAGTTGATAACCATTGATAAAGTTTCTGGCGGTGGTTCGCTTTTTCCCTTCCAGTTGAAGTTCCAGAATTTCCAGCGACGTGTTGTGGGCGCAGCCTGCGATCAGGTGGTCTGCTTCGATTTTGATTTGTGCGGGCGCCACCTGGTCGCTCACGGGCTGCGCTTTTAGGATCTGCAGATTCTTGCCGCGGAACCTGGTGTAAGCGCCCGGCCACGGCTGAAAGCCGCGGAGGCGATTCAGGATTTCTTGCGCCGTGCGGGAGAAATCGATCTCGCCATCTCCTTTCTTCAGGATCGGAGCCAGGGTGGCTTGCGAATTGTCCTGCTTACGGGCAAGGATTGTGCCGGATTGGAGTCCACGCAGAGTCTCGACCAGGAGATCAGCTCCCATATCAGCGAGGCGTGGCGCTAATGTCTCGGAGGTGTCGTCGGGTGCGATCGGCATTTCTTTCTGCAACAGGATGTCGCCGGTGTCGAGGCCGGCATCGACGCGCATCGTGGTGTTGCCGGTAAGGGTTTCGCCATTCGCGATTGCCCACTGAATCGGGGCTGCGCCACGGTATTTCGGTAGCAGCGAGGCATGCAAGTTGATGTTGCCGAGGGGCGGGAGGTCGAGCATCCATTGTGGGATGATGCGGCCATAGCCGACTACGATGATGGCGTCGGGTTTGATCGTTGTGAGCTGATTACGGAATTCATCGTTGGTCTTGATGCGGTCGGGTTGGGTGATCGCGAGATTCAGTTTCTGCGCGGACTGTTTTACCGGAGAAGCGACGAGTTCGAGGCCGCGTCCTTTGGGGCGGTCGGGCTGGGTGACGACGAGGTAGATACGATGGCCCGCCGCGGCGAGTTTCTCCAGCGCCGGAACGGCGAAGGGGGGAGTTCCGCAGAAGATGAGAGCGAGCGATTGAGTCATTGAATGATTGCGTCATTGAGTGATTGAAAAACTGAGTGACGTATTTCTAAAATCCCCATTTTCTCAATGACTTAATCACGCAATGACGCAATAACTCAATCCCTACCATTCTCCGGCTTTCATCAGCTTTTTGATCTTGCGTTTCATCAGGTCGCGCTTCAAGGCACTGAGGTGACTGATGTAGAGCCTGCCGTTGAGATGGTCGGTTTCGTGGAGGAAGGCGCGGGCGAGTAGCTCCTCTCCGGTCTTCTCGTAGACATTTCCTTTAACGTCTTGTGCACGCACTGTGACTTTGTTGGGCCGCGTTACGTTTTCGCGGAACTCGGGGATGCTGAGGCATCCTTCACTCTGCGTATGCTTGCCTTCCGTGTGGATGATTTCTGGATTAATAAGGACCAGCTTGGCGCTGGGGTCTTCCTTAAACGTGACGTCGATGACGGCGATGCGGCGTCCGATACCGATTTGCGGGGCGGCCAGGCCGACGCCGTGCGCCTCGTACATCGACTCGAACATGTCTTCAATCAGTTTTTCCAGTTCCTTGTCGAAGACCGTAACTTTCTCGGCGGGCTTTTCGAGGACTGGATTGCCGTATTTGACAATGGGATAGATCATCAGAAGTTCTTGAGCTGTTGGCAGTAGCCTTGGAAGTTGCGGACCGTCTCGGTGATCGAGTCGCCGCCGAACTTTTCGAGCACAGAGCGGGCGAGGGTAAGGGCAACCATGGCCTCGGCAGCGACGCCTGCTGCGGGGACTACACACACATCGGAGCGCTCGTACGCAGCTTTTACCGGCTCGCGCGTGGCGAAGTCCACCGACTGCAAGGGACGGCGTAAAGTCGAAATGGGTTTGAGATATCCACGCACGCGGACTTCTTCTCCGTTTGAGATGCCGCCTTCGATGCCGCCGGCATTGTTGTGGGTTCGTGAAAAAGCGGTGAAGCTGTCTTTCGCCGTGTAACCAATCTCGTCGTGGACCTGCGATCCGGGGCTGAATGCGGCTGCGACACCCGAACCGATCTCGACGGCTTTGACCGCCTGGAGGGACATGACGGCGGCGGCGAGTTGGGCGTCCAGTCGTTCGTCCCATTGGGCGTAGGTGCCAAGGCCGGGCGGGACACCGTGCGCAACCACTTCGAAGACTCCTCCCAGAGAGTCTCCCGTGCGCAGAACTTTGTCTACTTCTTCTTTCATACGCTGCTCGAGTTCGGGATCGGCGCAGTTCAGGAGAACTTCTTCTCGGCCGTGAAGGCCGCGAATCTTTTCCCAAGGAATTTCCGTGGCGACCGAGACGCTGCCCGTAGTTACGACATGACTCAGCACTTCTATGCCGAGTTCGCGGAGGAGAAGTTTGGCAATCGCCCCGATCGCTACGCGCGCGGCTGATTCCCTGGCAGAGGCACGTTCAAGAATATAGCGGGCCTCGGGGAAGTTGTATTTGAGCGCGCCGGCCAGATCGGCGTGTCCAGGGCGCGGAGACGCGACACGCTTGTGCCGGGCGGGATCACCTTCGCCGACGGGAAGCGACTCCTCCCAGTTCTTCCAGTCGCGATTGGCGATCTCGAGAGAAATCGGGGAGCCGATGGAGATGCCGTGGCGGACTCCGGAAAGGATGTGCGCGGTGTCGGTTTCGATCTTCATTCTGCCGCCGCGGCCATAGCCTTGCTGGCGACGCCAGAGTTCGCGATCGAGAAAACGCTGATCGATCTTCAGACCCGCAGGAACGCCCGAGAGAAAGGCGATTAGGGCCTCTCCGTGGGATTCTCCGGCGGTGAAGTAGCGCAACATTAAATTTTCGATTGTACCTGATGAAATAGAGAAACCGGGCAGGTCAGCCCTACGACGGCGCGTTTTGGCCTGGAGAACGCTGAGAAAATCCGCAGAAAGTCCCAAGAAAAACTACCAGCCCGCAAAAAACACCCGGACGATCGGCAGAGAAGAGATACAATACGGGCAACGATGTCGGTATCCGGCGCGGTGAGGAACTGCGCCACTCCAAGTTTCCGACCTGGGTAGGAGTAACTGTGTATCCCCACGCACAGGTTCCAGATCATAAGACGATTCGATGCGTCCTGGTGCACGAAGTAGCATTGGTGCGGCAAGGATTACGTCGGCTGCTGGAGGACGAGCGCGATTTGGAAGTAGTGGCTGAGGCGGAAAATGCTGCCGAGGCACTGCGCCAGATTCTCGAGTATCGTCCTGACGCGGTGATCGCGGACGTCAGGGTCTTCGGATGCCCGCCGCCTCAGGCGGAGAAGATGATTCTGCGCGAATCTCCGAACAGCAGAGTGGTCTTCTTACCGGGCACCAGTCCGAATGACCAGTGGCCGACCGCTTCCGAGCACACGAGATTCGCCGGGCGGCAGACATCGGTTAGCGAGTTGTTTGGAATGGTCAGAGGCTCGGCAGCTTCGACGGAGGTCACTTCGTCGCACGGCGATGTACGCGAGTTTCCAGGGGACCCACTCAGTTCCGGGAAGTGGGTTCTGACGGCGCGCGAGCGCGAGGTACTGAAACTACTTGCCGAGGGCCGGACCGTACGGTCAGTGGCGGCCATTCTAGGATTGAGTGTGAAGACTGTGGACGCGCATAAGTTCAATTTGATGCGCAAGCTCGGGATTCACAATAAAGCCGAGCTGGTGATGTGGGCGATTCAGAAAAAAGTGGTGAAGCTACCGGTAAATTTCTAGAAACGCTCGTTGGTCGTTCGTCGAAACCGACCAGACTAACTAAAAGATCTCTTCTGAGTTTCCTGTTGTGTCCGCGTGGGTTGGACGCGCGCCGTTCGTAAGGGAATAGCCACGAGCATGACGGTGACGGCTCCAGTTTGCCCGCGAGAGTCCGGAACCCAATGACAGGTTTCTTTCACGCAGGGGCCTGCTGCATGATTTGCCGCGCTCGCGGCGGGTTTTGCGTTGCGAAATCTTGAGAGCGACGGGTCGACAATTTGCGCAGAAGAGCTTACCCTGCTGCTCAGCAAAAATCACGCAATTTGAGATGACGGCTCAACCGCGAAGTTTAAGCTCGTCGAAGGTAGTCAATATCGAAGACCTGCGCCAGATGGCCAAGCGGCGCGTCCCGAAATCGGTCTTCGATTACCTGGATGGCGGCGCAGAATCCGAACTCACACTCAACGAAAATTGCCGGGCTTTCCAGGATGTGATGTTTCGGCCGCGGGGAGCCGTCGCCGTTGCCGATTGTGACCTCTCGGTGACGGTGGTGGGATACAAGCTCTCGATCCCGTTCATGCTGGCGCCGGTCGGCTACAGCCGATTGATGCATCCGGAAGGGGAAGTCGCAGCTGCGGGGGTCGCGGGCGAGTTTGGAACGGGATACATTCTTTCGACGATCTCTGCGCACAAGATGGAAAATGTGAAAGCGGCTACTCCGGGCCCGGCGTGGTTTCAGCTCTATCTACTGGGCGGGCGTGCAGCGGCGGAGGGAGGGCTGGAACGCGCGCGCAAAGCGGGATTTTCAGCATTGGTGATCACTGTCGACACGCCCGTGGCCGGCATGCGGGAACGCGATCCACGTAACGGGATGAAAGAACTGCTGAGCAGTTCTCCTTTCGCAAAAATTCCCTTTCTGCCAAACCTTCTCGCCCATCCGGGATGGCTGATCTCATTCCTGCTGGATGGCGGGGTTCCCAAATTGGAGAACGTAGTGATTCCCGGGAAGGGGCCGATGGAGTTGCTCGATGTAGGCGCAGCATTGTCGGATTCTACGGTCACATGGGCCGACCTGAGTTGGATTCGTGAATTGTGGGGCGGACCCATCATCGTTAAGGGAATCCTGATCGGCGATGATGCGCGGCGGGCGATTGACGAAGGGGCGGCGGCAGTGGTTGTGTCGAACCACGGCGGACGCCAGCTGGATTCGGTCTCGTCGACGCTGCGCGCGCTTCCCGAGGTAGTGGCGGCGGCAAAAGGGCAAATTGAAGTTCTGATGGACGGCGGGATCCGGCGAGGCAGCGACATTGTGAAAGCGATCTGCCTCGGCGCGCGGGCGGTTCTGATTGGGCGTGGCTACGCCTACGGGATGGCAGCGGCGGGCAAGCCTGGCGTGAGGCGGGCGCTTGAAATCCTTAGAGGTGATGTGGAGCGCACGTTGCGGTTGCTCGGCTGTCCGTCCATTTCTGCTCTCGATCGGTCGTATGTCGAAGTGCCACAGGCGTGGGAGTGCCGCCCTAGCGGATGACCCCGAGTTCGAAAGTTTCATACTTCATTTACTTCAACTATTTCAACGGGCCTTTGGGAGGAAGTGAACCATGTCACGCCTAGAACGACGATTTCGACGTGTCTTCATTCTTATGGCAGCAGTAAGCGTCCTAACTTCAGGGTCCTCCGGGCAATTTCCCGGGATGGAGCGGAAGCACTATCCGTGGTCGGAAACTAGTCTCTCGCCTGATGCGAGGGCCGACCTGGTGATCAAGGAACTGACTTTAGACGAAAAAATTTCTCTCTTGCACGGGAATGGACTGGACTTCTTTTCGACCAAGCCGTCGGAATCGAATGGGGGGGCGGGCTATTCCGTTTCAATTCCGCGGCTCGGCATTCCCGCGATTCAAATGGCAGATTCGGCTTATGGAGTGACGCAGGGGGCGAAGGCGGGCCGATATTCCACCGCACTGCCGAATAATCTTGGCGCTGCGTCCTCGTGGGATGCGCAGACAGCCTTCGAATACGGCACGCTGATCGGCCGCGAGTTGCGCAACGAGGGCTACAACATGACGCTTGGTGGCGGCGTGAATCTGGCGCGGGAGCCACGCAATGGCCGCACGTTCGAGTATCAGGGAGAAGATCCGCTGCTGGCGGGAACGCTGGCGGGGAACTTGATCAAAGGCGTGCAGTCGCAGAACGTGATCGGAGATACGAAGCATTATGCGATCAATGATCAGGAGAGCGGCCGGAACGCGGTGAATGCCAACATCGACAAGCGTTCGATGCGCGAGAGCGATCTGCTGGCATTCCAGATCGCGTTAGAGATCGGCGATCCGGGAGCGGTGATGTGCTCCTACAATCGTCTGAATGGCGATTACGCCTGCGAGAACAGCTACTTACTCACGGATGTTCTGAAGAAGGATCTTCAGTTCAAGGGCTTCGTGGTATCGGACTGGGGAGGAGCGCACTCCGCGGCGAAAGCATCGCATGCCGGACTGGACCAGGAGCAACCCGATCAGTATTTCTTTGGCGACGCGTTGAAAAAGGCCGTGGAGAGCGGAGAGGTGTCACAAGCGGAACTCGACGACCACGTACATCGCATTCTCCGCACAATCTTCGCCAAGGGACTTTTCGACCATCCCGTGGAGAGGCAAGTACCTGATGTGGAGGCGGGCATGGCGTTCGCCCAATCCGTGGCGGAAAAGAGCATCGTGCTGCTGAGGAACGACAAGCATGTGCTGCCGCTTGATCCCGCAAAAGTACGTTCGCTGGTACTGATTGGGGGACATGCGGATGTCGGCGTGCTGACCGGTGGTGGTTCGGCGCAGGTGGATCCTCCCGGCGGGTCGGCAGTGCCTCCTCCGCCACCTGGGCCAGATCTTCTCAGCATGTTCCTGCGTCCGGCATGGCTGCCGAGTTCGCCGCTCCGTGCGTTCCAAGCGCAGTTCCCTGCCGCAAAGGTCTCCTACGTTGCGGGGGACAGACTCGATGAAGCGACATCTGCGGCGAAGAATGCCGATGCTGCCATCGTGTTTGCGTACGCCTGGGAATCGGAAGGATTCGATCTCAAGACGCTGGATTTACCGGAAGAACAGAACAGGCTGATCGAAGCTGTTGCGGCGGCAAATCCGCGCACCATCGTCGTGCTTGAGACCGGCAGTCCCGCGACCATGCCGTGGGTGAATAAAGTCGCTGGAGTGATCGAAGCGTGGTATCCGGGCATTCGCGGGGCTGAGGCGCTGGCGAATATTGTGGCCGGGAAGGTGAACCCCAGCGCGAAACTTGCGATTACTTTCCCGAAGAGCGATGCAGACCTGCCGCATCCCAAGCTCGTGATGCCTCCGCCAGAATCAGAGCCGAAATTTCCCGGGCCGGGAGGCGACTTTTCCGAGTTCATGAAGACCATGGCAAAAGGGCTGCCGGCTTTTCAGGTCTACTACGACGAAAAGCTGAAGGTGGGCTACAAATGGTACGATGCGGAAAAGAAGACCGTTCTGTTTCCGTTCGGGTTTGGTCTTTCCTACACGACTTTCGCCTACTCGGACATTTCGGTTTCCGGCTCCGATGCGCCTAGCGTTTCCTTCACCGTAAAGAACACAGGATCGCGCGCGGGTACCGAAATTGCCCAAGTGTATTCTTCGCTTCCTGAAGCCGCAGGAGAGCCTCCGAAACGCTTGGTTGGTTGGAGCCGGGTTGAGCTCGGGCCTGGCGAGTCAAAGAAAGTGACCGTTCCAGTCAGCCGTGAGCGCTTGAGCATCTACGAGGAAGGATCGAATAGCTGGAAGCTGGTTCCCGGGTCTTACCGCTTGATGGTGGGCGGCTCATCGCAGGATCTGCCGCTGCCTAAGGAGATTACGCTGCAGTGATTTCTGACTCGAGTGTCAGCCACGGCCTGGAATTTTCCGGACCGCCACGGACGCGCGGGACGAAAATCCTGGCGCAAGGAACCAGAGAAGATTACATCGATCGTCACCGATGTATTTAGCAACCGCTCAGGCTGCTTTTGCCTGCTTTCGCGTGGCACTGCCCTTTTTCGCGGAACTGCTCCGCGACGCTGAGCCACGATTGCGCGCGGCAGTTCGAGCCTGCCGGGAGAGAGCCTCATGCGAGGCGGCGGAGCGGCCCTTCTTCTTGAGAGCGTTCGAGGTGGCACGGGATCGCTTGGCAGAAGTTGCCCGGCGGATCGGCTCTGCCCCTTGCGGTAATCCTGTTCAGCTTTCCTGGTTGCGCTTACCGATGATTTGCCTCTGCGTGGAGGCCCGAGTTTCACGCCGGAGCGGCGGGCTTTCGAAAGTCCTATAGCGATGGCCTGTTTGGCAGAGGCAGCTCCGTGCCTGCCTTCGCGAATGTGATGCATCTCTTCGCGTACAAATTCTCCCGCCTGCGTACTGGGCGATTTCCCTTCCCGTGCATCCTCGCGTTCGCGCTCGATCGTTTCTCGCTCCGGCATAAGATCTCCTCGGCCGCAGCATGGACGAACACCGGCGTGCGGGAAATCCGCGATTTTCTTTAACAGCGGGTGGTAATTTGCTGTAGGGCCAGCCGTGTAAAGTTTTCGGCACCCGGGAAATCAATTCGCAAGCAGGTTCACCTCATCAAGCCAAACACGATACGGTTCCTGTTTGTAATTGCCGTCCATTTGGAACGCAATGTCGATTTCTTCCTGGTACCACTTAGGTTGAGCGGTGTAATAGACATCGACATCGTAGATCTGATCTCCAACGGTCAGGCTGATGTGATGCACCTGATTCCCGACACGTTCGAGCTTCCAGATAAGGTGTAGCCAGGTTTCCGATGGAAAGTGATTGCAGGGAATGGGGATCGGGACCCACACTTCTCCGAGGGGGTCCCACACGTTCCACCGATGAGTCTGGTCGAAGTCGCATTGTGAGCCCCAAGTCCAACGCGTTCCACCGAAGGCCTGGTTCACGTCCAATTCGAGAGATTGCGGCGCGTCGCCATGATCGATATACCTCAGATCGTATGTGAAATGGCTTACGCTGTTGCCACCTCCCAGCGGAATCCAATAAAGCTCATTCGAATAGGGGTGATCCCCGGCGATCGTGAATCTGGCGGCCGACCCGTCCAAAGAAGGTGTGGCCTGGTGAAGGGTGAGAGTGGACTGTGCGGTGCCGAGGCCCGCGGCACAGGTTGAACGAGCGATTGTTGCCGAGCAATTCACCCAACTGTTCTGTTCCTGGATGTTCAAGGCGCCGGGTTCTTGCCCGATGACGTTGAGTTGAATAGAAGAAGTCGCGATGTAACCCGCCGTGTCTTCGGCGACGACCTCGACGGTGTGCTCGCCATTCGCCATCCAGATCAACTGATTGATGGTGGTGTTAGGTGTGTACAAGATCGCATCGCCGTCGACGTAGACACGTACGGTATAAATCGGGTCTGGCGGGGTAGCGGCTGCCATTAGTGGCACGGGGGAACTGACGCTGGTTCCAGTCGCCGGGCTTGAGATGGTCAGCGGAAAACCACATAGAGCAGCTGGCGGCGGTTCCTGAGCTGGTGGGACGATCGTGAGATCGGCTGGCGGAGTGGGCGTAACGGGACAGTCCGCAACATTTTTGGGCAGACCCTGACATCCAGCGAATCCCGGTAGCAAACTGGCAAGCCTCAGGACCAGGATAAAAGTGAGGTGTGGAAAGCCAATTCGTCGTGACGTACTTCGCATTTCGTCTCGATGCCTCTCGTCAGAGTTTGTTTAAAAACCAGCATCTGCGAGCGGGACAGCAATGCGGGCGCGATTAGTTGGAGATGGTCAATTCGGCTTTCAGTACACCTTCTGCAGCTGCATGTGGAAAGGGTGATTGTTGCGGAGGCGCACGGGTACGGGCACTATTTGGTCACACCTCTCGATCCGGAAAGGTGCGATAGATTACCGCGAGCGGCGATACACAGCGACTTGCATCGGGTTGGTGGCGTCCTTTTACTCTGGCGGTATACAGAAATGGAGAACATACGGCGGCTACCGTAAGGACAGGGGTTACAACCCCTGAGCTCAATGCTGAAATCCGTGAGCTGGCGGGAACCGCGATGGGCAGAGTGGGCGCGTCGGGCGAAACCCTGATTCCAGTGAGCCGCATGCTCATGTCACATAGGCGGAAGAATAGAGCGGTCATCAAGATGAAGCTCTGGTAAGTTCGCCGGCCTTATCGCTGACCGGCGTCGGCCAAACCGGTTCCTGACGCCAGGCTCTCAATGTTTGGCGGATTGTGGCTGGGCGGTGGACCACCGTGCAAGCTGAGCTGTCCCAGCCGACACAAATTGATTGCGTCGCCCAAAATCCTCGTCGCCTCCTGCGGAGCATGGAAGCCCATCGAGTTCTCGGACATCACGAAATCGATCATGAACTGGCCTTTGCGCTGGTACTCGCGCGCCTGCGCCACCTGGGCGTCCGGCACCCCCTTCGCCTTCTCGGCCTTGATGTCGTTGATCAGGTCGACTAATGCGTCCAGCGCCGTGTTTCGCAGATTGAAGAATTTATCCTGAATCTCTTCCGCGCGAGCTTTCAACTCCTGCTCGGGAAAGTGGTGGCAGGTCTGGCACGAACGATTGATCTTGAGCAGCGGGCTGTTTACCTGGTGATCGCTGATCTTGAGGCCTCCCTGCCGCATGTAAGGCATGTGACAGTCGGCACAAGCAACGCCCGACCGAGCGTGCACGCCCTGGTTCCACATCTCAAACTCCGGGTGCCGTGCCTTGATCAATCCGGCGCCGCTGTCGGGGTGGTCCCATTCCTTGATCTTCTGCTCATCCTCGGTCGCGATAATGTTTTCGACCTTCAGCCCTTTCACCCACGGGAACGTGAGCCGTTTATTCGGCGGCTGGAAGTAGTACGTCACGTGACACTGCCCACAGACGAAGGAACGCATCTCCTGGCGGGTGGCCATCGTGTTCACGTCATAATTCTGAATGCCTTGCGAGGCCTTCAGAGCGCGGATCCCCTCGATAAAAGCCGGCCGTGTTACGCGTAGCTGCATGGTCCTGGGATCGTGGCAATCAATACAGGCGACGGAATGCTTCACGAGCTCGCGTACCTCGGGATACGTCATATGTGAGTCGCTGATGACGTTGAAACCCTTCATGATGTCGCCATTGCCCAGCTTCAGATAGGTGGTCACCATGGAAGCGTGGCAGTTGATGCACATTGCGGGCGGCGCAAACTTCTGGCGCTCAGTGAATGTCTGGTCTTCAAGCATGTAGGCATGGCCGCGCCGCTCGCGATAATCGGCGGAAAAAGAGTATCCGGCCCAGATTGTCTTGAGTCGCGGATCTTCCTGCAGTTTTGAGCGTGCCACGACCGACCGCGGATCGGCCTGCGTCGGGGAGTGGGGCACGCCCTCGCTGCCGCCGTATTTCGTGCGTTCCATGTCGGTGGTGCGCAGATACAAGTCGTACTGCAAAGGGAAGTCCTTGCCCCAGGTTGCCGGATCATCGATCGTGTCATTCAGCTCCACGACGCGATAGAACGGATTCCTGGCCTCCTGCTTGCGCTCGAAGATGTTGATCAGCAGTGCTGTGACTGCAACGGTCGCGACGGCAGCCAGGATGACGACGGCGAAGAACAGCCGCCGCGAGCGGCCGGCAGCGGGATTAGTAGCTGGGGTGTTCATGAAAACTCCGAATAGGAATGCTGATGATGCGTGCCGTCGCAGCCTCCGAATGTCCCACGGAATTGTGACAGCGGGTGCACTCGAGCCCGGCAGCCTTGCCGTGCACTACGTTTCCATCAATGGCCGAAGTGATCGATTCGTGGCACCGGCGGCAGGCGTTCTCCACCACCTGGTGATCGAATTTCGTGATCTCAATGGTGTCGGGGTAATGTCCGCTGGTGAAATAAAACGAATGCCAGAATCCGTTATTCGCTTTTACCGCGTACTTTCCGATCAGGTTGTGCGGAGTGTGGCAATCATTGCAGGCTGCCACCGAGTGGTGACTGGATTTCATCCAGGCATCGTATTGCGCCTGCATCACATGGCAGTTCGCGCACGCCGCAGGGTTGTTGGTCAGGTAGGAGTATCCCTTGGCGTAAATGAAGGTATACGAGGCAAGTCCAACGGCCACGCCGAAGATCACGGCCGCAACAAGAGCGATTGCAATCGAGCGCTGCACAGGAAATCTCGTGGCACGATATTAATGCAGAATTGCGAAAAGGGAGTATAAGCAAATCGGTGGCGGAGCGAAAGTTTTCTTTAACCGTGCACGTGCGGGCTCTGTCCGGGATTGTGCCGCGGAGCCGCCGGTTCTTTGACTACCTTCACATCAAAGTTGATGGGTAGGGTCTTTGGCGGAAAGCACTGCGCGTTGTCGCAAGCCTGGTAGCGAAGCATGCCGTGCATGGCGTACTTTCCAGGCACAACAGAGGTCAGGGGATGCACCATCAGGTTAACGGTGAAATCCCCGCTGTACACGTTGAGCTTCGACTCGGGCGAGAAAGGGAAACTCACGTCCTGGCCCGGCGGGTATTCAATCTTGCCCAACACGATATCTGTGGGCGGATCCATTTTCAGGGCGGTGGGAATCAGGAATTCGTCCTTGGGAGCGTTGGAGTTGATATGAAAGCCGGAGGCTACGCGGAAGTTGAGTGTGATTTTCGTTTGCGCCCCTCGTTGTGCGGCTACGGGAGCAACAGGAGCCATTGAAACCGATGGTGCCTTGGCCGATTGCGCCGACCCGGCACACGCCACCGCCAGCATCAGCCCAACGCACCTTGCAAGCTTCGGCGAATTCATCTTGTGAAGACTCCGGCAAGCCCAGTGCAATCCTAGAGGCTGCCCCATTCCGTTCCTATTGTCAATTCTGAGGCGCAGGCGTTCGCGGATGCCTGCCTGGGCCCGGACCCCATCATAGTTGTTTGAAGGCGGAAGCCAACGTTACCGGCGAGCAATCACCGTATTCGCCGTCGTACGTGTACTTACGCTGACCTCCGTATTCAGCGCTTTCTTGATTGCGGTCTCAATATCGGCTTTGCCTTCGATCCCCATGATCTTGTCGACAATCTTGCCATCCCGCCCGACAAAGAAACTCTCTGGCAGCGCCGGCACTCCGCCGTAAGCCTCGCCCACAGCTTCTTTCCCCAGCAGTACGGGGTAGTTCATGCCCATCTCTTTGGCGAAGCGGGCGATTTCATCCTTGCCGGAATCATCCATGGCAACGCCCACGATCTGCAGTCCCTGTGAACCGTATTGGTTCTGCAGTTCGACCAACCACGGGGTTTCGATCTTGCAGGGACCGCACCAGGTTGCCCAGAAATTGACCAAGACTGCCTTGCCTTTGAACTCGGAGAGGCTGACGGTCTTGCCGTCCAGGGACTCCAGCGTGAAGTCGGGAGCCGGTGTCCCATACCCCATGCCCATCGGGCGTCGGCTCGCACCCGAATTCCGGGTTGCATGCAGTCCGAAGTAGAGCATCGCCGCTGCCACTACCGCGACCACCACGAGCGCCAGGGGATTGCGGCGATTCGGTTGAACGGTGGGCTGGCCCGGGGAAACTGCCGCAGGCTCCGGAGTGTAATGTGTCTCGATCGCCACGATCGGAGCACCGCAGGCCTCGCATGTTGGCGAACCCGGTGGAGGCTCAGGCCGGGCCGCGGCGTTCTCCAGCGAAGCTCCGCACTTCGGGCACCACTGCGGATTCTTCTGCGGCATCTCGTTTGGCTTCTCATTTATCGACATAAGACTTGGACCTCAGAGCGCAAATCGATTCAAAAACGACAGCCAGCTGGAAATCAGCGTGAAGCGGCCAATCACGAGCAAGACACCGAGCGCGATCAGCAGGCCGCCGGAGGCGATCTCCAGCGCGTGCATGTGCGAACGGAAACGGCTGTAGAACTTCAGGAAGCGCTCCATGAGCAGCGACGTCAACAAAAATGGCACCGCCAGTCCGAGCGAGTAGACGGTCAGCAGAAGGATGCCCCGAACTACATTCTCTTCCTGACTGGCAACTACAAGGATGGCCGACAAGATCGGGCCGAGACAAGGCGTCCATCCGAATGCAAACGCAAATCCAATCACGAACGCGCCCAGGATTGTGCTGTTGCCCTTCACGCTATGCAGGCGCGCATCCGTATACAGCGCCTTGATTTTGAAAATTCCCGTAAGGTGCAGCCCGAAAATAATGATGACCACCCCGGCCACAATTGAGAGCGAGTGTTTGTAGCGCGCGGCCACTTGGCCGATCTCCGTCGAGATTGCACCCAGTGTAATAAACACAACACTGAAGCCGAGGATGAACCCAACGGAGTTCACCATGACACGCCGCATCAGCTGTCCCTGCGCCGATTTCAGCTCTTCGACGCCAGCCCCCGAAATCAGAGAAACATACCCGGGGACGAGCGGCAGCACACACGGCGACAGGAACGAAATCAGGC
>Ga0335077_10001832_pt1 | contig 25331 bp, 24 predicted proteins | sample Lox_Sample_31_FD_207151 | JGI IMG/M metagenome (GOLD analysis project Ga0335077, IMG submission 207151) | Soil microbial communities from Loxahatchee National Wildlife Refuge, Florida, United States - Lox_Sample_3.1 | ecosystem: Environmental > Terrestrial > Soil > Wetlands | place: USA... | reverse complement strand
GAAAGCAACGACTTGTCGCGAAGCCGGAACAGGGCGAACAGCGTGCCGCCGTGCCGTACCCAAGGCTCGCGCCCGCCATGCAGACGCTGCAGGCATTGCACCAGAAACTCGATATCCCGGATTCCCCCGCGCGCCAGTTTGATATCGAGTCCCGCATTGGCGCGCCTGGCCGCGAGCTTTTCATGGATGCGGGCGCGGGTTTCCGAAACCGCCTCCACAGCGCGAAAATCCAGCGTGGTGGAATAGATCAACGGCTCAACATGATCCAGCAGTTGGTTGCCGGGCTCGGCTTCGCCGGCTGACACGCGAGCTTTGATGAGCATCTGCAATTCCCAGTCGCGGCCGCGCTGCTTGTAGTAAGAGCGCGCGCCTTCGAGGGAAATGGCCACCTCGCCAAGCCGTCCGTCCGGGCGCAACCGCAGATCCACGCGGTAACACTGGCCCTCACCGGTGTAGGTCGAGAGAAGCTCGGTGTAGCGGTTGGCGACCTTTTTGAAGAACTCTTTGTTAGTGATGGGCTCGTCGCCGTCTGTCTCGCCACTGGCCGAATAGACAAACATCAGATCGATGTCGGAACTGTAGTTCAGCTCCTGGCCGCCCAGTTTGCCCAGGGAGATCACGGAAAGCCCGCACGAGCTTCCGTCCGCCAACCGCGGCTCGCCGTGGCGCGCGGTCAACTCCTCCCGGATCCGGTGATAAGTGAGATCGAGGACCGCGTCCGCGAGATTCGAAATTTCCTCGGTAACGTCGGACAATGACGCGAGACCCAGCACGTCGCGCAACATGATCCGGAGCAATTGCTGGCGGCGGAAGCGCGCCAGATCCAGCGGAGCCGGGACACCCTCGGGCGCAACAGACAGCCGGAGGCGCTGCCCAAGCTCGTCGGCGGAGAGTACGCGGTGCAAATCGCCCGAAGTCGTCAACTGCAACAGCCACTCGGGATGCTGAACCACCGCTTCCGAAAGAAATTTGCTGTAGGAGAAAGTTGTAATCAGGTAACCGAGTGGCGCCGGTGAGCTGGCCACGCGATCGAAGCCGGCCGGGTTCTCACTTCGCAGCCGTTCCAGGTAATGGACCGCCTGGTCGGGATCGGGCACAGAAGCCAGTAGGACCTGAATGCGGGTGACAACCGCGTCGGGAAGGCCTGTGGTGAGCCGCCCCATCTGCTCCCGAGCCCGGCTGGGATTCTGGAACTCGATCTCTTCGAGGAGATGCGTCTGCGCCATGCCTTGGGACCCAAGCGGCCTCAAGCCAACTCGGACTCAAGCGTGATTATATCGTTAGCGCGGATCAACCCGGTACCCACAACCGCCGCATAAAAGCCGCTCATAGCCCACCGCGGCGCCGTAATGTCACCCGATTTGACTCGGTCGTCATAGATCTCGGCCTTTATCGGCGCGCCGTAAACATCCTGCTGCGAGCAAGGTACACGGATCTTGGTCAGCTCAATGACTGCCGTACCGGCACGATAACGCTGGCCTGCGCGCAGCAACCGCCGGTCGATGCCGCGCGTGGTGAGGTTCTCGCCCATGGCGCCGTAAAAAACCGGGTAACCACGCGCGACCAACTCGTCGATGGTCTCCGCCGTCATAATTAGTACGGCTTTTTGCGGGCCACCGTGAACTTCCGGGTGGGCGTGGCCGTCACCTTCAATTCCCAGCGGAGTGAGGACAGCTTCCGGCATCGGGCGTTTTGGAATTCCGCCCCGTGAAATGCTGATCTGGACGATAGTGCCGGTCAAGAAAACGGGCTTTGGGATTCGGGATCTGGGATTCAGTGACTGGCCGCGTTACGCGAACCAAATCCTAAATCCCAAATCCAAATCGCTTCTTAAATGTCGTAATACAGCGCAAACTCGTAGGGATGCGGGCGCAGCCGGATGGCGTCCGCCTCGTTCTTGCGCTTGTAGTCGATGAACGTCTCGATCAGCTCCTCGGTGAACACATCGCCCTTCATCAGGAACGCGTGATCGTCTTCCAGGCAACTCAGCGCTTCTTCAAGTGATGCCGGCATGGAGGGAACGCTCTTCATTTCCTCCGGCGAGAGGTCGTAGATGTCCTTGTCAAGCGGTTCGCCGGGCTGGATCTTATTGAGCACGCCATCGAGACCCGCCATGAGCATCGCCGAAAACGCCAGGTACGGATTCGCCGCCGGATCGGGCGGGCGGAACTCCACGCGCTTAGCTTTCGGGCTGGCCGAGTACATGGGGATGCGGCACGCCGCCGACCGGTTGCGCCGCGAGTACGCCAGATTCACCGGCGCTTCGTAACCCGGCACCAGCCGCTTGTAGCTGTTCGTAGTCGGCGCAATGATCGCCGACAGCGCCCGCGCATGCTTCAGCAATCCGCCGATGTACCACAGCGCGAGCTGGCTCAGCCCCGCATATCCGTCGCCGGCAAATAGCGGGTTGCCGCCCTTCCAGATGCTCTGATGGGTGTGCATGCCACTGCCGTTATCCGCAAACAGAGGCTTGGGCATGAAAGTCACCGTTTTGCCGTACTGGTTGGCCACGTTGCGGATGACGTACTTGTACAGCATCATGTTGTCGGCCGACTTTACCAGCGTGTTGAAACGCTGATCGATCTCGCATTGCCCGCCGGTGGCGACTTCGTGATGGTGGCACTCGATGTGCAGCCCGCACTTCTCCATGGTCTGCACCATCTCGCTGCGCAGGTCCTGATAGTGGTCGGTCGGCGGCACCGGGAAGTAGCCTTCCTTGTAGCGCGGCCGGTAGCCCAGGTTGTCTTTCTCGCGCCCCGAATTCCAGCGGCCTTCTTCGGCGTCGATGAAATAGAATCCCGAGTGCTGGTTCTGATCGAAACGCACGTTGTCGAAAATGAAGAACTCGGCTTCCGCTCCGAAATAGGCGGTGTCGCCCACGCCGCTGTTCTTCAAATACAGCTCGGCTTTCTTGGCGATCCAGCGCGGATCGCGTTCGTAATGCTGCTTGGTGATGGGATCGATCACGTCGCCATACATCACCAGCGTCGGTGTCTCGGCGAACGGGTCCATGAATGCGGTCCCCGGATCGGGGATCAACAGCATGTCACTTTCGTGGATCGCGGCCCAGCCACGGATGCTGGATCCATCCATGCCAAAACCTTCTTCGAACGAAGCGAGGCTCAGCTCGCTCATCGGATAGGAAACGTGATGCTGCAAGCTGGGAATATCGGTAAATCGAAGATCCAGTTGCTTCGCCTCATTCTTCTGGGCAAAATCCAAGACTTCTTGCGGATTCATCCAACCTCCATATTGTTGGGTTTCGTGCAGTGGGGTAACTGAATTTTACACAGTACCGCTTCGGAGTAAGGGAGTCAACCAGGGAATCGGTGATCGAGCCGATAAAAAAAGCTGATAGCGCTCCTACCAGTCGGCCACCGAGCCGTCGCGGTGGAAACAGGCCATGGTCACTTCGGGAGCGAACGGATGCCTGGCTGCTTCTTTCTCGTTGACTTCGATCCCCAATCCAGGCGCCGACGGTGCGCGCGCGATGCCGCCGTCCATGCGGATGGGTTCCGTCACAATATCGTTACGCCACGGTACATCGTTGCGGACGACTTCCTGGATCAGGTAATTCGGCGTGGCGAAGCCGACGTGGAGCGAGGCAGCGGTGGCCACCGGGCCCGTGGGGTTGTGGCACGCCACGGAGATCTGGTACGTCTCGGCCATGGCGGCAATGCGGCGGGCTTCGCTGATCCCTCCGCAGTGCGAAACGTCAGGCTGGGCAATGGCGCACGCGCGTTTTTCAAACAGCTCGCGGAATTGCCAACGCCCGGCCAGGCGCTCGCCCGTGGCGATGGGAAATGGCAGCGCGCGCGCCACCTCGACCAGGCCGTCTACATGCTCGTGCCAGCACGGCTCTTCGTACCAATACAGGTTGAAGTCGGTCAGCATGCGGCCGAACTGGATCGCCACCGCGGGCGTGCACCGGGCGTGGAGGTCCAGCATGATGTCCATGCCATCGCCGCCGGCTTTGCGCATCGCCTCCACGCAGCGCGCCGCGTGCTTGAGCGCGGAAGCGCTTTCGATCACTTCGGAAACCGGAATGGGCATGGCTTTGACGGCGGTGAACCCGGCGGCGATGCTCGTTTGCATTCGGGCGCCGAACTCCTCCGGCTCGACGGTTTCATACATGCCTTCCAGGCTCCCGCCGCCTAGGTGATCGTAGAACCGCAGCGTGTCGCGCACCGGCCCGCCCAACACCTCACAAACGGGCTTCCCCAGTTCTTTGCCCTTGATGTCCCACAGCGCCTGGTCGATGCCGCTGATAGCGGTCATGTCCGTGATACCGCCGCGCCAGAAGTATTGGCGGTGCATGGCCTGCCAGAGGTGCTCGATACGGCGGGGGTCCTGCCCGATGACGAGAACCGAAACGTCCTCGATGGCGCCCACCACGCTCCTGGTTTTCCACTCGAGCGTGGCTTCACCCCAGCCCACTAAGCCCGGCTGATCGGTCTCGACTTTGACGAAGATCCAGTTGCGCATGCGCGCGTTCACGACGACAGTCGAGATCCTGGTGATCTTCATCCGAGGCCCCCTGGCAAGCCGTGATAGTATCATGCGGTACCCGGCGGGCCGGCCGTTCCTTTACGGCACAAAGTACCTTGTAATCCCCCCGGCCCCCGTCGTATAATGACATGCAATGGGTTCGCTCGCCCGCGCAAAATCGCATGAACCGGTGGCGTTGCACGCGCACGCCATGGACAATCTGCGCTTCATTCGGGAAACTATGGAGCGCGCCGGATCCTTTACCGCGCTGCCCGGGCTGGGCGGCATCCTGATGGGCATCAGCGCGCTGGCCGCGGCTTTGCTGGCGGCTCGCCAGCCGCGGCTGGAGGGCTGGCTTGCCGTCTGGGTCGGTGAGGCCCTTTTCGCCGTTCTGATCGGCGTGGCGGCAGCGGCCCGCAAGGCTCGCGCCGTGAAAGTGCACCTGCTGTCCGGGCCGGGCCGCAAGTTCGCCCTGGGTCTGGCGCCTTCGATCTTTGTCGCCGCGCTGTTGACTGCCGTGCTCTACCGCGCCGGGCTATACGCTGTGATCCCGGGCATCTGGCTGCTGCTCTATGGAACCGGCATCCTGTCGGCCGGTGCTTTTTCCGCGCCCGTGGTCCCCGTCATGGGCATTTGTTTCGTATCTCTCGGCGCCATTGCGGTCTTCTGCCCGCTCGAATGGTCGCACTGGTTCCTGGCCGCGGGATTCGGAGGGCTGCATCTCGTCTTCGGCGCCCTGATCGCTACCAGGTATGGAGGCTGACGCGATGGCGAAACCAAGCGCACTCCGGCAGGAACGCCGCTCTCCGGCGCAGTCTATTGCAGAAGTGGCTCCGGCGAAACTCGACCGGCTGATTCACGAGCGCCTGCGCCTGGGCATTCTGAGCGCGTTGGCCGCCGACGAATCCCTTACTTTTAACGAATTGAAAAAGCTACTCAAGACCACGGACGGCAACCTCAGCGTGCACGCCCGCAAGTTGGAGGACGCGCACTACATCACCTGCACCAAATCTTTTGAAGGGCGCTTGCCGAAGACGGAATACCGGCTGACATCCGGAGGCCGGCGCGCGCTCGAGCGTTACCTCGATCACATGGAGGCGCTGATTCAGGCTATGCGCGATCGCTAAAAAAATTTGGGCTTATACTTTACTATGAAAAGTACTTCACAATGCAGACTACACGTCGCCATCATCATGGACGGCAATGGCCGGTGGGCCAATGCCCGCGGGCTGCCGCGCCTCGCCGGACACCATGCCGGAGCCGAAGCCGTTCGCCGCACGGTGGAGGCCGCTGCCGATCTCGGCGTCCCCGCCCTCACGCTCTATGCTTTCTCCTCCGACAACTGGAAACGGCCCGCAGCCGAGGTCAAGGGCCTGATGCAACTGTTTCGCGAATTTCTGATGGCCGAGATGCCCAGGTGCGTCGAAGCTGGAATCCGGGTCGAGGTCATCGGCCGGCGCGATCGCCTGGATCCGATGCTGGCCGCGGCCATCGCTCAGGTCGAGTACGAAACCGGCAGCGGCAGCAAGCTTCACCTGCGGATCGCCGTCGATTACTCTTCGCGCGAATCCATCCTGCGAACCGCGTCGCGATGCCAGGCTGCGCCTTCGCGGGAGGAGTTCTCGCATCTCCTGGATGGCGTGCCGGATGTCGATCTTCTCATCCGCACCGGAGGCGAGCGCCGCTTGAGCGACTTCCTGCTTTGGGAAAGCGCGTACGCGGAGCTCGTCTTCACCGAACGCATGTGGCCGGACTTCACGCGCGAAGATCTGGAACAGGCCCTGAACGATTTCGCGCGCCGCGAACGCCGCTTTGGCGGGCTCCCGGGAACAAAAGAACTAGTGCCCGCGGGTTCGGTGTAGGAAAATGAATTCTTCCGGATGCAAACACGCGGGCAGTTCATCACCTTCGAGGGAATCGATGGCAGCGGCAAGACCACGCAGATGCGGATGCTGGCCGCGCGCCTGCGCCGCGAGGGACGCGAAGTTCTGGAAACCCTCGAGCCCGGCGGTACCGACGTCGGCGCCCAGATCCGCCGTATCCTGCTCGATTCGGCCAACCAGGACCTGCGCCCCACCGCAGAACTGCTCCTCTATTTCGCTAGCCGTGCTCAGAACGTCGAGCAATCGATTCGTCCCGCCCTCGACCAAGGAAAAATCGTGCTTTGCGATCGCTTCACCGATTCGACGCTCGCTTATCAGGGCTACGGCCGCGGGCTCGGCGAGGAGACGGTCCTCACGCTGGATCGGATCGCCTGCCGGGGCCTCGCTCCCGACCTCACCCTGCTGATCGACGTGGATCTCGAGATGGGCCTGTCCCGCGCACGGGTCCGCAACGTCGGCACGGCAGGTTCGGAAACCCGCATGGACGATCAGTCTCTCGAGTTTCACCGCAAAGTGCGCGAGGCGTATCTCGACCTGGCCAGGAAGCACCCCGGCCGCATTTGCACCATCGATGGGCGCGGAGCACCGGATGCCGTCGCGAACCGAATCTGGGAGGCCGTCGTCGCCCATGTTTGAGAATTTCTGGGGCAACAGTCACGTCACACGCGCCCTCGAGAGCATGATCGCCCAGGATCGCATCGCGCAAACGCTGCTGTTCGCCGGGCCGGAAGGAGTGGGCAAGGCGACTCTCGCACGGCGTTTCGCGGCAAAGCTGCTTGGCGATCCCGCCAAAATCGAGCAGGATGACCTCAGCCTCACCCACAACCTGGAGATCGTGACCGGCCGCGAACGATGGCCGGCCGACAAGCGCAATCAGGACCCGCTGCTTTTCTCCTCTCATCCGGATTTCGTGACGTTCGCTCCGGATGGCCCGCTGCGTCAGATTTCCATCGAACAGATGAGGCTCTTGAAAGAGCGCGCGCCTTTCAGACCGCTCAAGGGCAAGCATCGGATCTTCTTGATCGATCACATCGACCGCGCGGGGGAACAAGCTGCGAACTCGCTGCTCAAAACACTGGAGGAGCCGCCCGAGCACCTCATTCTGATCGTCACCGCCGAGAACGCCTACGATCTGTTGCCCACCATCCGTTCCCGCGCCGTTCCGTTCTGGTTCGCCTCGCTTTCCAACCAGGAGATGAGCGCGTTCGCGGCTGCCCGCGCGCTCGACGACGCGGCGCGCCGCATGGCGCTGGCGTCAGGCAGCCCGGGCGTCGCCGTATCGCTCGATCTCGATGTCTATGACCGGCGACGTGCCGCCATGATGGCGCTGCTGGAAGTGGCGGCCGGGGCCGCACCGTTTGGAACTTGGATTCCCTACTCGGAAACACTTGGCCGCAGCAAGAGCGAGAAGCTGGAACTTTACCTGAAAGTACTCTATGACCTCTTGCGCGATCTGTTGATGCTCCAGCAAGGCGCGTCGATCATCCGTAACGAAGATATTCGACCCGATCTGGAGACGCTTGCCCGTCGACTCTCCTTCCCTTGGCTTCGCACGGCCGTGCGAAAAGCCGATGAGCTGGCCGATCTGCTGCGGCGCAATATTCAAAAGACCATCGCCCTGGACGACCTGATCCTGGTGCTCCGTGCAGCGTGATCTCGCGGGTCGCCGCTAAAACATGCTACGTTTCGAATAGATGGCTGCAGGCTCGGTCCCTCACTTTGTCATCGACTGCCTGTCCATCATCTTGATCGACCTCCTGCTGGCCGGCGATAACGCGCTTGTGATTGCCATGGCAGTGCGTGCGCTGCCGCCGAGGCAGCGCCGCATCGGAAGCGCTTTCGGCGCGGCAGCGGCTGTGCTGCTGCGGGTGATCATCACCATCGCCGCTGCGCAGCTTCTCAATATTCAGTGGATCAAACTGTTGGGCGGAGCCTTCGTCATCTGGATTGCGGTGAGGGTTCTCGCCGACGCCAGTGCGCCGGCAGTCGCCTCACCGACTGCGGGCCGTTTTCTCAAAGCCATTTGGCTCATCGTTGTAGCGGACATTACAATGTCCATCGACAATATTCTGGCCATCGCCGGAGCGTCCAGGGGCAGCGTCCCGTTAATCGTCATCGGCCTGGGCCTGAGCATCCCCTTCGTCGTGTTCTCGAGCAACCTGCTGGCTGTGCTGATGGATCGCCGCCCGTGGATCCTGTACCTGGGCGCCGCGATTCTCGGCAAAGTCGGAGGAGAGATGATGCTGACCGACCCGTTCGTCGTTCGTACGCTGCGGCCATCACCCGCCTGGCTCCATGCCGCTGAAGCGGGAGCTGCTCTCGGAATCCTGGTGGCCGGAAGAATCCTCAGCGAGTCGGCGCGAAGCGTTGGCACGGTAGCGCCTAGAAACTGATCACCGCCCGGCCTACCAGCTCTCCCCGGTGCATTTTCTCAAGCAGCGCGGGCGCTTCCTCGAGCGCGTGGCGTTCAATGTGGGGCCGCACAGCGCCCGTGGCTGCAAGCCGAAAGACGGACTCGAGATCCTGCCGCGTGCCCAAGGCGCTGCCGCGGATCTGGATCCCCTTCAGCACCGTCTCCATCACCGGCATCTCAAACACAGCCTGCGCCAGGCCGACCAGCACCAGCGTGCCGCAACGCTTCAGCGAGCGCAGCGCCTGGCCGATCGCCGCGGCTGAAGCGGTCAGCACCACCGCCGCATCCATGCCGCCATATTCCTTCTGCAGCGTGCGCCCGGCGTTCTCGGCCATCACCGTAATCTCAGCGCCGACCTCGCGGGCCAGCGCGAGCTTCGCCTCCGATACATCCACCGAAGCAACCCGCAAGTGCGCTTGCCGCGCATATTGCACGGCGAGATGTCCGAGACCGCCCATGCCGAAGACGGCGAGGCTCGCTCCCTCCGCGAGCGCCGCCTCCTGAACCGCACGGTACGCCGTCCACCCCGCGCAACAGAGCGGCGCAGCCTCCACCGCACTCAGCCCTTCCGGAACGCGCGCCAAATGTTGCGCCGGAACGCTCGCATAACCCGCCAGCGCGCCCGGCGAGTTGTACCCGGCATTCGTCTGCCGCGGGCAAAACCGCTCACGTCCCGTACGACACCATTCGCATTCGCCGCACGTGGACGCCAGGTACGTAATCCCCACGCGATCGCCCGGCTCGAACGAGGTCACACCCGCGCCTACTTTCTGAACGCGGCCGATGCCCTCGTGCCCCAGCACTAGCGGCGCGAGCGGCAGCTTCTCCAGCCCGGCAATGAACAAATCGGAATGACAGATACCGCACGCTTCCATCTTCACCAGCGCCTGGCCAGGCCCCGGCTCCGGTATGGCCAGTTCGGTCACTGCCACCGGCGCTCTGGAACCGGGCAGAACCAGACCCCGCGTCATGCGGCCACCTGCCGCAGAATTCGATAAAACTCGGGAAAAGAGACGGACGCCGCCTCCGCCCCGCGGATCTCGCACGCGCCATCGGCAAGAAGCGCCGCGATGGAAAACGCCATGGCGATGCGATGATCGCCAAACGAATTCATCTCCGCGGCATGAAACCGCTGCCTCCCGGGGATGCGGATGCCATCGGGCATCACTTCACACTGAACGCCCATGCGCTTCAGATTTTCGCTCACGGTCGCGATGCGGTCGGTTTCCTTCACTCGCAACTCAGCGGCGTCGCGGACCAGCAGACCCTCCCGGCTCGCCGCCCCCAGGATCGCTAGCACAGGGATCTCGTCGATGAGCGCGGCCGTAGTCTCCTTTTCAATCACCCCGCCGCGTATGTCGGAGCTCTTCGCCAGAATCTGGCCCACCAGCTCCCCGTTTCGTTGCTCCACATCAAGCACCCGGACGCTGCCGCCCATGGAGACCAGCACATCCAGCAGCGTGGACCGTGTGGGATTCAGTCCCACGCCGCTCAGCACCAGCTCTGATCCTGGAACTAGCAGTGCCGCGACCAGGAAGAACGCTGCGGACGAGATATCTGCGGGCACGAACAGCTCGCGCCCGGTAAGCCGCGGACGGCCCTGCAGCGTAATCACGCGCCGCTCCACGCGAACCTCGGCGCCCAATTCCCTGAGCGCAATCTCCGTGTGGTCGCGCGAGCGCATGGGTTCCCGCACCACGGTTGCGCCGGTGGCGTAAAGGGCCGCAAAAAGAATGCAGCTCTTCACCTGGGCGCTTGCCACAGGGAGTGTATAGTCGATCGGTCTTAACTTCGCTCCGCGAATCTCGAGAGGCGGAAATCCACCCTCGCGCGCCAAAATCGACGCGCCCATTTCGCTAAGAGGCTTGATAACGCGGCCCATCGGCCGGCGCGAGAGCGATTCATCGCCGACCATCCGGCTGGTGAATGGCTGCGCCGCCAGAATACCGGACAGCATGCGCATGGTCGAGCCGGAATTCCCGGCATCGAGATCGCTGGCCGGCGGCTTCAGCCCATCCAGCCCCTGGCCTTGAATCGTGACGTCCGAACCTTGCTCATCGACGGCGATACCCAGGGCACGCACGCAGCCCAGCGTGGAATGGCAGTCAGCTCCTGTGGAGTAGTTGTGAATCCTGCTCCCGCCCTCCGCGATCGCGGCGAGCATGGCGTAACGATGAGAAATCGACTTGTCACCGGGGAGGCAAATCTCTCCGGAGATGCAGGTGGCAGGGGAAATCCGCTCTGGCATGAGGAATTTCCCATTCTAAGCGAGTCGGGCACAGGAGTTCGCGCCCGTCCCGCGGTTTAGCTCGATCGCAAACAACGCGATCGTCCTGGCTCCTGCCTCAAGCGCCCATCGCGACCGGCTGGAACGCGCCCGTAAAGCGTTGCGACATCCGGAACGGCTGAAAACGATACCCGATCCCGAAGATGGTCTCAATGTACTGGTCGCAATAGTTGCCTAGCTTCTTTCGAAGCCGTCGCACGTGCACATCGAGCGTACGCGTCCGGATTTCGTTGCTGTAACCCCAGACGCGCATGAGCAGCACCTGGCGTGGAATGATCTCGCCGGCATTTTCCACCAGAAGAGCCAGCAGCTCGTACTCCTTCCGCGTCAGAATCAGGCGGTGCGAGTCGAGTGATGCGCTCTTCCGGACGAAATCCACTTCCAGGTGCGGATCTTGATATCGGTATGGCGAATTAGAAGCTGTTTGTGCTAACCCCATCGTTCTCCTCAAGCTTTCATGTTCAATCCTAAGGAGTTGCCAAATTGAAGTCGTAGTGGAGTTGTAAATGTTTTGTAAAAACCGGGGCTTATGCCTTGCGCAAATCGCTTTGGTTACTTCGGCGGAGAGCGCATTTTTTTCTGCATCCTGGCTCCGCGTTATTGTACAATCGCCCTTTAACCCCCACATCGGGTGAAGAAACGCACATCACGGCTGCTTTCGTTTACGAGCCGCGGTGTTGACGCCTCCTGAAATGTTAAATAATGGAAGATCTGTTTCGAAATTGTGATGCCGTTCGTTTCGGTCACCAAGCCGATTCTCCTTTCATTGCTGTCAGGCAAGAAAACCGCGGGACATAGCAGCTAGATGTCCCAGATCTTTCATCCCAGCACGAATACCTTTTCACGTCTCAGCATATTTGGCGGGCTCTTCATCATTGCCTTTCTGGTGTGGGCATGGGCGGAATTGAACGAATCCACCTACGCCACGCGCGCCAAGGTGCCCATCCAGCAGCCCGTGCCGTTCAGCCACGAGCATCATGTGGGCGGACTGGGAATCGACTGCCGCTACTGCCACACCACGGTTGAGAACTCATCGTTCGCCAACATTCCTCCCACCAAGACCTGCATGAACTGCCACTCGCAGATCTGGAACCAGGCGCCCATGCTTGAGCCGGTGCGCCAGAGTTTTCGTGCCGACACGTCTATCCGCTGGATTCGCGTTCACGACCTCCCGGATTATGTGTACTTCAATCACAGCATTCATGTGGCCAAGGGCGTGGGCTGCACCACCTGCCACGGGCAGGTGAACAAAATGCCCCTGATGTGGCAGGAAAATTCGCTCCAGATGTCCTGGTGTCTCGACTGCCATCGTCATCCGGAGCGATTCGTGCGCCCCAAGTCGGAAGTTTTCAGTGTCAACTGGCAGCCGCCGCCGAATCAGGTCGAAATGGGAAGAGAACTCGTGAAGGAGTACAAAATCCAGAGCTTGACCAGTTGTTCTACGTGCCACCGATGAAAATGCCGGGCAAGCCGTACTCACATCTCGATCTTGCGGCCATTCGCGCCCGCCTGGCCTCCAGCCGCGGCCGGAATTACTGGCGCTCGCTCGAAGAACTCGCCGCTAACGACGGCTTCCAGGAATTGCTGGAGCGCGAATTCCCTCGCCACGCCGCGGAATGGCAGGACGATGCTGCTGGCCGCCGTAATTTTCTGAAGGTCATGGGCGCGTCGCTGGCCCTGGCGGGATTGAGCGCCTGCACGCGCCAGCCCACTGAAACCATCATGCCGTACGTGCGGCAGCCCGAAGAGGTGGTCCCCGGCAAGCCGTTGTTTTTTGCCACTGCCGTTCCGCATGCGGCCGTCGCCACCGGCGTGCTGGTGGAGAGCCACCTGGGAAGGCCCACGAAGGTCGAAGGCAACCCCGACCATCCCGCCAGTCTGGGCGCCACCGACGTCCTGGCTCAGGCGTCTGTGCTCGATCTGTATGATCCCGACCGCTCCCAGACGCTGACGTATCTCGGCGACATCCGTCCGTGGAGCGGCTTCCTGGGCGCCGCTCGTGAAGCACTCGCCTTGCAAGTTCCGAAAGGCGGAGCCGGACTGCGTTTTCTTACCGGCGCCACCACCTCGCCCACACTCGCGGACCAGTTCCGGACGGTCCTACAGAAATTGCCGGCGGCCAAGTGGCACCGTTACGAACCGGTGGGCCGCCATGCATCACTGGCCGGTGCCCGGCAAGCCTTCGGCGAGCCGGTCCATACGTATTACGAGATCGCCAACGCGACCGTCATCCTGTCGCTCGACGCGGATTTCCTGTGCTCCGGGCCTGCCAGCGTGCGTTATGCCGCTGATTTCGCATCGCGCCGGCGCGTCCGCGGCAACCAAACAGCCATGAACCGGCTGTACGTGGTCGAGAGCACGGCGACTCCCACCGGAGCCAAGGCCGATCACCGGCTTCCCATGCGAGCCTCGGATATCGAAGCGTTCGCCGCGGCGATTGCGGCCGGTGTGGGCGCAAAGGGCGTCGACACATCCGCGGGCAACCAGATGGCCGGTGGTCCGCATGCCAAATGGATTGCCGCGCTCGTCAAGGATCTGCGGCAGCATCCGGGCGCGAGTGTCGTGATTCCCGGCGACCACCAATCGCCCGCCGTCCACGTGCTGGCGCACGCCATCAACATAGCGCTCGGCAATGTCGGCAAGACAGTCATTCACACGGATTCGCTCGATCCCAACCCGGTCGATGATTTCGAAAGCCTCCGCGAACTGGTCCAGGACATGGACGCCGGCAAGGTCGACATGCTCGTCATCGTGGGCGGCAATCCGGTGTACGACGCGCCGGCGGATTTCACGTTCGCCCAGCGCATGTCCAAAGTAAAGCTGCGCATCCACACGGGCCTGTACGCCGACGAGACCTCGGAACTCTGCCAGTGGCACATTCCGCAAGCGCACTTCCTCGAGACCTGGAGCGACGCCCGTGCTTTTGACGGCACCGTGACCATCATGCAGCCGCTGATCCTGCCGCTATATTTTGGCCGCTCCGTTCACGAGTTGTTGGCCGCGTTCGGCGATACTCCCAACCAGACGCCGTACGAGATCGTGAAAGGATACTGGAACCGCCAGCACCCCGGCCCCGATTTCGAGGACTGGTGGCGCAAAACCGTACATGACGGCATCGTTCCGAATACCGCGCTCCCGGCGCGGCAAGTAACCTTCAAGGGTGCCGCAGCGCCTGCTGCGAAGCCCGCCCAAACTCAGGGATTCGAAATTGTATTTCGCCCTGACCCGCATATTTTCGATGGCCGCTTCGCAAACAATGGCTGGCTGCAGGAATTGCCCAAGCCTCTCACCACGCTTACCTGGGATAACGCCGCCATCATCGGTCCGCGAACGGCGGAGCGGCTGAGCCTGCAAAACGAGGACCTTGTCGAACTCGAATACCGTGGACGCAAACTCCGCGCGCCCATCTGGATTCAGCCGGGGCAGCCGGACGATTCAGTTACCGTTCATCTCGGCTTCGGGCGCACCCGGGCGGGCCGCGTAGGCAATGGCGTCGGTTTCAACGCATACACGCTGCGCACTTCCGACGCGCCTCTGTTTGATTCAGGGTTGGAGATGGTCAAGCTCGGATCCAAGTTCCCGCTGGCCACCACGCAAAACCAACACCTCATGGAAGGACGCCCCATCGTCATTTCGGGCAACATCGAGGAATATCGTAAAAATCCGGCTTTCGCCAAGGAACTCGCCGAAGAGCCGCCCAAAGAACTTACCATCTACCCGGGATTCAAATACGAAGGTTACGCCTGGGGAATGGCCATCGATCAGACCGCCTGCGTGGGGTGCAACGCGTGCATGATCGCCTGTCAGGCCGAAAACAATATTCCCGTGGTCGGAAAAGAGCAGGTGCTCATGCGCCGCTCCATGCACTGGATTCGAGTCGACAGCTATTACCAGGGCGGCATGGACAACCCCGAGACTCACTTCCAGCCCCTGCCGTGCATGCATTGCGAAAATGCGCCCTGCGAGCTGGTTTGCCCGGTGCAAGCGACGAATCATTCCTCCGAAGGCCTCAATGACATGGTCTACAACCGCTGCGTGGGCACGCGCTATTGCTCGAACAACTGCCCGTACAAGGTGCGCCGTTTTAACTTCTTCCTGTACTCGGATTGGAACACCCCAAGCCTCAAGCTGCAGCGCAACCCCGACGTCTCCGTGCGCAGCCGCGGTGTGATGGAAAAGTGCACCTACTGCGTACAGCGCATCAACGAAGCCAAAATCGACGCGGAGAAGGAAAACCGCCGCGTACACGATGGCGAGATTCAAACCGCTTGCCAGCAAGTCTGCCCGGCGCAGGCTATCGTATTCGGGGATATCAATGACTCGTCGAGCCGCGTCGCCAAATTGAAAGCTGAGCAGTTGAATTACTCCCTGCTGGCCGAATTGAACACCCGGCCCCGCACCACGTACCTGGCGGCGCTGCGCAATCCGAATCCGGAGATCGAGAACGCGTAATATGGGCGAAGACCAGCGAAACCAGGTTTCGGTGCAACCCGGGCGGCCAACCCTGATCGCGCCCGGCCACACCTTCGCTTCCGTCACCGACAAGATCAGTTCCATTGTTCTGACGCGGCGCACTCCGCTCTTCTGGTTTGTCCCCTTTTTGATCGCCTCCGCGCTGGTGATGGTGTTTCTGGCTGCCGTCGCCTATCTGTTCATAAGAGGCGTCGGCATCTGGGGCATCAAAGTTCCGGTGATGTGGGGATGGGCCATTACCAATTTCGTGTGGTGGATTGGAATCGGCCACGCCGGCACACTCATTTCCGCGATTCTGTTACTGCTGCGCCAGTCCTGGCGAAATTCCATCAACCGGTTCGCCGAAGCCATGACGCTGTTTGCCGTGGCCTGCGCCGGCATGTTCCCGCTGCTGCACCTTGGCCGGCCATGGCTTTTTTACTGGCTATTCCCTTATCCCAACAGCATGGGAGTCCAGCCGCAGTTTCGCAGCCCGCTGGTCTGGGATGTTTTCGCCGTGTCCACTTACGCCACGGTCTCCGCCCTGTTCTGGTTCATCGGGCTGATTCCCGATCTCGCCACGCTTCGCGACCGCGCTCGCAATCGCTGGGCGCGCGCTACCTACGGCATTCTGGCCATGGGCTGGCGCGGCGCAGCCAGTCACTGGCAAAAGTATGAGACCGCCTCGCTCCTGCTTGCCGGTCTCGCCACGCCGCTGGTTCTCTCGGTCCACACGGTCGTCAGCTTTGACTTCACAGTAGCCATCGTGCCTGGATGGCACAGCACCATCTTTCCTCCCTACTTCGTCGCCGGAGCCATTTATTCCGGCTTTGCGATGGTGCTTGTTTTAGCCATACCGCTGCGCGCCATGTATGGCCTCGAAGACTTGATCACCATGCGGCATCTGGACAACATGGCCAAGGTCATGCTCGCAACGGGTGAAATTGTGGCGTATTCGTATTTGTTTGAGGCCTTCATCTCCTGGTACAGCGGCAATCGGTTCGAGATATTCTCCATGTGGAACCGAATGACCGGCCCTTATGCGCCCACCTACTGGCTGCTGATCTTCTGCAACCTGGTTTTCCCGCAGTTGCTGTGGTGGAAAAAGATTCGAACCAACATCGTGTGGTTGTTCGTGATGTCCCTGGACATTCTGCTCGGCATGTGGCTCGAGCGTTACGTCATCATCGTCGTGAGCCTGTCTCGCGACTTCGTGCCTTCGTCGTGGGGATACTACTGGCCTACCATTTGGGATGTCGCTACCTACGTCGGCACCATCGGCCTGTTCTTCTTCCTGTTCTTCCTGTTCATTCGATCGATGCCCATGATTTCGATCTTTGAAGTCCGCACGCTGTTGCCGCAGGCGGAGGTAACGGAGGGCGTCGAGAAATGAGAGCGCCCGTCTACGGACTGATGGCTGAGTTCGAAAATCCTACTACCCTGGCTGCGGCGGCGCGCCAGGTGCGCGAAAAGGGATATCGCCGGGTCGAGGCTTACTCCCCGTTTGCCATTGAAGAAGTTAATGAGGCGCTTGGTTTGCATCACAACCGCCTGCCTTTCATCGTGCTGTGTGGCGGCATTCTCGGCGGCTTGACCGGCTACCTGATGCAGTATTACATCGCGGTGATCGATTTTCCGATCAACGTAGGTGGCCGGCCCTTGCATAGCTGGCCATCGTTCATCATCATCACGTTCGAGCTGACCATTCTGTTCTCCGCTCTGGCTACCGTGCTTGGCCTTTTAGGGCTTTGCGGCCTGCCCACGCCCTACCACCCTGTGTTCAATGTGCCGCGTTTTGCGCAGGCGTCGCGCGACCGCTTCTTCCTCTGTATTGAGGCTCGCGATCCCTTGTTCGACCGCCATGACACGGCCGTGTTTCTCACCAGCTTGCATCCGCGCGAGGTAACCGAAGTTGCGCATTAGTAGAAACTGCGAACTACCGGCTGCTAACCGAGCCGCGACCGCCAGGGAGCGGTTGCGTTTCGCAGGAGCCCGGCCCGCTCTCACCCTTGCCGTTGCCGTGTTCGCTTGCCTGGCTACCGCCTGCCGCCGCGACATGCAAGATCAACCCAAGTACATCCCCTTGCGGCCCAGCGACTTTTTTGCCGACGGCCGCTCCGCGCGTCCCATCCCCGAAGGCACGGTGGCGCGTGGCCAACTGCGCGCCGACAAAGTCTTCTACACCGGAAAAGTCGGCGACCAGTTTGTCGACCATCTTCCCTTCCCCGTCACGCGCGCCGTCCTCGAACGCGGCCAGGAGCGTTTCAATATCTATTGCACGCCGTGTCACGGCCGGCTGGGCAACGGGCTCGGGATGATCGTCCGTCGCGGTCTGAAGCGGCCCCCGTCGTATCACATTGACCGCCTCCGCCAGATTCCCGTCGGCTACTTTTACGACATCATCACCAACGGCTTTGGAGCCATGCAGGACTACTCGGCGCAAGTCGAGCCGCGCGACCGCTGGGCCATCGCGGCCTACATTCGCGTTTTGCAGTATAGCCAGCAGGCTTCCATCAACGATGTGCCGCCCGAGTACCGCCAGCAACTGAACGCGCCAAAACCGGCAGAAGCGAAGAAACCACAAGAATGAGCGCTCACGATTTCACCATTCCGCCTCCACTGGGACACCGGTTGCACCGCGTGCAGCAGCGATCCCTCATCGTTGGAGGCGTCGCCCTGGTCGCTTGCGTCCTCGGAGCCCTGTCCTCTCCCGATCAGTTTTTCCGGTCCTATCTGTTCTCTTACCTTTTCTACCTCGGCATGACGCTGGGCTGCATGGCGCTGGTCATGCTCCAGTACCTGACGGGCGGATCCTGGGGCATCGTCATCCGGCGCATCACCGAATCCGCCACGCGCACCATCCCGCTGCTGGCGTTTCTGTTCCTTCCCATCTTGATTGGCATTCCCAGGCTCTATTCGTGGTCGCACGAAGAGATTGTCAAAGCCGACCCCATTTTGCAGCACAAGCACATATACCTGAATGTGCCGTTCTTCATCGTTCGTGTGCTGATCTACTTCGTCGGCTGGTGGGTTTTCGCTCATTTTTTGAACAAGTGGTCACATGAACAGGACTCTACCGGGCGCGATCTGCGCGGCCGCCGCTTGCAGCTCTTGAGCGGGCCGGGCATCATCTTTTACGCTCTCAGCATCACGTTCGCGTCAGTCGACTGGGTCATGTCGCTCGATCCCCACTGGTTCTCAACGATCTTCGGCCTGCTATTTATCGTGGGCCAGGGACTCTCTGCGCTCTCGCTGTGCATCGCGCTGTTGGTCATCCTCTCCAACGAGGGCGGACCTCTGGAAGGAGTAATCGGTCCCTCCCACCTGCATGACATCGGCAAGCTGCTGCTCACCTTTACCATGCTATGGGCCTATTTCGCGTTCTCGCAGTTTCTCATCATCTGGTCGGGCAATCTGGTGAACGAGATTCCGTGGTATCTGGAGCGCCTGCGGAGTGGATGGCAATGGATCGGCATTTTGCTGGTGGTGTTTCATTTCGCGTTTCCCTTCGCTCTGCTGCTTTCCCGCAGCTTGAAGCGTGCCGGCCCCAGGCTGATCCGAATCGCCGCTCTGGTGATCTTCATGCGCTTTGTCGACCTGTTCTGGGTCGTCGCTCCCGATGCCAGTAAGAGCGCATTCCGCCTGCATTGGATGGACCTTCTCGCCCCCGTCGGCATCGGCGGCCTGTGGCTGGGCGCGTATTTGTTTCAACTGCAAAAATGGCCGCTGCTGCCGGTGCGTGATCCGCATCTCGAAGAAGCCATCGCTCAAGGAGGAGCCCATTGACGCATCCCATTGAGCCTGAGAACAACCCGGCCGTCGCGCACGAGCATACCGACGCCGACGCGCGCGCCATTACCCAATTCGGCATCGCGCTCACGTTTTTCCTCATCGTTTCGCAACTGTTGTTGTGGTGGCTGTTCTCCAGCTTTTCCGAGCGGGAACAAAAATTGAGCCCGCCGGTTCCGGCCATCGTGAAAATGCAGGCGCCCCGGGAACCTCCCGAGCCGCGCCTGCAACCTAATCCCCAGCTCGACATGAAAAAAATGCTCCAGGAGGAAAATCAAATCCTGACCCAGTACGGCTCGGTCGATCCCGATCGCGGAATTGTCCGCATCCCCGTCGAGCGAGCGATCGACATCGCGGCGCAGCAGGGGTTGCCGCAGTTCAAAGCCACGGAAGCCAAAACGAAAACGTCGAAATGAAAACGCAAGTTTCAAATTTGTTCGTGATTCTGCTTTTCGCCGCCATCCTGGCGCAGGGGCAGACGCTTAAGGACCGCGAGTTGGCCACGGCTGCCGCCGTGCTTCCGCCCGGTCTTCGCAATGTCAGCCTGGAGCAGAAGCTCAACCAGCAAGTCCCCCTCGATCTCACGTTTCGAGACGATTCCGGCCCCGAGATGCCGCTTTCCTCCTATTTCAGCGGCAAGCCTGTGATCCTGGCGCTCGTCTATTACCAGTGCCCCATGTTGTGCACTCAGATTCTCAACGGGCTGGCGATCAGTCTGCGCGGCATGTCGCTCGAGTCCGGCCGCGATTTTGAAGTAGTGGCCGTCAGCATCGATCCCACCGAAACTCCCAACCTCGCCGCGCGCAAGAAATTCGAATACCTGCGCCGCTACGCCAAAAGTTCCACCGGCTGGCATTTTCTTACCGGCGCCGAGCCGCAAATTCAGGCACTCGCGCAAGCCGTCGGATTCCGCTACGCCTACGACCCGCGCACCAAACAGTACGCCCATGCCAGCGCCATCATGGTGCTGACGCCCGAGGGCCGGCTTTCCAAGTATTTCTACGGAATCGAATACGCTCCGCGCGACCTGCGCCTCGGCTTGGTGGAAGCGTCCCAAAACAAAATCGGCTCACCGGTCGATCAGATCCTGCTGTATTGCTATCATTACGACCCAAACACCGGAAAATATACCGCCATCGTCATGAACATCGTACGACTGGCCGGTGCTTTGACCATCCTGATCTTCGGCTCTCTGCTGGTCTGGATGTGGCGCCGCGATCTGCGCCGCGGCCGTGAGGCGGCTGTGCCAGGAATGATGAAGGTGCGCTACCGATGAATCCGCAGTTCCAGCTCTTTCCCGATCAGGCGTCCGCTACCGCCGTGCATCTGGATCATCTCACCGCATACCTGCTTATCGTCGCGGTGATCTTCAGCACGCTCATCTTCAGCCTGATTTTCTTTTTCGCCGTCAAGTACCGGCGCCGCTCCGGACATGAGCGCGTCGGCGAAACCGGCCATGCGCTTCCGCTCGAAATCACATGGACTGTCATTCCGTTTGTACTCATGATGGTCATGTTCACCTGGGGTGCCCGCATTTTTTTCGAAATGTCGCGGCCGCCGGATGACGCCATGAACATCTACGTCGTGGGCAAGCAATGGATGTGGAAAACCCAGCACCTCGAGGGGCAGCGCGAGATCAACGAGCTGCACATTCCGCTGGGCCGCCCCGTCAGGCTGACCATGACCTCCGAGGACGTGATCCACAGCTTCTACGTGCCCGCGTTCCGCGTGAAGTTCGACGTGCTCCCGGGAAAATACACCACCGCCTGGTTCAATCCCACCAAGCCGGGAAAGTACCACCTATTCTGCGCCGAATATTGCGGCACTCTGCATTCCGGCATGATCGGCTGGATCGACGTGATGGAACCGGCCGAGTATGAACGCTGGCTCGCAGGCGGCGCCGGCGGAGAATCGCTGGCTTCGAGTGGCCAAAAGCTGTTCGAATATCTCGCCTGCGCCAACTGCCATCGCACCGACAAGCCCGGCCGCTGCCCCAATCTGACCGGACTGTTCGGCAGCAAAGTGCAGTTGACCACCGGCGAGACCGTCACTGCGGATGAGGCATATGTTCGGGAATCCATTCTGAATCCCGGCGCTAAAGTCGTCGCCGGTTATCAGAACATCATGCCCACCTTCCAGGGACAGGTCAGCGAGGAGGATCTGCTCCAGCTCATCGAGTACGTCAAATCGCTGGCCAAACAACCGGCGCAAGGCGCTCCCACGCTCGGCGCCATTCCCCCGAGGCTCGCAGGGCGCGGAATCACTCGTCCTCCATCGGCGCCCGCGCAGAATCCGAAACGCTAATTCGTATGATTACGGCAACTGTAGAAACTCGCGATAACTACCTGACGCACGAATACGGCGTCAAATCCTGGCTGCTGACCAAGGATCACAAACGCATCGCTCTCCTTTATCTCGCCAGCATCTCGTTCTTCTTTTTCCTGGGCGGCATCTTCGCCACCATCATCCGCCTCGAGCTGCTCACTCCGCCGGGCGACCTCGTCTCCGCGCAGACCTACAACAAGCTGTTCAGTCTGCACGGCATCATCATGGTGTTCCTGTTCCTCATCCCCTCGATTCCCGCCACGCTCGGCAACTTTTTTGTCCCCATGATGATTGGCGCCAAAGATCTCGCCTTTCCCAAGATCAACCTGCTGAGCTGGTACATCTACATGGCTGGCGGCGCCTGCGTGCTCTACGCCATGCTCGAAGGCGGCGTCGACACGGGCTGGACGTTCTACGTGCCGTTCAGCACTTCCTACGCCAACACTTACGTCATCCTGACCGGCGTCGGCATTTTTATCGCCGGCTTTTCCTCCATTCTCACCGGGCTGAATTTCATCGTCACCATCCATCGCATGCGCGCGCCCGGGCTCACCTGGTTCCGCCTGCCCCTCTTCATCTGGTCCATGTATGCCACCAGTCTGATTCAGGTGCTCGGCACTCCCGTGGTCGCAGTCACCATCCTGCTGGTCGCGGTTGAGCGCGGATTTCATCTCGGCATCTTCGATCCCGCATTAGGCGGCGACCCGGTCCTCTTTCAGCACCTGTTCTGGTTCTACTCCCACCCCGCCGTCTACATCATGGTGCTGCCCGGCATGGGCATCATCAGCGAAGTGGTTTCGGTGTATTCGCGGAAAAAGGTCTTCGGTTATCGGTTCGTGGCGTTTTCCAGCGTCGCCATTGCCGTCCTGGGATTCCTCGTCTGGGGCCATCACATGTTTGTGGCCAGCCAGTCCGTGTACGCCAGCCTGGTGTTTTCGTTCCTGAGCTTCTTTGTCGCGGTGCCTTCGGCCATCAAGGTTTTTAACTGGACAGCCACCCTTTATAAAGGATCCATTTCCTACGATACGCCGATGCTCTACGCCTTCGGCTTCATCGGCCTCTTCACCATCGGCGGTTTGACCGGCACCTTCCTCGCCACGCTCGGCTTCGACGTCCACGTCACCGACACGTACTTCGTGGTGGCGCACTTTCACTACATCATGGTCGGCGGCACACTGATGGCCTATCTCGGCGGGATGCACTACTGGTGGCCCAAGATGACGGGCCGCATGTATCCCGAGGGTTGGGCCAAGCTTTCCGCGCTGGTCGTTTTTCTGGGCTTCAATCTGACTTTCTTCCCGCAATTCATCCTGGGTTATCTCGGAATGCCGCGGCGTTATTGGGCCTATCCGGAAGAGTTCCAGGTGTATCACGTGCTCTCCACCGCCGGCGCCTCAGTCCTCGCGGTCGGCTATTTGATTCCCGCCGCCTACTTCATCTGGTCGTTGCGCTACGGAAAAATTGCGCCGGACAATCCCTGGAACGCGCCCGGTCTCGAGTGGCAAACCAGTTCGCCGCCGCCGCCCGAAAACTTCGAAATCACGCCCGTGGTGACTTCCGAAGCTTACGATTATTCGATTCTCGAGGAGATGAAGGTTGGCTAACCATTCTCTAGCGCTCCGCCACCAGTTCGACGACGTCGAGCAGCAGAAAGACGCCTCCACATTCGGCATGTGGATCTTTCTCGCCACCGAGGTGCTGTTCTTCGGCGGCATGTTCTGCTGCTACACGGTCTACCGCTCGAGATACCCCATGGCATTCGGAAATGCCAGCAACCATCTCGATCTCATCCTCGGCGCGGTGAGCACCGCCATCCTGATCTTCAGCAGCTTCACCATGGCCTGCGGAGTGAACAGCGCAGCCACCGGGGCCAAGAACGCACTGGTTGGATTTTTAAGCTTGACCATTCTCTTCGCCGCGGCGTTCCTCGTGATTGAGATGTCGGAATGGCACATGCTTTACAAAGAAGGCCTGATGCCCGGATTTAACTTCACCTACAAGGAATTCGACCCGGGGCACGTGCAGTTATTTTTCTGCATGTATTTCGCCATGACCGGCCTGCACGCTTCACACGTGACCATTGGCATCGGGATTCTGGCGGTCATGGCCATCCGCGCGTGGCGTGGCGCCTTCGGTCCGGAATATTTCACGCCCATTGAGATCAGCGGCCTGTACTGGCACTTCGTGGATCTGGTGTGGATTTTCCTGTTCCCGCTCTACTATTTGATCGCGCGGCACCTGCAAGGATGACTCATGGCTGAACACATTGTCACCAAGAAACAATATTCATACGTATTCGCCACTCTTCTGCTGCTGACTTTCATCACCACCACCGTGGGCATGATGGATCTCGGCCGCCTCAACGTGGTCGTTGCGCTGGTCATCGCCGTCATCAAGGCGCTGCTCGTCGTGCTGTTCTTCATGCACATCTATTGGTCGAGCAAACTCAATAAGCTGACCGTGGTCGCCGGCGTCGCATGGCTCGCCCTGCTGCTCTGGCTCACCCTCACCGACGTTCTCTCCCGCGGCTGGCTGCCCTTCCCCGGAAAATAAGAATTCCATCGCACGGCCCATATTGTAAATTAATAAGGACGGTCATCCGGGCGCGTAGCTCAGGTGGATAGAGCATCTGCCTTCTAAGCAGAGGGTCGGCAGTTCGAGTCTGCCCGCGCCTACCATTTCTTTTACAACTTTTCACCAGATATTCATTTGACCGTGCACCGCCGCTCCCGTATTATTGACCCTCGTAGCAGTAGAACTCATCAGGAGAACACTGATCCGTGAAAAACATTACCATCCGTATTGCCTTAATTGTCTGTACACTCGGCCTGTTAACGGCATCGCATTCCCAGGCCCAAATCACTTTGCTTGCCACCGGCATTCTCGATCATTCCCGCGCCGGTGCTGACTCCGATCTTTCCGGCCTCACTTACAACCTGGAGAACGGCGCCCCTGCGAACTTGCTCGGCGGTCTGGGATCCGCGCTGGCTTACGCATCTGGCAATACTTTCCTTGCTCTTCCCGACCGCGGTCCCAATGCTAAACCTTACGACGATGCCGTTGACCAGACCGTCAGCTATATCAATCGATTCCACACCATCACCATGGATCTCGATCCGAACCCGCCCGGCAGTGCTCTGCCGTTTACGCTGACCCCCACGCTCCGCGCCACGACTCTGCTGTGGAGCTTGACTCCTCTCGTCTACGGTACCGGCGACGGCCTCGGCGTGGGCTCCGGCGTCCCGCCGATCAACAATTTCTTTCTGCATTTCTTTACAGGACGCTCCGACAATTTCGATCCTAATCAGAACTCCGGCGATCCCAATGATGCCCGCTTCGACACCGAAGGGATTCGCGTCTCCAATGACGGGTTGAGCGTCTTCATCTCCGACGAGTACGGTCCCTATGTTTATCAGTTCAGCCGCTTCACCGGCTTGCGCCTCCGCTCGTACCAGTTGCCTGATTCCTTTTATGTTTCCAACCTGCGCCCCGTAGGCAAAGATGAGACCAGCGCCAACACCTCCGGCCGGACCGCCAACAAAGGCATGGAAGGCCTGGCCATTACCCCCGATGGCCGTACGCTCGTGGGTATCATGCAGAACGCGCTGATACAGGACGCCGCCCTGGGTGGCGACGCTGCCAATCTGCTGCGCATCGTTACCATCGATATCCTCACCGGACACACTCGCCAATA
>Ga0335077_10001831_pt1 | contig 25335 bp, 23 predicted proteins | sample Lox_Sample_31_FD_207151 | JGI IMG/M metagenome (GOLD analysis project Ga0335077, IMG submission 207151) | Soil microbial communities from Loxahatchee National Wildlife Refuge, Florida, United States - Lox_Sample_3.1 | ecosystem: Environmental > Terrestrial > Soil > Wetlands | place: USA... | reverse complement strand
CGGGCCAGACCGTCGCCGTCGCTCTTCCCCTGCCAGCGGACCGTCCCGTCGGCGTCGTAGAGCGAGAGCGCGGCGCCGGGGACGACCGTGCCGTCCGAGACGCGGGTCACCCAGACGATGCCCGACGTCGCGCCGAGCTTGGTGTGCACGGCGAGGTCGGTGATCTGCCCGGTCACGCGCTGGGTCCGTTGCCAGGCACGCTTGCCGTCGATCTCCGGGGCGCGGGTCACGAGGTGGAAGAGTCCGGTGCCCTTCCCTGCGAGGAGCTCGCGCACCTTCACCGGGCGCGTCCCGGGGAGGTTGTGCGTGCCGTCGAGGGCGAGCTCGGTGGTGATGGCCTCTCCGCGGGGAACCTCCTGTCCCGAGCGGCGGTTGGCGAGGAAGCGGGCCAGCTCGGCAGCACCGAGCGGCCAGACCTGGACGTCGAGCTCGGTGATGTTGGTGAAGCGCACCGGGAGCGCACCGTCGCCCTTCGACTCGAGCAGCGCCACGTCCGGCCCCAGCTCGTACTCGGGGCGAAGGTCGTCGGTGCGCACCTGCCTCCTGGCGGCCGGCGCGGACTGTCCGAACGCATCGGTCACGCCCGGGGCGATGGAGACGCCGTAGCTGGTCCCGGGCCGGAACTTCCCCGGGATCGCGGTGTACGGGTCGTGCCGGTCGCCGTAGCGCCCGTGGCTTCCGGCGTGGTCCCAGTCCAGCTCCACCGGCGGCTGGATGGAGAGGTGTGTCCGGAGGGAGGCGACGTCGAGCGGGTTGGAGCTCTCGATGACGAGCGGCCCGTAGGGGCAGTCGTACCCGCCCATGCAGGCCGAGATGCCCTCGACCCGGGCGGGCCCGTAGGTGCGGTAGGGCACGCGGACCTCCTGCTCCAGTGCGAGCGGGCCCTCCTTGCTCCGGAGCGTGGGGGCGACGACCAGCTCCACGTCGGTGGCGAGCGGGAGCGGCTTGCCGACCTTCACCGTCACCGACGTCCTCCGGCTGGGGACGAGGTTCCGGCCCGGGCGCTCCACCTCCTCGGGGTCGGCGGGGGCCGGGGCGCTGGTCAACGCGATGGGCCAGGCGGTCCTCTCCGAGCCGACGCGAAGGGAGATGGACTTCTCGGGCTCGACCACCGCCTGGTTGAACACCAGGACGATGTCCTGGCCGGGCTTGAGCCAGCGCCACTCGGCGGCCGGGTCGGCGGAGTCGAGCCGCGGCCTTGGGGTGTCGAACGACCAGGTGTAGGCCTCGGTCAGGGTGGACCCGTCGACGCCCTTCAGGCCCGCGGGGACGGTGACCGTGAACCGGGTGGCGAAGGGCAGCGGCGTCCTGGGGACGAACTCGACGCTCGCCGAGCCGATCCACCGCCACTCGCCCTCCACCGCAGGGCTCAGCGATGCGGGCGGAGCGAGCGCCTTCTGCTCCTCCACGGACATCAGGGCGACCACCGGCCGGGAGAAGGTGATGGTGGGGCGTGCGTCCGCGCCGACCACCTCGTGCGGCCGGGCGGCCACGACGGTGAGGCCGGCGGTGGGGAGCCCCTCCGGGGCGATGGCGAGCGCCGGCGGCGGCGGCAGTGGCTGGAGCGGCGCCTGGCCGGGCGGCTTCCCCTTGCAGGCGGTGAGCGCCGCGGCGGCGAGCACGGCGGCGCAGGCGAGACGGGTCGACGAAGCCCTCACGGTGTGGCGACCTCCCCCGGGGCGCCGCCTGGTGGCGCGCCCCCGGGACGATTCTGCTCTGTGGCGACTGGTTCCGGGCGGCGATCGTCCGGGGCTCTCCGGGCCACGGGTGCCGTGCAGTCCCCGGGCCAGGGCGCTCACTCGCCGCGGAGACCGCGCTCGACCCGGCGGTCGGGGATGATCCAGGCGAGCGCCACCCCGGCGTAGATCAGCTCGGAGAGCCAAGGCTGCACGAAGGACATCGCGATGCCCAGCCCATAGGCCACCGGGGAGAGCTTCTCCTTGAGGCTCCTGCCCACGGCGCGCGCGACTCCGGAGCGCGGTCCCTCGTGGGCGATGATCGCCCGTTCGAGCACCAGCCACGCCATGGCGGCGAGGAGGAGCACGACCCCGTAGAGCGCGGCCGGCCACGAGGCGTGCGGGTGGTCACCCACCCAGGCGGTGACCACGGGAATGAGCGAAAGGAAGAAGAGCAGGACCAGGTTGGCCCAAAGCACCCCGCCGCCGATCTCCTTGGTGGCGTGGAACAGGTGGTGGTGGTTGTTCCAGTAGATGCCGACGTAGACGAAGCTCAGGACGTAGGCGAGGAAGACCGGGACCACCGGCCGGAGCGCGGCGAGGTCGCTCCCGTGCGGCACCTTCAGCTCCAGGACCATGATGGTGATGACGATCGCCAGCACGCCGTCGCTGAACGCCTCGAGCCGTCCGGTCTTCATCCGACCAGGAGCACCAGGGTCGAGCGGGGGCCGTGCGCGCCGATGACCAGCGCCTGCTCGATGTCGGCGGTCTTCGACGGGCCGGAGATGAACAGGCCGAACTCGCGCGCGCCGAACCGCAGCCGCGCGTAGGCGTCGTGGAGGGTGTGCACCAGCTGCGCGGCAGGAACCACCAGGACCAGGTGCTGGGTGAGGAAGAGCACCGAGCGCCGGTGCTTCAGGACGCCGTCGGTGAGCCACACCGCGCCGTTCTCCGCCACCCCGAACTCGCCCGGGACGACGGCCAGGTCGACTCCGGCGAGCGCGTGCGGATCGTCCACCGTCTCCACCGCGAGGGTCCCGGCGAGGACCTCCGGGACGAGGGACACGGTCTGCTGCGCGGACTGCGCGACCGGGAGCGCACGCACCACCGCGGCGGCCGCGGCCAGGTCGGGGACCCGGGTGCAGGTCCCACCGACGTCGCTCACGGCCTGCGCGAACCGAGCGGCCACGTCCTCGAACTGGACCGGAGAGGTCGCCACCTCGGGCAGCGGCACCGGCGGAGGCCGGGCCCCCCGCAGCCGCTCCAGCACCGTCTCGCGGCTACTGGGCACGGCGCCTCCACTCCTCGCGGAAGCTCCGCTCGGGGAACGGGGGCAGCTCGCGCTCGCGGCCCCAGCCGCCCGAGAGCGCCCGCAGCAGCCCGGCCGGGAGCAGCCGGCCCCAGAAGCGGACCATCCGCCCGGCGAGCCGGTAGAGCCACGGCCGCCGGAGCACCCAGCCGGCCACAGCGACCCCGCCGCGCTTGACCGCCGGGGTGAGCCCCTGCGCGTTCAGCTCGCGGCGCCAGGCCAGCAGCTGGCCGTGGAGGTCGACCTTCACCGGGCACACCGCGGTGCAGGAGCCACAGAGGCTGGAGGCGAACGGCAGCGATGCGTTCCGCTCCGGGTCGGCGGCCGGCGAGAGCACCGAGCCGATGGGCCCGGGCACCGTCGTCCCGTAGCTGTGGCCGCCGCTGCGCCGGTAGACCGGGCAGGTGTTCATGCACGCCCCGCAGCGGATGCAGCACAGCGCGCGGCGGTGCGTCTCGCTGGCGAGGAGCCCGCTCCGCCCGTTGTCGACGAGGATGAGGTGCAGCTCGCCGCCCGGCCGCGGGCCGTGGAAGTGCGAGGTGTAGGTCGTGATCGGCTGGCCGGTCCCGCTCCGCGCGAGGAGGCGGAGGAACACCGCCAGGTCCGCCGCGCGGGGGACCAGCTTCTCCACGCCCATGGAGGCGATGTGGATGGGCGGGAGCGAGACCCCCAGGTCGGCGTTTCCCTCGTTGGTGCACACCACGAACCCGCCGGTCTCGGCGACCGCGAAGTTCACCCCGGTGAGCCCGGCCTGGCCGGCGAGGAACTTCTCCCGCAGGTGCTGCCGGGCGGCCTCGGTGAGCTTCGTGGGGTCGGACAGGCCGGCCGGCGTGTGAAGGGTGCGGTGGAAGAGCTCGCCGATCTCCTCGCGCTTGCGGTGGATGGCCGGCATCACGATGTGGCTCGGCGGCTCGTGACCGAGCTGGACGATGCGCTCGCCGAGGTCGGTGTCGACCACCTCGATGCCCGCGGCCTCGAGCTCCTCGTTGAGCTTGCACTCCTCGGTGAGCATCGACTTGCTCTTCACCAGGCGCGTGACCTTCCGGTCCCGGAGCAATCCGAGGACGATGGCGTTGTGCTCGCGGGCATCGGCGGCCCAGTGCACCTGGGCCCCCAGCGCGAGGGCCTTCCGCTCGAACTCCTCGAGATACTCCGCGAGCCGGGAGAGGGTGTGGAGCTTGATCCGCGACGCGACGTCCCGGAGGGCCTCCCAGTCGGGAACCGCCTTCGCGGCGCGGTCGCGCTTGTTGCGCATGTTCCACACCGCGGTGTCGTGCCAGTGGAGCCGGGCGTCGTCCCGGATCAGCGCCGAGGCCGCGCGGGCGTGGGCATTCATGGCCGCTCCCCTGCGACGTTAAGGTTGCGCCATCCCGTGAGCCGCAACGCCCGCATCGCCCTGGTGGCAAGCCTGCTGGTCCTCGCGGTCCTCGTGGCCGCGACCCTGATGGCGGAGCCGCTGGTCCACCCCTGTCCGCTCGAGGTGGAGCAGTGCGGGCGCATCTGCGCCGGGCAGCCGCTGCCCCGCATGCCCTGGCGCTGCACGCGGGTCGCGCACTGCGACTGTCCGAAGCCCTTGCCCTGGCCTCGCCACCTCATGCGCTGACCGCCGTTCCGGCGCCGGACATCGCGGCGTCGAGCACCTGCGCCACGTGGAGGAATTCCAGCGAGGCGCGGCCCCGGCGGGCGATGCCCTGCAGGTGCATGAGGCAGGACATGTCCACCGCGGTCACCACCTCCGCCCCGGCGCGGACGTGGTCCGCCACCCGGTCCTTGCCCATCGCGCCGGAGACCTCCGACTCCTCGATGCAGAAGATGCCTCCGAACCCGCAGCACTCGTCCGGACGGCCCAGCTCCACCAGCTGGATGCCCTCCAGCGAGCCGACGAGTTCGCGGACCTTGTTCGAGGGCTCCACCATCAGCTCGCTCGACGTCCCGAGGCCCAGCTCCCGGAGGCCGTGGCAGCTCTGGTGCAGCCCCACCCGGCGGGGGTAGCGGCCGTGGAGGCGGCGGATGCCGAGCACGTCGGTGATGAACTCGCAGAGCTCGTAGGTGCGGCCGCCCACCGCCTCGACGCGCGGGTCGCCGGGCAGCACGTCGCGGTAGTGGTGGCGCACCATGGCGGTGCAGCTCCCCGAGGGGCAGACCACGTGGGAATGCCGCTCGAACACGTCCAGGTGGTGCCGGGCGACGGGGGCCGCGGCCTCGGTGGCGCCCGCGTTCGCCATGGGCTGGCCGCAGCAGGTCTGCTCCTCGGGGAACTCGACCCTCACCCCGAGACGCTCGAGCACCCGCGCCGTCGCCAGCCCGACGCCGGGGTAGAGCTGGTCCACGTAGCAGGGGATGAACAGGGCCACGGGCTCCATCGCGGCCGAGGATGCATCCCCGCCGAGGTTCGTACAACGAATCGATTGCCTGGACGCAGCCGGGGGGGCAGGCTGCCGGCCCATGCGAATCCACGGCGGAGTGGGCCTCTGTGGGGGTCTGCTCCTCGTTTCGTCCGCAGCGCTCGCACAGCAGCCGGAGGACGTCCCCGGGCCTCCGCCCAGCCTCGTCCGGCAGTACGCCGTGGGGCCGCGGTTCATCATCGCTCCCGGCGTCTTCATCCCCTCCTCCGGGAGCGCGGGGTTCGCGCTCGGGGTGGAAGGCGGCTACGGCTTCGACCTCGGGCCGATCATCCTCACGCCGACCATCTCCTTCCAGGGCAACTGGAGCTCGGACTGGACGGTCTATTCGGGCCTGGGCGGCGCGCGGGTGACGCTTCCGGTGGGGAACTTCGGACCCTTCGTCGAGGCGGGGCTGGGCTACGGGCACGTCGGCGGGCCGCTCGGCTACTCCGCGGGAGGACTCGCGGTCCGGGGCGGGGCCGGATTCATCCTCTTCATCGGCCGATCCTTCGCCATCGGCATCAGCGGCCGCTACGACGCCATCGTGGACACCGGCTTCAAGGGCTGGACGATCGCCCCGATCATCCTATTGACCTTCTAGGGGGTTGGGCGGAGGGGCTGTCGAACTTTCGACATCGTACCCGGCCGATCGCTGGTATTGTGCGCGGTTCCAGCGGCCACCAGGCCGGTGCGCCGCACGACCCACTGCCCAATCCGGAGCCTCCATGACCACAGCCCTGCAGCCCACCGGGGCCGCACCGAGCATCGATCTCGCAACGCCGAACGGGAGGAAGCTCCCGATGGCGACCTTCGTCGAGAGGTACGTCAGCGGCGAGATCAACGTCTCGGGGGACCTGCAGGCCTTCTTCCGGCGGAAGGAGGAGTTTCTCAGCTACCGGCTGACCTGGGAGCAGCTGAAGTTCCTCGTCGGCGGCTTCATCCCGTCGGTGCTGGTGCACACCCAGGCTGCGGACCGGAAGACGGTCACCGGGCACTACGACCGGGGGAACGACTTCTTCCACGCCTTCCTCGGCGACATCATGGTCTACACCTCGGCGTTCTTCGAGAGTCCGAGCGACACGCTCGAGGATGCGCAGCGCCGGAAGCTCGAGGTGGTGGCGAAGAAGATCCAGCTCAAGCCCGGCGAGCGGCTGCTCGACATCGGCTGTGGCTGGGGAACCCTGGTGGCCCACATGGCCAAGGAGCACGGGGCGGACGCCACGGGGGTGACGCTGGCCGCGCGCCAGGCCGAGTTCGGCACCGAGCGCATCGCGAAGTATGGCGTCTCGGACCGCGCCCGGATCCTGACCCTGGACTACCGGGACATCCCCCGGGAGAAGTGGAACAAGATCACCGTGCTGGAGATGGCGGAGCACGTGGGGATCCGCAAGTTCCAGAAGTTCATGCGGCAGCTGAGCTCGATGCTGGAGGACGACGGGATTCTCTTCCTCCAGATCGCCGGTCTTCGCCGGAACTGGACCCCCGAGGACTTCACCTGGGGTCTGTTCATGTCGAAGTACGTGTTCCCCGGGGCGGACGCCTCGATGCCCCTGAGCTTCGTCTGCAACAATCTGGAACGGGCCGGTTTCGAGATCCACTCGGTGGAGAACGTCGGCATCCATTACTCGCTGACCATCGACCGCTGGTACCGGAACTGGCTGAAGAACCGCGACGCGGTCGTGAAGGGCTACGGCGAGCGCTGGTTCCGCCTGTGGGAGATCTTCCTCGCCTGGTCGGTGCTCATTGCCGAGCACGGCGGCTCCACCGCCTTCCAGATCGTCGCCAACAAGAACCGGTCGGCGTTCGAGCGGAAGCGCTGGATCGGCGAGAAGGGCCGGATGGTCAACGTCGACCGCTGAGCGGGACGGTTCGGCGAGGACCGAAGCATCCGTCGGGCGCGGGGGTTACCCTGCCCGTCCATGGATGACCTGCGAACGGCCAGCCGTCTGGACATCGCCGGCGTGGCCGCACTCCTGTCGGAGCCGGCGCGCGTGTCGATCGTCTCGGCGCTGATGGACGGCCAGGCGCGTCCGGCGACCGAGCTGGCCCGCATCGCCGGCGTCTCCGCGTCCACCGGGAGCGAGCACCTCTCGAGGCTCGCCCGGGGTGGGCTGCTCCGGGTCGAGCAGCACGGCCGCCACCGCTACCACCGGCTGGCGAGCGACGCGGTGGCCCGGGCCTTCGAGAGCCTGTCTCTCCTGACCACCCGGCCAGTCCGGCCAGCCAGCGTGGACCCCGGCGATGTGGCCTTCCGGCGCGCGCGAACCTGCTACCGGCACCTCGCGGGGGAGCTGGGCGTGTCGCTGGTCGATGCGCTCCTCGAGCGCCGGATGGTGCGCCGCGAGGGCACCCGCTACCTCCTCACGCCGGCCGGGCGGCGGACCGGCGTCTCGGTCGGGCTGCTCGAGGACGACGGACTGCTCGAGGGGCGCGCCTGCCTCGACTGGACCGAGCGCCGGGATCACCTCGCCGGCCCGCTGGGGGTCGGGCTCACCAAGGGGCTGCTGGAGCTCGGCTGGGCGCGGAGGAAGCCCGGGACGCGGGCGCTCCGGATCACCGTCGACGGAGCCTGTGGGCTCCGCGACACGTTCGGGCTGGGCCTCGAGGCCGGGTAGCCCGGGGAGCGCTCCGGCGTGGCACCCGGGAGCCATGTCAAGCAGCCTTGACAGCGGTGCCGCGCTCAGCGCTTGGACGAGTACGGCGTGACTTCCGTCTCCCGGAAGAAGTAGGCGATCTCGATCTTCGCGTTCTCCGGGCTGTCCGAGCCGTGGACGGTGTTCTTCTCCACGTCGGTGGCGAAGTCCTTCCGGATGGTCCCCGGCGCGGCGTTGGCCGGGTTGGTGGCTCCCATCACCTCGCGGTTCCTCGCGATGGCGTTCTCGCCCTCGAGCACCATCAGCACGACCGGCCCCGAGGTCATGAAGGTCACCAGGTCCCGGAAGAAGGGCCGCGCCTTGTGGACCGCGTAGAAGCCCTCCGCCTCTCGCTGGGAGAGGTGCTGCATCCGCATCGCCACCGGCTTGAGGCCCTTCTCCTCGAAGCGGGCGACGATCTTCCCGATGATCCCCTTCTCCAGTCCGTCGGGCTTGATGATGGAGAGGGTGCGCTCGGTTGCCATGTCCGTTCCGTTCCTTCGTGTCTAGCGAGTGCGACCGCGCTTCACCGCGGCCTGCAGGGTGGTGCCGAGCTCGGCGGGGGAAGGCGCCATCAGCACGCCCGCCGCCTCCATCGCCTTGATCTTCTCCGCCGCGGTTCCCTTCCCCCCGGCGATGATCGCCCCGGCGTGTCCCATCCGCTTTCCGGGCGGGGCCGAGACGCCGGCGATGAACCCGGCGATGGGCTTCTTGAACTCCCGGGCGATGTACTGCGCGGCCGTCTCCTCGGCGCTGCCGCCGATCTCGCCGATCATGATGACGGCGTCGGTCTCCGGGTCGGCGTTGAACAGACGGAGGCAGTCCACGAAGTCGGTCCCGTTCACCGGGTCTCCGCCGATGCCCACCGCCGTCGACTGGCCGAGCCCGAGCTGGGTGAGCTGGAAGACCGCCTCGTAGGTCAGCGTCCCCGAGCGGGAGACGACACCGATGCGCCCCGGCTTGTGGATGTGGCCGGGCATGATGCCGATCTTGCACTTGGCTCCCGGGGTGATGACTCCCGGGCAGTTGGGGCCCACCAGGCGCACCGGCCGGCCCTGGAGCGCCCGCTTCACCTTCACCATGTCCAGCACCGGGATGCCCTCGGTGATGACGATGACCAGCGGGACCCCGGCATCGGCCGCCTCGAGGATGGCGTCCCCGGCGAACGGCGGGGGCACGAAGATGACGCTGACGTTGGCCCCGGTCTGCTTCACGGCGTCGGCCACGGTGTTGAAGATCGGGACGCGGTCCTGGAACTCGGTCCCGCCCTTTCCCGGCGTCACCCCGGCCACCAGCTTCGTGCCGTAGTCGAGCATCTGCCCGGCGTGGAACGAGCCGGCCGACCCGGTGATGCCCTGCATCAGCACCCGCGTGTTCTCGTCGACGAGGATGCTCATGACACCTTCTCCCCCCGGGCCGCGGCCACGGCCTTCTCCGCCGCCTGGCGGAGGTTGTCCGCGGGGATGATGGCCAGCCCCGACTTGCGGAGGATCTCCTTCCCCAGCTCCACGTTCGTGCCCTCGAGCCGGACCACCAGCGGGACCTTGAGCTGCACCTCGCGGGCGGCGGCGACCACGCCCTCGGCGATGACGTCGCACTTCATGATCCCGCCGAAGATGTTGATCAGGACCGCCTTCACCGCCTTGCTGCTCAAGATCAGCTTGAAGGCCTCGGTGACCTTCTCCTTGCTCGCCCCCCCGCCGACGTCGAGGAAGTTCGCCGGCTGCCCGCCGACCAGCTTGATGGTGTCCATCGTCGCCATCGCCAGGCCGGCGCCGTTCACCATGCAGCCGATGTTCCCGTCGAGCGAGATGTAGGCCAGGTCGTGCTCCTTGGCCCGGGCCTCGATCGGGTCCTCCTCGGCGATGTCGCGGTAGGCCACCAGGTCCTTGTGTCGGTAGAGCGCGTTGTCGTCGAAGTTCAGCTTGGCATCGAGCGCCATCACGCTGCCGTCCTTGAGCAGGACCAGCGGGTTCACCTCGGCGAGCGAGGCGTCGGTCTCGACGTAGCAGCGGTAGAGAGCGCGGGCGAAGGCGACGAAGCGGCCGATGCTGTCGCCCTGCAGCCCCAGCCCGAAGGCCAGCTTGCGGGCCTGGAAGTCGGCCAGGCCGGTCACCGGATCGATCGACTCGACCAGGATCGCTTCTGGCCTCCTCGCGGCGACCTCCTCGATCTCCACGCCACCCTCGCTGGAGGCCATGATCGACAGGCGCGAGGTCGCCCGGTCCAGGGTCATGCCCAGGTAGAACTCCTTCTCGATGGGGAGCCCTTCCTCGACGTAGACCTTGCTGACCTTCTGCCCCTCGGGTCCGGTCTGGTGGGTCTTGAGCATCATCCCCAGCATCCGGGAGGCGATCTCCTTCGCCTCGGCCGGGCTCTTCGCGAGCTTCACCCCGCCACCCTTGCCCCGGCCGCCGGCGTGGATCTGCGCCTTGACGACCACCACCGGGGTTGCGAGCGACGCCGCGGCCTTCTCGGCCTCGGCGGGCGTCGTCGCGAGCACGCCGCGCGGGGTGGGCACCCCGTACTTCCGGAACAGCTCCTTGCCCTGATACTCGTGGATCTTCATGGGATTTGCCCACCCGGAGGGGGCGGGCATGTCTCACGCAGAAACGGCGTCGAGGCAAGGGGGAAACGACGTCGGCGTCGCTAGGCCGGCCCGCCGACCGCCTCGCTCTCCTCGTCCTTGAGGAACAGGTCCTTGAGGACCAGCCGGGTGACCTCGCGGTTCATGGCCGCGATGGACGTGGTGAGCGGGATCTCCTTCGGACACACCTGGACGCAGTTCTGGGCCTTGCCGCAATCCTGGATTCCCCCCGGGCCCATCAGGCCGCGGAGCCGCTCCTCGGCGTGCATCGCCCCGGTGGGATGGAGGTTGAAGAGCCGGGCCTGGCTGATCGGCGCGGCGCCCATGAAGTCGTTGTCCTGGGTGATCTGCGGGCAGGCCTCGAGGCAGCTGCCGCAGGTGATGCAGGTGGACAGGACGTAGCGCTGGGCCTGCTCGCTCTGGCTCTGCCGCGGCCCGGGGCCGAGGTTGTGCGTGCCGTCGATCTGGATCCAGGCGTTCACTCGCTTCAGGGACTCGAACATCCGGCTGCGATCGACCGCCAGGTCGCGCACCATGGGGAACTTCCGCATCGGCTCCAGGGTGATGGGCCACTCCAGCTTGTCGACCAGCGCCGAGCAGGCCATCCGCACCCGGCCGTTGATGTTCATCGCGCAGCTGCCGCAGACCTCCTCCAGGCAGGCGGCGTCCCAGGTCACGGGCGTGGTGGGCTTGCCCGCGGCGTTGACCGGGTTGCGCTGGATCTCCATCAGGCAGGAGATGACGTTGGCCCCCTTCCGGTAGGGAACGCGGAACTCCTCGAAGCCGCCTGGCTTGCCCGCGTCCTCCTGCCGCCAGATCCGGAAGTTGATCCACTTCTCCGCCGCCTCGAGGCGGCTCGCGGTGCCCGCTCCGGCCTTCGTCGCTTCGTCCATGGCGTCGCTTCCGTTCCTCAGGCGTACCAGCGCGGCTCGGGGTCGAGTACCGGCGTCGGGATGGGCTCGTAGCTGATCTCCGAGCCCTGGGGGGTCCAGCGGGCGATGGTGGTCTTCGCCCACTTCTGGTGTCGCTCCTTCCAGGCGCGCATCCAGTCCGGGTCCTGGGTGGGGTCCTTGGTCTTCGGCTCGGGGAGCTGGAACTCGGGCTTGTAGTGGGCTCCGCGGGACTCGTCACGGAGCAGCGCGCCCTTGGTCATCACCTCGCCGAGGGCGAACATGTTCCACAGCTGGTTGACGAAGCTCAGGGGACGGTTGCTGCTGTGCCCGTGGTCGAGCACGTTGAGCCGCTTCCAGCGGTCCTTCAGCTCGTCGAGCTTCTCCAGGGTCTTCCGCAGCCGGTCGTTCCGCCGGACGACGGTGACGTTCTCGGTCATCACCTCGCCCAGCTCCCGGGCCAGCACGTAGGGATTCTCGGTCCCGTTCATCCGGTCGATGGACGCGAACCGCTCGGCCCACTGCTTCTTCGCGTCCTCGAAGACGCGGGAGGAGACCGCGGTGGAGCTCTTGGCGCTGTTCTTCGCGTAGCTCAGCATCGCCGGTCCGCCGATCATCCCGCCGTAGATGCAGGAGAGCAGCGAGTTGGCGCCCAGCCGGTTCGCTCCGTGGTAGGCGTGATCCGCCTCGCCCGAGGCGTAGAGGCCCGGGATGCTGGTCGCCTGGTTCCTCGGGCTGCCCGCCAGCGGCTCGAGGTTGGGCCCGGCCTCGAACGTCACGTAGAGCCCGCCCATCGAGTAGTGCATCCCGGGGAAGATGACCATCGGGTGGCGGCGGGGGTCGTCACCGACGAACTTCTCGTAGATCTCCATCACCCCCTTGATCTTCGCGTCGAGCGTGGCCGCCGGGATGTGGGTGACGTCGAGGTACACGCCGTCTCGCCCACCGATGCCCATGCCCAGCTCACGGCAGACGTGGAAGATCTCGCGGGTGGCGACGTCGCGGGGGACCAGGTTCTTGTACTTGGGGTACTTCTCCTCGAGGAAGTACCAGCGCTCGTCCTCGGGGATGGACAGCGGATCCCGGGCGTCGCCCTTCTTCTTCGGAACCCAGACCCGGCCGCCCTCGCCGCGGACCGACTCCGACATCAGCCGGAGCTTGTCCTCGCCGGGGATGGACGTCGGGTGGACCTGGATGAACTCGCCGTTGGCGTAGAGCGCCCCCTCGAGGTAGGCGCGGCCGGCGGCGGTGCCGGTGTTGATGATCGAGTTCGTCGAGCGGCCGAACACGATGCCCGGCCCGCCGGTGGCCAGCATCACCGCCTCGGCGGGGATGGCGCGGATCTCCATCGTCCGGAGGTCCATGGCCACGCTCCCCACCACGCGGCCGGACTCGTCCTTCACCATCCCCAGCCACTCCCAGTACTCGTACTTGTCCACCAGGCCGTCGGCCTCGAAGCGGCGGACCTGCTCGTCGAGCGCATAGAGGAGCTGCTGGCCGGTGGTGGCTCCGGCGAAGGCGGTGCGGTGGTGGAGCGTGCCGCCGAAGCGGCGGAAGTCGAGCAGCCCTTCCGGGGTGCGGTTGAACGGCACGCCCATCCGGTCGAGCAGGTAGATGATGCCCGGCGCGGCGTAGCACATGCCCCGCACGCTGGTCTGCTCGGCCAGGAAGTCGCCCCCGCGGAGCGTGTCCTTGACGTGGATGTCCGGGTGGTCCCCCTCGCCCTTGGTGTTCACCGCGCCGTTGATGCCGCCCTGGGCGCAGACCGAGTGCGAGCGCTTCACCGGGACGATGGAGAGCAGGTCCACCTTGTGACCGGCCTCGCAGAGCTTGATGACGGTCATCAGCCCCGCCAGCCCGCCTCCCACCACCGTGAATCGCTGTTCCGACATGGGTGTGCTTCCCCCTGAATCAGCCGACGGCGCCGAAGCGCATCTGGAAGAGGATGCTCAGGGTCGCCCCCGAGAGGACGACGAAGAGCAGCCAGGCCAGCCGGGTCACTCGCCGCTGGGCAAGCCTCCCCACCGCGATGCCCCAGGTCCAGCAGAATCCCTTCAGCCCGTAGGTGAAGTGCCAGATCGTGCAGAGCGTGCCCACGACGTAGAGGACGAGGATGGGGTCCCCGGCGAGGATGCTCTGGACGCCGAGGGCCGCCGGGTTCCCGAGGTGGGCCGCCACGTCGCGGTAGGTGACCAGGTCCGGCCCCCCGGGGCTCAGGATGGCCGGAGCGAGGTGGTGCCCGAGCAGCGTCACCCAGGTGCGCAGCGTGCCGACGTGGACCAGCAGGAAGAGGAGCGAGACGACGCCGGTGAGCCGCTGGGCGAGGTAGGCCCAGTTGCTCGCGTAGGCGTAGCGGCCGACGTTTGGCCGTCCGGCTGCGGCGATCCAGACGCCGTACAGCGCGTGGTAGGCGAGCGGGAGGACGACGGCCCCGAGCTCCAGCGCGTAGAAGAACGGCCGGGGGAGCAGCGCGTTCACGTGCTGGACCATCTCGTCGTACGCGGCCGGGCCGCGCAGCGCGGAGAGGTTCTCGAAGAGGTGGTAGCAGAGGAAGGCGCCGAGCGGCAGGACGCCCGAGAGCGAGTGCAGGCGCCGCCAGAGGAACTCGTGGCCCGGAGCGACCGTGTCGGTCGGAACGGCCTGAGCGGTCGTGGCGGCGTCGGCCATCGTCGAGCTTCCTGATACCCCCCGGACGGGGGTCTGGCCATGGGCGAAGCCCCCCGGAAAATCAGGGGTTTTCATGGCGGACAGGAGCGGCCCTGTCTTCCAGCACCGGCCGCGGCGAGGCAAGGGGAATCCGGCCCGGCTGAGAAGGCGGGCCGGGGTCCGCCGTCTCTCCGGGCGACCTCACCAGGGGGAATCGATGCCCTGCCGGAAGTGCCTGGCCCTCGGGGCCTGCCTGTGGTTCCTCGCCGGCTGCGGGTCGACACCGCCGGTTCCGGGATTCGAGTGCCTGGCCCCCCAGGACTGCGGCGGGAGCCCCTGCTGCTGGTCCCATTCGATCCTGGCCGAGCGCTCGTCGTGCACGAGCAGCCCCGGCGCCTGCGTCCCCGTGCTGGGGGTGGACACCATCACCACGCGTCTCTGTCAGACGGATGCCGATTGCACCTCGGGAGGGATCAGCACGACGCTCTCCCACTGCTGCCAGCGTCCGGAGGTGCCCAACCGGGCCTGTCTCGACACCTGTCCCTGAACGCTCGCCGGGGGACCTCGTGCGAGAGGTCCCCGACCGCCTGCGTTCCGGTGCTGGGAGTCGACACGCTGACCACGAGGCTGTGCCAGTTGGACGCCGACTGCACGTCGGGAGGGATCTCGACGGCCCTGACCCACTGCTGTCAGGAATCGACCCACTCCTTCAAGGCCTGCCTCGCGGCGTGCCCCTGAAGGCCCGGCCGCTCAGCGACTCTTGATCGCCGCGCCCGCAGGCGATGCGCTGCCGGCGGGCTTCCCCACCCGCGTGGGGCCCGCCCCGCGCTCGACCTCGGTCTCGAGCTGCGACCGGAGCCCGAGCCCGAACGCCGCCTCGGCCGCGATGAACAGCGGCCCGATGAGCAGGCCGACGAGGTCGTCCAGGAAGGCCGGCTTCCGCCCCTCGAACGCGTGGCCGATGAACTGGACGATCCAGCCGAGCACGAAGATCCCCACCCCTGCGCCGAGCCACGCCGCGGTTGGGCCCGCCGCGAGCGCCGCGCCGGCCCACCAGGCCAGGGCGGTGAGCACCACCATCGCCAGACCGATCGCCCGGTCGAGCACGAGGTCGTAGACCAGCGCAACGATGCCGATCAGCACCGCCGGTGAGATGAGCAGCCCCCACGCCTCGAAGAGGACCGGACGCGAGAGGAGAACCACCACCGCGAAGTAGATCGCCGGGATCCCCACGAAGTGGCAGGCGATGTTCCGCCGGTCGCGGTGGTACCCCGCGTACTGGGTCAGCTGCTCCCCGAGGGTCTTCATCGGCGCCCTACAGCTTCACCTCGTCCACGGTCTTCTTCACCGAGGCGAACGACTTCTGGAGCTCGGCCTTCTCGGCGTCGTTCAGCTCCAGCTCGATGATCTTCTCCACCCCGCCCGAGCCGACCTGCACCGGGACGCCCATGAAGAAGCCGTTGATCCCGTACTGCCCCTCGAGCAGCACCGCCGCCGGCAGGACCCGCTTCCGGTCGAAGATGAAGCTCTCCGCCATCGCGATGGCCGAGGCCGCCGGGGCGAAGTAGGCCGACCCGGTCTTGTAGAGCGCCACCAGCTCTCCCCCGCCCTTCCGGGTCCGGTCGACGATGGCGTCCAGCTTCTCCTTCGTCAGGAGCTGGGTGAGCGGCACGCCGCCCACGGTCGAGTGCCGGAGCAGCGGCACCATGTCGTCACCGTGGCCGCCGAGGACCAGCGCCTCGATGTCCCGCATCGACACGTTCAGCGCCTCGGCGACGAAGAACTTGAAGCGCGCGGTGTCCAGCACCCCCGCCATCCCCAGAACTTGATGCTTCTTGAACCCGGTGATCTTGAAGAGCGCGTAGACCATCGCGTCCAGCGGATTGGCCACGTTGATCACGAAGGCGTTCGGGCAGTGAGCCTTCAGATTCGACGCCACGTCCTTCATGATCTTCAGATTCACCTCGAGGAGGTCCTCGCGGGTCATCCCCGGCTTGCGGGGCATGCCCGCAGTGATGATCACCACGTCGCTCCCGGCGACGTCCTTCCAGTCGGTCGTCCCGGTGATCCGGCAGTCGTAGCCGTCGACCGCGGAGAGCTGGTTGAGGTCCAGCGCCTTGCCCTTCACCAGCCCCTCGGCGGCTGGGATGTCGTAGAGCACGACGTCCCCCAGCTGCTTCTGAACGGCGAGCAATGCGAGATTTCCGCCGATCTGTCCCCCGCCGATGAGCCCGATCTTCCTCTTGCCGCCCATGATTCCTCGTCCGCCTTTCACATCTTCTGGATGATGGCCTGGCCGAACTCCGAGCACTTCAGCTCCTTGACCTCGCCACCGCCGTCGCCCTTCATCAGCCGGGCGAAGTCGTAGGTCACGGTGCGCGCTGCGATGGCGGCGTTCATCCCCTTGATGATCAGATCCGCCACCTCGTTCCACCCCAGGTGCCGGAACATCATCTCTCCGGAGAGGATCACGCTCCCCGGGTTCACCTTGTCGAGGTCGGCGTACTTCGGCGCGGTGCCGTGCGTCGCCTCGAAGACGGCGTGGCCGGTGACGTAGTTGATGTTTCCGCCCGGGGCGATGCCGATCCCACCCACCTGCGCCGCCAGCGCGTCGCTCAGGTAGTCGCCGTTGAGGTTCAGCGTCGCGATGACGTCGAACTCGTCCGGACGGGTGAGGACTTGCTGGAGCGTGATGTCCGCGATCGCGTCCTTGATCAGCAGCTTCCCCGACGCCAGCGCCGCCTTCTGCTCGGCGTTGGCCGCGTCCTCGCCCTTCTTGGCCTTGGTCTCCTCCCACTGCTCCCAGGTGTAGACCTTGCTCCCGAACTCGCGCTCCGCCAGGGCATAGCCCCAGCCACGGAAGGCGCCCTCGGTGAACTTCATGATGTTGCCCTTGTGAACGAAGGTGACGCTCTTGCGCTTGTGCTCCAGGGCATAGCGGATGGCGGCGCGGATCAGCCGCTCGCTCCCCTCGCGCGACACGGCCTTGATGCCGATCCCGCACTCCTGGGGGAACCGGATCTTCTTGAACTCCTTCGGGAAGCGTTCCCGGAACGTGGCGAGGAAGGCCGTCGCCGACTCCGAGCCCGCCTCGAACTCGATCCCCGCGTAGATGTCCTCGGTGTTCTCCCGGAAGATGACCATGTCCACCTTCTCCGGCGACCTCACCGGGCTGGGGACACCCTTGAAGTAACGAACTGGACGGAGGCAGACGTACAGATCGAGGAGCTGGCGCAGCGCCACGTTGAGGCTGCGAATGCCGCCCCCGATGGGCGTGGTCAGAGGCCCCTTGATGCCCACCAGGTAGGTGCGGAAGGCCTCGATGGTCTCGTCGGGAAGCCAGTTCTTGGTCTGCTTGAAGGCCTTCTCCCCGGCCAGGACCTCCATCCAGGCGACGGAGCGCTTCCCCTTGTAGGCCTTGGCCACCGCGGCATCGAAAACCGCCTGCGAGGCGCGCCAAATGTCCCGCCCCGTCCCGTCCCCCTCGATGAAGGGGAGGATCGGCCGGTCGGGGACGGAGAGTGATCCGGAAGACAACGTGATCCGCTCACCTGCCGGAACGGGCTGGCTCATGGCTCCTCCCAGGTACGAAATCCCTTGGCGGTCGGGGGGTATACGGGACGCGACAACGGGTCCGCAACTTGGAACAAGGTCCCACTCTTTTTGGTTGAATCGGGCCACTTCCCGGTGAAATGACGCCCTACGCCATGGCCAAAGACACGCTGAGCATCACCGACAACCGCACCGGCAAGACCTACGAGGTCCCGATCAAGGACGGCTGCATCAAGACGGCCGATCTCCGCCAGATCAAGGTCGACGCCCAGGATTTCGGCCTGATGGGCTACGACCCCGCCTTCCTGAACACCGCCAATTGCCGGAGCGCCATCACCTTCATCGACGGCGACAAGGGCATCCTCGAGTACCGGGGGTACCCGATCGAGCAGCTGGCCGAGAAGTCCAGCTACCTCGAGGTCGCGTACTTGCTACTGAACGGCGAGCTGCCCAACCGGAAGCAGCTGGACGACTTCGTCTTCACCGTCACCCACCACACCTACGTCCACGAGAACATCAAGGAGTACCTGGACGGTTTCCGGTACGACGCCCATCCGATGTCGATGCTGGCGGCGACCGTCTCCGCGCTGTCCTCGTTCTATCCCGAGGCGAAGAACATCAAGGACGCGCAGAACCGTCGCATCCAGCAGATCCGCATGGTCGCGAAGATGCCGACCATCGCCGCGTTCAGCGCCCGGCACTCGATGGGGCTCCCCTACATCTACCCGAACAACGACCTGAGCTTCGTCGGGAACTTCCTGGCGATGATCAAGAAGATCGGGACCGACACCTACAAGGTGAACCCGGTGCTGGAGCACGCCCTAGAGGTGCTGTTCATCCTCCACGCCGACCACGAGCAGAACTGCAGCACCACCGCGGTGCGGCTGGTGGGCTCGAGCCAGGTGGACCCGTTCTCCGCGGTGGCGGCGGGCATCAACGCCCTCTACGGCCCGCTCCACGGCGGGGCGAACGAGGCGGTGCTCCGGATGCTCAAGAGCATCGGTCACGTGAGCAAGGTCCCCGAGTTCATCAAGGAAGTGAAGGAGGGCGAGGGCGAGACCCGGCTGATGGGCTTCGGCCACCGGGTCTACAAGAGCTACGACCCGCGGGCGAAGGTCATCAAGCGGGTGGCGGACGAGGTGTTCGAGGTCACCGGGAAGAACCCCCTCCTCGACATCGCGCTGGAGCTCGAGCGGATCGCGCTCCAGGACGACTACTTCGTGAAGCGGAAGCTCTACCCCAATGTCGACTTCTACTCGGGGTTGATCTACGAGGCCCTGGGCTTCCCCAGCGACTTCTTCACCGTGCTCTTCGCCATCCCCCGGACGGTCGGCTGGGCGGCCCAGTGGGAGGAGATGGTGCTGGACTCCGAGCAGAAGATCGCCCGCCCGCGGCAGATCTACACGGGAGCGAAGCGCCGGGACTACGTCCCCTTCGACAAGCGCTGACGCAAAGGACCATGACGCTCGACTTCACCTGCCAGAAGTGCGAGGGCACCTTCGAGATCGACGCCCAGGATCTCGTCGATGGGAGCGAGAAGCTCGAGTGCCCTCACTGCAACACCCGCGCTCCGGCGAACCTCGTCGATGACTTCGTCGCTGCCCTGACCGAGATCAGGGCGCAGGTGGCGGCGCTGAGCAAGCGGTTCAGCCTCTCCACGACCCTGGAGAGCGAGGACCTGGCAGAGCTCGACGCCGACGAGGACGAGGACGAGGACGACGACGAGGACGTCGACGACGACGACGAGGATGATGACGACGACGACGACGACGACGAGGATGACGACGACGACGAGGACCTCGAGGACGAGGACGACGAGCGGTAACCCGCCGGGCCCCTGAACGCGTCCCGCGGCCCGGCGCCCTGCGGCGCGGGCGTGCATCGTTCGGATCACCACTCGGAGGACTGGAAAGCCCGGCCCCCCCTCCCAAGGGAAGCCGGGCTTTCGCGAGGCGAACTCCGATGGGGCATCGCCACCCGGACTGCCTGGGGTGACGAGTCTTGGTGGAGCAGCGTCGGCCCTGCTCCAACGTGGGAGCCCGTTCGTATTCCGGCCCGTGTCAGAGTGTCAAGAACCGCGCGAGAGGAACGGGACTCTCTGGCATGCCGCGTCGCTGTGGTGGGCAGCCCACGCCTCGGCCCGGTGGCGTGACCGGCCTTGACTCCGGGCCTCGTGCGAGGCAGCGCGGTCACCGCCGGAGGCGAACCGGATGCCCGGCCCGAGGACGCCGACGAAGACTCCGAGCATCACTGCTCCGCGCCCAGATCGATGGATACCAGGCGAGGAGCGAGGTCCCCCCGAACGAGGCGGCCACCGCCGAAATCAGCACCGGCTGGATTCCGTGGGGATTGAAGAGCCCGGCGACCCGGGACGGCCAGGACGAGGCGCCAGGCTAGAACCGGGGGTAGCCCGTCGTTCAAGGACAGAACCAAGGGCTGAGCGACTCCTCGCGCCGGCACCTCGCGGTCATGGCACGCTGGGGTGCTCGCGCCATCCGTGGAGCAGGTGGATGTAGTTGGCGCGCTCGTAGGCCGACGGATCGGGGCAGGCCTTGAGGTTCATGCTCCCGCGGAGCTGGCGGACCGAGGTGTACTCGTGCTCGACCAGCCAGCGCTCCAGGGCCGCCCGCAGGGAGAGCAGCCGCGAGGGCCCGTTCCGGAGCAAGGTGGACACCAGCTGGACCACCGTCGCCCCCGCCATCAGCGCCCGCACCGCGTCCACCGCCTCGTGGACCCCGCCGCTGATCGCCAGGGGGATGCCCCGCTGGGCGGAGAGGATCGCCAGCCAGCGGAGGCGGAGCGGCAGCTCGGAGCTGTCGGAGAGGCGCAGGACCCGCCTCACCTCCAGCGTCTCGATGTCGATCTCCGGCTCGAAGAGCCGGTTGAACAGGATGAGGGCGTCGGCGCCGGCCTCCTCCAGTCCTCGGGCGACGCTGGAGATCGAGGTGTAGAAGGGAGAGAGCTTCACGGCGACCGGGATCTTCACCCGGGCCTTGAGCGTCCGGAGCAGCTCCAGCGTCTCCTTCTCCACCGCCGCGCCGTCCCGGGACGGGTCGGTGGGCACGGCGTAGAGGTTCAGCTCCAACGCCGAGGCCCCGGCCTGCTCGATCAGCCGGGCGAAGTCGATCCACCCGCCGGGGGTCGTGCCGTTGAGAGAGGCGATGACCGGCACCTTCACCGCGGCGCGGATCTTCCGGATCTGCTCCAGGTACAGGTCTGGCCCCAGCCGGTACTCGGCCGGCTCGGGGAGCACGCTGGAGGCCTCGGCGGAGAGCTCCCGGTGCAGCTCGGTGGCCATGAAGGTGGAGAGCTGCTCCTGCGTGAGCTGCTCCTCGAACAGCGAGCGCATCACGATGGCCGGTGCGCCGGCGTCTTCCAGTGCGCGCGCGGTGCCGAGCTCGTCGGCGAGCGGTGAGGCCCCCGGCAGCAGCGGATGCGAGAGCTTCAGACCCAGGTATTCGACCGAGAGATCCATGGTGTGCTCACTCCACCGCGGCCGCGGGCGGCGGCCGGACGTCGGGGATGGCGGTGGCCTGCGGGACGACCACCTTCGCCAGCTGCTCGTACACGCCGTAGCGCTGGGTGACGTTCTGCTGCGCCCAGCTCAGCAGCTGCTTGTAGCGCTCGGGGTCCAGCGTCTCGGTGATGCGGAAGCGAGCCTCCTCGCGCATGTACTCGCGCACCGGGAGCTTCGCCGGCCCGGAGTCGAGCACCAGCGGCGGCTGCCCGGCTGCGATCCGGCGTGGGTCGAACCGGTAGAGCGGCCAGGTCGCCGAGTCCACCGCCCGCTTCTGTTGCTCCAGTCCGTGGACCAGGTCGTATCCGTGGGCGATGCAGTGGCTGTAAGCGATGACCAGCGACGGCCCGCGGTAGCTCTCCGCCTCGAGCATCGCCCGCACCGTCTGGGCGTCCTTGGCGCCGAAGGCGACCTGGGCCACGTAGGCCGTGCGGTAGCCCATCGCCAGGAGGCCCAGATCCTTCTTCGCGATCGCCTTCCCCGCGGCGGCGAACTTGGCCGCAGCCCCGAGCGGCGTGGCCTTCGACTGCTGGCCTCCGGTGTTCGAGTACACCTCGGTGTCCAGGACCAGGACATTCACGTCCATGTCGGTGGAGAGGACGTGGTCCAGGCCCCCGTAGCCGATGTCGTAGGCCCAGCCGTCCCCGCCGACGATCCACACGCTCTTCTTCACCAGGTGGTCGGCCAGCCCCAGCAGCTTCCGCGCCTCGAGCTCGTCCGGCTTCAGCCGCCGTTTCAGCTCGGCGACGCGCTTGCGCTGGGCGGCGATGCCCGCCTCGGTCGACTGGTCGGCCTCGAGGAGCTCGGTGACGAAGGCGTCGCCCAGCACTGCGGCCTTCCGCTTCAGCAACGTCTCCGCCAGGTGCCGGAGGGCGTCGGCGCCGAGCCGGATCCCGTAACCGAACTCGGCGTTGTCCTCGAAGAGCGAGTTGGACCAGGCCGGACCCCTGCCCTCGCGGTTCACCGTGTACGGGGTCGTCGGCAGGTTGCCGCCGTAGATCGACGAGCAGCCGGTGGCGTTGGCGATGATCAGCCGGTCGCCGAAGAGCTGGGTCACCAGCTTGATGTACGGCGTCTCTCCGCAGCCGGCGCAGGCGCCGGAGAACTCCATCAGCGGCTGGAGCAGCTGCGAGCCTTTGAGGTCGATGCGCAGCGTCGTTCGGTCCACCTCGGGGAGCTCGAGGAAGAAGTCGAAGGACTTCTTCTCCTGCTCGCGGAGCGGTGGCTGCGGCTCGAGCTCCAGCGCCTTGTGGCGAGGGTTGGCCTTGTCCTTCGCCGGGCAGACCTCGACGCACAGCCCGCATCCGGTGCAGTCCTCGGGCGCGACCTGGACCGTGTAGGCGCTCCCCGCCTGGCCCTTGAAGGCCATGTGCTTGAAGCCGGCCGGCGCCGTGGCCACCGCCCCCTCGCCGTAGACCTTGGTGCGGATTGCCGCGTGGGGACAGACCAGCGCGCACTTGTTGCACTGGATGCAGAGCGGCGCGTCCCAGACCGGGATCTCCAGCGCCAGGTTGCGCTTCTCCCAGCGGGCGGTCGCGGTGGGCCAGGTGCCGTCCACCGGGAAGGCGCTGACCGGAAGGAGATCGCCCTTGTTCTCCAGCATCACCGCGGTCACCCGGCGCACGAAGTCCGGGGCCTCCGGTGCGACGACCGGCGGCCGGCCGCGGGTCGCCGTCAGCTTGGCGGGCGCCGGGACCGGATGGAGCGCCGCCAGCGAGGCGTCCACCGCGGCGTGGTTGCGGCGCACCACCTCGGCCCCCTTCTTCTTGTAGGTCTTCTCGATCGACTTCTTGATCTCGGCGATGGCCTCGTCGCGCGGGAGCACGCCGGACAGGGCGAAGAAGCAGGCCTGCATCACCGCGTTGATCCGCCCCCCCATCCCCGCCGCCTGCGCCACCTTCACGGCGTCGATGACGTGGAGCTGGAGCTTCTTCTCCAGCACGCTCTGCTGGAACTCGCGGGGCAGCCGATCCCAGAGCTGGTCGGCGGGGTACGGGGCGTTGATCAGAACGACCGCCCCGGGAGCGGCGAGCTCCAGGACGTCCAGACGGTCGATGAGCTGGAACTGGTGCACGCCGACGAAGCTGGCCTGCTTCACCAGGTACGACGAGCGGATCGGCCCCGGTCCGAAGCGGAGGTGGCTGATGGTCATCGCCCCCGACTTCTTCGAGTCGTAGACGAAGTAGCCCTGTGCGGCGTGCTCGGTCTCCTCGCCGATGATCTTGATCGAGGCCTTGTTCGCGCCGACCGTGCCGTCCGAGCCCAGGCCGTAGAAGACCGCCTGGGTCCGCCCCGGCACGGGGATCTCGAAGTCCCGCTGCCACTCGAGCGAGGTCCGGCTCACGTCGTCGACGATCCCCACGGTGAAATGGTTCTTCGGGGTGGGCTGGCGGAGGTTCTCGAAGACCGTCCGGACCATCCCCGGGTCGAACTCCTTCGAGGACAGGCCGTAGCGACCACCCAGGACCTGGGGCATGAGGCCGTTCGACCTCGCCTCGGCGAGGGTGGTGAGGACGTCGAGGTAGAGCGGCTCGCCCGGGGCCCCGGGCTCCTTGGTCCGGTCGAGCACCGCCAGGGAGCGGACGGTGTGCGGAAGCGCGGCGAGGAAGGCCTTCCCCGGGAAGGGCCGGTACAGGCGAACTTTGAGCACTCCCACCCGCTCGCCCCGGGCGAGCAGCCAGTCCACCGTCTCGTGCGTCACCTCCGCGCCCGAGCCCATGACCACCACCACCCGCTCCGCGTCGGGGTGCCCGTGGTAGTCGACCAGGTGGTACCGCCGGCCGGTGAGCCCGGCGAGCCGGTCCATCTCCTCCTGCACCACCGCGGGGCAGGCCGCGTAGAACGGGTTGCAGGCCTCGCGGGCCTGGAAGAAGGCGTCCGGGTTCTGAGCCGTCCCCCGGAGCACGGGGTGCTCAGGGTCGAGGGCCCGTGCCCGGTGGGCCTCGACGCACTGCTCGTCGATCATCGCTCGGAGCTGGTCGTCGGGGATCTCGGCGATCTTCGCCACCTCGTGCGAGGTCCGGAACCCGTCGAAGAAGTGGAGGAACGGAACCCGCGAGCGCAGCGTCGCCGCGTGGGCCACCGCCGCCAGGTCGTGCGCCTCCTGCACCGATCCCGAGGCCAGCAGTCCGAGACCGATCTGCCTGCAGGCCATCACGTCCGAGTGGTCCCCGAAGATGCTGAGCGCATGGGTGGCGAGCGTGCGCGCGGCCACGTGCATGCAGAAGGGCGTGAGCTCCCCGGCGATCTTGTAGAGGTTGGGGATCATCAGCAGCAGGCCCTGCGACGCGGTGAAGGTCGTGGTGAGGGCGCCGGCCTGCAGCGCTCCGTGCACCGCGCCGGCTACGCCGGCCTCCGACTGCAGCTGCACCACCTTGGGAACCACACCCCAGACGTTCTGCTGGCCGTGCGCCGACCACTCGTCGGCTAGCTCGGCCATCGGTGACGACGGGGTGATGGGGTAGATGGCGATGGTCTCGGACAGCCGGTGGGCCACCGAGGCCACGGCCTCGTTTCCGTCCACCGTCAGGAGTCGAGGCGTGCTCATGGGGCCTCACCAGAAGCACGGGGCGTGCCCGTCTCCGGATGGCCTCCGCGGCGCAAGCCATGCGCTCGGCCCGTCGCCGGAAGGGCGGGGACGCACCCCGTGCGGTCCGGCCGGCCTGCGAGCCCTCGGTGCCGCGATGCGGCGCTCGTTCCTGGCCGGGTTGGGCTGGCTCCTGCTCTCGGTGTCCGGCTGCGTGAGCCCGTCGAGCGAGGCCCCGCGCTCCGATGACGTCCGAGCTTCCGCGCCCGGCGTGGACGTCAGGACGGGCGAGCTGGTGGAGTTCCGCAGTGGACCGCTCCGTCTCCGTGGCCTGCTTTGGAAACCCGCCGGCCCTGGCGCCGCCCCGGCGGTCCTCTTGAACCACGGGTCGGGCGAGGCCGACCCCGACCGGACCGCCGGGATGCCCATGGCCGAGGCCGCACGGAGGCTCGCCCCGAGCTTCGTCCGCAGGGGGTACGGGTTCTTCTACCCCTTCCGGCGAGGACAAGGCGCGTCGGCGGACGCCGGGCCATCGCTTCAAGCAGTGCTCGCCCGGGAGGAGCAGGCGCACGGACCAGAGGCGCGCCAGCGGCTCCAGGACCGGCTCCTCGAGAC